>Ga0307509_10005213_pt1 | contig 18216 bp, 18 predicted proteins | sample 10_EM_MG_FD_202245 | JGI IMG/M metagenome (GOLD analysis project Ga0307509, IMG submission 202245) | Populus trichocarpa ectomycorrhiza microbial communities from riparian zone in the Pacific Northwest, United States - 10_EM | ecosystem: Host-associated > Plants > Roots > Unclassified | place...
TGTCGACCATCTGCGGCTTGATCTTGCCGTCGATGTCGGTACCGAACAGCGTGTCGTAGATCATGTAGCCGTGGTTGCGCGTCACGTAGGCCGTGGTCCAGATCGGATCGAGGATCGTGATGTTGGTCTGCGGCACGACGCGCAAGGTCTTGGCCTGGGCCTGCGCGGTCAGCGGCGACGACAGCAGGGCCACGGCCGCGATGCAGAGAAGCGAGCGAGACAACATCATCAACAGACTCCGGCAATGAAGGTGGGGGTCAGGGTGAAACGCGGCGTGGATCTACAGCGAATCGAGCGGGTAGATCGGTCGCACGACGTGGCGGTAGTCGTAGACCGACAGGTCGGCATTCGTCACGCCCGCGCCGGCGCATTCGACGATGTGCGAGGCCAGCGGCTTGAAGGCGGCACGGTAGTGGATGCGCGACTTCAGCATGATGAATTTCTTGCGCCGCGGGTCGATGCCGATGTGCTCGAACACCGCCAGGTCGTAGGGCTCGTGGTGGCGCTCGGTGACGACGATCTGCGCCGCCCCGGTGTCGAGCAGCGCCGTGCGCCCGAGGTGCGTCTTCAGGCCGGTGTACATCGGCCCGGTGATGGTGATCTCGCCGTCGGTGATCGCGCGCACCGTGCCGGTCACCATCAGCGGCTGGCCCCGCAAGCCGATCGAGGGCATGTCGGTGCGCCCGCCCAGCGCCACGGTCACCTGCCGGCCGACGCCGGCGGCCATCATCTGCGCGACCGCAGCCGGGTCGCGGATCGGCGCGATGGCCACATCTTGCAGGCCCTGGCGAAGCACCTCGGCGACCACCGCCATCACGTCCTGCGCGCCGCCGGAGCCGCAGTTGTCGCAGTGGTCGATCAGCAAAATGGGGCCGGGCTGCGGCGCCTGCCCGAGCTGCAAGGCCTGCGCGACCGAGCTCGCCAGCGGCGTCACCGGCAGCACGTACTCGGCGCGGCGCTGCCAGGCGATGCCTGCCATCTGGTCGGCGACGGCCTGCGCCGTGGCCGGGTCGGCATCGGTCACGACGACGGCCGACAGCCCGGTCCAGGGCGTGTCGGCATGCGGGAAGCCGGGCAGCAGCGTCGCCGCGAGCACGCTGCCCTCGCGCTCCATCTGGCGCGCGTACGCGATGATCATGCCGGAGGGCCCGTCCTCGGGTGCATGCCGCATGATCGAGCTCAGCAGCGGCAGCCAGCGGTAGGCCATCACCGGTTTGATCTCGCCCTTGAGCGCGCGCACCAGCAGGTTGCCGGCGAGCCGGCCGGCCTCGTACATGTCGACGTGCGGGTAGGTCTTGTAGCCGGTGATGACGGTCGCGTTCTCGACCATCGTCGGCGACAGGTTGGTGTGGTAGTCGAGCGTGACGGCGATCGGCAGGCCCGGCGCGATCGCGCGCACGCGGCGCAGCAGCTCGCCCTCGGCATCGAAGCAGCCCTCGACCACCATCGCGCCGTGCAGGTCGAGGAATAGCGCGTCGCAGCCGGCACGCACGGCGTCTTCGAGCGGCTTCAGCAAGCGTTCGAAGGTCGCCAGCGTCGTCGCGTTCGACGGCCACGATTCGGCGACGATGGGCACGACGATCTCGGCGCCCTCGTGCTCGGCGATGTCGAGGTAGGCGGCGATGGGTTGGTTCGACCCGCGCAGCGCGGCGATCGCGGCGGCGCCGAACTGCGGGCCTTCACCGTGGCCGAACGACGAGATCGGCGTCGTGACCGGTGAAAAGGTGTTGGTCTCGTGCTTGATCAGCGCAAGGACGAAGCGTTGGCTCATGCGGCGCGCTCACGCAACAAGCGTGCCCATGGCCGCCATCGCGCGGCCGGCATGAGCGCAAATCTACCCCGCTCAGAAGGACATCAGCGCACCCAGCCGCCACCGTGCAGATGCCAACGGCCGCCCTGGTTGACCCAGGCGTGCGATTGCCAGTGGTAGCCGGGGCGTCCGCGCTCCCAGCGGCCCGGCACCCATTGGTGGCGACCGCCGTACCAGCCCCAGTAGCCGCCGATCCAGACGGCACCGACGAAGGGCGCGACCGGCACCGTCTCGACATACGGCGCCGGCGGCGCCACGTCGACGACCACGGTCGAGTCGACCGGCACGGGCTCGCCCACAGGAACGGGTTGGCTGTAAACAGGTTGGCTGTAGACGACGCGTTCGCGCGGGTACGGCGCCACGACGCAGGCCGACAGCAGCAAGGCCGACAGAGGAACGACGATCAGGAGTCGGGGGTGAAGCATGGCAGTTCTCCGTGACGGGACCCGAGCGGGTGCCCTCTGCCTACCTAACTGCTAAACCCCTTGCGCCGATGACGGGGACCACCCTGGCTTTACAGAAGTTTTCACCGCCAGCCGGCGCCGAGATCAGACGCGTTCGAGCACCACCGCGATGCCCTGCCCGACGCCGATGCACATCGTGCACAACGCGTAGCGGCCCTGGGTCTTCTGCAGCTGATTGACCGCCGTGGTCGCGAGCCGCGCACCGCTCGCACCCAGCGGGTGGCCGAGCGCGATCGCGCCGCCGTTCGGGTTGACGCGCGCGTCGTCGTCCTTCAGCCCCAGATCGCGCAGCACCGCCAGGCCTTGCGCGGCGAAGGCTTCGTTGAGCTCGATCACGTCGAACTGGTCCAGCGTCAGGCCGGTCAGCGCGAGCACCTTGCGCACCGCCGGCGCCGGGCCGAAACCCATGATGCGCGGGGCCACGCCGGCGGTCGCCATGCCGACGACGCGCGCCTTCGGCGTCAGGCCGTATTTCGCCGCCGTGGCCTCGTCGGCGACCAGCAGCGCGCACGCGCCATCGTTCACGCCCGAGGCATTGCCGGCGGTCACCGTGCCGTCCGGCCGCACCACGCCCTTGAGCTTGGCGAGCGCCTCCAGCGAAGTCTCGCGCGGGTGTTCGTCCTTGCTGACGACGACCGGATCGCCCTTCTTCTGCGCGATCGTCACCGGCGTGATCTCGGCGTCGAAGTAACCCGACTTCTGCGCAGCCACGGCCTTGAGCTGCGAGGCCAGCGCCATGCGGTCCTGCGCCTCGCGCTCGATCTTGAAATCGGTCGCGACGTTTTCGGCGGTCTCGGGCATCGAGTCGACGCCGTACATCTCCTTCATCATCTTGTTGACGAAGCGCCAGCCGATGGTGGTGTCGTAGACGGCGTTGGCACGGCTGAACGCGCTCTCGGCCTTCGGCATCACGAAGGGTGCGCGGCTCATGCTCTCGACGCCGCCGGCGATCATCAGCTGCGCCTCGCCCGACTTGATCGCGCGCGCCGCGGTGCCGAGTGCATCGAGGCCTGAGCCGCACAACCGGTTCACGGTGCTGCCAGGCACGTCCATCGGCAGGCCAGCCAGCAGTGCCGACATGCGCGCCACATTGCGGTTGTCCTCGCCGGCCTGGTTTGCGCAGCCGTAGATCACGTCGGCGACAGCGGCCCAGTCGACCTTGGGGTTGCGTGCCATCAGCGCACGGATCGGGATCGCCCCGAGGTCATCGGTGCGCACCGAGCTGAGGGCGCCACCGTAGCGGCCGAAGGGGGTGCGGATGGCGTCGACGATGTAGGCGTGGTTCATGGCAGTTTCTCTCCTCGGTTCAAGCAGCTTGCAGGGCCACGCCCGACAACCGCTGCAGTTCATCCAGCGTCAGGCCTTCGACCATGTCGATGACCTTGAGCCCTTGCGGCGTGATGTCGATCGTGGCCATGTCGGTGTAGACGCGGCTGACACAGCCGACGCCGGTGAGCGGGTAGGTGCAGGCCTCGACGATCTTGCTCTCGCCGCTCTTGGTCAGGTGCTCCATCATCACGAAGGTCTTCTTCGCGCCGATCGCCAGGTCCATCGCGCCGCCGACCGCGGGGATCGCATCCGGCGCGCCGGTGTGCCAGTTCGCCAGGTCGCCATTGACCGCGACCTGGAACGCGCCGAGCACGCAGAAGTCGAGGTGGCCGCCGCGCATCATCGCGAAGCTGTCGGCGTGGTGGAAGAACGAGCCGCCCTTGAGCAAGGTCACGGCCTGCTTGCCGGCGTTGATCAGGTCCCAGTCTTCCTCGCCTGCGGCCGGCGCCGGGCCCATGCCGAGCACGCCGTTCTCGCTGTGCAGCAGGATCTCGCGGTCGCTCGGCAGGTGGTTGGCGACCAGCGTCGGCAAGCCGATGCCGAGGTTCACGACGGCGCCGTCGGGGATGTCGCGCGCGACGCGCGCGGCCATCTCGTTGCGGTTGAGTTTCTTGATGGTCATGGTGCGATGCTCCTCAGGCCGCTTTGCGGGTGGCGTCGGGCAGGCAGACGACGCGCTGCACGTACAGCCCTTGCGTGACGACGGCCTCGGGGTCGAGCGCACCCAGCGGCACGATCTCTTGCACCGACGCGATGCTGAGCTTCGCCGCCGCGGCCATGATCGGCCCGAAGTTGCGCGCGGTCATGCGGTAGGTCAGGTTGCCCCAGCGATCGCCGCGCTCGGCCTTGATCAGCGCGACGTCGGCATGGATCGGCATCTCGAGCACGTACATCTTGCCGTTGATCTCGCGCTGCTCCTTGCCCTCGGCCAGCGGCGTGCCGTAGCCAGTCGGCGAGAAGAACGCGCCGATGCCCGCCCCGGCGGCCCGGATGCGCTCGGCCAGGTTGCCCTGCGGCACCAGTTCGAGCTCGATCTTGCCGGCACGGTACAGGCCGTCGAACACATGCGAGTCGGTCTGGCGCGGGAACGAGCAGACGATCTTGCGCACCCTGCCCGTCTTCAGCAGCGCGGCCAGGCCGTAGTCGCCGTTGCCGGCGTTGTTGTTGACGATCACGAGGTCTTTCGCGCCTTGCGCGATCAGGCCGTCGATCAGCTCGGCCGGCTGGCCGGCACCGCCGAAGCCGCCGATCATGATGGTCGCGCCATCTTCGATGCCGGCCAGCGCGGCCTCGACATCGGGAACGATCTTGTTGATCACGTCGGTGTCCTTTCGTTCATGGCAGGACGATAGAGGCCGCCATCTTTTCGGTCAAGGGCGATAATCGCTTAACTGTGCGATCATCGAACACCATGACCGAGACCCACGCCGGCGACCCGAACTTCATGACCTCGCTGCAGCGCGGCCTGCAGGTCATCCGCGCATTCTCCGAGCATCGGCATCACCTGACCATCGCCCAGGTCAGCCAGACGACCGGGCTGTCGCGCGCCGCGGTGCGGCGCTGCCTCTACACGCTGAACCGGCTCGGCTACGTCGGCGAGCTCGAGCGGCGCTTCTTCCTGAAACCGCTGGTGCTCACGCTCGGCCATTCGTACCTGTCGTCGACGCCGCTCGCCACCCTGGCCCAGCCTTATCTCGACAAGGTCAGCGAGACGCTGGGCGAGTCGTGCTCGGTCGCCGTGCTCGACGGCGACGACATCGTCTACGTCTGCCGTTCGGCCGAGACGCGCATCATCTCGATCAACCTGCTGGTCGGCGCGCGGCTGCCGGCGTATTGCACCTCGATGGGCCAGGTGCTGCTCGCGCAGCTGCCCGCCGACGCGCTCGACGCCTACCTCGGCCGCGTGCAGCTGATCGCACGCACCGCAAGCACGACAACCACCGCCGCCAAGCTGCGCAAGCGGCTGAAGGCGGTGCGCGACGCGGACCATGCGCTGCTCGATCAGGAACTCGAAGTCGGGCTGCGCTCGATCGCCGTGCCGGTGCGCGACGCGCGCGGCGCGGTCATCGCGGCGATGAACGTCAGCACGCACGCCTCGCATGCCGCGCTCGATGAAATGCAGCAGCGCTTTCTGCCGGTGCTGCTGCAAGGCGCCCGCAGCCTGAGCACCGTGCTGCTAGGTTGAGTCAGGCGAGCCTGTCAATGGCCGCGTTCAGCGCCATCGTGTAGCCGGCCACGCCAAAGCCGACGATCACGCCGGCGGCGATCTCCGACAGGTACGAGTGGTGGCGGAACGCCTCGCGCTTGTGAACGTTCGAGACATGCACCTCGAAGAACGGGATCGCGACACCGGCGAGCGCATCGCGCAGCGCGACGCTGGTGTGCGTCAAGCCGCCCGGGTTGATCACGATGTGGCCGGTGCCCTCGAGCCGCGCCGCGTGGATGCGGTCGATCAGCGCGCCCTCGTGGTTGCTCTGGAAGCACTCGACCGGAACGCCGCGCGCGGCACCCAGCGCGATCGCGCGGCTCTCGACGTCGGCCAGCGTGTCGTGGCCGTAGACCTGCGGCTCGCGCGTGCCGAGCAGGTTCAGGTTGGGGCCGTTCAGGAGCAGGATCTTGGGCATGGTGCTGAAGAGAGTTCAGTGCGCGATGTTGTCACATCGGTGGCCCGGCGCGCCGCAGCCGCATGCGACCTGGCAAGGGCACCGAGCGGTGCAGCACGTCCTCACTCAGCCACACCGCCGAGCGGCGCGCGCGCTCGGCGACCACCGGCAGCGGCATCTGCTGGTAGTCGTCGTTGAAGACCTCGAAGCTGTAGTCGCCGCGGTAGCCAAGCCGATCGAGCCGCATCACGAGTTCGGCCAGCGCTTCGCTGTGCACACCCTCGCCAGGAAAAACGCGGAAGTGGCGCGCGGTGTCGATGCGCTCCTCGACCGACTTGATCTCGTTCCACATGAAGTCGGCCAGCTGCACCAGAAAGATTTTGTCCGGATCCAGCAGGTCCAGGTCCTCGAGCGAGGTTTGGGTCGCGAACGCATGGAACGAGTCGATGCCGATGCCGAGGTTCGGCGCGTCGGCGCGGCAGACGATGTCCCACGCGCTCGTGAACTCGTTGACGTGCCGGCCCCACGACAAACCCTCGTACGCGATGCGGATGCCCAGCGGCAGCGCCAGCATCGCGAGCTTGCGCAGGTCGCGAGCGAGCGCGTCGGGGTCGGCGGTCGCGTGCGTCGAGGTCGACGAGCAGACCAGCAGCACCTTCGCGCCAACCGCCGCGCACATCTCGAGCATCGACTTGGCCACGTCGATCTTGTACTCGTGCAAGTGCCCCGACAGGCCCTCGAAGTCGCGCAGCACCTGAAAGCCGGTGACGCGCAGCCCGCTGGCCTTGACGACGCGCACCGCATCGTCGAGCCCCTCGGCATGGCCGACCAGGTCGCGCGCCAACAGCATCACCTGCGAGAAGCCGGCGCCCTTGATCGCCGCCAGCTTCTGCCGCAGCGTGCCGGCCAGCGAGATCGTGTCCATGCCGAAATCGGCGATGTCGACATGGTCGCTGTTCATCACGGCGCCTCGTGGTGCACGAGCTCGAACATCGCGCCGCCCAGGTAGCTCTGCGTCAGCGCGCCACGCGTTTCCGAGTGCACACCCTGCGACTCGACGAAGCCGACGCCGCGCTCGCGCAGCGCCTTCACGCTCGCGAGCACGTCCGGCGTGCCCAGGCCGATGCGCTGCAGCGACTCGTCGCCGTCGACATCGAGGATGCCGGGCTCGGGCTCGATCAGCTGCAGATAGAACGAGCCGCACGGGCTCTTCAGCACGCGGCCTTTGGGCAGGATGCCGTGGCGTTCGTCGTCGGGCAGCGCCTTGAAGCCGAACAGCTCGCCGTAGAACTCGGTCCAGTCCTCCATGCGGTCGTTGCCGATGTACTGCACGACGCCGAACCAGTGCAGCCCGGTCAGCGCGGCCGGCTTCGGGTCGACGGTCGGGATCAGCGTGAAGTCGACGTCGTAGATCGAGAAGTCGCGGTAGCGGTCGACGAAGTAGATGCGGCTCGCGCCGACGCCGTGGATCGCCGGGATGTTGAGCTCCATCACCTCGACGTGGGTCGGCACCGTCCACGCGCCGCGGTCCAGCGCATAGCGGTAGGCGCTCGCGGCATCGCGCACGCGCAGCGCGATCGCGGCGATCACCGGCGTGTCGCTGGGCTGCACGCTGCGCGGCAGGCCGCCGGCGTGGGCGTTGATGATGATGTTCATGCCGCCCTGCCGGTACAGCAGCACCTCGCGCGAGCGGTGCCGCGCGACCGGGCGGAAGCCCATCATCTCGAGCACCTGCCCCATCGCCTGCGGCTTGGCAGTGCTGAACTCGATGAACTCGATGCCGTCCAGCCCGAGCGGGTTGGTGGCATCGGCGAGCGATTCGCGGTCGGTGCGGTCCTGCATGCGTGCTCCCGGAGTCAGGTCAGAGAGTGGCGGCCACAGGCGTCGCCGCTTGGTGCGCGCCGCCGAGAAAGAGCCGCTCGATGTTCGGGTCGGCGAGGAGCTCGTCGGCCTTGCGGTGCATCACGAGCCGGCCGGATTCGAGCGCGATCGCCTCGTCGGCCATCTTCAGCGCGCTCTTGACGTTCTGCTCGACCATCAGCACCGTCGTGCCCTGGTCGGCGAGCTGCCGCAGCAGCTTGAACACGTCGGCGACGACCATGGGCGACAAGCCGATCGAGGGCTCGTCGATCAGCAAGACCTTGGGCCGCAGCAGCAGCGCGCGGCCGACCTCGAGCTGCTTCTGCTCGCCGCCCGACAGCATCGACGCGGCGCTGTTGAGCCGCTCCTTCACGCGCGGGAAGCGCGCCAGCACCTCGGGGATGCGCTCGTGCGTGGTCTTCATGCCCAGCGTGATGCCGCCGAGCTCGAGGTTCTCCCACACCGTGAGCTGGCCGAACAGGTTGCGGCCCTGCGGCACGAAGGCGATGCCGTGTTTGACGAGCAGGTCTTTCGCGTTCGCGCCGGTGATGTCTTGCCCGTTCAGCTTGATGCGACCCTGGCGCACCTTCAGCATGCCGAACAGCGTCTTCAGCACGGTCGACTTGCCCGCGCCGTTCGGCCCGAGCAGCAGCGTGATCTTGCCGCGCTTGGCCTGCAGGCTCAGGTTGTTCAAGATCATGAAGTCGCCGTAGCCGGCCACCACATCATCGAATTCAATGGCGATGTCGCTTTGGGTTGTGGTCATCGCATCAGCTCCCGAGGTAGGCGTCGAGCACCTGCTTGTTGCCGCGGATCTCGGCCGGCGTGCCGATGGCCATCACCGTGCCTTCGACCATCACCATGATGCGGTGGCACAAGTCCATCACGAAGTCCATGTTGTGCTCGATCACGATGAAGCTGCGGTGCTTGGCGCCATTGCCGCCCGACTTGTTCAGGTCCTTCAGCAGCGTGCTGATGCCGCCGACCAGGCTGGGGTTCACGCCCGCGCAGGGCTCATCGAGCAGCACCAGATCGGGCTCGCTCATGAAGGCCATCGCGATGTCGACGAGCTTCTGCTGGCCGTAGCTCAGCTCGCCGGCCTTCTTGTCGGCGACGTGGCGGATGCGGAACTGGTCGATCAGCGCATCGGCCTTCGCACCCAAGCCCGAATCGCCCGGCGCGAACATGCGGCTCCACATGCTGCCCTTGTGTTCCTGCGCGGCGACGATCAGGTTGTCGCGCACCGTCATCTTGCCGAAGACCTGCAAGGTCTGGAAGGTGCGGCCGACGCCGCGCTGGTTCAGCTGCAGCGGCGACAGGCCAGTGATGTTCTTGCCGTTGAGTTCGATGCTGCCGGCATCCGGCGTGATCTGGCCGAGCACGCTGTTGAACATCGTCGTCTTGCCGGAGCCGTTCGGCCCGATCACGCCGAAGATCTCGCCGGGCATGACCTCGAACGACACGCCGCTGACCGCGAGGATCGCGCCGTAGGACTTCTTCAGTCCGTCGACCTTGAGCAATGGCGCGCTCATGCCGCGGCTCCGATCGACTTCGCCGCAGCCGCACGCGCGGCCGAGGCTTCGCGCGACAGGCGCCGCGCCTTGATGCGGTCGGGAATGCTCAGCAGCCCGTCGGGCAACCACAGCATCAGCACGACGACCGCGCCACCGAACACGAACAAGTACCAGGCCTGCGCGAAACGCAGCCACTCGGGCAGCAGCACCCCGACCGCCGAGCCGAGCAGCGGCCCGAAGAAGTAGCCCGGCCCGCCGACCACGACCATCAGGTACATCATGATCGAGGCACCGACCGTGAACGGCGCCGGCTCGATGAACTGCACCAGCGACGCGAACAGCGCACCGGCCACGCCGGCATACACCGCGCCGATCGCGAACGACAGCAGCGTGTAGGCCTGGATGTTCACGCCCAAGCTCTCGGCGCGGATCGGGTTGTCGCGCAGCGCCTTGAAGGCCTTGCCCCAAGGCGAGCGCAGCAAGCCCCATAGCAGCAAGCCCATCAGCAGCGTGACGCCGAGCACGAAGTAGTAGTAGCTCAGGTTGCTGTCCAGGCTCAACCCGAATAGGCCGGGCCGCGCGACGTTGTTGATGCCGAAGGTGCCGCCGGTCAGCCACTCCTCGTTGCGCATCACGAGCCAGATCGCGGTGTTGAAGCCGAGCGTCGCGAACGCGAGGTAGATCGTCTGCACGCGCAGCGCCGGGAAGCCCAGCGCCAGCCCGATCACGAAGCAGCCGATGGCCGCGACCGGCAGGCCCAGCCAGAAGCTGAAGCCGGCCTTCATGATGATCGCCACCGTGTACGCGCCGATGCCGAAGAAGGCCGCGTGGCCGAGCGACTTCTGCCCCGCGTAGCCGACCGTCAGGTTCAGCCCCATGTTCGCGAGCACGAACACCAGCCAGTAGCTGACGAGGTAGATGCCGTAGTTCTTCAGAAAGGGCGGGCCGGCGAGCAGCACGACCAACGCAACGAGACCGATGAGAAGTTGTGGTTTCTTCATGGGGTGCTCCAGGCTCAGACCTTGCGTTCGGCCTTCTTGCCCAGCAGCCCTTGCGGCTTGAACAAGATCACCAGCATGAAGATCACGAGCGCGACCGCGTCCTTGTAGGTCGGCGAGATGTAGGCCGCGGCGAGGTTTTCGCACACGCCGACGATCAGCCCGCCGAGCAGCGCGCCGCGCGAGTTGTTGAAGCCGCCGATGATCGCGGCGAAGAAGGCCTTGTTGCCGAGCGACTCGCCCATGTCGAACTTGGCCAGGTACGTCGGCGTGACCAGCAGCGCCGCAGCGCAGGCCAGCAGCGCATTGACCGCGAAGGTGTAGAAGATCATGCGCGGCACGTTGATGCCGAGCACCGTCGCACTGTCGGTGTTCTGCGCCACCGCCTGCATCGCGCGGCCGGTGACAGTCTTCGCCAGAAAGGCCTGCGTGCCGAGCACCAGCAGCAGCGAGAGTGCAAGCGTGCCGATGTCGGCCAGCGTCACCGTCACGCCGGCGATGTTGAACAGCTTGTCGGCGAACAGGCTCGGGAACGGGTGCGCCTCGGCGCTGAAACCGGCCCGCACCCCACTGCGCATCGCGATCGCCAGGCCGATGGTCGCGACGACGATGGGCATCATGCCGAAGCGCAGCAGCGGGTCGGCGATGCCGCGCTTGAAGCCCCAGCCGAGCACCAGCACCGCGACCCCACAGGTCAGCACGAAGCTCACCAGCAGCGGCGCGCCGATCGCGTTGAAGCCCAGCATGATGAAGGCCGGCAGCATCACGAACTCGCCCTGCGCGAAGTTGATCGTGCCCGAGGCCTGCCACAGCAGCGTGAAGCCCAGCGCGGCCACGGCATAGATGCTGCCGGTGGCCAGGCCGGAGAGAAACAGTTGCAGAAAGTCGGTCATGCGAACCTCGCGGAGTCGGTCTGCAGCCTTACTTCTTGCCCAGCGCCGGCAAGGTCTCCTTGACGACCTGCTTGCCGTCCTTCACCTCGGTCATGAAGCTCTCTCGGTCGAGGTCGCCCTTGTCGTCGTAGCTCACGTCCATGATCACGCCGGGCTCCTTCGCGGCGCTGACCTGCAGCCCGTGCATCGCCTTCGTGAACGCGGCGCGGTCGACCTTGCCGGCCTTCTCGATGCCGGCCTTCATCACGTAGACGCTGGTGTAGCCCTTGATGCCGTTGTGGTCCGGGATGTACTTGTATTCCTTCTCGAACTTGGTGCGGAACGCGCGCATGTTCGGGATCGGCGCGTCGGTCGTCAGACCCACGTGGGCGACCGCGCCATTCGCGGCGTCACCGGCAAGTTCGATCACTTTCTGGCTCGTCAACACGGTCTCGCCGACGATCGGCTTGGTCACGCCCTGCTTGCGCAGCTCGCGCAGTGCGCGCGCCGATTCTTCCTCGTTGGAGTAGACGAAGATCACGTCGGCGTTGCTCTGCTTGGCCTTCAGCACCGGCGACGAGAAGTCGACCTGGCCGGCATCGGTCGAGATGTCGGCGACGACCTTGGCGCCGAAGGTGTCGAGCGCCTTCGTGACCGAGTCGCGCCCGCCCTTGCCGAAGTCGTTGTTGACGAAGATCACCGCGACCGTCTTGGCCTTCAGGTTCTGCGCGATGTAGCGCGCGACCTTGGGCATCGAGGTCGCCTGGCCGAAGCTGGTGCGGAAGATGTACGGGTTGTTCTGCTGCGTCACCGAGGCCGCTTCGCCGCCGGTGAAGTTCGGGATCTCGGCGCGCTTGGTCTCCGACATGCTCACCAGGATCGAGCCCGAGAAGCCCGGGCCGAACACCGCGAACACGTTGTCGTCGACGGCCTTCTGCGCCAGGCCCTTGGCCACACCCGGGTTGCTCTGCGTGTCCGAGTGCGTGACCTCGATCTTCTTGCCGAGGATGCCGCCGGCGGCGTTGATCTCCTTGATGGCCAGGTCCATGCCGTTCTTGAAGTTGTTGCCCACCGTCGCGCCGGTGCCCGAGAGCTCCTGCAGGCTGGCGATCTTGATGGTCGTCTGCGCGAACGCGTTCAGCGCGAACGATGCACAGGCGAGGCCGAGGGCGCTGACGATGAATTGGCGTTTGTTCATGGGATGTCTCCGTCTTGGAATGGTCTTGGGGAAAATGAAATCAGCTCGCTTCGAAGAGCGCACGCACCTCGCTGGGGTCGGCCTGCACCGCCTTCGCGAGCGCATCGAAGCCGAAGAACGCCAGGTACTCGGGCACCTGCTGCACCATCATCTCGAAGCCAGGGTGCGCGGTGATGCCGCGCGCATGGCAGGCGCGCAGCAGCGGCGTCGGCTGGTTCTTCATCAGGATGTCGACGACGGCGGTGTCGGCGGCTAGCCGGGCCACGTCGAAGGGCAGCGGGTCGCCGGCCTTCAGGCCCAGCGGCGTTGCGTTGACGACCAGGTCGTAGCCGGCCGGATCGGGCGTCTCGACCGAGACCACCTCGACCCCGAATTCGGCGCTCAGCTTCGCGGCCACTGCGTCGGTGCGGCCCGGCGTCTGGTCGAACAGCGCGATGCGCCCGGCGCCGCGCGCTGCAAGCGAGGTCGCGATCGCGACGCCGCCGCCGCCGACACCGACGACCAGCACGTGCCGGCCGCCGATCGCGATGCCGAAGTGGTCCAGCGCCTTCGTGAAGCCGACGCCGTCGAACAGCGCGCCTTCGAGCGAGCCGTCGGCGTTGCGGCGCGCCGCGTTCACGGCGCCGGCGCTGCGGCCGAGGCGGTCGCAATGGTCGAGCAGGTCGACCATCGCGGTCTTGTGCGGGATCGCGAGCCACAGCCCGTCGATGTTGCGTGCCTTCAGCACGTGGGCGACGAAGCTGTCGAGTTCCGCCGCGGGCACGTTCGCGGGCACGAGCACCACGTCGATGCCATGCGCCGCGAACAAATGGTTGAAGGCTTCTGGCGCCCGAACCTGCTCGACCGGGTCGCCTAGGATGAGGAAGACACGCGTCGTGCCGGAGATGTTCATGCCGATCGGAAGCCCCGTTTTTCGATGCAGCGGAGATTAGGGGCGCCCAGGGTTCGCCACAAGGCAAGTGGCGCTGGTTTGCGCGATGATCGCGCGCGCTGCGCGATCATCGCGTGCTTCACGGGTTTTCACGCACATGGATGAGCTGCGGTTCGACATCGATCGCAAGGACTTGATCGAGGGTCTGGGCAAGGGCTTGCGCATGATCGAGGCCTTCGACGACGACCACCCGCGGCTGACGCCGTCCGAGGCCGCGGCGCGCACCGACATGTCGCGCACGGCAGCACGGCGCTTCTTGCTGAGTCTCGTGCACTTCGGCTATGCCGGTACTGACGGCAAGCAGTTCTGGCTCAAGCCACGCGTGCTGCGGCTCGGCCAGAGCTACCTCGGCGCGGCGCGGCTGCCGCGGCTGGTGCAGCCTTTCATCCAGCGCATCTCGATGCTGTCGGGCGAGACCGTCAACTTCAGCAGCCTCGACGGCCACGAGGTGGTGTACCTGGCGCGCAGCAACTCGCCGCGCTTCATCTCGATCGGCTACCAGGTCGGCATCCGCGCGCCGGCGCATGTGGTGACACCCGGCGTGGCGATGCTGTCGACCTGGCCCGATGCGCGGCTCGACCAGTGGATCGCCGAACACGACTTCGCCGGCTTCACGGCCCACACCGTGACCGACCCGCAGCGCTTTCGCGAGCAGGTGCTGGCGGCGCGCGCGCTCGACTACTGGACCACCGAACAGCAGCTCGACCTCGGCCTGGCCGGCATCGCCGTGGCCGTGAAGGACCGCAAGGGCGAGTGCGTCGGCGCGATCGGCATGACGGTGAATCTGCAGGGTCACGTTCCGCAGCGGTTCACCGACGAGCTGCTGCCGGCACTGCGCGAGGCGGTGCGTTCGCTGCGGCCGATTCTGTAAAGGGCCGCGCTGCCATGAATTGCGCGCACCGCGCCCAAGGCTTGTACCATCGATGCACAAAGGGGAGCGCACAAGCATGGTCAAGCACATCGCCTCGGTCGCGGGAATCGGACTCGCCGTGGCCTTCGTCGTCGTGTTCTTCATCGGGCGGACCGAAACCAAGCACCTGACCGAAGTTGCGCCGCGCGTCGGCATGAGCTACGACGACCTGATGGCGATAGGCCCGCGCGTGGCCAACCAGACCGGCGTCACGCTCGGCAGCTCGCGCCGCGTGGTGTACCTGCTCGCCTGCAGCGGCCAGGCGAGCAAGTCGACGCTGGAGACACAGGCCGTGCAGGCCGGCACGCTGGCCAAGCAGCAGCGGCTCAGCGACCGCGAAGCCGTCGTCGCCGTGCTCGCGCAGGCCGGCCAGGCCAATGGCGCGGAGAAGCTCAAAGGCTGTTGAAACCGAAGCCTCGGGCCAGGTTCAAGAGCACTGCCGACGTCGCAGCTCGGGCCAGCGCCGGGCCGCTCCCAAGCGGCCCGAGACCCCCTCGGTGGGTGGCTGCGGTCATCCGCAGCCGGGGGCTCAACTGACACAGGTGCGGTTCTTGCCGGTGCGCTTTGCTTCGTAAAGCGCCTGATCGGCGCGCTCCAGCGTGTCCTCGATGCGCTCGCCGGCGCGGTAGGCGCTGACGCCGGCCGAGAAGGTCACGAAGACCTGCTTCTGCTCGTGCATGAACAGGCCGCCGGTGAGCGAACGCTGCAAGCGCGTCAGGATCTGCTGCGCTTCGTCGGCAGGCGTGTCGGGCAGCAGCACGACGAACTCCTCTCCGCCATAGCGCGCCACCTGATCGGTCGGCCGCAAGGTCTTGCTGACGACACTGGCGAGTGCCTTCAGGGCCTCGTCGCCGACGCCGTGGCCGAGCGTGTCGTTGAGGCGCTTGAAGTTGTCGATGTCGAGCAGGCCGACCGACAGCGTGCTGCCGGAGCGCTCGAGCCGCGCGCGTTCGGTGTCGAAGGCTTGCATCAAACCGCGCCGGTTCGCGACCTGCGTGAGCTGGTCGGTCGCGACCTCATCCGACAGGCGGCGCATCTCGGTCTCGAGCTCGTTGACACGCTGCGTCAGGCCGTGTGCCTTGTCGTGCTCTTCGTGCAGCCGCGCCTGGGTCTGCTGCACCAGCGCCTGCACGGCGCGGCTCTCCTCGACCATCTCGCGCACCGCGCCGGCCAGGGTCTCGAGCGAATCGGCCTTCTCGATCACATCGGCATAGCGGCCGACGCTCTCGTGGAAGTTGCCGGTCTGCGAGCCGAGCTGGTCGAGCTCGCTGAGCATCTGGTTGATCAGGCCCTTGAGCGAATCGCGCGCGCGCTCGCGCTCGGCACGCAGCTGGCCCTGGCGCTCGCGCGTGTCGCGCAGCAGCTCGCTCACCGCGCGAACGCCGCGCGCGCTCAGGCCTTCGTCGATCTTGACCTGCATCGCCTCGCACTGGCCCTTGGCCCAGCTGTCGTTCTCGGCCAGGTCGGTCAGGCTCGCGGTCAACTCGCTGCACAACTCGCCGAGCTGGTCGACGAGCCGATGGCGATGCTGCAGCACCGGCGCGGCGCGCTCGCACAAAGCCTCGAGCTCGGCGATCAGCGCCGGCGTGGCGGCGTCGCTGCGCAGCCGTTTGGTGAGCAAGGCCAGCTCGCTCGCGATCTCGTGCGGTGCAGCGTCGACGGTCGGCAGCGCCTGCTGCACCGTGCCGCCCAGCGCATCGACAGCGCGGCCCCACGGCAGTGCAGCGGGCGCGTCGAGCGGCATCGTGGTGGTCGGCAGCATGTCGATCGGCATGCCGTAGTCGCTGGCCGCGGCCTCGGCCGGCTCGGTGTCCCAGCTCGCCACCAGCTGCGTGAGACGCTGCTGCAGGCGCTTCGCGTCGCTGCGGCTGCCATCGAGCACGCGTTGCAGGCTTTCCTTCTTGCGCGCCGGGGTCCAGCCCTTGCTGCCGCGCTCGATGCCGCGCACGATGCGCTCGATCAGGCCGGCGATCAGCGCGCCTTCGGTCAACGGCGGCTCGCCCGCCTCCTGGCGGTAGGCGCGCGCGTAGTTGTCGGGGGTCGGCTCGAGCTTGTCGACTGCGAGCCGGCGCAGCGCGGCCTTCGCGATCTGTGCGGTGTCGGTGGCGCTGCCGCTCAGCGGCGCGGGGCGTGTCGCTTCCATCGGACCGAGTCTCAGGCGCCGCCGGGCCGCCCCAAGGCGATTGAGCGCCCCCTCGGGGGGCAGAAGCGAAGCGACGTGGGGGCCGTCATTCAATCAGGCCAAGGGCTTGACGCGGGGATCGCGCCCGTCGGCGAAACGCAGCACCTCGGCGATCTCGGCCTCACCGGCCTTGCCGATCCACGGCGCCTTGCGCGGCAGCACGGTCTGCTGCAACCACTTCTCGATGTCTTCCGGCGGTTGCGGCCGGCTGAACAAGAAGCCTTGCATCACGCCGCAGCCAAGGCGGTGCAGCACCTCCATCTGGCGCAGGTTCTCGACGCCCTCGGCGATCACGCGCAGGCCGAGCGAGCGCGCCAGCGCGATGATTGCGGTGACGACCGCCGAGCTCTGCGGCGTCATGCCGAGATCGCGCACGAAGCTGCGGTCGATCTTGAGTTCGCTGATCGGCAGCGTGGTCAGGTAGGCGAGCGACGAGTAGCCGGTGCCGAAGTCGTCGATCGAGATCTCGACGCCGATCTCGTTGAGCCGGTGCAGCGACGGGATCACGTTCTGCAGGTCCTTCATCAGGCCTGTCTCGGTGATCTCGAGCTCGATCGCGTGGTGCGGCACGCCGTAGGTGGTGACGGCGTTGTGGATGTACTCGACCAGGTCGGTGCGCTCGAACATGCGATTCGGCAGGTTGACCGCGATCGAGTCGACGAAGCCGAAGCTGTCCTGCCAGACGCGCGCCTGGCGCGCCGCCTCGCGGATCGCCCACTCGCTCATCGGCACGATCAGGCCGGTCTCTTCGGCCATCGGGATGAAGTCGCCCGGCGGCACGAGCACGCCGTTGCGGCGCCAGCGCATCAGCGCCTCGGCGCCGACCATCTTGGCACCGCGCACGTCGACCTTGGGCTGGTAGTGCAGCACGAGTTCGTCGCGCTCGATGGCCTTGTGCAGCGCGCTCTCGAGCTCGAGCTTCTCGCGGCCCTGGCCGGCGAGCGCAGGCCGGTACAGCGAGGCCGAGTTGCGCCCGGCCGACTTGACCGAGTACATGGCCACGTCGGAGTTGCGCATCAGGTCGGCGACCGACGCGCCGTCGCGCGGGTACAGCGCGATGCCGACGCTCGCGGTCACGAAGCACTCTTGCCCGCCGACGAAGATCGGCTCGCGCATCAGGTCGAGGATGCGCGACGCGACGCGTTCGGCATCGCGCTCGTCGGCGACCTCGGGCAGCAGCGCGACGAACTCGTCGCCGCCGAGCCGGCCCACCGCTTCGAGCGAGCGGTGCGAACGCGAGCCCAGCGATTCGATCGAGCTCTCGGTGACCTGGTCGGAGTGGCGCACGCACGAGCGCAGGCGCCGCGCCACTTCCATCAGCAGCTCGTCGCCGGCGCCGTGGCCGAGCGTGTCGTTGATGATCTTGAAACGGTCGAGGTCGATCAGCAGCAGCGCGACCTGGTGGCCCAGACGCCGGCCGTGCTCGAGCGCGCGCTCGGCGCGCCAGATCAGCTGGCGCCGGTTCGGCAGGCCGGTGAGCACGTCGAAGTTGGCGAGGTGGCGGATCTTGTCCTCGGCCAGGCGGCGGTCGGTCACGTCCTGCAC
>Ga0307509_10005214_pt1 | contig 18214 bp, 24 predicted proteins | sample 10_EM_MG_FD_202245 | JGI IMG/M metagenome (GOLD analysis project Ga0307509, IMG submission 202245) | Populus trichocarpa ectomycorrhiza microbial communities from riparian zone in the Pacific Northwest, United States - 10_EM | ecosystem: Host-associated > Plants > Roots > Unclassified | place...
CCACCACCACCGCCATTTCCTGAAAAGGTAAACGGAAGGAGCTGTCAGAGGGTCAGTCGGTACATACCGGAAAGACAGCAGTGTTGGTTTCAGTATGGTGGGTTGTGGTGGGCCAATTCAACCGCGACTGGAACTGGAGCTGGAATTGGTGCCTGATAACTGTGGTCGAAATCTCTGCTTCCTTCCTTCCTTCCTTTCCTTCTCTCCCTTTCTCCCTTCTGTGCCCTTTCCGTGACCTGCTATCATTTTATATACACACCACGACCAGTGGAAGATCTTATCATTCCCATCTTACCCCCAAGAGTATCCCGCTTCACAACTCAACGAACGTGCTTTGCGGAGTGAGAAATGAGGGTAATTCTTACTGCCTGCTGGAGCTTTCCATGGATTTTGATTGCATGGTCTTTCTGTGCTCCCACGTTGCATTAGGCAAAAGTAATCACGGATATGCCACAGCCGATATCACATGAATGTGCCACTATCTTTTATATGGATATCTCACCCAAAACTGCAAGTATCTGCTTACCCAATGGCTTGGGGTCCTTCCACCGTTCTTGGCAACGTTTTTTATTCGGTACAAAAAATTGTCGAAAGTCCGCCGGCAGGTCCTATGGCTTTCCTACACGAGTACCCGCTAACATATTTTTATTTCTATGGAAAGCACCTGGTGAACACCTGTGGAGTGGGATATGTATCATACTTTTTGTGCAAAATGGGGGGTGTCGGGGTCTTTCACCCACTGGTTGTGCGGTACGGTGCGGTGGGCTACATAAACTTTGGCTGAATAAGACCGCATCCCCGGTGCTAGGTCTTTCCCCTTTTTTTCGCTTGCCAGGGTGTGGTATGATACCCGCCTATCTTTCTACCTTTATCACCTTCCGCCCGCTAGCCAACCAGCCCCCCATAATCACCCATTCCCCTCCTCGCCCAACTCCCCCATTCATACACACAACCCACATTTTTATTTTCTGCTCAGACTTAAATCTTCGACCCCACTGCTGCATCCCTTCCCTCCACCTGCATACGCAATTGTGCATGGAGAATTAGAAATGCTACATAATGCACTTCCTCAAACGTCTCGTAAAGTCTCTAAAGGGAGCGACTTCCCGTACGAGACGCTCCTTGTTCGGGGCCAGTTCATTCGATAATGAGGACCACACCCGCAGCAAACACAGGGGCAAAACCCACAGCAGGATTGACAGTCGGGGCGGAAGTTACAATTCATCACATGCCGACCTTCACCCTTCACCCGCTTCGAAAGCTCCGGCGGAGGTCCTCATGACAATATTCTCCTTCATCTGCCCACATGCCCTCGACGAGACCTACCTTTCGGCGGAGGAATCAACCATGGAGCTAGGGTGCATGCTGTGCGATATGCGGGAGCTCTCTAGTTGCGGCCTTGTCTGTCGCTCATGGCACGACGCGGCACAAGTGCTGCAGTATCGCAGCATCAGACTAGACAGCGTGCACTACTGCGGTCTGGAGGAGGAGCTGCAAGCGCGAAGGAAACGGGGCTCCTTCTTTCAGAAGCAGACCTCCCCGCTCGAGATCCCGGAGCACAGGATGCGATTACTCTACCGAACATTCCAAGAGAATGAGACCACGGCTACACTCACAAATTTTTTGAAGATGCCCTACATGACCCGGGAGACATGCAAGCAGGACTTGGCGCGAGTTGTGTCACTGCTGCCGAATTTGAGATATGTGGATTTACCGGACGGGGTTTACCAAGATGATTCTTCGTGCGCTTCCTTGAAGGCCATACTCTACACGCGGTGTCCCGACTTGCGAAAAATGACTTGGTTCGGGGGCTCCGAGAGGAATTTTGTTGACCTGTGGATCGAGCCGCCATGGATAGGCCTCGAAGTCGTCGAACTCACAGAGATGAAAGTCGAGAACCGGGACCTGGTCCGAGTACTCTCTTCTATGCCATACCTCACCAACTTAAAAATGAGCTCCATGCCATGGACCACGGATGCAATCTTCGACTCCACAACTACCGATGTTGGGCTCTTCCCCGCCCTGCAAGCACTCACCATTGAAGACACCCCATCTATCACTATCGATGGCTTAACAACCCATCTCACCCGTCCCATCGTTTCGGAGACCCTCAAAGCACTAACGATAGCAGACACTTCCATTCCCGTACACCTCTTGCACCAAATTCTCCCTCTAGCAACACGCCTAACCTCCCTCTCCATCCGCGCACAAGTCTCACGCACGATCCCGCACCTGGACGTACCGCTTCTGGCCTCCGCATCGTTAACCCACCTCGCCTACGAAATCACCGATGACGACACATCCACCAAATCGCTCGCGAAACCCTCACCCTCGTACTACACATATCTCTTTGAATCCCTTTGGGACGGCGGGATGCCAAAGCTGAAAAACCTCTACGTTCGCGAGCCGACGTTCCACACACGTTTTCAGAACAAGAAAGCCTCTGCGGGAGGATTTGCTGCGACGGGCTGGACGCGGGAGGTGTACTTGCATACTAAGGGAATGGAACACTTGGAGTGGATAAAGTACAACATTGGAGACGTCGGCGGGGGTCTATTAATCCTGCCTAGCTCTAAAGGAGGGGCTGGTTCACATGCTAGCTTTCTCGTGGACCCCAGCGACGGAAGCGGGGGTGGATACTGTGGGGCGGGCTTTCTTACCATACCCGGTGAGGCCGGGGAGTGCACTCCCGGCAAGCGGGAGAGGCGGAGTCGGGCGGATTTGTGGAGGTGATTGGCGCGTGTTTTCAGCGGGATGGGTGTGTACATGGCTTGCTTGTGGATTTGGTTGTTTTTCTCGGAGCGGGCGTTTGTTTCTATTTTATCCACTTTTTTTCCCCTTCACACTATACCATCCTGGGCAACCAAAACCTGCCCTGGCGGCCAACTTGATACGAAATTTCTAAATTGGGAATAGGCTCTTCTGGAGAAGGTATTGCACGATTTCCTCTTGTATAATTATTCAAACAATGTTAGAATCAACGTGTGTGGGGGGGTTTTTTTGGCCCCTTCCCACCCAAGGTTATACGGGGAATCGTTGTTGTAGTTGGAGTTAGAATCGAAGATGTCGCATATCATTACTAAACAGCCCACCATAACATGACTCTATTCACTAATTTCGAACCCGTTAGTGGAGCAAAAAATGGCGGGGGAACGATTAAAGGCTTCGTGGAGGGGTTCCCGGGGAATCACCCAAGAACCATCTCCAAAGCCTCCTTTCTTTTCCTGTTCTTTTCTTCCTCAAATACCGACAATCCTATGTAGCACGCCCGCATATCCCAGTCATTTCAGGCGGAGAAAAGGCCCGCATCCTATTCCCAACCGTTGCACCAGAAATCATTAGACTACTACCACTGCGGCACCGGACAGGTGCTCAGCGGCAGCGGGGGGGGGATCGTTAAAAACCGGAAAAACCACTTCTGCCGGTCCCATACAATACTCTATGATACCAAGACGAGCGTTATGGTTTTTCCATTTTTTGGTGCCCCCCCCAAGTATGTTTCCTCTATGATACATGCAGTAATCAAATCATTCTGATGATAAAGAAAGTCGAAGATCCGCCGGTTGGGAGGTAACTAGCAAGTAAGTAAATGGGGGAGTTTGTATACGTAATCGAAGCCCAACTCTTGAAAATTATTGGCCGAGTGATATTTTGTGGATTATAGTCATGTGCTATACAGTATCATATTATATAAATACCTTGAGAAGAATGGGAAAAAAAGAATTATGATGGTAATTTACACATTTCTGCGGTTCGGTCAGGTGGAGTATCTAATCCGGAATTCAAATTGGTCCTTTTCCTCCCTTTTGCGGGCCGGGGGGGAGGGAGGGATGTGTATTATGATACTCGGAATTATCACTGGATTCCAAGTTGGAAGGGAAGGGAAGGGAAGGAAGAGAAGTTTCATTCAAACCTACAATATCTCCCTCCTCTCCCCGAACACCCGCATCCATAGCAGCGATCTAACCATCTACTCACCTTTCGACCTGATGGTCCCCTGGGGGGCTCGTACATACCGAATCTCCTTGATTGGTGTGCTGCTGCCTGTAGCCCCGCCCTATTCCACTACCAAAGCGGCTCCGCTGCCCAAGCCGCCGTATACACTACCCACCAAACCGACGGCTGCTTCGGCCATAATCCCAACTATTCACAATATCTCGTTGGCAAGAACAGCAGCTAGCTAGCTATCGGTCGGTCCCCAAGGCCGGGAACCTTACCTGACCTGAAAACTGGTAGCATTGTGTCTTCTCCCCCCCCCCCCCCCTCCCCCAACACACGCTAGCCTGGCGCACTACGGGGATGAAGGAGGCGCTATAGCCGACCCCGCCTAAACTTGAATGCTCCTGTATGTTGTGGAGTAGCATTTGGGCGCCTGGCGGATATGGAACGTGGCTTGAGGATAACTGGGAGGCATGCCGGGGGTGGGCATGGACCGACTTGCCTAGTGGAGGGCTGCGTATTTGCTTCGGAATTCACGGGGGATGGGTAGTTTCAAGGCTCGTTGTAGGAATGAGTGCTGGCGAGGTAGATAATATATAATATATAATATTATGGCTGGCTAGTGATGGGCTTTTCTCACTTTTTGTTTTTATCTATGGCGGTTTAGGTCTCGTCCTGAATCGCATGTATGCCTCCAGGAGGGCATCCGGGGGTAAGTTGCTACTTTGGACCTTATATTTGTGAAGGTATGGTAGTCATGTACCACCGTGCTGGTGTTCGGTGTGTGGTTGGTTCGGAGCTGAGCTGCTATGGTGTGGTGTACTACTACTGCTTGGTATTATAAGGTATCATAGGTATTTTTTTAACGTGGGTAAGCAGGGGGGGCGTTTTGTAGGGTGTGTATTTTAGTTTGCGTGTAGAGTAGTCTACTACGGGTTGCCAGACACCGGAAGGGACTTTTATAAAAAAGTATGATATCATAAACACAATAATATTATGAACATGCACAGCTATTCGGCCCGAAGCCTAAACAAGACTGGAGGAAGTAGTAATTATTACAGTTATTGTTATAAATAAATCAAATTTGCTGTAGTAGAAGGCAGGCAAACCCACATATTCACCAGTCACCAGTGTTTGTTTGTTTTTTCTTTCCAAAGCTTCCTGAAATCCCCCGGACTCACGAATTCTCCCAATATACTGTATTGTATTGTATAGTATAGTGCTCTGTTGCGCTGCGGGTCCATCCATAGGGGAGGATGTGGTGGAATCACATGGGTATAATATATATAACAAGTACTGTACCACAAATTCGGAGTAGGGGTGGTGGTGGTGGGATCCTGCATGTCTAGCTTAGCATAGCCCGGCCTTCCGAGTATAGCTATAGCATAAAACATAATTAAAAGTGCCAGTGCGAAGGGATAGATATAGAATACTACTATGCTAATAAGTTTATAGGGGGGGGGAGAAGAATAGGTGATATTTGAGTATTGTAGTGGTAGTGGTGGTGGCAGTGCGGTAAGTGCAGTGTTCTATTCTAATCCCAAGGGAGGTTAGTTAGTATTATATTGTATGGATAACAACTTCCTGTTGCAATGTGGTGGAATGTTGCTGTTGACTACGTGCAAACTTTGTTCTTCTTTTCTATTCTATTCTATTCACTTATATTCCCTTTCTCGTTCGATCTGGATCGGCACAGTGTGGTCTTAATCTCGTGCTCTGGTGTTCTGGTGTTGTATACTGGTAATTGAGATGTAGGTATAATACTGCAGCACCACCGCGGATGATATCCGCACTGCGCCTACCCCCAAGCCCACCGCCAGATAATATTAACAAGTTTTTTTGGTTTTTCAAGATTTCGGCCCCAACACGTTCGACCCGTAGAGGATAAGGAGAAAGGAAAGAAAACTCTAAATTGAAGAAGGAAAACTCCCAAACGCCCTTTGTACTTTTGAATCTATGACAACACTTGCACTACTCTACTCCAACATTCACTTCTCCGGCGCATCCGGCAACCTCTCAATAACATACTTTCCATTCCCACAACTCATGATGGGAACACCGGGAATCTTCCTTAACCTCCTCTTCAAATCCCGATCGTTCGTCGCGACGATATATATCCTACCAACCCCCCCACCGAATTAGCCCATTTACCCCCTTCTCCCCAAAGCGGGCTAAGACAAAGGGATGACTCACTTGTGTTGCAAAACCCGATTGACAATGCAATCATCCGCATACGTCCCCTTATGCTCACACCTCACCCTTTCAAACCTTGGATCCTTAGCGATCCGTAAGGCAATCCGATACCGACTCCCCAATTTCTCCAATTCCGCCATGACACAGTCCGTGATCACGGGCGTGGCTTTCGCATACAGACAATCCATCATGGACTGCATCACCTCCAACTTCTTTTGTATGGTAAAGTTCAGGAAGTTGGTGTCCACGAGGACGGAGTATGGTGGTCGGAGGGCGGTGTTGAATTGGAAGAAGAGTGAGGAGGAGACTTGTGGGCTATGGATAGCTAGCAATTAGTTATGGGATGGGGGGAGGTGAGGTAAAAGGGTGGGGAGAACATTTCGCGAACTACTTCGCTGGATTTGTCTTTTTTTGTGGCGGCGGTTTGTTGCTTTGCTTGGTTCTTTTTAAGGCGGGCATCGCGGGAGGAGATTACTCGCTTGACCTGTGCGAATTTGCGGGTCCTTTTGGCGACGCCCATTGCGGTCGTATTATGTATTGAAGAATTCTTGTAGCGGTGGTGGTGATAGTGTGGGAGAGAGATTGAAAAGGTGGTGCGGTGTAGTAGGTTCTGAGACAAGGCAGAGCAGTTTAAAAAAAAAAACCACCGGACTGAGGTGGGTTGGTAGAACGTAGGTAGGGTAACTTCCATCATAATCCCAACTGGGCTGGACCCCAGACGCTTCGGGTATCACACTCGAGTACCGTGCTGTACCTTACGGTAAGCTAATCTTGACCTGCGTCACTGTTGCTGCCAATGATCGAATGACAATTCATTAGACCTCTGCACGTCGCCGCGTGCGATAACGATAACTGGAATACCGGGGAACCAATGATATTATCATTCCGGAGCTCTATTACATGCTATCGGTATCGGGCGCCCCCCCAAATCTAACTTAAGCCCAAGAAAAGTGAAATATAAGAGGTATGTATAATATAAAAACAAAGGAAAGGAAATACGACAATTACGCAGCAGATAAGCCGCGAATAATTATAGCCAAGGCAAAAGGGGAAAAACGGTAGATGGGCAGGATGCTAAGAATATAATACAGGCGAACCGGTGCCATTGGTGATAGTAGTGATAACAATTAAAAGAAAGAAAAAAGGTGGGGAAAAAAATTGATACAAGAATGAAAAAAGAAAAAGAAAACGCTACTACGGTGGAAACAAAGGGCCGGCCAATCAAGACCAACGAGAGCCTTTTCTGTTCGTCCATGCCATATCACATTAGGGGAATAAAATGCAAACACTCCGATCCCATCCAAGCAAAAACGCAAGGCAACACAAGGAACAAAGCAACCTATAACGCATCCCTCATCACGACAACTACGAATCAGAGTCTGATGAGTAATAGTCTCTATCGATGATCGGCCTAGCGGGCCCCATCTCCTTCTCCCGCTTCTCCAATAGACTGCCAGGTACGAAGACGCTCTTGCCAAAAGGATTAAGTAGCGGAGTGATTTCACCATTCTTCCTGACTGCGTCTTTGGATGTAGCGACGCCGTGACCAGCCCTGACTGCACCTGCAGACTGATACCCACCCGCAAGAAGGCCAGTGCCCGTGAAAGGGTTTTGATCCTCGTCACCGCTCGCCTCGCCATTCCGGGTTCTGCCTTTCGCCGTCTGCGGTCTCTTGAGTTGTGCAAACATGGGAGGAGCATTAGGAAGCGGGGGTGTCTCGAGAGATGATTTAGCAAAGTTGATAAGGCCACCATTCTCGCGTGCGTTCTTCCCTGAAATAGTGTGCCCCCTACTGCGATTGTGGTGCGGTAACAACGGCACAGGCTCCCCCGCGTCAAAACTAAGCAAAGTACCCCCTTGCTTGTGAGAAGTGGATGGCCTTGAAGCCACTGTTTCTCTGCGCCTAAGGGATATAGTTTCCTTGGGAGAAGTCTCCAAGGATACGAGTGGGTGTGTGGGATCGCGAGGACTGAAGTTTCGAGCTTTGGGTGTTTGAGGGGTCAACAGGCCGGAAAACTCATTTTGTGGTTTCGCGCGCTCTTCTCTGTAGTTAAGCTGAGCAACACGTTTCTTGTCTTCATAATCCGAACCCAAGAGGCCACCGGGTGAAAACACCGCTTCCCCATCTGAGACACTTCCACCAGTTCGCGGCGACCTAATAGAAGCACTCCTCTCCCTCCCAGAGGGCTTCCTAGTTGACTTAGCTTTATGCAGTGACTTGGGCTGCTGAACGTCGGAAGGTGGTTGGGTGAGCTCCTCTGGAGAAATCAGGGGTCTAGGCCCGCGCCTACCCCCAAGGCTACCAGAAGAAATACTTTTACGACTAATAGGTAGTTCTTCCTTGATCTCCGACCCCGCTGTCCAAGGAGCAATTGAAAGTTTCTCCGCAATCAGCCGAGACTTTGAGTCCCTAATCACCGCAAACCATTGACTTAATTGTGATGCACTCTCGGCAGAAAGGTAGTGACAATACACCGAATCCTTCCCAAACAGACTCATCTTGTGCTGTGATTTCAGCGCAAAACAGTACTTTGTAGGACATTTCAGCTTGCTCTCTGGAGAGAAAGTGTTGACAAAGCTGTAAATATCGAACGAGTCAAGATTGATGGTCTGCGTAAAGTCCTTCTCGCTCGGCTTATCCTTCTTGGAAATCTTAATAGCCCCGCCGTCCAATTTGATCCAACGCTTTGACCATTTTTTATCGGCCTGAACATAATAGTGGAATTGAGCAACTCCACTGGAAGGCTCTTCCGCTGCATAATGTTCAAGACGCACATTGGTCTGGCCCCAAACGTTCTTCTCGATGCGAAAATGGCACTTCGTTTCGATTTCCCAGGTATTGTGGACATCGCTAAGCCTCTCGAAATACCGAACTTGACGGTGTAATCCGAAGATTGGCCAACTCTCAACAAGAATCCGATGTTTTCCAGGCCTCACACGTGACAGAAGAGATTCAACATCAGTGGAATTGAGGATGCCAACCGGTTCCGTACCGCTGGAAGAATTGACCGGGACCTTTATGTCATAATTCTGCGCCTAAAGCACATTAGCGCCATGTACAATTTAATGTCACGCGACACCATGAAGCAGACTGCTTTAGGAAAGGACTTGCATCAACGTCAAACGGCCAGCCAAAAGACAGCTAAAAACTTGCAAATTCATGGCCGAGTAAACAGAAAGAAATGAAAAATCTATCCTCACCATATCCCCCTCACAACGGGCTGCACCTCCAGCTTCTTCCTCCGCAGAGGATTCCCCCATAGCTCCAGTAGACTTCCCCCTTCTCCTTCCAAACCTTGAAGTCGTCTTTTGCGGGGAATGCGATGACTTTGTGAGCTTGCCACCGTGTGGGGCAGCTGCCGTAGAGGGAATGGGTGGAACGGGAGTAGGAGGCACATCCTTCGTATTCAATCGCAGAATCTTCCTAAACTTGGAAGGGTTTCGAGCAAGGGGTTGTTCAACGACTGGCTTCGGAGACCCAATCGAATCAATCAGAGGAGCAGCGGCCAGTTTTGGCCGTGATTGCTGCTGCGGTGCCAGTGCTGGTGGCTGGGAACTGCTCGAACGATTCCCCAGTTTCCTCCGAATGGTGCGGTAGCGAGACGGTGGCGCATGCTGAGGGTTTTCTGCTTGCATCATTGCGGTGGAGGGGGTCCCTTCTCAGAAGGGAACTTGAAGGTAGTGAAGTTTGTGCCAAAGATGAGGAACTCCAGTTTGTTTATTGAAGATGAGTGAAATAACGAGCAATAAAAAATGAAAATAAAACAAAGGCGGGTTAAAGCTGCTCGAAGGGGGAGGGGGGGGAGAGGGGGAGAATTTCTCGAAAAAGAAGGGGCGCACAGGAGCATTAAATATTTTCTAGGTCCTGGGCGCTGGTTCCTGGCGGCGGATCGTCTGGTCCTCACGTGTGGGTTGCAGGGGATGAAGAGAGAGGAGAGTTACCAGTATTCGGGGTGAAGGGAGAGTGAGAGAAAAGAGATGTGTGCAACCAAGTAACGACCCCTACTCGAGTAAGCACTCTCCAGGCACTAGGGCTAACAACTACCGTGAACAAACTTGCACCGCACAGTATTGTACTCGAGTATTATGCCGTACCGCACAGTATAGTACCGTGATCCATCTGCCATAACTCACCTGTGACGAAGGGGGCCACTCCCACCTTTTTTGGCGTGACCGCAGCAGCTCGCCGCCTCCGGAATATCCCCGCTGCCCGTCTCAACCTTTCCGAATTGAACTCTGCCAGTGGAACATACCGGTATGATACCATTACGAGTACCGGTATGACACCACACAAAAGAACCATCATCACCCTCAGCCCAATCCAATTCCGATCCCAGGGCAAAGGGAAGAAAAAAACAAAAAACTTCATCAATTGACGCCAACGAGGGATCGGGATACACTTACAACCAATGCTCTGAAACAGCCTCCCCCTTTCAAATCTAACCCCTGCCCTGGACCTACAAGAATAGGATCCCCCATCTACCAGAATCCCCATCTCCGAGAACGAAACAAAGAATGAAGAAAAGAGAAATACCAGCCATCCACCGTGACCTGACTGTGACCCCCATCCATCCAAATTCGGCTACAACTTCCCCACCGTTATCTGTCAGCCGCAAGAACCGGCCACCGTACTAGTGCCAGCACAAGTACTCGAGTACTCGAGTATTTAGCGCGCTCCCACACAGACCCCCTTCCGTCTTTTTCCCCGTGCGGAATTGCGGCGGAGATGAACTAATCTACCGTTATCGACTCCTGCGGCTGAGCGGTCCATTGGAATGTGGACTACGGTCGCGCTGCCGGCTAGGCCTTTGTTTATTTTGTTTAGACCGAGGTCTTCCACAAACAATCAAAAATGTCTTCTTGCATGGTACAGTACGAGAAGTATTTGATCACCGGAGAGGTTACCTGACTGGTATAATAACGTAATAGCAGACTCATACTGTAGGTTCAACAACACATCAAACAAACACGGTAGTAAAGTAGCACCGTGATAACTTACAGTACAGGTTTCTCCGGCCCGCCCCTCCTGGAACCGATTGCCGATCCCCGGCTACCAATAGTGGAATTTATTTATTTATATCACCCGCTCAACACCGGTACGGTACCCTATGCTATGATGGTACTGGTATTTACAATATTATACGGCAACTCAACAAGAATTCGCTAAAGTTATCATACCCGGTAATTGTGTATAGATTTTGTTTAAAAAAACCCCCCTAAAAAAAACCATCAAACTCGCTTGTTGTGCCTTTCTGTTTTTCGCCCCCATTGGCGCAGTTAAAGTTAATGATCATATGCAACGACACCTTGTTGGTAGAGCTTCTTGTACGAGTAATGACATAATTAAACGCTCGACTACCATACCGTATCATACTGGACCTCCCCTCAGAATGTGTGAAAGACCCGGGGGGAGGGGGTAGGGCAGTTGTGAGCGGGCACTCCAACTTGTCCCTGCAGTACCGTAAGTACCCGGAAAACAGGGGTTTTAACAAAATAAGTTATGACACCGAAAATCCGTGCGTTACCCCAGCATACCGCCGCAAATTAACAACCCCTGTTCTTCCGGCTTATAATGCGGTAACCGGTGCTTATGATATTGCCTAGGGTGAGCGGCGATGGCGAAGACAGGTCAATCGAGATCTGAAGAAGAAGAGTGTCTCACGATAAACTTGACACATCCTTTGGTTGGTTGGTTGGTCCAGCGAAGCTCCGTACTAGTGCTGGTACTGTGCTTGTATTCCTCTGTATCCCGTGGCGGTCTGGCTCACCCCTTTTTCTGCCAGAAGATCTATTCGGCCTATTCCAAACACGCCAACCGACCCGCCCGCCCGTCCAATGGAGCAAGCTTCCTGCTAAATTTATCCTGCATTCGAGTGAGCATCAGTGATTGTATCGTTCTCTTTCACAAGGCAGAAGGACCATTCACGTGTCGTGACTTGCATGTTCCGCCAGCTGCCGGCGTTGAGGGAAGTGGGATTGTGGGGATTTCCATGAATATATGTGGCCCTATTTTTGTCGCTTTGATGCATGTCCTCTCGGAAGTCTCGGTTCTGCTAAACAGCCGTGTCGTCTAGTCCGTGTGGGTATATAGTCGGGGTCACAGAAATGGTTTGAGGGTGCGCGCTGTGTCTCGTTTGTTGTACCGTGTCATCTAGCTAGGGGGTTTTCCTTTTATTTTCTCTCTTACATGGATGAGGTGGACACAACCTCAGACTATCATTACGGAAATGCTATGATACGGCCGGAGCGGATGCTCACAAGAGGTTGGGCCGATCTATGAGGGAAGCCGCCAAAGCGCGTTGCCCCCATAGACAAAATGGCCTCTGCCAATCGCATTTGACCTAAATTGTTTCTGCAGAGTGATATATCATGACCCAGGCACGTGCCGATCCACAAAGCCGTCGGGCTTCCCGCTCGGATCTAGATACCCGAGGAGCCCATTCGAGATGGCTCCAATACCAGGAACTGGTCGTCCGAGGGTGTATGGCGGGGGAAGCAGGGTTCATGGAGAGCTTCGCCTGCATGGGTGGAGACCGCAGTAGACATGTCCCGGCGGACAGATTATGATAGCTGAGTGCTCACAATTCCGGTATCTTGGTTCTCACCCGCTTCCACCTACCCCCACCTGTTAGATTCCCGGTGGCCGCTATAGATCTGGCGGGTGATTTCCCGTGATTGCATTTGTCTCCACCCAGACGCAGCTCCATCCGTTGCTCTTTGACCCGATTGGACACCAGCCGTCATACATTTGGTATATGATATATCACAACTTTTAGGCTACCATCCATGACTTTATTCTAGGCCTAAATCACTTCTTGACAGTGTACGCCTCCCAGCCTCCGATCTCTAGCCTCTCGACTTTTGCCATAACCTCGCTCTCCATGTCGGAGACATACTTGTCCAGCTTACATCTAATCTCCCTCCCAAGAGGGCTGTTCTCCGCAGACACTATCCGCAATGCGAGAAGCGCAGCGTTTGTTGAATTGTTGATCGCTACAGTAGCTACTGGGACCCCTCTCTATTGTGGGTATTAGTAAGGAGCAATAAAGAATGAGAAAATGTTACTGACTGGCATCTGAACGATACTGTGCAAACTGTCTACGCCATCTAGGGTGCTCCCTTTGACCGGAACCCCGATTACAGGAAGGGTGACCATGGCGGCGACCATCCCAGGGAGATGCGCAGCTCCGCCTGCACCGGCAATGATAGCCTTCAGACCGCGGACTCTCGCATTTTTTGCGAAGGTGGCCATCCTGTCTGGGGTTCGGTGCGCAGACACGATGGTAACCTCAAACTCAACTCCGAACTTCTTGAGAATCTCGGCACCAGCCTTCATCACCGGAAGATCAGAGTCTGAGCCCATGATAATCGAGATAATAGGATTCGTAGATGAGGGGGCTTTGGGGGGAGACGAGTAAGTAGTAGCAAAGGAAGCCTTGGCCTGTTCAGCTAGACTCATCTTGTCTGCGTCTGCTGCATTAATAAGTGGTTGGATCTGATACTCAGCTTCTGCCATAGACCCTGCCACAACAGTGATGTGCCCCATCTTTCGGGCTTTTTTAGCCTCGCCCTTTCCATACAGGTGGACGGTCGCTCCTTTAACCTCTAGAGCTTTGCGGGCAACGGTATTGTAGGAAGGGCCAAGGAGGTTGAGCATTATGGCATGTGTTGAGGGTGTAGCTAGCGAGGTTGAGTGCGCAGGGAGGGGTAGATCAAGAACAGCACGAAGGTGGGCTTCATACTGCGAAGTGGGACATGCTTCGATGGTGTAGTGGCCCGAGTTATGTGGCCGAGGGGCGAGCTCGTTGACGAGAAGTTCCCCTGGACCCCCCAAGTCAATACGAGCTTTGCCCCAAACGCCTGGGTAGGAGGCAGCTTACCATCTTCCAACAGGAACATCTCGACGCCAAAGACACCGGCACCCCAAAGGCTCCCTACAGCTTTCTCCGCAAGTTTTCTTGCATTCTCCTGAACCTCCCTCGAGACTGCTGCTGGTGCGTATACGAGTTTGCAAATGTTCTCTTCGTGGACGGTCTCTACGGTTGGATAGCTGATGCACACGCCATCCTTTCTCCTGACCACCATAACTGCAAGCTCTTTGGAAAACGATGCCCATTTCTCAGCATATAGTGGCCTGTCCTTCAATACCTCTAATGCAGGTGAAATTGACTCAGGGTCAGAGACCACATAGTTTCCTCGTCCGTCGTAGGCCAGCGTTCGTGATTTGAGCATGTAAGGATAACCAAATTTTCGGCCAATATTCTCCAAATGAGCCGAAGTGTTTGATTCGACTAATAAGGATTCAGCAGTAGCTACACTGCTGGAAGCTAGATGAGATTTCTGCACATATTTGTCCTGAATGATGCGGATTGTTTTCCATGAGGGTTGAACCTAGGTGTCGTATGAGACCGAATGAGTGATGATGCCCAATTGTTTTTTTATCATTTCTCCGCAGAGTGGGTGCTAGGTGATTTACCTCTACTTTGGAAGATGCTTCTAGCTCCTCCAGGACTTTGGTGTCTACATGTTCAATCTCAACAGTTAAAACGTCACATTCCTCAGCCAGCTTCAGAATAGCTTCAGGGTCGGAAAATGAGCCGTCTATATGTGCGTGGAGAGCGTTGATTTGCTTTGCGGGTGATTTGGGGGCATCTAAGACAATTGTTTGGAGGTTAAGGCGGTGAGCTGCTTCAACGAGCATTCGACCGAGCTGTGCAATAATATGTTAGCTGCCGGTTAATTCGGTGATAAAGAAGAAGGAGGAGAAATATTATAAACAACCTGGCCACCTCCGAGAATCCCAACAATGCGTGAATCCATTATGCGAGGTGTGATTGGCGAGGCCTATTTGCTGGGTACGCAGGTAGTGGTAAGGGGGTCGGTGATATGATACGTGGTTGAAGGTGGGGCTCAACCCTTTTTATTTAAATTTTTTCAACCTCGGTTTGTTTCGATATAACGTTTTTGTTGCCTGATCTTATCAGATGGCCAAGCCGGGGAAATAAGTGCCAAGAGATAACTCTAAATCGAAATGCATTTTGGCTGTGTGTGTGCCACTACGGTTCACTTTCGCAGGCGAGATTAGCCAACCCCCCCTTAGTCGACGGGGGAAATAGAGGGCTTCCGGTACGCTTAACCGATATCTTCAAGGGTTCAGAGGTTAAAGGGGAAAGAGGGTCACTGATATCACTATCTGCATAGCGATAAGGGGTCTTACTATGCTAGGAAGCTAAAGGTGATACGGTAATTCCCTCGAAACTTCGAGTTGCATCCCGAAGGACGGAAAAATAGAAAAAAAAAATAGGGACGAGGGAAAGGATAAGTACGAGATTTCACTTCAAATGCCCGCCGCTGTAAGTAGAATAAACGAAACCTTAAGAATAGTGATTGGAGGGCGTGGTCTGTGCAGGATTTACCCGTAGTTCGGGAAGCTGTATGCGGCAAAGAAGATAGCACATGGTGTTCATTGCCTGATCTGCAATTGATAAGCTACCGTACCTGTAGGCAGCTCTGAGAGGGAAAGGAAAAGGCAAAAAAGAGTGTAACGTCTCTCTACATAGCGAGGGCCCGGCACCATGAGCATTTGTTCAAAACCACCCAACCCACCAAAGACAAGCCAATAAATTGTGAGCTCGCTGTGCCGGGTGCTCGCTCTGTCGGGAAACGTTGTACTGTAGTAGAGTACAGATGTGTGGAACTATGAATATCACTTTTCCCACCTCCGGGCCTATGCCGCCAAGGAGCTGTCATCAGAACTAAGCTTGTGCTCTTGTAATTAATTGCCATCAAAAGAAAAAAGTCTCTGCCGCAAGCCGATATGCCGCAACGAAGTGCGATAATTTCAAATTTCTCAGCACGTTCTTGTGCTTTTTTAGACCTTAGTTTTGAAAGTTTTTTCATGGGCGCAACACCCCATAATCCAATCCGGTATCTGCTACGATAAGCACCAATCAGAGTGGTGCGGGGCTACCCAAGAGTCGCAATGCTCGAGGAGATTTGGCCAAGCGTTTCTTTGATTGGAGACCATTACTTCGGAGCGGGCTTCAAACATCAGAAGTCTGGACAGAAGAGGACAATAGGCTGCCAGTAGCTTACTCGCTCAGTTACTATCAAAATGGCCACTTCATGATTCGGTTGGTTGTGGTCGTGCAATTGTGAAAATTTGAGATGCGTAAAAAAAGGAAACAAGAAAAAAAAAAGTGCAGGTTATTTCCCTTTTCCAAGCGAGAAGCGTGATGGATTAACAGAGCATGCCGTAGTGCACTTCCGGAGATGATATTGGTCCGGAATTGTTCCACCCAGCCTCTCGGGCGCTCTCGGGAGTGAGTAAACAAGAAACTTTATGTTTTTTTCTCTCAAGGAAAGGTTTGGGGGGGTTTTTTCTTTTGAAGAAAAAAGAGTACTGGAACACATGATGTGCGTACTGTAGGCATTTACTGCGCAGTACGTGTTCGTGCGAACAGAACGGGTGGGGCAAGAGAATGAGAGGTGTGGATACTGGTAGTCTATAGGCGGGCAGAGTGGAGGAGCGGGAGAGAAGGAACTGAAGCGGCGGCAGCAGCAGATACCAACGGGTGGCAATTTGTAGCAACTGCTCGAGTAGCAACCTCGCATACGATACTCAAGCAATGTTATCGTGTTAATAACTTATCCTGCTCCAACGGTGGTAGGTAAGTTAACAGACGTCTCCAGTGCTTAGTATCATGAAGAGTGTTTAACCTGCTATTTGACGTCATGCGCCAAGGGGAAATCATTGCCCAGGTTTGCTCCCTTGCCTGCCTCTTTTTTCTATTTTATGCTCCATTGATGCCTGTGTCGCCTCTGCAATTGCTGATTCTCTGAGCTCGAAGGATAGTATAATATGAGGGGAAGGGGAGGAAAAGATGGTGTTGAGGGGAGGGAGGTACTGATAGAGGTTGGTCTAGATAGAATAAACATCAACCAACCCCGTTTTCGTACAGAGCATGACTGAGTGCCAGTAGGGTTGTGGATGGTTGGTAAATTTAGGTATGGGAAGGAACTTAGAGTGGGGACGCGCCGCGCCCTTTACTTTTGTTTCCTCCCTAGATTCCGGTGCGGAGCTCATCTCGCCGCCTGCTTTCCATTCACTCATTCACCACCTCCTTCACCTCCCTTCTTGCTCTAACCATCCATCCTCCCTCCATCTTGACAAACATCCTCACATCTTCACCTGCCACACACACCTGCTACGTTCACCCCACCACTATCTTTCACCACCACCGGTAACGAGAGATAAAAAGGAAAAAGGAAAAAGGAAAGAAATAAGAGGGACCTATCTCTGCGGCCTTTTTTTCTACCCATCCCTTATAATTCAGCCTTTTTGTTGCTGCATATTGCCCTGTCAATTTTTGCTGTTTTTTCTGGTGGCTGCTTGGTACTTGTAAGTCGCAACTGCCCCCAGAGCCAGTGTTCCCGGGGCATACATCTATATTCCGCTCGTCCCTTTCCTTTGGGTTACTCCCATATATTTTAGAAAGCATCCTCACCAGAAGTAAAACCATATCACTACACGCCGTTTCGCTGACATTTTCAGTCTTTCGAAAGAAAAAAAGAGCAGCGAGAAGTCATTGAGAACACTCACGGTACGAAATGTCTGAGGCACCGGAAGGTAGAAGAGATGTCAAGAACCACCTCCTGTTCGAAATTTCCACAGAGGTTGCAAACCGGGGTATGTTGATTCTTATCGTTAGTTCCCTAGTGCAATTGATACAGATTCTGATTCGAATCGAACTTTATAGTTGGCGGTATCTATTCCGTCATAAAATCTAAGGCGCCTATCACTACTGCTGAGTATGGCGAACGTTATTGCCTTATCGGCCCCCTCAACCGTACCTCTGTGCGTTCGCAAACACCCTCTCGCTCCTCTTCTCCTTTTTACCGTTCATTCCCCGTGCCTTGTTCTCCCCCGCCGCCATATTGGCATCCATACCCCCCTAAAGAAGCTACCCATTATCCATTGTCTCGTCCACTTTGTCCCCCAGCATCACCACTAATATCAGACTATGATGTTCTTTCGCAGGCTGCGGTCGAAGTTGAAGCTCTTGAGCCAACTAATCCGGCA
>Ga0307509_10005215_pt1 | contig 18213 bp, 18 predicted proteins | sample 10_EM_MG_FD_202245 | JGI IMG/M metagenome (GOLD analysis project Ga0307509, IMG submission 202245) | Populus trichocarpa ectomycorrhiza microbial communities from riparian zone in the Pacific Northwest, United States - 10_EM | ecosystem: Host-associated > Plants > Roots > Unclassified | place...
GCCCGCCCCCGTCCCCCCCCCCCCGCCGCCGCGCCCCCGCCGCCGCGCCCCCGCGCCCGCCCGCCCCGGGGGGGGGGCGTGTGTGTGGGAAGGGCAAATACCGTAAAATAAAAACAAAGAAAAAAAGGGATTTCCCGGATCGGTAGTTGCTAATTTTTTATGCTTGGCTTTTGGTGGGTGCCGGTGCCAGTCGGGGAGGGGCGGGGGGGGGGTATTCTTTGCACTATGGTAGCCCTACACTACCATATTACGGTATGTCGTTAAAATTGAATTGTGGGTCTGGTATCTCTCCATGCTCTCGCCTGCTCGCTCGCTAGGCCCAGTAATACCACGTGGAGCGGATGATTTGCTGCATTGCACATCAGAGATCTGACGGGAGCGGGCGTTCGTGGATTGAGCGAGCGTCTCTCGTTCATTCGGGAGGTGCGCCGGTGTGTGCTGTCGCTGTGCTTGTGCGCTGTGCTCGACGTGCTGGGTTAATGTACTCGTACGGTAGGGTTCGGTAGGCGGTGGTGTCTTCCACCCTTTTTCTTTTACCTTACCTTATTCCATATGCGAGGAGGGCGGGGTGTGTGGGGCATGGCAGACTGTCCCTACCAATGTATGATAATATTATGATAGGCTTTATCATAGGTGTAAAAAGCCTATGTTTGCACTTTTGTGCTTTCTGCCTTGGGAGTTGTCGTTTTGTTGTTGCAGGTCCTTGGTGCGGCTCTTGTGCTGCACCACTCAGAATGTTCCATCGAGCTCTTTGTCCTATGATACCGTACTTGTATGATATTGAAATACGGTAACTTTACCTCCCACCTTACGTAATCAGCCCTAGCCACAGGAAAACTGAAAAGGAGGAAGCTGAAAAGAAGAAAAAAAAACAACAGGCTTCCCAAGTTGGACTTTCATGACTAAGCCCCACCCGCGAGCTTTCGCCCCTCCCCAGCCCCATCGCGTTTCTGCGACAACGCAGCTCTGGGACGCCATTTCCAGATTTCCCTTCGTTCTTCCTTCTCCCTCGACAACATCCTGCTCCATCCACCCACACTCTCGTTCCCCTATCTCACCATCTCAACCTGCAGTTTCCTGCTTCTTGCTTCATCTCCTCCTCGTCTCGTTTGTATCGAGCAGGTGTCGGGATACAGCAAGCGAGGAAAATTCGGAGGGTTTTCGCGTTTGGTGCTGTATTTTTTTTTTCCTTGAAAGAGAAAAAATTCCAGGGGTGTGTGGTGTGTGTCTGCGAAAAAGAGCGTGTCAACCGATCCCTCCTCTCCCACCACTCCTCCGCTCCTCCTCCCCCAGCCTGACCGCAAACCACACAACAACAAACTTGGCATAAGGCGGTGCGAGAGAGAGTAAGAGAGACGATATTCTTTTTCCCTTTTCCCCTTTTCTTTCTTTCTTCTACTCCCCCCCCCTCTTGAAAAGAAAGGAGGGCATATATCCTTTATCGATATCTTTGATAATCAAATGTCTAAACGCCGATCAGAGAGCCAACTGACTAAAGACCAATTCGACAAGATGAACTCGAATGGTTTCAACTTCTCAGCGAATCGCGTGGGAAATGGAGCCGGAGGTGGTCCGGATGACGTTACTGATCCTTCCGTCATGGCCGATAGAGCTACTCTTTCTCAGCGAAAGTAAGTTTTTTTCTTCCTTCTTTCTCTTTCTCTTTCCCCCTCCAAGTCTCCCATATATTATCTCTACCTCTGCATTTTTCCTCTTTCCACTTCACTCCTTTCGCTCTCCCTGGCCCACTATTTTACCCTTTCTTTTTGTATCGCTGAACGGCGATGTTGATGAGTATATGTGTGGTTTAGGATAGCGCCCCTGAAACGAGGTCGTGGCGGTGCTAGAGCAGGAGCCAGGACTGGTGGAGGTGACAATATTCCGAATCTTTTTTCCGGGGTAGCTGGAGGTGTAACATTCGGTCCCTCTAATGGAACAACGCAACAACAACAACCCCAGCAGCAATCTTTCAGTGGATTTGGATTTGGAGCGGCGGCCAACAATAATACTGCGTCTTCCGGGTTTGGCGGGAGTTCTGCTGGAGGATCCTTCGAATATGGGGCCAACAGTAATAACGGGCAACAAGAGCAACCGAAGACCAATCCCTTTGCATCTCTTGGTGCAAGTAGCAATGGGAGTATGTTCCAGACAGCAGCCCAGCCTCAAGCTACATCTTTATTCGGCAATAATTCATTTGGTTCCAGCAACCCAAGTCAGACCCCTTCGGCAACCCCGAATCCAAGTTTTCTCTTTGGAGCTTCCAACAATAGTCCTGCCCCTGCCCCTCCTGCAACGGAGAGTTTTAATAAACCTCCTTCCTTCGCTTTCGGCAGTGGAAATACAAATACACCGGCAATGTTTGGCAGCACAGGAGATAGCAATAATAACAACAAGTCGTCCTTCACTTTTGGCGCAAATAATGTCAGCGGAACGACATCTCCGGCTGCTGCTCCTGCCGCTTTTGGCAGCTTTGGGCCCAACACTGGCCCTTCTTCGGCCCCACTCTTTGGAAGCACCCCGAGCCCTGCACCAGTTCTTGAGAAGACACCTGAGCCTACTCCTGCTATCGCAGCTCCTCAACCAACCTTTTCCTTCGGTGCCCCATCACCGGCCCCGTCGTCTACCGGAAATTCGTTGTTTTCAAAGGAACCGTTGTTCAAGGCCACCCCGTCCCCCGAACCGTCGGCTTCCAACAGTTTCTTTGGAGCACCGAAGCCGACGCCGAGCCCTGAGCCGTCGGTTACAAGTCCCGGCTTGTTTGGGTCTCAAACTACTGCTTCTACTGGATCTGGTAGTCTGTTTAGTTCTTCTGCTACAACAGCTAAGCCGCCTACGTTTTCTGGATTTGGTCCTCCCGCTCAACCATCTACGCCTAAGGCAGATGAGAAACCTCCGACGTTCTCGTGGGGTCCCCCGAAGGAAGAGCCAAAGAAAGCCGAGGAGGCTCGCAATACTCCATTTAGAGGGTTCGGTGCTCAGAAGGTTGACTCCCAGCAGGAAGCGCCCACTCCTAAGCCTTTCGCCGGCTTTGGCCGAGAACCGGAGGAGCCAGCCAAGCAATTGTTCGGATCCCCGGCTCCCTCGACGGTTGGGTCTAGTCTCTTTGGGAAATCAGCTGAGAACAAGCAAGACCCTCCGGCGCCTTCCACACCTAGCTTCTTCAACAAGCCGGCCGAGACTTCAACCCCTAACTTCTTTAGTAAGCCCGCTGAGACTAAGCAGGATACACCAGCGGTTTCTTCTTCAGGTTTCTTCTGCAAGCCTACACCTACTGGATCTTCATCTCCTTCAACCTCCAACTTTTTTGCTAAGCCGGCGGAAGCGAAGCAGGATACCACCGTGGCCGAACCTAAGAAGGCGCCTACTTTCGGAGGCTCTCCAATTACTTTCGGAAAGAATCCCGTTTCTACTTATGGTGGATCCGGTACTTCGTCCTTGTCCCCGCCACCCATCAATCAGTTTGTTCCACCTGCTTCTCCGGCACTCAAGGTTGCTGAACCGACTGCTTTCAATACTGTCAACGCCCGAACACCATCGCCTCCACTGCCGTCGGGTGCTGCTTCGTGGGCGCCGGCACAACTCACAGAGTATTATAATCTCTATGGGCTTCGATCTTTGAACTATAGGTTTTTGGAAACACTTATGAAAGCCGATCAGTTTGGTGATTGGAGTTCTGCTTGCGAGATCTATGTTAGGGAGGCTTCGCGCATCAAGGCTTGCCAAGAGAACGGTGAGAGGTATAAGGGGGCTTCTGGGGATGCTCCGGCCGTGGGTCATACCAAGAGGGCGTTGACGGGGGGTGAAGATGGTGGAGGAAAGAGGAGGAAGGAAGAAGGTATTTAGATTTTTTTTCCATATTGCCCCCTATTATGCTTGAGCTACGGCGTTTCCCCTTTCCTATGTTCTGGTAGAGAGGTGGTTGAGTTCTACGTGATCGTTTTCCTATTTAAGGGTTGGGCTGGTGCGAGAGTTTTCATGTCTCGTTTTCTTGGATTGTTCAGTCTCTTGGTGCTGCGCCCCGGGTTAGGGGCCAGGATAATTGCTGGTTCTCGGTGACTTCTCTATAACCCTGGGAAGGACATGATGGACGAAGCGACGGGTTACAACCTTCTCGTACCTGGCTATCACCATGGCAACCAATCCAACCCAACTCTGGCCCAACTACCCATTCATCTCTTCCCCATTCAGTCTTGTCGTCGAATGTTCAGCATGTTACAACTGCCTTCATTCATCACTATCACTTGTTCCCCCATGAAATTCCAGCTCCCCCCCTAGCATCGGCGCGGTACCTTGTGTCGGCTCGCTCGTTCTTTATTCTAACATATTTTGCCTAATGCAACATAGACTCGACTAAAGCCTCAAATTCTTCGAATTCCGCCCTCGGTGGTGGCAACACCGAAAAGGGGGGTCCGCAGAAGTTGTCTAGTGCACCGTTATTCGGATTCAAGCCACCTACCGCGTCAACTGCCAAGTCGAGCTCTTCCTCGGCGCCCGTGGTGCTGCCTGCTGCACCTGTGTTTGGGTTCAGGATTCCAGAGAAGGGTGATGGCAGCAATTTGTCGAACGGGCATAAGCTGGCGTCGAGGCCGGTACATGGGTTTAAGCCCCCGGGGGCATTCGGCGATAAGGGCGATAAACCGAAAACAGGTATGTTTGGAATTCTCACTCTGTATTTTTTGGCAGTGGTTAACTTTGTTTCAGGTGGAAGCGTGCTTGACGACCCCAGCGCGCCTGTCAATAACGGTGGCTTCGTGAATCCGTTCTCGAAGGCTAGTACCGAGGATATTGTTGTCGAGGAAGATGATAACGACAATGGGTGTATCGACAAGAAGGCTAGCAGTGGCAGAAGCCTTTTCGATCGGATATCGGGGCCAGTCTCGGATAAGAAAGAGGGGGGATTTGTTGCAAGTCCAAAAATTGGGTTAGGTGAATCATCCTTATTCGGTAAGAAAGTTGACGATGTCAAGCCGAGTAGCCTTTTCGGCAGTGTTAGCGGATCCACTTCCACTTCTCCTACTCCTGCTGCAGGGTCACCTGCCGCAACATCCTCTCTCTTTGGGACCTCCGTAACCAGCAAGCCAGAGGTCGGCTTTTCGTTTGGTGGCTTGAATAAGCCAGCGGGCTCGACATCGGTGCCCTCTTTGACTTCCAGTCTTCTCCGACCAACATCAGCCCTGTCCCGTAACAACAGTGATGGGAATACAACAAGCGCTGTATCCACCCCAGGCGCAACAGACACTGAGGCCTCGGAACCCAATGATAACGCTCATAATGCGAAGAATGATCTTGATCTCTCAGGCCCTGGTCCTGGAGAGGAGGATGAGGACTCGAAATACCAGATGAAGGCCCTTGTGTATGAGTCCACCAAGGAGGCTTTCAAGAAGACCGGCTCCGGCACATTGCGTGTGCTCAAGAACCGCGAAAACGGTAAAGCACGAATTGTCGTTCGCACGGATATCGGAAAAGTCATCCTCAATGTCGGTCTTAATAAGGCGCTTAATTACGCTGTCGTAGATGACAAGAAGAAGAATAGCATACGAGTCCCGGAATTCCTGCCTGGTGGTACAACGAGAACTTGGCTAGTGAGAGTAAAACTAGCAGAAGATGCGACAAGATTAGCAACGGTTATGAACGAGGAGAAATTATGAAGAATGCTCTACTAAGCTAAAGCGGTGCTTCATCCATCCCTGCTTTTCTTTTCCTTTTCTTTTCCTCTTTTTCTCCCCCTTTTTCTCTTTCCCTACAACTAAATTTCCGCCTCTTACTTCTTTTAACTCAGGCTTTGCTCCGATTCCATAAAAATGTATTTCTTCCTTTATATTTTATTTTTCCCGTCAAAAACTAAATGCATTCCGTCAATATTCTTTTTTTCCCCCTTCCTCTATACTGCAAATTCATCAACTGGATAAATGGGTTTTATCATATCGTAGGGTTTTTGTTTCATTATTTTTTCTGTGAAAAAATCTAATTTCTGGTTTCCGTCCTTTTTTTCCCTCTTCATCTGCTGAGCCGTGCATGTCTCTGTCTGTTCTGCCTCTGTGTGTGCGTGTGTATTTGTATATTAGTTATCCCCCCCATTTCTTCCATTGCTTTTCTTGTGTTGCTCTCGCAGCATGATCTGGAGTATCGTATCGTAACTGTATCTTTGGTTTGCTGTGGTAGTATATCTTTTTTTTTCTTTTTCCTTATTTTTTCACCTATTTAGTTGAGGCTGAACGTAGGGAAGACGAGCGACGAAATTGTGATAAATTTTGAAATTGCGCATTCTTCCCATGACACGTGAGTTTTAGGAGCTCGGGCACTTTAAAGTAGGATAAAGAATGATTGCGAAATCCTACTTTTTCCGATCCACTCTTGGTCACAGTAAACACGCTCGTCACAACAATAGCGATCCCGAATTCTTGATTGCGAAATCCCCCTACTCGTACGTATCATATGATGCCGGTATTGTACGAGTACTCGAGCACTGGAACTAACCCCGAGTGCCGTACCCGCAACCGAGAACAATAGCATTGTGTCGGAACATTGGTTGTTAACCGACCCTTCACATGTTCTGTTCTTGCCTTGTGGGGACCACCAGGGGTGGAGGAGTTTTGGATGGTTATTTAAGAAGCTCGTCCCAGTTTTCTCTTTTCTCCCTCCTCCTCTTTCCCGCCCCTTGTCTCACGGACGAACGAAGTGTTATTTCAGCTGCTTGACCGAAGTGGGCGTATAATACCCAGCGAATAACTCCATCCATCCCTTCAAAATAATCCTGGGATAGCTAAATAATAGAAGAATACCATAATCATGTCACTCGCATCTGGTTTTCCCTCGCCGTCCCCCACTCCTCCCTAACCAGCCCTCTAACCACCCCATGCATACAGAAAACTTCCCCTCCTCCTTGGCCTTCGACCTAATCGCCGCCTCCCTCACCGTCCCCGCTGCCAAATCTGACGCGCTCAAAAAAGGCAAGGCAATCTTCGCATTCACCCTAACCAACAAAGCCAAAGAGACCGAGTCCTGGTACCTAGATCTCAAGACCACCGGAACCGTGGGTAAGGGGCTAGCGCCCGAGGGCGCGAAGCCCGACGTTGTGTTATCGCTCTCGGACGATGACTTTCAGGGATTGATTGATGGGAAGGCGGCCGCGCAGAAGTTGTTTATGGCGGGAAAGTTGAAGATTAGGGGGGATGTTATGAAGGCTACAAGGGCCGAGGGGGTGTTGAAGAGTGCCAGGGCGGGGGGGAAGGCGAAGTTGTAGAGGGGCGGGGGTGTGAAGGGGATGATGTGTACACGTACTTGTAGAATTGGACCGGGGGCTGTGTGGCATTGGCGACGCTGTTGTGCGGAAAATATCAACGTTTTGTTTTTCCTCTTCCGTTTTGATATATGGTGTCGTTGTCATTTTGTTATGTTTTCGTGACGCACTCGAGTTTCTATTATTCACCAGAGCTATCTGAGGTAAGTTTATGGGGAGGATATACGACACCCCCGGGAAGACGAGTTATCGCCATTAGCATAACGAACAATATCTCACCCGTCCAAGTATAAGATACAGTAGTTGACTACCATAAAGCGTTCCTGACTATCAAATGCGGACCCGCCCATCTCAGACCCCTCCAGACTTGCGCATCGTGAAGCATTTAAGGCATCTCTCCACGATGGTGAGGACTAGCCGAGACAGTACCCGCTTAGCCCCGTTAACAAGTAATTTCTAGAAGAAAGACCTACGAATCAACTTGGCTCTGGGTGTGGGGGGCATCTTGTTCCCTTTAGAAAAGTACATCCCTTGAGCTCCACGGAACAATATGAACGCAGATAGGTTTGACAGTTGAGGGAACCCTTTGTAACAAACCGAACAGATCGCTGTGCGCTGCTACGTGTACAGTGTAGTGCTTTCACATGCTTCACACTGACCACGAGAGCTGTCATCATATATGCTTTATCTGGTAAATCGATGTTTCGAAGAATCTCGGGGCGCTCTTGTAGTGTCATGCGGGCTTTAGCTGTGTGGACTGGGGGGTGAGGGGTCTGGGGTTGTGCGCCCCCGGGAATAGGATTGGGGTTTTCTGGCGCTAGTTCGGGGCCGTGGAGTAATTGGGAGTATTGTGTAAGCTCACTTTCGGTTTGTCTTGGTATGAAAGGATCAGGGAGGGGGGAATTTGGTGGGTGGGCGAATGTAGACTGGGTAGAATGACTATTGGAAAAGAAACGGAAGGGGGGTAGAATCTCTTGCGATGGATTTAGATCAATTTAGCTGGCTATGGGGTTGATATTATAGCTTCATCGTGGAGAAGATTTCGGTTTGGCGCACTAGTACTCGGGAGTGAGTCACGAGGGATCACTCGTGGCTTGAACAATTCAAGAGCCGGAAGAGCTGGAATTGACGAAACAGTCTCCCGGGATTACCGAAGGATTGAGTTATTGGTAGATTCGGGAAAATCCATGCTGAGAGGCCAAGGGGGCCCGCCACTCTCGCAGCTCCAGAATCTCGCGACCCTATCAGGATACCCTCAAACCCTGGGTTTGCCCCGCTCCCTCCCAACAGGCCCTGATTTAAGCCTTCCCATCCCCCATCTTATTATTCTTCCTCACCCTAATTTCCCTACGCGTCGCCTCCTCCTCCTCGGATATCTCCTCCCGCATCACTTCATCCACAACGCTTCCCTCTCCTTATCCGAGTCCCCCCCATTTCCCAAACAACGCGTCACCCCAGTCCGTCAGCCTCTTCTCCACGCTCCTCAACCCACACGCCAACACATTTATCCCCCTTACGGTACAACACAACCGCCCTTTCCTCCATTTTATTAACCCCTGACTCGAGGACGGTTAATCCTTGCTCCCTATATTTGCTGTGGGGGCACTGTCTTTAGAGTGCCACGTTCGCGAGCCAGCGAACATTTGGGGTTGTGACGCCTAGCCACCACCTTGGCCCGAGTAATTGCATCTTCTTCCTTCCGTCTTGTTTTTTCTACTGTGTGAACTGGGCGAGCTTTTCCGGAAACCGCCTGTTTGTCGACTCTCGATAGAGAGCGAACTCTGATACCTATTTGATTGTGAACACAGGCCTCGATTTCCTACCTTTCCTGTTGCTGGCTGCCGGTAAGTGAAGCCTTCTCAGCTGTTCCATTCCCTCTCCACGTCCCATATCGTTCATTGAGTGCCTCGCGCAGGTGGAGATAGCGGCGTTTGCGTTGTCAGAGATGGCTGGATGGGGGCACAGAAAACTAATTGCCTGGATATCACAGTATTCTACTGGGCAGCTAGGGGTACACATTACTAGGTCGTGAGGATAATGGAGCAAAGTGAGATCAATTTCTATACAGGTAACATCACGCGTGGCCGAACACCGCTATTCCGGGCTGCAGAAAATGGGCATGAGGAAGTCGTCAGAATCCTGCTCGAACGGAGCGATGTCGACACGGAGGCTGCTGACGAAGATGGCATAACACCCCTCTGTGTGGCTGCCCAGTACGGGCATGAGGGAGTTGTGAGGGCACTGGTAGAGAGCAGCAACGCCAGTATCAACACAGCTGACGACATGTATGGCCGAACACCGCTCGCCTGGGCTGCACAGATTGGTCAAATAGAAGTTGTGGCGATACTGCTCCAACTGAATGACGTGGATCCCAACATAGCTGACACCTATGGCCAGACACCTCTCTTCTTGGCTGTTGAGAGTGGGCATGAGGATGTTGTGGCAATGCTGATCCAACGGAACGACGTCAATCCCAACAAAGCCGACGACGGGAGCCAAACGCCGCTCTGCTGCGCTGCCGAGAATGGTTTTGACGGGATCGTGAGGATACTCGTAGAGCAAAGCGCCGCCGAAATCAACAGAGCTGGCCCCATGAATGGCCAAACACCTCTCGCTTGGGCTGCTAAGGGAGGGTATAGTGGGATCGTGAGGTTCCTTCTGGAACAGGGTGACATTGACCCTGACCCAGCTGACAATTGTGGCCGAACACCACTCTGGATGGCTGCGTCTGGAGGACACGAGTCAATTGTGAAGATGCTGTTAGAACGGAACGACGTCAATCCTGACCCACTTGATAGAAATAGGGAGACACCACTCGCAGTGGCCGCGCTGGGGGGGCATGAGGGAGTAGTAAGAATGCTACTAGAGCGGAGCGACGTCAATCCCAATACGGCTTTATTATTCTATGGCCAGACACCGCTCTCCCTAGCTGCACGATGGGGGCGTGAGGGAGTCGTGATAAGACTACTGGAACGGAAGGACATCAATCCAAGTATGGCCGACACTGAATTGGGCCGAACACCGCTCTTGTGGGCAGCGTGGAATATGCATGTGGGAGTCGTCAGGATACTGCTAGAACGGAACGATGTCAATCCTGAAATAGCTGACAGATCGGGTCAAACGCCACTCTGCTGGGCCGCCTTGAACGGGGACGAGGCGACTGTCAAGTTACTGCTGGAGCGGGGCGGCATTGATCCAAGTAGGGCCGGTGAAAAAGGCCAGACGCCTCTCTTCCAGGCGGCTAAGAAACAAAACGAGGAAGTGATGAAGATACTACTAGGGCGGGGCGACGTGGATCCCAATACAGCTAGAGAAGATGGACAAACACCGCTCTCATGGGCTGCACGTAAAGGAAATGAGAATGTCGTGAGGATGCTCCTGGGACGCAACGATCTCAACCTTGACACAACTGACAACTCTGGCCAAACGCCCGCCTCGTGGGCTGCTAAGAATATGCATGACGGAATCGCGAAATTGCTACGTGATCGAAGAGATTCCGCAGCAAGGCTTCACCAAGTAGAGCCCTGCTCTCCCGAGCTACTTGAGATATCTGGACCTCCTTCCAAAAGGATCCGTAGGTCTTGACACCCAGAGATAAAGCCCGCCTAGCATGCCCTTCTCGGCGGCATAGACACTGAGCGAAACCCGTTTCCTAAACCCACTACAATCAGTCCTCCTTATGTAGACTGAGAGGCGATCACAGACGCCCAACCCCCCGGAATGGATCTCGCTCCTTGGATTTCTTGTTATCTCATTGGCCTCCACAAAGCCCCCATTCTCCTCCACAATCTTTGCTCTATTATTTCGGTCCCGTTTAATAGTTTTGTATATGTCTGCAGCCTGATATTGCTTTTCCATACCCCTTCTCTCAATATGTATATACTTTTTATTTTGTCCCGCCTGTCGGGCAAAGTTATTACATGTCTGATGATCAAAATTTAGTATGTACAACACCAGCATTACTGAAGAACTCAGACAACAAGTCCCTTCTGTTACAGGGTGGGTGGGTGTGTAGAAGTTTCATCGATTCAGGCGTTGGTTAGAGATACATTGGTCCAAGCTACCTGGGTCTTGGGGTATACAGGGAAACCCGTGAAGAGTTTCTTTGGTGACATTTAGAGAGGCATATCTATGTTTTTTTTTACTCCCTTTAGCCTTTTCTCTTCCTTTCTGCCGTCCTCTGCCACTCGCCTATTTACCTGATTTCGCGACAAACTTCTCCTACTAATACCAAAATTATGAAACCTTTCGCTCATGCTATTTCTTTTCCGAACATCACAAGTCACGAAATGCGGTACTCTCACCGCTGAATCTACCCCTTCAGCCCCCCTGCTTCGCTTTTTTTTTTTGGCCGCGCCGGTAGAAAAGCATTGCCAGAGCTCTTTACTATGTGTTGGAAGCTCAACTGGATATTTGGAAACCTAGGTTAACATGCCCCAAAGATTATTTTGGCACCATGTGCCTTCGATTCTGACCAGCCTTCCCACCGTGCCAAGTGTCGAAGAGCACCGATGATCGCTCCATGGTAGGGACTATTTGCTTTGTATAATTCCATCTTGTCGCTCCTTCGTCAATAGTTCCTTCACGGCTCATTGCGAATCAAAAAGCGGGAATGGGTATAGCTAGTTTGCATACTATACATGAGTAATCTCATATATGGTCAGAAATGACCAGAGAGTAAAACAAAGGATGGATCTTGATGCCCCCCCTCCTCTCTCCCAATCATTTGACGACTGTTCCGGTCCTCTCAGGTTAATAGTGTTTAGTCCCTCCCCCCAGTCTCCATTAGGACTCACTCCTGGAACCACCCTGCCAAAGATATTCCAAGACCTCCTGATCGAGCACCTAGCATAGTCAGTTATCCCGGTAGCTGGGTCAATAGCTAGTTTCACCTCTTCTACACTGCTTTCGTCAGTGGCATACAAGGGCGGTGCTCGGTCGTCATTATTTGGCTTGCCAAGGTTGACCTCTTCCAGCCTGAGGAGTATCATTGCAGCTCTCTCATGTCCATTGTCGGAGGCATGCAGGAGTGGCGTTCCGTGGCGATTATCTGGTATATGGGAGTGGATATCTCCCGACCGAGTAGCATTTTCACCACCCATACGTTCACCACCAATACGTTCACCCCCCCGCCAAACCTATACGCGCCATGAGCGGCATATCCGAGGGCGCGATTATGCGGCTTGTAGGGATGTACCTCTGTTTTTTAGAACAGTATTTTTACTATTTCCACACATTCACCTCAAGCGGAATGCAAGAGTAGTGTTCCATCCTTATAACATAGTCTTGTCGGAGCTTAACTCTTTTTTGTTTGTGTAGCATTTTCACCACTCCCGGATACTCCTCCATAATGTCAAGCCCATACATATCCTCAAAGGCCTACAAGAGCTGTGTTCAGCCGTCATTATCTGGCCCGTCAGGGTCAACCTCTTCCTGCCCAAGCAGTATTTTTACCACTCCCTCATGTCGATTACCACCCCCCATGTAAGACGAGAGTCTCCCTAAAATAACCTTCGTTGGTGCCTTAACGCTGGATCTCCATCAAACTAGTATTAGCCTTGATAATTTTGGAGAACGATGCATAGTTCAGTCCATTCAACAGGGTGGTGGTAGAATACCCCCCATGGTTAAGATTTCCTATCTGCTTTGTAAGAGACTATTGATCTGTGGATGTTATATATCTGAAGCAGCTTTGGCTCAATTAATCCTACGTAGACCGAGAGGCCCCTTTTCGCATGCACTCTCCAGTATAATGACCAATATTGGAAAAAGGGCTTGCTATCGGCGAGACCAGAGGGATCGTAAAAGGAGTCTGCTGAAGGGGCACGGGACAGCTGGGAATTCAGATAGGGCAAGCAGATCTCTGCTATTTCTGAGTGATATCTACTGAAAAAAGAAAGGGTTTGAGGGCGGAAAGATACTCTCGCAGAGCAAAGTGGATCGGTCGCGCAGCTGATGCCTGCGTATCCACAATGAACTAGGATTTTTCTGCCTGGATATTACATTCTTCATCCCCTAGCTAGAGACCAGAGACTATGCGATGGGATATCACCTCCGCCACCGTAGATCTTAAGGTTTCAGGGATTATCAACCAGATCTCTCATTTGGTCCTCATCAAGCTGGCGGATTTTGTTTCCCTCTCAAAGGTTTCATTCTTTTGAACAAATTGCAGATAATATTATCGGCAACTATTTTTCCGAGTCTAGCAACACAAATGATCACTCGTGATACTAATACTTTTGGCAAAAGATCTGCTTGTTAATCCCCCGGTCCACCAATCAATATCCGCCTGGCTTCACCGCACTTTCCCAATCAACGAGATTACGTTTAAGGTCTCCAATGCCACTGCTTTTCATATTTTATCCCTCCAACGCCTCAACATTTCAAATAACTACAGTAAATAAGCACCTGATTGTTTTTTTTTCCTTTTTCCTTCGATATACACAACTTGGAACTCTATCATGAGCTACAGCCTCCTTCCCCGGTCGTGAGATAATTCTAATTGAAGATTATCTAGAATTTCCACTGACTTGACAACCAGGCGGGCCTCAACCCAAAGGAAGAATCCGGGTTGGTGAGGCTAGGCAAAGGCAAGTTTTGGCAGATCGAATCCGGCTCTTCCCAATTTTCCCTCTCGCCCCCCAGCATTGCTGCTCTACATGTCGGGGAATTGAAACACAACCCTATCTACTTGCCGTCGGCCTTTCTCCTATGATAGTAATAAAGTTTCCTTTCCTTAGTGATTGCTTTCTTGTGTCCTAGATCTGGGGCTATGGAAAAAAAAGAACAAACCATGATTTAGTTATCAGATCATTGTTGGATTTTTTTTTGAAATGTTGTGGCATTGGAAGGATAAAATATGAAAGAACAGTTGCATTGGAGAATTTAACTGAAGAGATTAACCTTCCCCTAGCTGAAGATAAGCTATCGTTTATATCATACCATTCAGAGTTAGGAGGTGGAACAAAAGCAGCTCTTGAACACAAGTTGAGGGGTGAAAATCACCCTGTGCCTATAACTATCCAACTCACCCCCCGTACCATCCGAGCTATCACCAGGCAAGAGGTAAAACTAATCTTATATCATAGTACATATACACCAGTTGCCCTTCGCACCTAAACCCCCAGCATCATTTCCCTCCTCAAGTTCGGTTCTTTCCTGGACGCTATTTTCTTTCATCCCCCATACCCCATCCGCCGGCATCATGTTCTTCCGTCAAATTGCAGAAAGATTGTGTTTGATGCCGGCCCCTTTGCCCTATCGTTTCCATGATCGGCTTCATCATCATCCTTTTCTCGCCTATGGCAAACATACCGTTACCGCCCAACGTGTTCGGAGCCAATTAGGTTTTCGTTTTCTCTAGGCTCTACAATTACTGATTATATCTCTGAATAGCAGTATACCATCGACAAACACACCCTGAACCGCCGGAGGATGACTTGGTCACTCGTGTTGACAAGTTGGAAAAGTTAATGATTCCCTAGACACTCCAAAGTAGTTTATATGGGTAATACTCCAGCTTTTTTCTAGACTGGCAATACAGTGTTCCCAGCCGTCTAGTCAGTCCCTCTTTGGGGTAGGACGGGACTGACTACACCTCATAATCCGTCTTTTTTGGGGGCACTAGGACGGACTACACCCGGGAAGGTGGGGACGGAGGGGACTGTAGGGGACAATAGTCCTATAACTCGGACGTAGTACTAGCCTAAATGGAAATCATGCACCTCCGAACGAATTATTAAGCATCATGAGGGATCACCCGTGGCGTGCCGGGCTGTCCCCCAACATCCCCCACCATCCCCTACCACCCCCGGCGATCCGCCACTGTCCCCGGCAGTCCCCCTCCCCTACGTTGAACACATATCTCAACCTGTAGGGCACACCGTCCGCGAGAATGGCTGTCCTGCACTTTGACTGCCCTGGATGGACTGCAGATGGCCGTTCGGTCGCGTTTGGAGCTCTTGACGGTCTCCCTGCAGGGTCCCGCTAGGTCTCTGCACGGTTGGGGACACTGGCAATACTACCCTTCAGTAGGGACTAAAAGGGATTAACGAAGGCCTAAGGGAGGAATTGACGATGAATTTGGAGAAGAGTCTGGGAGCAACGAGTGGGGGGTCAATAATCTCCGTTCTTGGCTCCGGTAGGTCATGGGGACCTTTCGTCTCCTGATGGGCTGTCGTTCCATCCTTCCGGCTCACTCCTTACTAATAATTGGATCAGGTCGTAATGAAAGTGATTTTATACAATACCTAAGCCGAAGAAAAAGTCTTGGCCAAGATCGCAGGGTCTGAAACTAGGGTTACAGCTATGGTCTCTAATCCAGAGGCAAAGGTTACGGCGATGGTTGGGAATTCCATGGCCCAGTTGAGGCTGGAGTTGGGAGTCGACCAACAAGAGAGGTTCTTGGAGAAGGAAAAGCAGAAGAAGTAGAAGAGGTAAAACCCTGGGATGCGAGAATTGCTGTTATATATATATATTTAAAAAGCCCCGGGTGTTGAAAAAAAACTACCTTCCTAGTTTTTCAAAGTTGCAATAACTGTAGTGATATTCAAGTGTTTACGGCAATACCTCTAGTTGGGATCCCATGTGGCGAACGTGGCCCGTCTGGGTTACTACAGATGTATCCTCTCCTCTCCCCATAATTCCAAAAACGAAAACTAGTGTGAAAAACGTCCCCAGTAAACCTCCCTCTTTAAAATAATCCAACCTTGCTACACCTTCAACGGTGGAGATAATCCAACTTTGGCTGATGCCTGTCGAACACCACCACTTCCCGTATCCAGAAAACCAGAGTTGTATTTAGCGGCCATTCTCCGTTTTGTCAGGTTTGGCCTCTTCCCTTCCCCGACGGGCGGTATCCTCACCACTTCCTCATGTCCAATCCAAGCAGCGCGCTAGAGTGCCGTACTAGCCAAGATTGTAGTCGACAGAAACTGAACCAATAGGAAATCTTAATGGTTACCTTGTCAGCCGGCAGAGGCACTAGGGGCGCCCATGCCAATAGTTCACTGCGAAAGCTGTGGGATTGTACCGGCAAAGGGGGAGGCTTTGCTCGTGGTATTACTAGTTATTAGAAAGTTCAGTCGTGAAGGAGGGAATCCGCTAGCGTGGGTGAAGGAATGGGTAGAGAGGTCTTGCCCACAATGTCGAGGAGAGGAGAGGAGGGAGACAGATACTATCGACACTTTTGTGGGCTCAAGCTGGTATTTTATATCCTACGTTGATTACCATAATGAAGAACTGATCACCCTCGCAGGAAATCTAAGCTTGGTGCAACAGGCCTCGGGTTTTGGCGCTGATCAATATAAAAAAAAACACGCCAATATCCGAGGGTTGTTGCACCATGACTTACTTTGTGCCCTTACATTATACCTTTAATCCTTTCAAACCAAAGAGCTAACCCTCCAGGCTCTTCTCGCCCGAAAAGGCCGACAATCTGCTCCCAGCGGAAGCCTACATCGGCGGAATTGAGAGCGCAGCCCTACACCTTTACTCCCACTTCATCTCCAAACCGCTGCGGAAAATAGGAATGTGGGCGTCCCGTGGTGACCGCTAAAGCCAAGGCTCGCCCTTCGAAAGGCCTGTGACACAAGGAACGGTTTTAGGGAAAGCCTACAAGCACACCGTCACCTCTTAGTCCCTAAAGCTGGATGAGCTCGAAACGGACTAGGAGACCAAGGGGAAGAGGTTATCCACGGATGGCGCATCTCCACTGGTTTCCTGAGAGAAAATGACCAAGTGTAAATTCAATAGGACTGGTCCGCGAGCTCTCATCTCCCGCTGGGGCGCAGACACCACAACCCTCATCTCCCGCTGGGGTACAGACACCACAAGGGCGAATCTACTTTTATTGGGGCCAGTGGAAGCCGAATTTCAATGGGATAAGGACAGAATAATTGGAATGCATCGCTGGTTTGACAAACTCTGGCACAAACACACTAGCATGCTCACGGAGAAACTTACTGAGCTCGGTTTCCCAATATTACCAGGCCTTATTGCTCTCCCGGCGACCCTGATGAGCATCCCGCCAGAAGAACACGACCTCTTCTCTGTGCTCCGAAAATCGAACCGGAACAACTAATTTGCGCCTTCAAAATCGCTATCCTAAACACTGTTGTGAAATCTCATCAAGCTAACAAGCCCCCATCACACCCTCGCCTGCCGAAGTGAAAATATGTGGGATATTGCACTTGTCTTCGTAGAAGGTTGGTAACAATATTAAGAACACAATATAGTTTTAGACTGTAGAAGTATATTCCAAGCTTGCGTGATCTATCTAGATGAAAGGAAATCCAACCCCCTTTATATAGCCATCTGATGTTACACGAACATTATTAATACCCAAGGAAACTTCTAGAATCCACCAGTTCATACAGGACCATTCTATTACGAGATAGGAAATCGTACATTTTAACACTTCCCCTACGTTTCCATCCCTAATCTATCCAGAAATCCTTCAAATAAAATCCTCGCTAGTCCTTTAGTACATACATCTGCTAGGTTATCCTTCGTATCAACAGAAACAATCCTAATATCCCCTTTATCTCTTAATTCCCTGACGAGATGATACTTAACATCGATGTGTTTGGTTCGGTCTGATACACCGCTGTTTTCAGTGAGCTTGACGGCGGCTTGGTTGTCGCAATGTATCGTAGGTGTGGTGTTGATGTTGAGTAATGCTAATCCACGTCGTACCCATATGCTTTGTTTTGATGCAAAGGCGAGGGCAACATATTCGGCAACAGTGGTTGAGTCGGAAACCGTTTTTTGTTTCTTCGATCGCCATATAACTGTATGTCCGTATGTTTGAATTATAAGACCGGTATATGAATGTCGGTCGGTAAGATTGGAGGCAAATGAGCTGTCACTATATACCCTGAGAGGTATCTCGTTGGTGTTGTATTTATACGTCACGCCGTGAGTAGGTGTTCCTTTCAGGTATCGTAGTATTCTTTTTGCAGCTGCTAGGTGGG
>Ga0307509_10005216_pt1 | contig 18210 bp, 23 predicted proteins | sample 10_EM_MG_FD_202245 | JGI IMG/M metagenome (GOLD analysis project Ga0307509, IMG submission 202245) | Populus trichocarpa ectomycorrhiza microbial communities from riparian zone in the Pacific Northwest, United States - 10_EM | ecosystem: Host-associated > Plants > Roots > Unclassified | place...
CTTTCAACTTAAACGATCCTCAAGCCCCCCTGGGTCATCCAAACCTTCTCCAGATCCTTTTGTGTATCCCAAAACCATATATCTTGATCGGTTCTTATTTAGTAACCTGGACTTGACTAATTCTAAGAAGCGAAAGGAAATGGCGATGTTGAAACAGATCAAGGAGCTGAAGGCACATAAAGAGGTTCTGACACAATCAGACGTAAGCCCCTCGATTTTGATAATGTTTTATCTGTGATTTCTGACCAAACTAACAGGGTCGAAATTCATTGCAAAATCTTGAAGCGACGGTATATTATTATGAGAAAGTAGCTGATCCTGGAGACGACCCAGCACGGAAACTTACATTGCAGAGAGTTGCCGACCATCTGAAAGATATTATGACGATGGTTCGAGGGAAAGTTGAAGGCAGGCCTTACATATTCCGTTCATAATAACAAGGACTGACGCGCGAATAGACATAGATCACCAGGTAGAAAAGCTTCAGGCTGAGGTGGCTAATATCTACGATTGTCCGGAACTGCAGGAATGCCGAGTATGTTCTATGCATCCTTTAATTACTCAACGAGCTCTGACCTACCCCAGTATGATCTTCGCGCCGTTCTCGTGCATACTGGCCTCCCGGGAAGGAAACAGATGTATTCATATGTCCAAGATACTGAAAGCACATGGTGGAAGACGGTGGACCATGAGGTCACTGAAGTGAATCTTTTATGCCTTGTGCCTTCATTTACAATTCTGATCGTCTTGCGTAGGTGCCCGAAGAGACAGTTTTGACAGATCCAACCGGCCTTCACTTGGGAGCTGGTCCATACCTCTTGGTATACAGTCGACACATGTCAGACGAACAGCTGCACGAGCCTCTCGTTTGGCCGAATATATTCTCTGTGCGTCCTTTTCCATTAGTTAGTCATAGTCAGGACATTGAATTCGGAGAATTCAATAGGACTCTGTGGACATCAACAACAAGCAGTTCCTGGCGATGATGCACTCAGAGCTTGGGATTTTTTCGATGGCCTCTTCGGAAGTCCAATCAGCGCCTCCGCCCCCTTCAACTAGAGAGCTTCCTGTGCCTCAGGAGAGAGGAAGGCAGATGTCTCGTGAGAATTCACGGTCGATGCCTGTAGATTAAGTTGGTCATTTTCTATTTTGTATGTTGTACTTTCAGTGTAGATATTACATTGTACTGGCGTACTTGTTTCGGAGACCCAAACCAATTTCTCCTTGATTAGTCAGCTACAGATTAGCATTTCTTGAAGTTGGAACGGCTGTCAGTTCTACTTCTTGCTTGCAACTCGCGTAAAATAATTTTGCTGGATGCACATTCTTTTTGGGGCCTGCCATGGTTTCTGCAGACAACCTTAATCTTGACGTTCTCGAGCTTATATTCTGCTTTTTGTCCGGAAATGACCTACCTTCTGTGGCCCTCGTCAGCCGATCGTTCCTCGCAGGAGTTATCCCAAGGCTATACGATTCGATATCATACAGAATAAGGCAGATGAAGGGATATGACTCGGTGAAACCACCTTTTGTCTATCTGCTGTCGTTGGGATGGACTAACGATCGTTTGGACACCATAGAAAGAAACCAAGTCTCCGTTCGCGGTCCTCATCGCTCACCCACACCTTGCAATTCACGTCCGCAACATAGGTGCATTCGTTAGCTCTTCTCCACCTATACCACTGAGCAATTGCCCATCGCGAATCATATCTGTCCGCGCACAGAAATTCGTGCAGTTGTCACTGTAACGAAGTCGCACCTTAACCCAAATTTTGTGCGCGAAACCAAATTGGCTTTGGCACTCTGCAAGAACTTACGGACGTTCCGGTGCACGATTCCCAATATACTGCCGATGATATTACCTTCGCTGCAAGATAAAGGAAGGTTGGAGGGTGTGAGAATCAACGCGCATTTGACGACGGAGCAGTCCAAAACGTTGTTGAAGTTTGGGAAGTTGAAGAATTTAACACTTGAGTTTGCGAGCTGGAATGTGGTGGATTTACTGCCGACATGGGCTGAGACGATTTCGAGGACGTTGACGACGCTCACTCTCTATGTGCGTTCGCTTGTTTCTAAAATTGTCTCCTTCTTTTGAAACCAAATTTAGATGATCAATGAACTGCATGAAAGTATTTTTCAATCAACCATGGCTCATCTACCGAATTTGCTTGGTCTGCATATTGTTGGCTGTCCAAAACTGGACCACATTGTCGTACTGCGACAAGCATCGCAAACTCCTTTGCTAGAAAGCCTCTCGCTGACAGTAGCTGTGGGTCCTCTTAATCTTAATGTGACGCCATTTTTCTCTTAGATAATTCTCTATTTAGGAGATATCTCGACCGCTAACTATGCCACCTCCTCCCCTCATCCATCTCAGGCATCTGGCATTCGATGCCAGAGTATCGATGCAACCATCACCTTCTCCCGCCGTTTTATCGACGGTGCTGGACCATCTGAAATTATCTTCACCTGCATTGCATTCTTTCACGCTCAGACTCCCAGATCGCAAAATTATCGTTGGCGAAGCTTTTACAAAACAATTGACAGAAAATTACGGACATTCGCTGCGAAGGATCGCATTCCTGGATTGTGTAGTTAGTCGGGATTCAATTGCAGAAATCTGCGAAAGTTGCATTCAACTTGAAGTATTGCATGTTGCGATACCCATGAAAGAACTTGTAAGCCTTTTTCTCCTTTACTGAACCGATCTCATCACGGAATGTTTAGCCTCCGTTCACTATGAGCCTATCCCACTCGAAGACCCTGCACACGATCGTCGATGTAGATACACACGTCGAGCACGTCGTTCATAAAGCTCTTGGTTCAGACCACGTCAGGGCGATGATTGCACAGTGCCACAACCTGCGAAAAATTGTCACGAACCACAGGATCTGGACGGTGAGATGATTTCGCTTGTTCGATTATTTCCATTCCTCGACTGACCGGTCTCGATTCCTTTGTTTCCCCGCAGGGTCGGCTGGAAGAAGATGGGTATATATCGGTATCGTTGGAGAGACGACGTTCACAGTCATTTGGAGCACTGTGGTTCCTTCCTCGGGAATGAAAATCACAAATTGTTTAGGTAATTGAAAGCCTGAGTATCAAACAAATTTGGTGGTGTCTATAATATCTAGGTATAATGCTGAACTTTCTTCAAGAAATTTCATGTTTTTCGTTGTCATGATGAAGTAACTTGTCATCTTTTGCTGCATACCCGACCGCTCCCGCTACCCCGAGGGCGAGGACGAGCTTGGTTGAATCCTAAAAAAGACGGAGACATGTTAACTTCTTGCCACTTCTAAGTACTAAGAACGGGCCTTTTTTCCACCACACGACTGATGCTGGTGATGGTATATCGTTATCCGCGCTGGGCCATCGAATAACTGAACCAACGGCTCGGAGGAGCTGAACGGGCGTGCAGATAGCTTTGGATGGTGAACCGTACGTCGTGGTTGGGAGGATGGCGCGTGCCCCCTGTCTTGTAGGCGTCGTTGGTTGGCCAATGCCAAGTTTTTTGGGCGCGCTGGGCCGTCAAAAAGTATTGGAGGTGGCAAGGGAGTGGGTAGCGGACGAGGGCCATTTGAGTTGGATGATGAAGGTGAAGGGAGCTCAGCCGCCTTCTCAATGGATCGTACATGGGAATGTGAGTTGGACTTAGAACTGTATTTGGCGCGGATGAATTTGCTGGATTCGCCGAGCCCGATGGGGGCGTCGAATATGTCGAGGATTGGCTGAAGGATGATTTCTTCGGGAATTTGGGGGGCTGCAGGCGATGAAAGGACGGCCGCGTGATTGACTGAGGCAGAATGCATGAGTCTGCTGGATTGCCCAAAGCAGACGTTGGATAGAGCCCTCGTTTGTTTTACAGTTATGCTGGACATGGTGAAGCAAAAATTGTGAATATGTCTGTCCAGTGATTGGATTACAAGAGACCTTTATACGAAGTGTCCTGGGTGATTCTTACTCAAGAAGCAGGACCGCGGCGTGCTCAGACGTTAAGTACATGGGGAATTACAGCCAAGGTTGGCTCAGAAAAGGTGGTGTCCGCGGCCGATCTTGGATTGGATGACCAAGAAGCGTAATGGCACAAAACTGTGAGAGGAAATAAACAGCAAAAAGGGAGCTCTGAGCAATATTGTAATACAACATACTCAATTGTCGCCATTCCAAATGATGGATAGATATTTTTAATCATTGACTCGTACAAATTTGCGGATGTAGAGTGGGTTTACGAGACGCATGAGATAGGTCGCTGTAGGGAAGATCGCAGCACAGTTCATTATTATTGTCCATGGGAATATCGTCATAATCAAGGTAATGATATGAGTACTTACTGAACGTGTCATATATACACGAAATGGTAAGGGGGTCCTTGATTCCCTTGATTTTCGTCTCTAAAGATACTAGGGAATGTTCATTCAGGTCCTCCGGGTCAACGAGAAGCTGGATAGTCGCTGCCGCTTAAACGCCACAAGTCGTAGTCGCATTGTGCGATGTAGAGGCCATCGACATTAGAACACACGGCCAAAAATCTAGTCAGGCAGCAGAAAATCACAGTTGTTCCAAACGCCGGATAGCATGAGAAGGTGGTAACCAAGTTGTGGACGGCATGGATTTCGAGCAATGTGCTCGAGCCAAACATTTCGGCCCTAATATAGCTGTTTTAACAGGGCCATTTGTGATGGTCTAGCAAACGAACGACCGTGATAAGGTCTCCGCCACAGATACATCCGTGAACTTGATTCTAATAGAACTGAAAGATTCGAATTCCACCAGTGGCAGTTCAAGGTAAACCATCAGACATTGAGAGCTGCATGAGAGGGAAGGAAAATCCAGTTAATTTATCGCAGGGCGTGTTACGCATCACCTCCGCCAATAATTAAGAAAAACCGCATTGATGATTGAGAGGTGCCAGGTTTGGAATGGGTTCAAATTTTGTCTTTGTTAGTATTCGAAGCTCTAACATATAACCATTACTTACATAATCTTAAAATCAAGCTTCAACTTGCCAACTCCCATCTCTAATATCAACGTTGTTATCCATGGAACTGCGTGTGCGATGTATTGAACATCCAAAGTATATTACAGCATTCTCCAAGTTATGTGGCTGAGGTCAGTTCCTCGTTCACTTCAAGTCTTTGGACCCTGACCGAGTTCACTCCCTTATATAGCGTTGCCAAAACACCTCTCATATGGGGGGAATTAAATAATAGGACTGCCTTTTCATTTGAGCCCAACCCATTTTACCAGCACCTCCGGTGACCCCTTCGGACATGCAGGAATCCATGCTGCATACACGTGTTCAAGGGACTTTGCCTAATACTGACGAGCTGATGCAATGTGTCGTGGACAGACATTGGCATGTCTGTTTCATCTCCACCTCAAGGACATGAGGGCGGTATACCGACTGCATAAAGAGTGACGGTTTAACCAAGCTTGATTCCGACTGCTTGCAATGTTTCCTAACTTCCACAATCCCGAGGCCGGGGTCAATTCCTTACCGCAGTGCGGATTCGGAGCGGATATCGATTTCGACACACTGATCAAAGCCAACCGTTTTCTCTTCCGTGTTTACACCCCGAAGGAAAGGTCTCCATTTTCCGATGACACAGATCCTTTCTTTGTCGCCCCAAGATTCGATGAGCAATTCACTCGCTCTCCTGTCGACCTTCCCAACATCAAATTCTCCGAACCAGTCGTTGGTTCGTACGCGGAAGTCGCACGACATATGGAATGGACGACGAGGTCGTCATCTGCATACATATCGACATCATTCAGTTTTAGTTGGGCTATATGGGAAGCTGTGAGGCGGTACCATTCTGGGGTGAAGAAAGATGTCGAAATCGCCATTATCGATGCGACCGCTCTAGGTGGCCGCGCGGCTACGGCAGCGCAACTACTACGGAAGGCTTCGCAGAAAGAGTGAGTTATCCTCCTGCCACTTATCTATTGTCGCTGAAGATATTTGAACCAGCCGAACTCAGCAGTACTGGAAGTGGCATCGGTTCTCGTACGACTCACAATCCGTCCTCGTGTACGGCATGGTTCCACGAACAGCCGTTCTTGCCTCAGTTCCACTTCTCCAAATTCTCCGGAAGATGCCATCCTATTTCTTACGCAAGGATATGCAGCTCATCAGCGGGAATCCCCTGGACCAGGCCGCATGGGACTACAAGAACAGGAAGGTCCACTATCGACAATTCTGCCAAGACATGTCGAAAATGTTCCTTGATCGTCCCATTGATGTTCGACTCCGAGACTCAACGGCTGGAGCCGTCAGACTTGCGTTGTCTTTCCTGCGGCCATTTTTCCACCGCGTTGTTCAGGACGATTTCGACACTGCCATTTCTTATCTCCGTGCCTTTGCTATCACAATATCAGGGTGGCCTGGGGATTGGTGGGTTCGGGACCATCCTGAGGTTCAACAAATCGTCGAATCCATGGTTCTTGCACTTGGAGAAGAACTCCGAGAGAAATACGCCTCGCAACAAAAGGAGGAAATCACACGTCTGCACGTGGTTATCGACGGGTTGGAGCAGACCATCAGAGCGCAATCGACAGTCGAAAACTCGAAACATGTACTAGAAGACATCGAAATCGATTCGGATGGCGACTTTGAACTTGAATTTGAAGAAACGGACGAGCCGACTCTGGTCGCCATTGACAGCCCGCCAGCTGTGCGTCATCGACCCTCGCTCAAGATGTCTGTTGCGGTCCTCCCCCGAATCCCAATCTCCTTTCAAACCCCAATTACTCCTCCAGAGTCACCGCGTAATTCGATCTTCATTCCGACAGTTACTGTTCCACTTGCTCAACTCACCTCTAATCAATTCTCGTTCAAATCGCCGATCAGGCACGTTTCGTTTGAAGAAGACCTTTTGCCTTCGAAGGCGACGCCAAATCCAGGATCGCCTGCTTCACCTCCACCATCACCTCGCTGTCATGCTTCAGTCTTTTCGCCTCCTCAACCTTATCAAGATAATCATCCTGTTTCGGAGCTTGGCGAAGAAAATGATGACAATAAGGGGGAAGTTGAAATAGAGCAAAGCGTGATCGTCGAGCGGGTAGCACAGGAAACTGAACCTGTTGCGTTGGAGGTGCAAACCATTGAAGATGAGCATGTCGACGAGCCCTTGGAAGAAGAAATCGACCCGAATAAGCAACCTGTGGACGAGGAAGATATCGACGACGGAGAAGAGACGGAACATGATACTGATAACGAGGGATCTCGTCCCCCTTCCCCCTTCAGCCCTTGGGTCCCTATTGGGAGATCTGCTGCATACTTTTCATCACCAAGGTCGTCCATCATGTCGATCGAAACGCTCTGCGAACCAGAGGAATTTCCTAGTTCACCAAAGCGAATGTCTAGCTACTCAGATTCGTTCGAGTTTGTGCCGAGGATCATGCCTATGCGCTCTCTTGGGCTAGCTTCGAGAACGGTTTCTTTTTCGGAGCCACCATCCAGACTTCTGCTACCAATGGCAATCCCTCCAAGTCCACCAGCAGTTGATCCCGTGACTATTCCTTTGCCGCCGTCTCCTCCAGTATCGGTTGAAGAACTACCCTCGTCCCCTCTCTTATCCAGATCGCCATCTTTATCATTGACATCGTCTTCCTTTTCTGCACCACCTTCCCCGATACTACTATTGGACCCCCACCTCCCTATCATTCCTCCTGGCCAGATCATCCCGCCGAAACGCCGGATCAGTTTGTTGTCTCCTCTGCCAGAGCAGGATTTTGATGATGACACGCTGAGTACGCGATCAACTAACTCAGTTACGGAGACCGCTTCATACATCGTCACTGGCTTTCTGGTTGGTGCATTCCTCACACTCTTCCTTTTTTCCACGCAGAGGAGAACGATGCTTTACTTGACGTAGAGTTTCGTTCCATTTTTTCGTCTTGTAACATTGTCCAGTCTGAGATATCCTTGGAGGGCATTCATATTTATTCATTCGAGGCTGATCTTTCTCATTGGTACCTTTCGTTCTTATCACAATTTATTACTACATTCTCTTGATTCTTTTCATCTCCAACCCTGTTGTACTACCTGTACTTAGATCCTCATTGTGAACCAACCTCCTTGTAGAATTACACCCATCTGTAACACCCCACTCATCTTTCATCTCTGTCGTCGTATATGCTATCCAGTTCGTCTCCGTTTGATCCAATCACTTTCGGATGGCATAAATGAAACCGTCATAACCTTTCTCGCCGACAGTACCGATAGTCGTAGCCTCAACCTCGTTGTCGTCCTTGATAAGGTGGAGGAGTTTGCGCACACCTTCAACAGATTCATCGTTGGTGACGTCTGGGTCAGCAACACGTCCATATCGGACAACGTTGTCCACAATCTAGGGGAAATTTAACGACCATTTTACTATGGATGGGAAGATGACAACGCACAATAATGCCACCCGATCGTACCAGCCGCTTCGCTTCAGTGAAATAAATGGCGTTCGAGGGCTTGTCAGCATCGATGAAGACCAAGTCGAACTGTTGTTCAGGATGCAGACCAGCCAGTGAGTCCACTGCGGGCCCAACAATGACTGAAACTTGTTCAGCAAAGCCTGCAGATCTGAGATTCTCCTCTGCGACCTTGGGCAATATGACAAACACGTAAATGCCTGCTAGATATGAATTACGAACCTTCGCATGGTGGGGGGATAATTCAAGCGTGATAAGCTTGCCATCAGAGGGAAGTGCTCGGGCAAGCCAGATCGTTGAGTACCTCACAAGGAAAAAAAAGAACTTCAGTCTAAACATTAGAAATGCAGGAACTCGATGATATTCACCCTCCTAGAGTGCCAACCTCAAGGATCCGTTTCGCACCAACGGATTTCGCAAGTAAGTTCAGAAATTTGCCCTGAGCAGTCGACACTGCGATGTCAGGGAGGCCTTGTCCCTTGCAATGCTTCACCGCTGCAACAAGGATATCATCCTGTGGGATGAGAAAGGAGTTGTGATATTGATCTGAGCGCTGCCAATCTTCCAGTGACGTGGCTTTGAACTGTTGTGGGCCTGCCATTATGTCCTCAAAGGAAGAATGAAACTGCGTTAGATTTGGTTGCGAAGGCAATATGAATGGGTAGAAACGGTTTGGGGTTGTCGAGTGGTGGGTGCGAAATGGCTGGCTTTCGTCATCCGGTCCCATGCCACTTACTCCATTTTCTTCGGAAATGGCATCATCTCAGAGTGTTGATAAAGATAAGCTTGTCAGTGACCACACGAGTATCAAAAGTTTAACAATTGACCGTCGATATCGAAGGAGCAAGCCTTGAATGATATTAAATGAGATGAGATATTCACGACCGCAGCTATATCAAAATGCCGAGCTGCGTTTGAGCGTTCGTATGCGTTCGTAAAAGAGTAGGATTGTTGGGGCAGAAGCTGGATTCGTTTTGAGCGATTTACATCACCCAGTCGCGTACTCTCCGTGCCTCTGCAGCTCGCCGATCCACGACTGATTTCACCCCTCTGCCCCACAGCCTTTCAGCTGTGGTTGCAGTTGCCATAGAACCATCAGGGTTCCACAGCGCTTTGACATGTTTTTCTGCATCGCTAAGTTCAAAGACGACACAGTTGTCGATACTGAGAGTGTTTGAAGGGTCCCATCGGACAAGGGTTGGCCTTGTTGGCACATCGTGAGGCGGAACCACCGAACGTCCACGGTAAAGGTCTTCAAAAATGAAAGCCACATCGTCTTCATCAATCGGAAGTTTGCTATTGGAAAATGGTAAATGGAGAACGGTGATCAAAAAACGAGAACTAACTTGATCCGGTGGCCTGCAATCTTCGACTCTCGAAGGAGTAAATCCCTATACATCCTCTCATACAACTTTTTCCTGTTTTTAATCGGCAGTGGATTGCTAATCGGTTTCCCCGAGAGCTCGCAAAGAATATAAGTCGCAATATTCAAACCAAAAATTGCAGGTAGTGGGCCTAGCACAGGTAGAATGCGCACGCGGAAATCATCAAACACCCCAAGTTCCTGCACAGGACCCTTTTGGAATTCCTCTTCTGGCAATGGGAGAAGTTTAACATCCCCAGGCACTTCAGTGGAATATACAACCGGAATGCCAGAGTCGACTCCCAGGAGACGTAAGCGCCGACGCACTGAGCGAGCAAGTCGGTCATAAATCGTATAAGATATGTCACTGATCTGTATCCGCGTAGGATCACATTTAGCGCCCGCTCCCATGGATGAAAAGACCTGCATGAGCTTATGGTTAAGGTGGGAGGCCAAAATCCGACTTCGAACGAACACGAACCTTAATGTTATTATCATGACAGTATTTTAGCAAATCTACCTTTGTCTGGATGTTGTCAATGGCGTCTTTTGAAATATTAGTGGAGGAAGACAAAAACTAACTTGGAACCTACCGATGACCCAGTCTGCATCCTCCAGTAAATCTCCGCCTTCTTCCTTCCGCCAGATCTCGATTCTAGAATCCACCTCGACCCATTTTGCAATCTGCTTTAATGCTTTCTCTATGCACTTCACTTTTGGAGTGCCCACATCGACAAGACTGGCGGTGGCATGTCGGTTGAGCGAAGACAGGGTGACGTAGTCGAAGTCAATTAGCCGAATGTTAGATACACCTCTAAAAGATGTTTAACGAGAATTAGGAGATTTGGTAGTCATTGACACGCACGACCGAACAAGCATGACAGCTGCCCAACTTCCAACACCCCCACAACCTACAATGACGACGCGACCTTTCCGAACCCTCTCCATTCCATCCTCCCCGAAGAATGTATAGTTCCTCGCGAGCTGCTCCCGTATCAAGTCTTCGTCATAGTCTATACTTCGTCCCAATCTGGCTGGTTCCAGGTAGCTTTGAATTGGCTCTGGTGGCGGGCTGTTGTCGAAGTCACCATCGGCATGGTCCTCACTAATTGAGCGCTGAATATCTTGGTCTAATTGTTTTCGCCGCACACGCCTAGTATGAGTGTTGTATGCCTGGAGGAGGCTCGCTGTCGCGAGAGAAGTGGCAAGCACTGTTAGAATAAGCTGAGTTTTGTGGGATAAGTTGAAAGAATTCATGGTTAAAAACAGCATTTCACCAAAAATGCGTTCAAGTTCAGATTCCCACGGCCCTTGGTTGTTCAAGTGCGCACTCTGAATCATACCAGGAAAACATACTCTCGGACATTCAGACAACAGGTGTACTCTCGATGGAGGAGTCAGTACCTGATCCCTACCATGATGGATCACCTGCAAATAGCCAAGAAATATGCGTCATCTCTTATTTAAACGGGCACTCATGCGAATTCTTCTTCCAACAGTCTCTATCTCACAGGCAAGGTGCTTGACTATGAAACCATATCACTTCTCAACTGCAAACTTAAGACATCATTATTCAGTCCAAATTTCAGGATACGGACCTCGCTACAGATTAACGGAACCTTGCCTCTCAAACCGATTTCCTGGATGTAACCCAAAGTACTCGAGGTGTAAGTTCTACTACCATGGATTACTAAAGTCACTGCGACAATAGGCTGCCCCATGCAAGAGAGCTCGAAGTTTTTGTGGAATTAGACGCCGAAAGGAAAACAAGGTGTCTGCGCCTGAAGAAGCGAGATCTGGAAATTGATAAGGGTTTAGCCTTTTCAGATCGTAGGTGTATTTGCATTGATATGATCAAAAGAATTTGCTGTGTATTCGATAGAAATAGCTCGTTCTCTCCGCACGGAGATCCGCGAGAAGGAATTCAGGATTACTTCTGTGTTGCAAATGTCACCCCGACTAAACCGCCAACATATTATTACGACGAACCACTCCAAAGTTCGTGTCTTTTCCCTCTCTTGATCTGAGCTATCAGAACGATGACGGATTATCCTTCAGCAATCAAAGATGGCCCACCCGACAGAGCCAAAACTTATTTTTTTTACATGTTTTGAGCATAGGAGATGCATACCAAAATAAACGTGGACTACTCACCTACTGTGGGGATCTACTACTGAAAAAATTTCAACAGACTAGCAATATGCACGATATCACGAACACCATCTTCGCCTATGAACTCGCATTGACATTCAAGCTTGTACCATCTGGCGATCCAGAGTATTTGATTTGCACGCAAGACATTGCCATCTCCTACATGCTTCGATATCGTCTCCCCGGTGCCGGTTACGCTTCCGACTTGGGCCAAGCAATTTCTGGATACGAAATTGTTGTTAGTGGGGTGCCCGATACCCACAGAGGTATGCCGATCTGGTTGAATAACCTTAGTATATCGATACGAGCGGACACACCGATCTGCGGACCTCGACAACTCCGTCGCTGTTCAGCGAAAGGTAGTTAAATTGTCTCCTAAAGGCCAGGCGGCCATCCCAGGGCGCTTAAATAACCTTGGGATACTTCTGTACAATCGTTTTGAACATTCGGGAGATTTGGGCGACCTAGCCGAGGCCCTATCAACACTTGATGAAGCTATTCGCCTTAGTCCAGACATGCTTGCCTGGTTGGAAACTACATAGAGGGATGATTTTGCTTGAACCCTTCAAGAATCGAAAGCGTGGAATTCACACCCGAAGGAGATCCAGAACTTCCACAACGGCTGCACCATCTAGGCCACTCCTGTGACAGGCGCTTTGGGATCCGAGGGAATCTGGATGACGTCAATGAGGCAATACAGCTCAGATAAACCTCGCGAACAGGAACCATCGAAATCAGGATCACTGCTGCGCCGTTTTCCCCGCACCGAAAATCTTGAAGATCTTACTCAAGCGATCTCTTCACAACAAGAAGCCGTCGAAATTTCGCTTGATGCTACACAAAAGAGCGCACTCCTCAACAACCTAGCGTCGTCCTTTTTGCATCGCTTTGACCAGACAGGGGACATGGCCGATTTAAATGAGGCAATTTTGGCACAACATAAGGCTATTCAAGCTATCGACACAAAACCCAACCATCCCGGGTGACTCCTTCTCATGAACAACCTTGGGATCCATTTGGTGCTTCGTTTTCAGCACACATGCGTGTCTACAGATATTGACAACGCGATTGAAGTCCACCAGAATGTTGTGTGGCTCACCGACAAGAGGATTTCGCAATGCACTCACGGATGGATAACCTTGTGACTGCACTCGCAAACCGACATCGATACTCCAGCAAATTTTTGGATCTCGAGGGTGCAATATTGGCGGGGAGAGAAGCTGTTACACTTTCCCGTCTGAACGATCCCACTAACTTACCAAACATTCTCAACAACCTTGGACTTTTCTTGCTCTTTATTTTCGAGCAAAAGCACCATTTTGAGGATGTGAACGAGGCGGTCTACAGATTCCAGGAAGCTACAAGTTTAATGCCAGACGGGCATGTTGACATCTGGGGATATTCCTTGAATCTCAGTAATGGTTTCCAGCATCGTTTCGAGCATACCGACGATATCACCGATATTAACAAGGCCATAACCATCCTTCAGGAAGTGGTCAACCTTTCTAGCGAGGTGAACACTGATATGTGCAGTGTACTTGAGTCTTTGGTATATGCCTTGGGGTTACGATACAAACACTCTGGCGAGCAGCAGGACCTGGAACTTCAAGGAACGATGTGATGCGCTCGCGCTCGTCCCTGGAGCTGATGCCCCTCGCCACATTGCTCTTCCCGATTTCTCATACGGAGTTGCAGAGAATCTTCGCCAACGCCTCCAGCAGTATCTGATCATTAACAACGTTCGGATGCGGGATGACGGGGAACTAATGCGCGTTGTACGGCCCATGCCCGATCTTCTTGACAAGGAATTTCTTTCTGAGATTCTTTGTATCCTGTGGGTAAATGTTGTCAAGCCGATATTTCACAGCCTAGGAATTCCGGTAAGTATCGTGTGCATCGCCGTTCCATGGTTGAGGGCTGAGATTTTTTTTAGTGTCCCGCTGAGCCAACCAGAATGTGGTGGTGCGCCACCGGTCCTCTTGCGTTCCTTCCACTCCACGCTGCAGGAGTGTATGGGGAGAAAAACACGGGCCCTGGGTCAATCATGTCTGACTTCGTCATTTCGTCCTACATGCCCACATTGAGCGCACTCCTTGATCGAGTCAATAATTCGAGGAATATTAAGGATGAATACGGAGGAGTTTTACTGGTTAGCCAGCCTAAGACGCCTGGGCTACCTCGTCTTCCATGGACGACTAAAGAGGTCCAGCTCGTTAGTGAACAACTTAATGAAAATATGTCCCGCGTTATGTGTTTTAATGACAATGAAGCGACTCTGGATCGAGTACTAATAGGCGAGATGGAATCGTATAGTTGCGTCCACTTCGCCTGCCACGCGGTACAAGAGCGCCAATCAATTGATAGTGGTTTCTACCTCCATGACGGTCGCCTGGAGTTGACGGAAATTATCAAAAGGCAATTCCCAATCACTGATCTTGCTTTTTTGTCTGCTTGTCAGACAAGTACCGTGGAGGATGGTTTGTTGGAAGAAGCTATTCATCTGGCTGCGGGGTATCGCGGCGTCGTTGCGACAGTGTGGTCTATCAAAGATAGATACGGGCCAGTGGTTGCAGAAATTTTTTATCGGGAACTCAGGCTGCGCAAACAGCAGACGTCAAGTGGAAGAAAGCCAGAAGAAATTAGCAGTCGAGGAGCTGCGTCTGCTCTGCACCATGTCATAAAACAACTGAGGCTCTCGACGATTCGGAGTCCTCCTTACTATTTAACGTGGGTGACGTATGTTCAAATTGGGTTGTGATTTGATTTGTCGTATACTCGATGAATATAACATCGCCAAAAGCCTGATGCTGGAATGCAGATCCTGCAAGAGTTATCATCGGCAGTGAGGGCGGCTGTACCATACTGTCATACCGAAGTCGACCCAACAATCCGTAGAACCGACCTAATAGGCATTGGTATTGACAACATTGCCTAGAGTTTCGGAATCTTCGTTGTGGAACGAAGCAATTTCAATACAAATCCATTGTCAAGATATCATCGTGCCAATGTTCCGTACTAATAGTCCGGAGGAATTTGCACCAAAAAAAGGCGGGCTTATCTCCAACTTATCTCCAGGTTCTGCACTATTCGAATTACCCGGCCACTCTTCCGCGGAAATGATTGTCCGGGTGATGCCGAAGACGCCACAATTTCTTACGTGAAACTGGTGACAAGCAAAGGATTGAAATTGGAACGAAACCAGTTTCTTCCTTTGCATCCTCCCACAGCACGACCTTCAACGCGCCCGTCGCTGTTCGCGACACGACGAGGACACGAGTTTCAGAGACAATCTCGGGGTTGCACCCAGTACGAAACATCTTGCAGGTTTCGGATTGAGAAGAAATTATGCCTCTTAATTCCCCTCTGCCATCACCGATGGCCTTAAATAAACCCCAGCAGTCGTCCTCGATATTCAAGAAACGGTCGACGAGCGCGGTGCCCGCGTCAGCTGCGTCGTATCTCTCCGCCCTGTCCGAGGCAGATGCTCGTGCTCGCTCGAATAGCTCTACAGCCTCAGCAACATCTACCCCCGCACTTTCACTATCATCTTCAATCACTTCCTCGTCAGAAGACACCGTTTTACACGAGGACGAGGACTTGCACGACCCCTCCTTGACTTCCAATGCTGATGGCCTGCTTCTTCCCTTACGCCCACCCACATCTGAACAGGTCTTCACCACCGTTCACACAGAGTTTGGCCACTGCGCTAACGAGGAGTACAGGACGACCAGCCAACATAAGCCAGGTGCCCTCTTTCCTCTGCATGTGGAACAAGACCCCCCATATTACATCCTTCTGTCCACATATATCAGCTACCTTATCCTTATCGTCTTGGGTCACATTCGAGATTTTGTTGGCAAAAGGTTGAGTCCAGCAAGCTACAAACACCTGATGCCTCGAGGTGTAAGTGTTCGAATTTTTTTTTTATCCTCCATGGCCAGGCGAACATCAGGGACGTTGGTCTGTGATGTACTTTCTCCCAATCTCATATTTCTTGGACGTTTTACCCCACTTCTACCCCTATCTTTTTTTCCAATCATGTCGGGTGAAGCTAACCAATTCGCGTCTTAGGGTTACGCCCCACTTAACTCAGACTTCGACTCGTTCTATACTCGGCGGCTCAAAACTCGAATGGATCAATGCTTTTCGCAGCCTGTCACTGGGGTTGCTGGCCGCACTATTCTCCTTCTCGACCGTATCTCTCCGGATTACAACCACACCCAAATCTTAACAGGGACAAAAACCCGCGCCCTTAACATTTCTTCTTATAACTACCTTGGATTCGCCCAAGCTCGCGGTGGATGTGCAGATGCCGTCGAGGAGTCAATCAAACGTTATGGTGTATCAACCCTCGGATCAAGACTCGAGGCTGGTTCTAGTGACCTGCACGCTCTCAGCGAAGCTCTTGTTGCACGATTTGTTGGCATGGAGGATGCGCTTATCTCCTCTATGGGGTTTGCCACCAACTCGACGTATATCCCCGCACTCGTGAGCAAGGGATGCCTCGTCATTTCTGACGAATTGAATCACGCCTCGATTCGGTTTGGTGTCAGACTTAGCGGTGCTCATGTGCGGATGTTCAAGCATAATGACATGCGGTCACTTGAATCCTTGTTGAGAGAGGTTATCAGTCAAGGCCAACCCAAAACTCACCGGCCTTGGAAGAAGATTTTGGTTGTTGTCGAGGGTCTTTATAGTATGGAGGGAACATTGGTCAACCTGCCAGGCATTCTTGAGCTGAAGGAGAAGTACAAGGTTCGTTCTTTCTCCGGTCGTCCAAATCAGGCAAGTAGTTGACCATTTTGGGGAGGTAGTTCTATCTTTTCGTTGACGAGGCCCACTCCATTGGAGCTCTCGGACCGCACGGCCGCGGTGTCGCCGATTACTTCGGTATCAACCCCCGGTCTATTGATATTCTCATGGGCACTTTTACCAAGTCGTTTGGTGCTGCTGGAGGCTATATCGCAGGGACCAAGGCTCTTATCGACCGCCTGCGCGTACATGGTCATTCAGGTGCCTATGCAGAGGCAATGACTCCTCCTGTTTTGACCCAGGTGGTGGCTAGTATGGCTAGTATCATGGGTATCACACCCCTTGTCGAGACGAACTCGAGAGTAAGCTCGGCGCCTCCGATGCTACAGGAGGAATCCCACCCGGGCCCCGCACCTGCTTCAGCTCTACCACAGTGGATTACGCTTCCCCCATCACTCGCGTCAGGAACCGAAGGCGCCTCCCGCCTTCGTCGACTGGCGTTCAATTCCCGATACCTCCATAACGGACTCATCAAGCTCGGGTTCATCACCTACGGCCACCCTGCCTCGCCCATTGTACCTCTTCTCCTTTTCAACCCCGGAAAGATGAACATGTTTCACCAGATGATGAAAGACAGGCAAACGCCGATTATTGTTGTGGTCGTTGCGTATCCGGCAACGCCGCTGGTGACGAGTCGTGTGAGGTTCTGTGTGAGTGCGGCGCATACAAAGGAGGATGTGGATTGTGTCCTCCGTGCTTGCGATGAAATTGGGGATGTGTTGGATTTGAAGCATGGAATTGCGAGCAAGGAAAGGTGGGGTATTGATGAGGTTGTGAGGAGAGCTGTCGAGCTGGGCGCTGCGTAGGCGATTTTTCGAGATTGCTTGCGAAGATTTTGCAGTGCTGACCTGTTGGTTACCCCATCGAACCGTTTTTACTGCGATTGCTGACATTCTTACTTACACGAGTTGCCTTGGGGCATTTTTATTTCTTATCCACTCACCCATCTAATGTTTGGCTTATTCTTTGATTGACATACATAACTCATTTGGCTTACCTCACGAAGATTTAACGCTCGTAGATATTTACGTACCTGTAATGACAAAGATCTCTAAAGAATACCAGACTCAGAGGTGAATAACCATTATCATGTACTTTTGATTCTCGACTGTAATATCGAACCATGAAATTTTAAGTTATCTGGTCTGGACGGAGGCTAAAGCCAGGGCAAGATATCAACGACAGACATACGAAGGTCGCTCTAAATAATTCCGCTGGCAGCATTTTGAAGAATGGGATTTCCCTGACAGATTTACACAAGATTGTCCTTGAAGGTTGGGGCGCTGTGTGCATTGACATTCAGGGGAGGGGTGATAGGATCCGAAGCACCCCATCAGTAAATTGTGGAAAGTCCTGTAAGGCAATATGAGTATTTAAAAGTAAGTATGAGGCACCATATGCGCTGTGGGTTAGCTGCCAGCTTATAGCTTGAATCATAAGGTCATATATTGCCAGTC
>Ga0307509_10005217_pt1 | contig 18209 bp, 14 predicted proteins | sample 10_EM_MG_FD_202245 | JGI IMG/M metagenome (GOLD analysis project Ga0307509, IMG submission 202245) | Populus trichocarpa ectomycorrhiza microbial communities from riparian zone in the Pacific Northwest, United States - 10_EM | ecosystem: Host-associated > Plants > Roots > Unclassified | place...
AGAAGGCAAGGATCATCTGCATTGGTTGAGAAGCTTGATTACGTACGAGCAATGAAAATTGCTTTGACTTGGCTAACCTCCTCCTATGAACACTTCTTGTGGACGTGGACATTGACTGAAAAATGGCAGGATTCAGAAGAAGATTAGACGGAATATGGAGTCACAAGCTGAGGGAATGGCACCTCAAAGGGGTCTCATAATCTTCACACCAGATGCTAGAAGAGATGAGATTAGTGCCTTGCCCTACACGGTTTAAATAAACTCAAGAAAATATTGGACGAAAGCATCTTTAATGTAATGAACATTCTCTTGTGCAAACTGACATGGAAGAAGCTGATTCATTGGGTATCTGCTAGCATCCATTTATATTTGAGAAAAAAAAAAACTCGTGCACTATTTATATTTATTTTTGAGAGCCATTGAATATGTTATTCGGTTGATCCATGGGTAAAAAATAAAATAAAAATAATTCTCTTTTGCTTTTCAGCTGGTTTAGTTTTAATAATAGAAATGGTGGTTTTTTTTAATTACAAACCCAACTCGAGCGTGTTTGAGAGTGTGGTTATGGTTGTTTTTTAAAGTGTTTTTCACTCGAAAATATATTAAAATAATATTTTTTAAAAATTATTTTTGACATTAGCGTATCAAAATGATCTAAATACACTAAAAAATATTAATTTGAAGTAAAAAAAATTATTTTTTTTATAATTTTTTCAAAAACACTTTTAAAACGCAAAAACAAATAGGGTTTAATCCGTAAAATCACAAAACATTTATTTTGGAAAATGATATAATTTATTCTAATAAATTTATATTTATTAACTCATAACTCTGGCAAATTATTTTTTTGTCGTAGCTATAAGGCTCGATTAATTCAAATACAGATCACGGATTGGAAATTAACTTGGATTAACCAAACTTTTTGATTGTTTTAATAAAAGGATTTTTTTACTGACTTTGCCCATATCAAACTCCGGATTGATCCGTTGGATCGGAACTGGTTCTTGTAACCACGTGGCAGCCTCCTACTGGACTCATCCCGTTAATAACAAGATCCTTCAAACAAAACCTTAAAAAACGTGGCACTCGATGACCGGACCTAAAAACAAGCAGGGCCCACACACACACACGTATACATAGAAATTAGAGCTCGTGTTCGTGTATTACAAACTCGCTCTCTCCGTTTTTAAACTCACTCACTGAGTCATCATAACACAAAACTCGCGCTCCCACCCTCTCTCTCTCTCAAAACTCACAAAAACACCATGTCCCTGAGGTTTTAGCTTTCTCTCTCCATCGTTCTTTCTCTCTCTAGACAGATCTCTTTGATCAGGTAAGTCTCAACCGTCTGTTTATTTTCGCTCTCCTTTTCCTTTCATGCATTTGTTTTTTGTGGAATTTTTAGTTACTGAAATAAATAAAAATTTGTACATTCTTTTGTTTTTTCGTGTGCAAATTACTGAAAATGATCGGATTAGTGTTAATTGGTATTATTATAACTTTTTTTGATGATTCTTGACCGTTAGAGTGATTTAGGGCATTTTAAATGAAGATAAACTAGCGAAGACTTTCAGTTTTTAGCTTCTATGGTATATTTTGAGAGTAATATATCAATTTCAGGGCGTTTATGAAAGAGATGTTGCGGTTGCTAGGTTTTTAGTAATTTATGTTTAGGAGAGCTGCTTAGAGTGTTTTAGTTACTGATTTTTCACGCATAGAGTGTATTTTCCGCTTGGTGGTGGCGTGAGGACGAAAGTGAGAGAATGAGAACAGTGTGTGGGAATGTATGCACATATAGTTTGTTGGATTGATTATAAGAATTTGGAACTAAAAATGATAGTGTTCTATGTGTGAGAGTGTAATAGTTGGGATTTTATTTTGTATATGCTTATTTATTGTAGGGATTGGAGGCTGAAACTTGAGTTTTTTGTTGTTGTTTGTATTTTTTTTAGGTTCGTATTTTTAATTTATGGGAGAGTGAAGTCGACAGAGTTAGATTCTTGTTTCTTTGCATATGTATTCAAAACGTTCTGGTCAAGGAGATGGCCCAGGTCCAAGGCCTGTACGGACTAGCGATAGGCTTAGGAGAAGGCCGAAAGTGTTTAGCCGGACGTACTTGTATTATACTCCAGGCATTATTCGGCCCAGGAAAGGCAAAACCAAGACGAGGACTGCAGCTTCTCGGATTGCCAAGATGTTGGGTAACCGGGCAGTGCGGGCTGCAAATGCTAATGTAAGTGCTCATATTTCCTGTAACTTCATTTCTCTTTTTATTTATTCTGTCTTTGGGACTTTTTCATGGACATTGAACATGCAAGTATGGTGAGTTTATAGAATGTTTCTCCTTTCTGTTAATGCTAATTAGATTAGTCCATGATTTCCTATGCTTATTCCTATTAAGGATTCTAAAATCTGATTTATGCTGTTTGTGATTTTGTCACAGTCAGTTCCAACCAATCTTCGACGCTCGACAAGAAAGAGGAGGCTTTCTGCTCATCTTGAAGATTACACAGATAGTTCTGGATCAGAGGATGAAGACTTGATGGTTAGAATCTATACTCTTGCAAGCCCTAAGTTTGTGTATTCATGTTACAACAATTTTTCTCAACTTGTATGGGTTTAAGCTTGGGATGGTAAAAATGATTTGTTCTCCACTTTTCACTTCATGTAAAGCTTTGGGTAACATTATTTTCAGAGACCTGCATTTCGACCATTGAGGAACCGGATTCATAATAGTGCGAGTCAAGATGAGTTATCATCTTCCAAGCGTAAAAAAAATGTGGAGACAAAATCAACGCCTCGACGCGAAGGACTGCGACCCCGTCGTTCTAGAACAATCATAAAAAAGCCACTGACTCTAGAGTCTGGGGATGAGCAAGATACTTCTGAGGAGAAGGCTGTCCAAGATGAGACTGAAAATGGGAACGATATTGATGATAATGATGCAGATGATGGTCAGAATGATGACGAGGCTGAGGATGAGGGAGATGGGGAGGGTGCAGGTGAGGGTGAGGGTGAGGGTGAGGATGAAGGAGAAGATGACGACGACGACGACGATGACGATGAAGGTGAAGAGGAGGAAGAAGAGCAGGATGGAAGGAGGAGATATGATCTCCGAAACCGTGCGGAAGTCCGTAGGCTTTCTATGGAGGAAGGTAAGCAAAGACCACGATCTCCTCGAAGGGTATTGCATCAAGGAATGGGGACGAAGGTCAATAGGGATGTAAGGAAAGGGGGATCAAGGGTTCACAAGCGTCATCGTCTATCAAGAGCAGAGGATTCTGATGATTCCCTTCTTGTGGATGAGTTGGACCAAGGTCCTGCTATTCCTTGGGCTCGAGGTGGGAGCAGATCCGGACCACCTTGGCTCCTTGGAGGACTAGAGATGCATGGGACAACAACTTGGGGATTGAATGTTGCTGCATCTGGTTGGGGCCATCAAGGTGATGCTTTAGCGAGCTTGACATCTGGTGTGCAAACTGCTGGCCCTAGCTCAAAAGGAGGGGCAGATATTCAACCTTTACAGGTTGACGAGACTGTAAGTTTTGATGACATAGGCGGGCTTTCAGGATATATCGATGCTCTGAAGGAGATGGTTTTCTTTCCCTTGTTATATCCAGATTTCTTTGCCAGCTATCATATTACCCCGCCAAGAGGGGTTTTGTTATGTGGTCCTCCTGGTACTGGGAAAACATTAATTGCCAGGGCATTAGCATGTGCTGCTTCAAAAGCTGGCCAGAAGGTTAGTTTTTACATGCGCAAGGGTGCTGATGTGCTCAGCAAATGGGTCGGTGAGGCTGAAAGGCAATTGAAACTTCTTTTTGAGGAGGCACAAAGGAACCAGCCTTCCATTATCTTCTTTGATGAAATAGATGGACTTGCTCCTGTTAGATCTAGCAAACAAGAGCAGATTCACAATTCTATTGTGTCTACTTTGCTCGCCTTGATGGATGGCCTGGATTCTCGCGGACAAGTTGTTTTGATTGGAGCAACCAACAGAGTTGATGCCATCGATGGAGCCTTGCGTCGCCCTGGTCGGTTTGATCGAGAATTTAACTTCCCTTTGCCTGGTTGTGAGGCCCGTGCTGAAATATTAGACATTCACACCCGCAAGTGGAAGCATCCTCCTTCAAAGGAGCTGAAGTCAGAACTTGCAGCTAATTGTGTTGGCTATTGTGGTGCAGATTTAAAGGCACTATGCACTGAAGCTGCCATCCGTGCTTTCCGTGAAAAATACCCTCAAGTTTACACAAGTGATGATAAGTTTGTGATAGATGTTGATTCTGTAAAGGTTGAGAAGTATCATTTTGTCGAAGCCATGTCCACAATTACCCCTGCAGCTCATAGAGGTGCTGTTGTGCACTCCAGGCCATTGTCTTTAGTAGTTGCACCGTGTCTGCAAAGTCATCTCCAGAAAGCCATGAATTGCCTATCCGATATATTTTCACCCCTTGCAGTGTCATCAGAGTTTATTAAGCTTTCTATGCTTTCCTATGGATCTGCAATTCCTCTTGTGTATAGGCCACGACTTTTGCTTTGTGGTTGTGAAGGTTCTGGTCTGGTAATTATCTTTTAACCTCTTGATCTTTGGAATATTGATCATTATGGAAACGCCAAACTAAGAGTACTTACTGATTTAGTTTAACAGGATCATCTTGGGCCTGCCGTGTTACATGAACTGGAGAAATTTCCTGTTCATTCTCTAGGACTTCCGTCTCTGCTTTCGGATCCCAGTGCAAAGACCCCAGAGGAAGCTTTGGTGCACATATTTGGTGAAGCACGGAGAGCCACACCATCCATCCTTTACATATCTCACTTTGATCTTTGGTGGGATAATGTAAGCACATGCCTCCCTCTACAAACCTTAGGAAACTGCAATAAGCATTTTTTGTGGTAGTATACGCACTAAAGTTTTTCTACAAACCCGAGGGATTCATATTCTTGTATCTAATCTGAAACAATTGACCATGCTTGCATAAAATTTTATGATTTTTTAGTGATATTTTTTTGTTAAGTGCCTTAAAGTCAACGATCCCCTCGCGTCATCCTTTATCTGAGCTTTACACGCTTGATGTTGCAGGCACATGAACAGCTCAGGGCTGTTCTTCTGACTTTATTAGAAGAATTGCCGTCTGACTTACCGATTCTATTACTTGGAAGCTCTTCATCTCCACCCGCCGAGATTGATGGCGCATCATCGGTATTTCCTGATCATTCAGTGTACGTTCTACTTATTTGAAAGCAACTGTTGCAATTCCAGTACTGCTGTAATAATCATGATGATTAATTTTAATTGCTGGTAATGTTACTTTAAATTTATAGTCCTTCTATATTACTTTAAACATCATTTTAATATATCCTACTTTTTATGTCTATTCTTGTCAGGCTAACATAAGATTCTGTTGATTTTTTTTTTCTTCAATCAAGTTTGCCAGCGTAAAAGGACTATTTATCCTTGTTATACTTATTTTAGTACATACTGGAATTATTGTAAACCATCATAGCTGATAAGGTGGTCATCTTTAGGCATCAAAAGGCTTTCAGTGCAAGCTTGTATACCCTTGAAATTGTTTTGTTCCGCCTTTAAATAGATGCATGGCATGTACTTGGTACTTGCAAGGACGTCGTTTCCTTGTTGCTGTTATAACTGGGTAACCTTACTTAATGCGCCATTTTTATATAATGATGACCACAGTATTTTCTTGCTCAAGCCAGTATTTTATTTATGTTGTCAGCTATCAAGTGGGCAAACCATCAACCGGAGACAGATCTTTGTTCTTTGACCGTTTAATTGAAGCTGCCTTATCAGTTGTCCTGGAGGACGTGGCCAAGAAATCCCAAGGATCTTCCCCTCTTCCTGAACTTCCTAAGGCACAAAAAGTGGCAAGTGGCCCAAAGGCATCAGAGTTGAAAGCCAAGATAGAAGCTGAGCAGCATGCTCTACGCCGAATGCGTATGTGCCTCAGAGATATTTGCAACAGGTAAGCTGGCCATAGTTCTAGTCTTGTCCTTAGAAGATTGGTATTTCTTACATCACAGTTGTGGTTTTGCACAAATCACATGTAACCTCAAAACAATGTGATTTACTGCCTTAATGCAATAAGAAATCTGAGGTTAGGATTACAGTTGTAGTTTATTTCACGTTGAAATGGTCTCAAGTTTAATAATTTAAACAAAATGCAGATATCATAGAGCATATTATATCAAAGCAATGCAACATGGAACTTACACCTTCCTTCAACAAGAAATTTTAGATTTGAGTTGCAGTTTCACTATGCATGAATATTGAAATGGTCTCAATGTAATTCAGCATGTTGATTCTAAAGAAAATGCAGATATCATGGAGCAAGATTCAATTCGTCTAGTTAATTTAAGCCAAATGTAGATTTCCAAAAAAAATGGGCCATTCCCATAGGCCATAGCCACAATCCTTTTAGCCAGTGATCCAGATTTTTTTTCTCAATCTCTAATCTTTTGAAAAAATTACCTCTAAATTTGACTGGAGAATCAAAAGTCAAAATAAATGAAGAAGATAGGAGAATCAAGTATGTGGTGACAAACCAAAAGGAGTTGGAAGTAGCTATATGAGAGATTTAGCGAACAATTAAGATCCTGAGGTGAGTGAGAGCAATGAAAAGTGGTATGAGTGAGGAATGAGGTCAAGAAAGGGCAGGTAGACTGTATGTCTGTGTGTGTTTGGTGGGGGGGGGGGGGCTAGATTGCTTTAATCCCTATGATGAACCCACTCAACTGGTTACAGTGCACCCTACTTAAATACAAACCAGTTATCTTTGTCCAGTATTTGTACTTCCCTGCATTGTTCACACTCTTAACCTTCTGGCTACTTTGCTGCAGGGTACTTTATGACAAACGATTTAGTGCCTTCCATTATCCTGTCACCGATGAGGATGCTCCAAACTACCGCTCTATAATACAGAACCCTATGGACATGGCTACTATGCTGCAGCGTGTTGACTCTGGTCAATATATCACCTGCTCAGCATTCCTGCAAGACATTGATCTCATCGTGACCAATGCAAAGGTGTGTTTGGTTTCTAGCTGCATTAGAAATAAACACGTCTATTCCTCTGTCCAGTGCATTTTTCATACTTAACTTCGGTGTATGATTTTGTAACCAAAAAAACTTTGGTTTATGTTTTTAATGTAGGTTTACAATGGAGATGATTATAATGGTGCTAGGATTGTCAGTAGAAGTTATGAGCTTCGGGATGCAGTAAGTTCACGTACTAATTGATTTTCAATTTCTTCCCCTCTCCTTTGTCTCTCCTTTGTTACTGTTCACCTAAAGCATCATGGATGAAGCTTTTCTCGTAATATTTTTACAGGTGCATGGAATGTTGTCACAGATGGACCCTGCGCTAGTCACATACTGTGACAAGATTGCTGCCCAAGGGGGTCCAGTGCAAGTACCAGATGATTTAGGGGGATCTATTTTTCCATCAACCCCAGTTGTGCAGCTGGGAACAACTAGAACAAGTGCCCGGTTACGTAATGTCCAGCCTGATGTTAATCTGGATCAAAGCTACGAGGCCTTGAAAAGGCAGAAGAAAAATGCTGATGCTACTCATGCTGGTACGTACATTGGTAATTTTATTTTTTCTTTCTGCTGGTGCCTTTTGTTTTTCCCAATGATGTGAATGATATCTTGAAATAGTGTTAAATTGCAAGGCACTTATTTTACATCATGAACTACTGGTGCAGTATACTGATATCATAGATCAATAGCAAGTTTACCAACTCAGCCATTGACTTCCTGTATACCTCCACGAGAGGAGCTATTTCAGTTATGTTAATGGATGTGCTCGAAGCCAGAAAGCCAAATTTTGCTATTGCCCATAATCCAAATCAACATCCTCTTCAGCTGATGCCCTTTTTTGAAGTTTTCAACTCTTAATTTTCCTGGATTTGTTAAATCTAAATTTTAATCTTTCTTTCGATATCCCTCCAGATATGGCTTTCTGACCATGTTACTTTCTTGAAAATCAGCTTCAACAGCAGAAGATAAATCACGACATCAGGATTCTGTACAGGCAAAGCTGCCAGAGGAACATGATGCGGACGATATGAATCCTGACAGACCTGAGTCCTCTTCGGCTGATGACATTCAACATGAAACTTCAGGAGGAGAAGCTTCTGGTCATATCGAAGGGAGTGGATCCCAAGATGCTACAATGTCCGATGCCGAAGCATCAAGCCACGGAGAGTACATCAAGCGGCTTCTCGTCGAGCGCACTGAAAATTATGACATCCCACAGCTTGAAAGGCTCTACACTCGTATTATGAAAGGCATCTTCGAAACCAAGGACAAAGGCTACGAAGATGGCCCCAGATACTCAATTTTGAGGTTTTTGGTGAAATTTGCAGAGGACGCTGCAAATTTCTGAACTCCATACCTTTTTCCCTTAAACAGAGGATAAAAAAAAAAAGAACCAAAAAGAAAAAAATATCTTGCAGGTAGCTGTTGTAAAGTCGGGATTTTCTTTTCAAAAATTATTGAGTGAAAGCAATCTCTCCTCTCCCCCTCTCCCACTCTCTTTACTTTTTTACCGTTGCAAGACGACGGGCATATTTTTCCATTAGTTGTAAAAAAGCTTTTGCAGAGACTTGAGCCGGAATTGTGATGGCCAGTGGCACCCCCAGCAGCGGAACTTGAAACAAATTGAATGCAACTTATCATGTGGATCAAGACAACCCTCAAAATATGATGCTTTAGTTTCATTAACTACGGTTACGCCAGTTCAGTTCTGGGAGTTTCCCAAGTGGCCCCAGAAGTTTAGGCTACGAGGAGCACAAAATTAGCAAAAGCTATCGGCCATCTAATTACCCAGGGACAGAAGTAGCTCAGGAGAGCTTTCTCAAAGCCTAAATGCATTTGCTTGCCTACTTGATGGTAAAATTATTGAGCTACCAAGAGATGTTTGGCATGGCTTGCAGTTTGGCCAACATCTGTTTTGCAGCTGATTTCCTCGCTTCACGCGGGCAAGGACTCAGGTCACCCACGCTCGAACACTCAAAACCTTTTCCTTTCACAGTCACATCAGCTTGGAATCCACCTTAAAATGGAAAACAAACCTGTATTAGCCATAGTTCAGCACATTGATGAAGAACTGGAAAATATATTGCTCCCCATTTGCATTGAATTTGATCTTACCATCTAGTAACGACACATGATAAGTTGGTAAAATCCATTTGTTCTCGTAACATACATCATCCAAGTCCTGTCAAATGAATAATAAGGTAATTACTATGTAAAAACGAGGAAAAAAAAAACACTAGCCGGCACTACTGTACAAGTACCTTTTTATGTGAAATCTACTTAACATGCTATTATACCATCACTCTGGTGATGCATGTTAGTGTTTTTATACTTTGGGCACCAAATTCCCAGGACACTGTCGTAAACTATACAGGATGCACAGTATGATAACGTAAAGATGATGCATGGCCACCACATCAGGATTGCAAGGCACAGGAGTAAAATACTTGTCACAATTGTGCTCCAATAAATTGGCCATTATCTTGTGTCCTAGCTACATTAGTTTTCATTACTGCAAGGCATTTTTACGTTTTTAAGATAAATTGAGGCTCATCCTACAAAATCATGCCAAAGTAGACCCACTAAGCTTTTTGCATATTCTGGTACGGTTTATGCTAAGCATGGATTTTCATATTGAGTAATGAGACAAATTAAAGTTCTCTTGTACAAACTTGCCTGGCATGAATTTTTCATGTTGGGCATAGTGTCTGGCGATCCCTTCCTCTTGACAGATGGAGACGAGCATTGGTCCTCGTAAGTCCTTTCCCGAGAAACACTTCTCAGGGATACGAGATTACAACCTTCTATAAGGGATTCTATCTTCAGGGACAAATTATCTTCACCACCTATAATGGACCAGAATTAAAAGAATTAAAAAATAAATTGTAATAAGAATAATAACAACAAATTTAGACAAGCTCTTGGACCCTGATTGAAACTGGACGGTTGAAATTCTCATTAATGAAAGTACACTTCTATACTATTAGAAACAAGGGGGGAAATTCCTATTGTGAGCGTGATCCATCAGCAATCACATAAAACATGTTGGAAACAAAAGCCAAGAAGTAAACCCGTAGACAAGGCATCTAGAAATGCTTATCATCACAAAAGCACAAATTAGTTTGATGATAATGTAAAGACCTGACAGTGAATTCATGCAAACCGTGCAATTAGAGCAAGGTTGATGATAATGTAGGAAATAAACATCCGTGCAATTAAGTATTTTTCAAGTATGTTTCTTTTTCTTTAAGTTCACTTTCATTCTACTTTCCTTAAAACTCAATCACGCTTGCTAACAACTTTTTCTAGAAATGAGTACGACTCCTCATTTAGAGCAAACAATTCTACAAGACCAGAATTGGAAACGATCATAGAGATGATAGAGTTTGTAGTTAGATTCTTACTCACATCTCATCTTAAATACATGAATTTATAATCGAAGGAAAACTATGATACTAGTTTAAGAAAAGAAAAGAAACCCAGATCAACTAAAAGACACGAAGAAAAAAATACCCTTTAAAATTGTCTCAATGTCTTTATCACACTGAGCAATCTGATCTTCAATGTCTCGTTGCTGAAGAGACTGCAGACATAAAAGAAGATCTGTCATGGAAGTTTCCAATGGGGTAAAGTTGGAAGATGCTTCAAAATTAGGAACTGACCTTTCAAGCTAGCATGCATGACATGTGGAGGCAAGAATAATAATACATTGACTACATTATTTATATACATAGAAGGGTATGTGTTGACTGGTCCTGGTCTAGAATGGGCAGATGTCATGGATCATGGTCACATTGCCAATAAGTAGGTTCCAGATAACTGCCTCAGCAAACACATCAGACTGTGACCTTAAAGGCAGTCAAATAAAGTTACTAACCACTAATTTGATGATTGTGAATGTGATTATTCTTCTGGCATGATTGATGTAGAAAAGGATATAGAATCTTAAAGGAAAAAAGTTGTACCAATCTATCCCTTTTGCTTAAAACAACTGTCAATGCAGCATCTGAAAGTTCCTTTGAAGCTAAGATGGTGCGTAATTTGTCAAGATTTTTGGAGTTGGATTGACAAGTAACCACAGCATTATCAGTTACAGGCATCCTATCTTGATCAGAAACAATATTGTTGCAGTTTTTGTTTCCATCGGCAACAACTGCACCCATGCATCCAGTAATTTTCTGACTTTCTGTCTGGTCAACCATGTCAACCTGCATACCCAGAGGTAGATTTGGATTATATACAAATAAATAAACAATAGAAGACAAGCTTTACAAGATTAACATTAAAAATATTCGTCTCGTGATCCAACTAAAAGGCATGTGCATATAGTCGCAAGTATTACAAATCTAACCTTAACCTTATCACCACTTGCAGAGCCCTTTGAACACTTCTCCACAGTTTCCATCTCCTTACTTGCCAGGCCCTCTGAACACTTGTCTGCAGTAATTGTCTTCTTCTGGCAATTTTGAGGTTGGTCTTTGCCAGAAAAATTTCTTCTTTTGTATTTATTTTGGGTATTAGCCACATAAGATTCATCCACATCCATCTTCTGAGGCCTATCACAATCACCAGACAAATCAACCACACAACATCTGTCATTGACATTCTGCTTTGATGAATTCATCTCACTGCCAAGACATCCATTATTGTCATTGTGCTTCAAAGATTGGGTAATGGTCTCGCTGCCGAGAAGCTCTGCGGCACTATCATTTACATGATTATGAAATCTTTCTGAGACTTCTGCTTCACAAGGTCCTTCAGTCCTATCAGAACTGCTTACATTTATGGTTTCCAATCCCACTCTTGGAACTTGCACACCATCAGAAAGCCCTTCTCTGTTTAGAAGACAAATTCATCTCCAAATGATAAGTGAAGATAGTTGTAAAAATCAAAATGGTAAGAGGAAAAGCCTATAAAGTTAATCCCCCCAACTGACATTATTTGAGCAGCCACCAAGTTCTGCAGCAATCTAAATGACAATGTTCAGAGATTTTAAGATAAAAATGAAAGCAACAAAAACACATGGGTTATAGCTGAAGGACTTCTTTATGATTTTGAGTTCTAGATGATTTGAGATTATTAACTAATAGTTCACATTCAGCCACGTGCATTCCAAGTTAAGGCACTCTTGTGCCAGGATATTAGCTTTAAAATGGGTATTTCCATGAAAGACATACCAGAGGTGAAACCTCACCGTCAAAAAGATAAATGGATAAATAACTGAAGGTGAAACCTAATCAGCCAAGAAAACTAGCTCGTCATGGGTGTCCGGACTAGGTTTGAAATCAATACTCATATGAGGGGGGAAATGGAAATCCATAGGCACTGAGAAGGAAAGCATGCAATATAGTAAAAAGACTACAGCCAGTCATGGTTCCCCAAAAACGATGTCTTGGAAGAGAATTTGAAGATAGTCATACTGGTCAACATTTTTGCATGAAAGTGAATTCAAACACACCTTGTGCTTTAAATGCAAGTCTTTTATCATTGCACCAAATAATGGTCCTTGAAAATATACAAACTAGTGACTATAGTAAAGTCATATATCCAGGACACTTGCAGTAAGGTAACAGAATAACAATAAGATTAGATTTAGTTCAGCCAATTAATTTTTTCATCCAAAGACATGGAAACCACAATACCACATAGTAAAAAATTAAGAAAACAAATTGAAATATCCAAAACATATCCTATTAACTAAATCTATGGATGGGATGTCCAGGTGCATGCAAAGTTATTTCCACATAGCAGAGCTCACAGACAATAGTGCATTCCAGAATTTTCCACACCTCAAAAACCATTCTGACAAAACCTCAGCATAAGGAAGCAAAAGAAAGTATTCAACAACTGAGGTATGCGTCCACCAACTTGAACTCTTTATGGCCAGAGGGCCCTGCAAGCTACACGGCAAATAAAAGATGCTGCATTAGAGATTTCAGAGATTTTTTTTTCTTCTACAATTATCTAGCACATTTCTAATCAAACAAAGTCCTATTCTAGCATGCCTGATTTGACATAATCTGAACAGTTGGTGGGTTCTATTTTGTGGTGGAAGCATCATGCATCCAAAGATATCACCATATAATATTCTCACCTTTTTAATCGAAAAGAAAAAAGTGATTATAGTTATCCATCAACACTCTGTACCAGCCCCCTTACATTTGAAGATAAATTAGTACAAACCAATAAAATAATGATCCCAACAGTGAGCCAATGTTAAAGTGTTAAAATCCACCATCATAACAGAATACATACTACAACACTTTATCATATTAAATGATTATCTTAAGATAGACTATGGCACTTCATCATGTTAAATGGTTTATCTTAAGATATACTTTGGTTGATGTTTATACATCTCACCAATCAAGAAAAAAAAACAAAAAAAAGAGGGAAGTGCACTATGATAATGGCCGAAAGGTAATCTAATTCTCAGTGGTTTCAACCAAACACGTTTTTGTGCTAACTGTAATTACATCATGTGAGGGCATTAATGTGTGTTTTAGGAATCCATTATTGCCTATATGATAATCAATTAAACCATTTCAGTGGATCCAAAGAAAATTGAAGGGCCCATTCAACTGGTAGTTAACATGCAGCCTTTACACTAAACCAAAAAAAACAATTACCGAATGTATTGCTGGGTGGTTATAGGGTAAAATGAAAAGAAGGAGAAAGACCTATTGATAGTATTCTTAATTGGGATTTGAAGAGCAATGCTGTTGTCTGCTTTGGTGAGTTGCATTATATAAAAATAAGCAGCCGTCTTTTCTTTACTTGTAGAATACGTGACATGGCTTTCCAAAACCACAAGGTCGCTTTGATCAATACCTGTTCCCCATACAACACATCCCATTAAAAATTAATATTCATGATAAAAATAAAATAGTGTCTAGGAAAACTACTAATTTTCTCCACATGCAATAATCATATTCAATCGGGTACATTTAGGAATAAGTAACTAGTGCGCTCTAGCAGCTGCAGAAAAGGTCAGAGAATAAAGGATTAGGTGCTTAAATTACAAGCTAACAACAGCATATGTTCACTAAACTCATCATGCACAGAGCTTGATTAAAAATTTAACTTGGCTGAACGGAAATGCACAAATAACGAAAACTACTTAACTAATATCCATGCACAAAATCTTTTAACATACTAACATAATATACCTGTTGCTTCCTTGACAGCTGAAAATGCAAATTGCTGAAAGCGACCTTCATTGCTGCTCGATTTACCTTTCAAGGGTTTTTTAATAATTCGTTTCTTTTTGTTTACATGATCAGAATCCATGGTACCCTCCAAGCTGTTATTAGAGACATCCACATCTTTCTCAATCACTGACCAGACCCCCTCAGTGATGGAGCCAAACTGCAAAAAGCAATTCTCCTTCCTGGAGTCTACTAAAAAAACTGCAACCTTGGAAATTGGCCATCCATCAATGTTTAGATCGTCTTCTGATGCATCTAGGCTCATAGATATGCTACATGCCTCCATAATACTTTCCTCCATCAATGGAAATGGTTGAGACTCAGTGTCATTTGATCTTTGCAAGAGTCTTATATGTGCCATTAAAGCAGGTTTGATAACCACAGCTAGCTTGCAGAAGTTCTCAAAACATAAAAACTCAAGCTGTGGATATTGTTTCCTGTGGTAGTAGTTGTATAGTAAAACAACTGCATGAACCTAGAGGAAAAAACAAATTGGGAGTTAAAAAGATGTTGGCAAAGGGATGAGAGAGAGCAATGATGTCTGCATATACGTATTTAAACAAGAGTATATGGGTATGATTTCCAGCACAAATGAGCCAATATGAGATGGATAAGTGAATGTATTAGGATACAAATAATTCCAGAAGAAGGATTCTGGAAAAATGGAGAACAGCATGAAGGCATACATTAATAAATAAATGCATATTTATATGCTCCCCCCCCCCCCCCCCTCGTTTCCTTCTCATCTCTTTCTTCTTATTCCTTGAACATTCTTTCCTCGTAACTTACAATAATTTCAATATCCCTCATAAATTCAACAGTCAAAGTACATGTGGTAACATTTTATATAGACTTTCCCTCCCTCGTTTCCCTTTTATGTTTTTCTTCTTATTTCTTGAACATTCTTTCCACGTAACTTACAATAATTTAGCAGTTCAAATATCCCTCGTAAATTCAACAGTCAAAGTATGTGTGGAAACATTTTATATAAACTTTCCCTATGATAATATCATTATATAGGCTAAGATATGAAGCATCCTAACAAATGAGAGAAAGTGCAAGGAAAAGGAGGATGGTTGTACTTTTCCTTAGTTCAAGATGATTGACACTACCCCAAATGTTGATCGTTATGGTACATCGAATAGCCACAAGAATTTACATTTCTGTTGATGCAGGGTTTGTAGGTTTCTTTATAGCATTATAGCACATGGAACAGGGTTGGTGTAAGTGAAACCAACCCTCAATGCTCCTCCATTCACCCAGGTTGCTTCAGATAAAGCCTTCATGGTGCTTTAAAAGGCCTGGTGAGCAAGAGACGTGTCTACTTTGATAGAATTAGCTTCTCATGGAGGATAAATATTTTTGTAAACTTATGTTTGTTTGCCCTTATTTTTCAGTCTTTCAGTACAGTATACAGAATTTTATTAGTTCAAGGAAGGACCATAGAAACAAGTATAGATCTTCAATAACTGTTTTGAGAAAAAGCCTAGAAATACTTTGGCTTAAATGAATCAAGAGATGCAGAAGGAACCACAAATCATAGGAAAACAAAATGATGAAGTTGCAATAACTATGTTTATTTAATAGATGTCAAGATTGTTACAGTCAATATGATACCAAGAAGGGAAATGCAAGCATCATTCATGAATGATGAAACCATGCCTTATGGAGGCATGAGTAGGGCCCACCACTCATGTGATTGGGTGCACTTCTTGTGCCTGTTGGATGGGTGAGGTCGCGTCATTCACAGGTGATGGTAGCATTTCTCATGCTAAAAATATTGCTCTTCAAGAAAAGATGTTTATTTGACAATTCATTTACTACAAAAAATATGTTCACCTGATAGTCACATGGTTCAGAGACAAGATTTGTGAACTATAAATGAAGAGTCACCAGAAAGAAGAAACGGCACCTGTTTAGCGATTGATTCTTGGGCAATTTGTGATACATCTCCCTTAGCAGAAGATTTTCCTTGTAGTTTTGGATCAACCAGGTATTCTAATAATGCAGCAATAAAATCCTCAGTTGGACATGCATCTGCTACATCCAAGGCTTTTGAAGCCATTGGAGCACAACTCGCCCTTCAAATCCTCACAAAAGGCACAAAGAAAACAATGTAACAAAAACTTCAGCCTCCAAAGATTCATCACAACATGGAAAAAGCCTACATATAATAGAGATGGAAGCTACAAAGCTATCCCAACATCAACATCTTTCTTGATCATTTAGCATCAACATGTTGTAAAGATACTAAATACCAGAAACTTCATAACATCATAGTATCAACCCCTTAAGTGCATGGCACTAAAAAGCTACCTGCTTTTAAAGACCAAACCATGAACCTTAATTTCATTCTCCTTAAAAGAATTACCAAATAAAACCATAACAAAAGCTCAGATTTTCGATCATGTGGTACAAGAACAGAAATAACACTCAATTCAGACAAATTCAACAACGATTAAACATTATTGTGCTCCTTTTCTTTTCCCATTCATCTTTCTGTGAAACAAGTACGAAATCAAACGTGCAATGCACCAACATGCATTAAAAGATCAAATTACTAAGACAGAAAAGTAATAAAATCAGAAGCCCAGATGGCGATTTTTAGTGATTTTCTAAATTCAACAACCTCTACCTTGAAAGCAAGCAACTTTCATTACAGAAATTAACAAAAATCAAAACTTTATCTTTACATACCATAAAGAATGCACCAACAAAGCACAAAAATACTAAAAAAAATACCCTGAAATTCAAGCACAAGAAAAGAACATTCACTTTGCATTAGCAAATTAAAATTTTCACATAAAAAACCACAAAATACCAAATTCTTAACCCAAATCCTTGAAAGATCAAACACTTCTCTTACCAAACCATATGAAATTCCCAAAAAAAAATACTAAAAAGCTAAAAATCCAGGGAAAAAATCACAAAATTAAAACCTCACCTAAAACCCGGAACAAGTAATGTACTAAAGACAAAATCAGAAAATTATGTTTTTTTTCTTTTTGGTGATTAAAACAAAACATGCAAGAGATTAATGAGTAGGAAATTAATGGTAGTTAATTACCAAAAATCACTCCTTAAGAGACAAAGGAATTAAGTACAAACTAGGAGTGCATGTGTGGGCTCTCTCTCTCACTGTGCCACGTGGGAAGGCGCCAAGCCCTCAAGTTGATACAATCATACAAATCTCATGTGGGCCGTAAAGCCCTAACTCTATTCCCATCTTATGTTAATTTTTATCATGAAAAAAAGGACTTTCTCCAAATATTTTTAGAGGGTTTTTGAATGGGAGGTGGTTTATGTTTTTTTTTTTGAGTAAAAAGTATGTTTTTATAGTTTTTAGAGGTGTGGTTTGTGCTTAAAAGATATTGTACATTTGACAAAAAGCCACCACACCTTCAAGCCAAACACACCTTTAACCATGGTTATAAAACACGGTAGAAACTACAGCTGTGTTTTAAACAAAATGTAGTTATTAGATATTGTTTATGGGTCAGCTCTCACGAAGCAGCTCCCGTTGCTTTTGTTTCAACAGTAAACAATGGTTTTTATGTTCATGCTAATTAATTAACATGAACAGTGTAGCATACACTGTTCATGTGGACAGTGTAGCCAGTTATGTTGTTCCGGTCGGACCGGTTCCGGTTCAAAGTTTAAAATGCATTAAACCAGGTCCGACCCAGTAAAATAAAAATTATTTTTTATTTTTTAATTGTGTTTTATTCGAAAAACTAGTGTTTAACATTATTCAATGACACTACATAAATTAGATAGAGATCGCTTGATGACGTAGCATTTGCAGAATTTGATCGCAATTGATTATATTTTACGTGATGTTATTGCGCGCTTAAGAAACCAAAAAAACTGTAGTCCTTGTCGGATGTATTTCATACGTAATGAAATTGTAGATATTTTAATAGAACAATAAAAAATATTTTATA
>Ga0307509_10005218_pt1 | contig 18209 bp, 20 predicted proteins | sample 10_EM_MG_FD_202245 | JGI IMG/M metagenome (GOLD analysis project Ga0307509, IMG submission 202245) | Populus trichocarpa ectomycorrhiza microbial communities from riparian zone in the Pacific Northwest, United States - 10_EM | ecosystem: Host-associated > Plants > Roots > Unclassified | place...
GGTAAGCCACAAATTACCGTTGAGCTGTAAATTACCGTTGAGCTGTCAGGCACTCTTTAGAGTGCCCACGGTTGCGAGCAAGCGAGCAATCGTGGGTTGTGGTCCACCACAACCTTGGCACGAGTAGTTCCTGCAAAATAGGGGGGGAACTTGAATGATGGTATGATAGGGTTGTGCTCATGGCCCTGGAGGTAAATTTCTAAGGCTTTATTGTGTTGGTTGAGTATCACTCGTTTTGTGATTAATTAAGAAGTATCATAATAGCCGAAGGTAAAGGAGGAAAAAAAATCAAAGGCGATAAACTCGAAACAGAGGAGGGGGAGGTGGGCGGGTGGGGAGTGGGGGGGTGGGGGGTTGAATACCCTTAACGCAATCTGTTCTCAACACTAATCTCCAGGCCTATAGGCGCCTATCAGGCCTGATAGGCTTTCGTAGTCCGATCGGATTCGGCCTATATGGGCCTACCATCGGCCTGGCCCGTTGGGAACACTGGGGCGGCCTGGGCCCAGATAAACCAGATATTAATGGTCGAACACCGCTCTGGTGGGCTTCTGCGAACGGGTGCGAGGGTGTGGTTGAAGTGCTACTTGCACGAGACGGCGTTAGCCCCGACAAACCAGACAAAAACGGCCAAACACCACTCTATTCGACTGCTCGGGAGGGACACGAAAGAGTGGTGAAAATACTCCTGGAACGAGGCGGCATCGACCCCGACAAGCCTGATAACTACGGCCAAACGCCGCTCTATTCGGCTGCTCGGGAGGGACACGAAAAAGTGGTGAAAATACTGCTGGAAAGAGACGGTGTCAACCCCAACAGACCAAGTAGCAACGGCGAGACACCACCCTGGCGGGCTGCTTGCAATGGGCATGTAGGAGCGGTGAAAATACTGCTCAGGCGAGACGACATCTACCCCGACACACAAGATAATCGGGGTCGAACGCCACTATTCATTGCTGCTTTCGTTGGGTGCGAGAGAGTGGTGAAAATGCTACTCGCTCGAGACGATGTCCACCCCGATAAACCAGATATTGGCGGCAGAACACCACTCCGAGGTGCTGCCGATAATGGGCACGAGGGAGTGGTGAAAGTGATTCTCGGACGAGACGACGTCAGCCCCGACAACCCAGATAGGAATGGCCAAACACCACTCCACTGGGTTGCTTATAGTGGGCACGAGGGAGTGGTTAAAATGCTGCTCGAACGAGACGACGTCAACCCCGACAAACCAGATATCGACGACGAAACACCACTTCTTTGGGCTGTTCAGAATGGGCACAAGGGAGTGATAGCGCTATTCCGGCCTCTAGAATCTGCCCCTAGCATGTCATAAGGCCGAGGAACCATTTCCCCCTCCTAACCCTCTCCCCCAGCTCAAGTCACCACCCTGCGCTAATTCCCGCCCTCCCCTTCCTCTAGGCATAAGCCTACGATAGGACCTCATCTTAAATAAAATAAACCTCTTTCGACAGCAGGAAGTGCCCGCCCAAACCTCTGCACTGATCTTCCAATGTATCCAAGTCAGGATCTCACAATTTCTACCTACAACCTAGATTCTGGCGTTGGTGGGCCATATTTCTATGGTATCAAGATAAGTCAGCATGGCTCGGTGTTTCCACCATAGAGGACATCGGGGGAACCCGTGAGAATGAGGCTAATTATTAGAGTTCACCGCATCGCACACAATGCCCGTGCCGACAGCCTATCTGGAAATTAGGCTGTTGGGCGTAGGGCATCCCATCACCCAAGAAATGGAAGATTATGACCCTTAGCCGGCCATACCCTACGTCTAAGACGGACGGACCGGACAGTTGGGAACACTGGATTCTATTGAGAGCTTCTATTCCTTCCAGAAACCCTCGATATTACCGTGCCCCTCTGTCCCGCCGTATCTTCTCTCCTTCTCCACCTCGATCCCCATCACCTCCCTTTCCCTTCTCACCATCTCTACCGTCTCCCCCATCCTCCTTACTACTACCGCCATTGACAACAGCCAGGACCATAACACCGCTAGCATTCCAGCTGTTACCCCCCCCCCCCGCGCTTTATTCCAATCATCTTCCCCGAATTTCCTATCCGTCAACTTTCTCCTCACCTCCATCCACACCTCCCACTCACGTCCTCCGCTCTTCTTCACTCTTCTTCCACTGACCTCCCCGCTTCCATCCTGTTGACGGTCTTGGGGTAACAAAAAATCACCCCATCGTTCTTTGAGAATAATAGTGCTGAAGAAGTTTTAAACGTGTTCCTACGGCCAAGAGGGTCTCATAAATCTAAATAATTTTTTCTACAAAACTCCGTTCGCAAGGTTAGTTTGTTTAACGCACTTAGTATTGTGTTTTATCCCTTCCAAGGAGGTTTCAAAACTGATCTAATGTCTTCGCACCAGGAACTCTCAAAGCTGCGATGTCTACCACTAGAATCACTTTCCCCCCTGGGCTCACCACCAAACCATCTGGAGCTGGTCTATGGAGTCCCAATACCGAACCCCTCATTGACAGCCTTTACTTCGCTAAACCCGCCGGCGCTCTAGCTCTCCCAGCCCCAGCCAGCGCTCGCATTGCCCCATCCCCCGAGGCTGTTTTCCAATGCCACCAACTCACCGAAATGATCTTCAATTCATCCTACCCGCACGAGCAAGCCTTCTGGGTTCACGAGCTCACTACTCTAGCTCTCTCCCTCTCGGCCCAGCTCACCGTCTCTAGAGATGCCCTCTCCATTGAGGCTGCCCGCTCAGCCAATGCGCAAGCTACTAGCGAAGAACTCAGGAAAGATCTCACCGCGGCCGAGGAGGCTCTAGTCACAACAGCGAACATGTTAGCTGTGCAAGCCGCCAATGCAGCCTCGGCTCGTGCGAGCCTAGGAGATGAGCGGGCCATCGCCAACGCAGTTATCAAGGACCTTGTCCTTAAAGAGGAGGCCCTAGAGGCAACTGCGGCCATGCTCAATACGCAATACGGCAATCTCGAATCTGCATATGCAATCCTCCGCAAGAAAGATCAGAAAATACATGCGTACGAGGAGATCCGCCAGAAAAATCACGGGATCTACATAAAAGATTTGGAAATTCAAGGGGAGAAGCAATTAGCTAGAGAAGTTACCAATGCAAAATTTTCCGAACACCAAGAGCTGACCGCGAGGTCGATCGCCGGCACTAGTAGTGAACGTTCGACGAATTGTAGTGATAGTGAGAAGAGCGAAAGTTCAGTTGAACTGGGGTCTACCATTATTAATGCTGAGAACGCGGCACTTAGGGGAGCATTGGCTGAAAAAGTTGAACTTCTGATAGTTGAAGAACACCGCTCCGCTAAGCTCCGCAATCTCCTCAATCAGTCTATCACCGAGGTTGGCCGTTTGAAGATCTGTCTGGAGGAAGCCATCGACCAGGTTGGAAGCCCTCTCCTTGAAACTCCTGCCCCATGAGATCTCAGAGTTCGAGTGCCCGGATCACGGGGCCCAAGGAAGAAATTACCGAGAAAGCTAACCTTCCAAAGGTGGAAGAGCACAACTCGGCTAGCCTTCGCGATCTCCTCACTCAGTCTACTATCGAGGTTGACCACTCGAAAATCTCTATTGATGAGGCCCCAGATGCAGACGTACCCCCTCCTCTGGAAACTCCAGAGTGCACTCAGGATACTTCCTACACATCCACTAGACAAGAGAGGCAGCGCGACAAAAGGCGTCACCAAGAAAACAACTGTCTTCATCGCAATCAACTGAGAGGCTTAGGAGCGCAGCCCACCCAACGGAATGAAGATGGAGGAATTGAGGAGATGCCCGCTCCAGCAACTTCACACGCCTGCAATGAAGAGGGCCCGATTAATAACACCGATGGAAGTGAATCTTTGGCTTACGACGAGAACGGGAGTGCTCTGTCCACGGCTACTACGCAAGTCCATAATGAAGAACCGGTCATTTTACACATCGGTGAAGGTGCTAGGTTGGAGGGGAAGAATCTAGGGGCGAGCCAAGTACAACAACCACCGAAGCCGGCGGTCAAAGATCCTTCGCCATGCGTACCTAGGGAGGCGATTTTACACTCTCATCGCTAGAGGGAGACAATCCATATATGAAGGTGGAACACTAGGATACACGATCGGCTACTTGCTGCTAGGGCGGTATTCTGGTCCTACGATAAAGTTACGGGGAATGGGAGGAGGAAGGCGAGTGCTACAGTATGTTTGTTTTTAAAGTGCCCAGTGTGAAAAACTAGTCCCGCGGTGCAGTTGGAAAAGGGCTGTATGGGTTGTGGAAAAAAAGGACGGCCCAAGTGGGATGACCCAACTTCGAGTATGTGTTTTCTAATGTTCAAGTTTTATTTCATTTTCATTTTTCACTCCTTTTTGTATTCAATCTCTCTCAACTAGTCCCTTATGTTTTTTTAAAAAATTAAATAACAATTAAAATCTTCCCCATTTACCTCTTGGATAGGTATATTTGTCTGATTTTCGGGGAGCTTTATATCGTGAAAGCCCCCTTTTCCTATTTCATCCTATTCTGACCCTACCCTCAGTTTATGCGTTCTGGAGCCCGGAGGGATGCTATTACAGGCAGAAAATCACGAACCCAACTGATATTCTGAAGGCTATCTTCTTGCTTTCAGTGTTCCCAACCATCTGGGGGCACTGCCATGAGCCCCCGGACGGGACGGGACAGGACGGGACGGCTATTTGTAGCCAGTCCGGGGCGGCAGTCTTTGGGCAGGACGGCGGGCCCTACAGGGTGAGACATTTTAGTTTAGGGCAGGGGGTGGACGGCCGGAGACGGTGGAGGATAGCAGGGGACGGGCGGGGGCTGCGTGCGCGAGTGATGTCTCATGATGTGAAAAGAATTCGTTTGGAGGTGGATGATTTCGGCTTGGCTAGTGCAGGAGGTCCAAGCGTTGGGACTATAGTCCCCTATAGTTAGTCCGGTCCTCACCTTCCCGGGCGTAGTCCGTCCTAGCACCCCAAAAAAGACGGACTATGAACCGTAGTCCGTCCCGTCCTCCCCCGAAGACGGACTGACTGGACGGTTGGCAAGACTGCTTGCTTTCCCTCAGCCCTTCCTATAATCTACCCAAGTGAGGTTCAATTTATGAGAGCCTAGCCTACGCAAAAAAAGAAATATAAAACCCGGACCCCCATGGAGCGCTAGTAGCATGGGCATTCCCTGTATCGTGTTAGAGCTCTTTTCACAAGATTAGCATCAAACTGATTTCAGTAGTTGTGATACTACCGCGAGCCCTCGCTGCTATCCTCCCGAAATCGGCGCCTTTTCGGAACAACTGCTCTGGTTGCATAGAAAAAACAAAAGGGTACTATACCCAGTGTTCCCAATGGGCTAGGTAGGCCAGGCCGTGGCAAAACCGGGCCTGGCCTATGGGAATTCTCTAGGGCCTGGCCTGGCCCTAGCCTATAGGCTTCGTACGGCTTGAGCCTGGCCGGGCCGGGCCCGCCTATTGGCCTTATAAGCTTAGTACCGGCTGCCTGATATGCAGCCCTGGCCTATATAGCCTAGGCCGGCCTACTCTTAGCGAGCCGCGATGCAGCCTCCACCGCAAAAATTCATAATTAATGTTCTCCGATTACTATGTAGCATTGAAAAGAGATGAACAATTTCGCTTTAATAGCAAAAATACTTGAGATACGGTAGTTAATTAATTGATTAAATTAATTGTAGAAAAAAATCGAGGACACAGAAGTTGAAAGAGGTGGGGGAATCAAGATACCCTTGAGGCGTTCTCTTCCCAACGCTAATCATCATCGGGCTTAATAGCGCCTATCAGGCCTGATAGGCTTTCGCAGGCCGCTTGAATTCGACCTGTATCGGCCCAGGCCATTTCAAGAGTGGCCTATGAGCGGCCTGGCCTGTTGGGAACACTGACTAGACCAACTCTTTGCCCAATCACGGGCGGCTAGGCAGCTCCCACTATAGAGCTACTTCAGTTATCCTCGGCAGTGTTGTCAACGGTCCGGGGCCCCTATAGGGCCCCGCGGGGGGACTGCGAGAGCCCTGGACCAGACGGGACGGCAAAATGCGGTTCGCACCCGTCATTGTGGAGGACGGCGGGCCCTGCAAGGTAAGACAAATTAGCGTGGGGGATTGCAGAGGACTGTGGGGGACTACGGGGGACTATATATGAATCCTATCGACAACCGCGTTTCCTTATTGCTACCCTGAGAAGATACAGAAATTCGTCGAATAATATCTCAACACAGCGAATGCTATCTGGTAGACATAAATTGGCGTAGAACCTTTCCCATGATATACGGCAAGGGAATGACATCAAGCAGAACACTGGATATTGTTTATGATGGGATTAACTCTGACGTGAATCGGATGGAAAGCACCTTGAAGGAACTGGAACTCTATTCAATTGGTGTTCGTTCTTCCCCAATTGTCTGAAATTGATGTCTACTTTTATTCTTTTGTTTTGCATTGATTTCCTGCTCTGCTTTAGTAGCCAACCTTATAAAGCTATGAGTTTCATGTGTTAAAACACGCCTGTGAGACATACATAATCGCATACCCAACTTGCAGTCCCCATATTACCAGACCCCCGGGGAATATGGGATGATGTAAGCAATCCCGGGCGAGATTGCTTACTATTTGGGTTGGTTCCCGAGCAATGATGAAACATTTCTAGGCTAAACATGAACTATTTTTCACCGGGGACGGCGGGGGGCATGGTCCTTTGCGCTTGGGCGCCGGCCAAGTTTCGAAAAAGACGGGATGGACGGCTTAACGCCGTCCACCGCCGTCCGCCTCCAGGAAGTACGGACAGCCCCGTTGAGAACACTGATACCAGCTGCGACCAATGAAGAATAGCCTAGGTGTCAGAAGCACGTACAAACAAAAGGTGGGAAGGATGGAGCCTTCGGAGTTGAAGAAAGCAAGGCTTCCAGGGATGGTTCGGATTTGCATCCCCATTGTGGTGCATCCTTTGTGGGAGGATGATATATGCCATGCCAGAGGGATCTGGATTGAGTCAAACAATGTGAATCGTGATGAGATTCTCTGGATATCGACATGGCTAGACTGTTGTCAAGGTGTTTCCATAGTGTATACGAGTACTACAATGGTTTGGCTGATTTCCGACTTCTGGCATGGTCAAACATAGACATGGTAACTCCTTCTGGACTTGTGATAAAAAATGCGACTGGCAAAGGTGGGGGATAGATACTTCCCTGATTTTGCTAGCATTCTCTCAAGCTACTGATGGAGGTTTGCTAAGAAGTGTGTACTCGGAAGTGTTGTCGGGTAGAGAGGTTGTGGTGTGCATTGTGAATGGAGGTTGCTAGCTATGGTTTGCATTAAGTAGTGAAAACGCTGCCCCTACATGTGATAGCCCTAGGTCTCTCCATATGCCCTATTCATCTGTACATGCCCTAGAATGTTACTGATTGCCACACTCTGGTGTTCCTTTATCCATGTCAGCATGCCCTGTACCTCCGCTATCTCTGCTCTCAGGCTGTTGCCCACTGGTGGGATTCTTATACCATCACCTACCATACCCACTGACCACCTCCTCTCTACCTGCTCAACATCAGCTATTCAATTTCACCCAGAACTCCAGTAGGAATTATTCCGCACTCTCTACTCAATTCCTCTTCCTTCCTTACTCTTACACACCAACTGACTAGCAAATGAACTTGTTGGGTAGGCAGCCATATTCCTGTATTTCATCACAGGGGTACGAAGCAACAAACTCAAGCGAATGGAGAAGTACCAAGCACAAAAGCAAGACCCAAAGGAGATAATTGAAAAGCTGGCTAGGAAACTGGAAGTGGAGAAGGAATTGAGAAAAGAACAGGAAGAGAAGTACAATATGGTAAAGAAGGGAAATCAAGATTTGAGCAAGGATTTAACAGTATGAAGGAGAAGTTGAAGGATGAAACAAACAGCCCGGGCCAATTGGAAAAACAACTAAATACAACAATAAAGGAGACCAGTGTTGCAATTGTTGCTGCAGCTGTCCTGAAAGCCACATAGAAGAAAGGGGCTAGTGTTAAGGAACAACCTGAGGCAGCAAAGAGTGACAACAGCTGCTTCAAGAACTTGAAGAAAATAGGGAATGCAAGGGCCAAGTTCAGCAAATATGGTTGTGAGAATAAAGGGCAAATGGTGGAGTTGGCACATGCACTATGTTTTATTTTCCTCTTATCACAATGACTAGTTTAAAGGATGAGAGAGACTCATACTTTTTACAAACGATAGCAATTTGTCATTAGGGGTAAGTGATGCCCGGAATACAGTTACTCATCAAGTTACTGGTAAAGATATACTAAGGATCGTTTTGCATTACGATAGCCAGTTGTGTCACTTCGTGGAGTGATCTCTCTGATTCCTTTGTGGTCTATTCCCAGGTCACTGAGATATGGCTACTCCCGTACAAAAATTCTCTTGCATTTCACCATTCTCAGTTGTAGTTATTATTTTACACTGTATTTAATTGTTGACTAATAATCAATAGCCTTAGATTGGGAACAGAAGCGTATAGGCTATTAGCCTATGACATCTGCACCAATCACATAATTCTCTGGCCCTCTCTACTTCTTCCCCACTTCTTCCCAGTTTGCATGACTGGTGTACCTCTTTTCCAAACGTGATCATTTAGTGGGATAAAGATGGCGCAGGTCGTGGTTCACATTGTTTAAGCTTTTTTGTTTTATTTTGTTTTATTTGGTTTGGTCGATTTTATCTTCTGATTGTCTGAGTTTCTTTTATTTGAACAATAGCGTGCCTGTAAGTGAATTACCATTTAATCTTCTTCAATGGGTTTGGGTAGTTTACCATCATTCTGTATTACGTTACCTCAGTTGTTACTACACAAACCTCAATATTCTGTTATTTTCAGCGTAATCCAATTTTAAATTTCTTTTGCAACAATCTTGCTAGTATGCATTATCCTTATATCTAGTTCTATCCTAATATCTCTCCACCTCTAACAAGTTTCCACTGTCACATCCAGTGTTCCCAATAGTCTGGATGCAACTGGCGCCAAGCTGGGTGTCTGTCAAGTGCCCAGAATGGGATGTGAGGGCTATCCAAAATCCATCCAGGATGGCCAAACTGAAGGACTGCTGTCTTTGGGCTAGGTGGGAACTGTACAGAGTAAGACATTTTAGTTCACTAGAAGGGTGGTGGACGGCAGAGGACAGCCTAGAACTACAAAAGTGATATCATATGATGTGAAAAAAATTAATTCGGCATGTGTGATTTTGGCTTGGCCGGTATCGGGGGTCAAGCACAAGGACTATAGTCCCCTATTGTCCTTCCAGTCCTCACCTTATCAGGTGTAGTCTGTCCCATCCTGTTCTCAGGATGAACTGACTACGAGTAGACTTTTGGAAATAAAGAACCTTGGAGCATAGAAACACACCAACCATGATGATATTACCAGAAGATATAAGAAACAAGGTATTCATCCCATAGTATCTACAAAATGTAAGAAGAAGTGGCCCCTCTACCACAACATGCAGAGGAGTCCGGAGCAACAATCTGGTTTGCGGTACTGTTAGAACACCGGTGCTTAATCATTTTGAAAAAGACTAATACTATATAGTAAACTATCGTTGTAAATTCCAATACTCAATCACTGTATTTCTCACAATACAATCTGATACCGAGTAACAATGCTCAGAGCACTCTGCCTTCATATCTATGCAGATTGGCAGCGCCAAATACTCACAACCACTGGGGCTCATTGCCGGGGCCGATATTGGTCATAATATTATTATTATGAAAAAACAAAATAAGAATGGATAGAATGGGGGAATGAAGATGAAGTGAAGCTCAGGCAAACTCAGAGTATGTCCGTATCACTTACACTGTATACAGCCTCTCCATTCACAAGAGACAGACCCTTCTATCCAGCCTTCAAGTTTTGCAAATAGTTTGCAATGATACACCAACTTGGACAGTTGCAAAACTCCACCACGGGATTATTGTAGTAGTCAACCACTCCCCCTCATCGTGACAATACCCTAAGATAATGCAGAGCCTCCAACAATGTCGATGGTCCCATATAGGAACCATCTGCATTGTCACAATTATTTGGGCAAGAAGTGTGTCATTTTTCCCTTCAGATGAGTTCTTTCGCATTTCCGACCTTCTATGCGCCCATGCGTCCCGCCCCATGAACCAGCATTGTTCACTCACAATCTCGGTCACAGCGAAGGGCACATTGTTCTAGAAACAAGAACTGCTAATGTATTAAGTTTCCTTAAAATTGGGAGGGGGATTCTTTGCTTGTGAAGCCACCCATCTAATGTGGTAGTTACAAACCTGACATGAAAATCTGAAAAATTGGTCCTATTAAGTTATGTAACATGTGTACATGTTCCGGTAACTGTACACAGGAGCAGGCAGTGCTGGATCTCCCATGTTTAGTTGATTTATATTTGGTTTATTTGATTTGATTTCAGCTCCGCCACTGTCTCTAAGTCAGATAGGCTATGCTATCGTATTGCTACGTTGAGTTTGCTTTGCTGGAAGTTTATATTAAGAATTGCAGGTATGGAATAGTCATGTAGCACCGGTGGAGGCTGAGCTATGTTTATTTCTTTGGTCTTGCAGGATTACAGGATTCTAGTGTATGCCCAGCTACTGGTAATCATGGTGATTGCGGGAATGTTATCGCTCTTGGGTTTTGTATTTAAACCAGTCTCCTGGCTAGCAGAAGACAGCAGACTTCTTCGACTGCCCTTGAGTCTAAGAATACACTTTGTTGAACGGCAATCCCTGAGTCCTATTTGTCCTTCAACTATTATGTCTTACTTCCGGTCCCCTGAAGCCTCCCTTAGTGCTCGCGCTACCAGGCCTATCGCCAGTCCTATTGTATTTTCATCAGACAGGAATAAACCTGTTACAAGTTATGTGTAGCAGGAACCACAGAGGCCGAGGCCAGTTAGACATTTGGTTATCTTATCTGCAATATTATGACTTATTATGTATTTAAACCCGAAGCGGAGCTCTTTCCCCACTAACTCTCAGTCTTAGCCCTTACTCCCAAGTGTCTCTTCCGAGATCTTAGGAACTTCTACACTTATTGTCCTAATAGTGACCAATAGGTTTGCAGCAAATTACAGTAGCATAATAATTTTACAGTAGCTCACCCTATATACACTATTCAAACTTAGGGTTTCGGTCTAGCTGCCACGCCATGCAAGTGATAGCCTGTCCTGGCATGGGTGTTAGGGTAACAACAAATGCTGTATCAGGGATTTATGAAAGAAACAGAGATCCCTCGGGCAGACAGGGCTAAGACCCAGAACCAGACAAGTGGCACACTAGAGCCGACAAAGGAAACTGAAAAACTTCCAAATTTATTTAATCGATTAACTCTCTCAATTCGGCGCTCCAAAGGGAAAAAAGGTACAAAGGTTGAATTCCTAATCTACTGCTAATTTTCTGACGTTTGTGAACACAGCTGTTATTGCAATCAGGGCACAGGTTCGACCAGAGCCTCAGGAGGTGGATGGCCTATAGGTATCTGGTGGCTCATTGCGTTGATGGCTTTCATACTGTGGCCAATAGATCTAGAGTTCATTACGGGGCAGACTGGGACCTGAAAAACGCAGGCCTCCGGCACTTTTCCTGCCCCACCCCACTCCACGGCCTGGGGCACGATGTCCTTTTCCCCATTTCCGGCCTCTGTACCCGCTCCGGCCCCTGCCCACCCATACACAAGACACATCAGCAAAAACAGATCCTGCGTCTGATCCGGGGACGTTGCGTCCTGACGCAAGCGACATATTTTCTGCGTCCCATGCGTCCTGTGCGTCCTGACTTGCGTTGCAACGCCCCGCCACATTCCACGCCTCCTGAATTGCCCCGCAACGTTCCATCCGTCCTGACGCAACGTCATCTCCTCCCGGCGTCTAGAATACCCTAGACTCTTGTTCTCGTCACTTCTTTCTCATCTCTACGTCCTAACACATCCCTCATCCCCGGAATCACAATTAATCGGCTGCTTCCCCAGAGGTTGATTGGCGTCTGGGGCAGCAGCTCTTTCTTTTTGGTCACATCCGAGTCTCACTTCTCACGTCTCAGGCCTCAGGCCTTACGCCTCACCGGTTTGGCGATCTAATGAACTGGGTTTCAAGAAACTCGCTTCTATATCTTCTATATAGAGTATCAAGGTGTAGGATTCTCACGTATAGCCAAGTCCTGATTCTCTCATCCGGATTCCATAATAAACCTCGTTAAATGTTCTCAAATCAATCCGGCTATTCACTAGCCACCGCCGGTCCTCCTCCGGGATCAGATGAGCCAGACCGAGGATTGTCCCTATATCTACTATTGTAAACCCTCGTGCGTCCTCCCTCATCTGCACTGTAACAAGGCCATGTTGATCCGATAGACGCCCGGAGTTGACTGGGGTCAGCATCTGAACGCCGGCGACCCGACGCACAGTATCCGTATTGTCGCATCTGTAGTCCCTCATTTTCAAGAGGGCAACTAGCTTTGGCGGTAGACGACCCCTCAGCGCACCATACATTGCTTCCGTACGCGCTTGTACCCAAATCCAATCATTGCGACTGCCCTGGTTTCTGAAGTGTAGGCCCCCAGGGGATCATGCACGGTAGATCATGTAAACATCGGCTTCTTGGAACGCAAGAACTGGGATGTCAAGTTGCATCAGTAGCTCAACAGGCAGTGATCGAAGTATCGCATGGTCTTCTGGAAGACGGTGGTCTATTGGTAGGTTATGCCTGCTCTATCGTATCAATTCACCATATATAATATCGAGTGAGACTCCCGAGATCCTGCTAAAATATTCGACGTTAGACACGTCGTCCCAACGTCCCGTCAGGATCCTTCGACGGATGACCGGCTGTGATACCGTGCTGGTTGTCCTATCTAAATGCTTCAGGACGTCGGCGGAGAGACCCTCCCCGTGATCTTGCAGAGATTCCAAGTTCAATAGTCTCATCCGGATGGCATGTTGACGACCGTAGCGGTGCACGATCTGGCGCGGGGCATCATTTTTATTCGATTGTCGCCATTCTTCCTTGATTTTTCGTCTTGTGGGCGAGCTCTCCTATCTGCATGGAATACATCGGCATATTGCCAAACTGGCGTATATGGTCACAAAGGTGGTTTAGTAGATGCATCTTGACGAAGTTGAAATCTGATTCGGCATTAATCATGTCCATACGCAGTTCGTTCTCTTCTCGCGATCGTCATCACGGATCCGGCGCCGCTAGGATGGGGCCGCTCCCTCTCTCATCAGGCTTCTCTGCCGTCCGATCTCCTTTCGTTGCTTGTCAACCTTGGCCTGTGTGCGTTTAGTCACTCGAAACACCACGAAGATATCCTTCATCCTATGAAACTGGTCCAAATAATCTTCCATGTATGCTATGGTGTCAGGCGTGTGGCGTCGGTATTGTGCCATCATATTGAAGTCGATAAGTGCCCTGACGCTGAAACCCGGTCCAGTCTGTGAAAAATATTTTGGCCGATACCAAGATTGTCACTCATAACATGGTCGTTATCGGACTCCGAGCCGGAGTTCGCATTTTCGGGTTTGTAGCGTTGGTATCTTGCGTAATCTCTGGATCGATAGCTTTTGGCATTGGTTGCTAATTCGTGGGTGGGCACCTCGCATTTAGGACAGGCGTTTGTCTTTAACCCGTGTAGTGCCACGTTTTCCATATGGTCCGCGATCCACGCGGAGAGAATTGGCAAGCACTGTCGAACCTTGCCGTCAGCGCAGTTAATGGGGATGCCGGCATGCGCCAAGTCCTGTAGGGGCGCAAAGATGAGTTCGCATACATCTTGTAGGGTGTTAGCGTTGATTTTCCTCTGACGTTGGTCGGCTTTGGAGGACTTTGAGAATTTGGGAGGAATAGGCAATAAGGCGAGAAGCAGAACACCCATTAATCCTGGGATATTGCGCCGGGCCGATGGAAGATTTCAGATCGTAATATAGACGGGCCACGCTTTCTTGTCACCCCAGATGTTCGTGAGGTTAGTCTGATCTGACATCCCAATTATTGGAACAATGGTAGCACCCGGCTGAAGTGTCTCCTATCATCCGTCAGCTAAGGTATTCCAAAAGAGTGTGGGACTCGGATGCTCTACTTGCACGTCCCACCACCAATCAGCCGTATGCATTTCTGCATATATTTTCTGCCCAGTGGAGTGATATTCATGCCGTGGCGCATAGACCAAGTCGTCTCGGTATGCGATCTGGCGAATGAGATATCTAACACAACCAAGTACGTTGCGGTAGAAAAATGGCAAAGTTCTTTGGCCATCCTCGACCGGTCCTTCGAACCATTGCAGATATTGACTGTACGGGTCCAGTAACTGGAGGTGGTTCTCCAGCGTGTGCATGGAGCTATACCCGACTGGTTCTGCATCTCCTAGGCCACTCGAGAAGTATTGATTTATTCGTGATTTGGATTCTTTTCCCTCAATGAACCAGGATGCTAGTTTGAAACCTTGCACGCTATTGAATGGTGCCCAAGGGTCCTCGCACAGGTTGCTGTATTCGTGCTCAAACCCGTGGACGTCTCCGGTGGCTTCTCCAGCACCTTCATAAGGAATCTCTTTGCCGGCAGAGGGAGACATAGCGTCATCGAGTACTTCAGTATCAGACTTATATGCAATGTCTCGATAAAATGCGTTAGGATCCGATCCAGGAGGGCCCGGATCGGATTCACAGTCGGAATCCTGGCCCTCGCTCGCGTCTGGGTTGTGCGATACGCTTGATTCCATATTGATATATTGTACGGTGGGTGCGAGGACAATGTCCAGACCACCGTGGGCAGTTCGCAGGTGCTTCTCATATGCACCAGACCGGGTGTACCTTCGGCGGCAGAATGGACATTTGCTAGGGATAGTTGGACTTTGCTCTGTTGATCCCGTGGGCTCTGTGTAGATTCGAGTGTACGGCTATGTCGAGTGTTGACCCCTTGAACGCGTATGGATCGCTCGTAGGGCCAAGGGGCCTGCATGCGATAATCATGATATAGTCGTTGATAGAGTTTAGCGTAGGCGTTACGTGGTATCAGCTATGGTTTCCTTCAAAATCTGAGAGGGCAAATATTATGTTCCTGCCCGAATGTGTTTCATGTTTCATTTATTCAAGTTGAATTAGAAAATGGTAGTCCTGCTATAGAGAGTCAGATTTGAGTTTCTTTACATCATGAAAAGCTTTCATGATTCTTTCAAAGAACCTAGAGGATGTGGTAGGGTTTTATATATAAAGTGAACCGATCACGAGACTACAGGGACTTCATACCAAGATTCACCTCACACTAAGAACATCCACAACAGCCACCGTTATCACATGACTAGCATCCCCAAATACTACCATCTATATACACCAAGAATCCACCGCAATGGCGCAGAATATCAACAATGTACAGTACGCCCTGATGCCCGCCGGAGGAGGGCAGCAGCCGCCGCCCGCGGGGCAGACATATCACCTTCCGGGTAATACTCTGGTTGGGGAGTATTCAGCTCGACGCATGGATCATCGTAAGATTAGCGATCATAAGTTAATATTGGGCGTCCCCCCTCATGGCAAAGGTCATCCCCACGCTGATTATCTTACGTGGCGGGACCCTGTGAAAGATCAGATGTTAGCCAGGGGTAGTGTTCGTTACGGGGCGGGGCGGGGCGGGTTTTCACTCACAAGGGCCAGCCCTTACACGGGGCCGGGGGGGGTATTTTTCGGGTAATCCCCGCCCCGCCCCCGCCCGGGGCCCACCCGCACTCATTCCCTGGACGGGGCCCCATTTGTTACCACCCATTTTTAACGGGGACCCGTCCGGGGTATGGGTGGGGCGGGGGCCTGAGTGGGGACAGGGGCAGGGAATGCCGAAAAAGACACCCCGCCCCAGGCCGTTGAGCGGGGCAGGGCGGGGAAAAGGGCCGGGGGCCCGCGTTTTCCGGGGCCCAGTCCGCCCTGTAACGAACTCTAGCCAGGGTCTATAATACAGATAATAGCCAGTTCCCAGACGCCGAATTCCAGCAAATCGTCGGAGGCATCAGGAGATTGAAACCTGCCTGCGATAAACTCGCCACGGCGTCAGCAGTCAATAACATGCCTAGTATGCAGGAGATTGACGAGGCAGTTCTTCAACTGGTTAAGCACTGTGGGAAGAAGTTGGCTCATACCTTTAAGACAACTAAGAAAGTGCCTCCCGGCCTGAGTGTCCCCCCTGGGCAAGTCATTGTGAACCCGGTGCTACAACCGCTCAACGCTCCAGCTCAGTGTCAGTGGGGTATTGCAACAGCTGTACCGAACGGTGGCCCAGTTGTCCAAAATGCTCCAGGGCCAGCCCAAAACGCACCTGCTCCCCCGGCGAATCCCCAAGCTCAGTACAATCCCCCACCCACGGCGATTCCCCAAGCTCGGCTCATTCCTCACCCTCCGGCGCATATTCCTGCGCAAATCCAACAGGTTCTTCCAGTCTTTATTCCTGGTACGCCGGTGCGGGTCCAACATGCTCCGGCGATTCCCCAAGCCCAGAACAATCCCGGCCCCGCGAATCTCCAACCCCAGAACAATCCTCAACTTCCGCCAAATAATCCTCTGCAAATCCAACAAGCTCTCCCAATGTTTATCCCTGGTACGCCGGTGGGGGTCCAACATGCTCCGGCGGTGCCCCAAGCCCAGAACAATCCCGGCCCCGCGAATCTCCAACCGCAGAACAATCCTCAACTGGCAGCCAATAATACTGCGCAAATCCAACAGGCTCTGCCAATGTTTATCCCTGGTACGCCGGTGCGGGTCAAACATGCTCCCCCGGCGGATATTCAAGCCCATGACGTGGCACGGCGAGTACCTCTCGCAGCGTCCGATCCGTCCCCAATTAGACAGTTTTTGCAATAATCCGGATGTGTTTGTTATCACTTACAGACTTAGAACTTATAGATTGGAGCACTATACTTGGACGTCTACGTGCTCTCCGTATTGTTTGAGTCTGTAATCCTGCAAGTGGTGGCGCACAATGACCCAATTATCGCCTTCTCAATTGGCGCCCCCAAAATATCGATTGGGTAGGTTTTGCTGAGTTAAATTCCTATGATATACCTGGACTTTCAGGAATTATTGCGAGAACTGTGCCACACAACGCAATTCGCTACATACTTGGCGCAACTGGTGAAGGCCGTCATCAGCTGCGTCTGCATCCTCCCTCCAGTTGTCTTATATAGATTACATGTTGGTCAAGAATAATAAAGGCGTAAGAGCCTGGCTGCTGTCGAATCCGGTTCTCGAGGATCCGGTGGCTCTGTTAGTCTATTGTCAGCGGCCGGCGACTCGGGAGAGGCCGGGTACTCCGCCCTTGAGAGGGCACGACTATCTTCACGAAAATGCCGTCTCCAATTGGGCTCAGCATGCGGCGGGACGTCATGGCCTTCAGGCCCCACGAGGGGATGCGGGAGCTGACCCCGGCTCAGCCAATGCCTTGCGTAAAAAGGCAAACGACTCGCCGCTTTTTCATCCACAATCAAGCAGTTCATCATCGGTGGTCTCTGACGCCGGCGAGGAACGCGAAGCAAGCATCGGAACATCACCATCCCCGGTTGGAGATCCCGGCGAATCCCCCGCTTTTCGTATACCACTCGGAATCCAATCGCGATCCCAAATGAATACTCACCAGGGGTCAGAACAGAGAGGCGGCGGGGCTCATACTCAGGATGACAAGATACGGAAGCGTGAGGCTCATTCTGATTCGGAAGATTTGAACTTTGAGCGTTTGTGCAAGAAATCGCGTCAGGCTGCCAGTGTCCCCGAGTGGCTGAACGCAAAGGAGGACCTGAAACGTCGGGCACAATTCGATGACGAAAAAGGTGACGAGGACCCAGGTTCAAGGGAGGCTAAGAGACTACGCCTGACAAGTCTGGGGAGTTTGGTCGATCTGACGATACCTCGATCGTACCCTGAGTCTGCTGAATTATATTAGTGATTTACCATTTGTGTTTAATAGATTTCATAGAGTTCATAGAGTGTTAGAATAGATTTCTCACAGTGTGCAGATCTTGAATTGACGAGTTCTTTCATCTGGGTTCGCACACACATGGCGTGTGGTGTTGCGTTCAAGTTCTGTGATGAGAGCTGAAGTCTTGGCATGAAGCTGAGGCTGACGCCAAGAGACGTCAGAGTACCCGGCGCATGCATACTCGTGAGGCTTAAAACAATATTTCAGGGGGGGGGGGGCAAATATCAGCACCTGTGACAAACACGACGCTGTAATTTTCATGAT
>Ga0307509_10005219_pt1 | contig 18208 bp, 14 predicted proteins | sample 10_EM_MG_FD_202245 | JGI IMG/M metagenome (GOLD analysis project Ga0307509, IMG submission 202245) | Populus trichocarpa ectomycorrhiza microbial communities from riparian zone in the Pacific Northwest, United States - 10_EM | ecosystem: Host-associated > Plants > Roots > Unclassified | place...
GGAGGGTAGACCTCGGACAAACCCTGAGCAGGACAGGGTGCTCGCACAAGGTCGGAGTAGTGGTGAATGTCAAAGGCTTAAATCTGATATCTACTTAAGTTTAAGCGTTTGGCATTCTACTTCGATTACAACTTTCCTCGAGAGAACTTATTGAGTGAAGCTTTCAGCCTAACGATATTAAGTTTAACCGTTTTGATTGTTCGTGAATTAATGACTCTATCTTTATCTTCTACTTTGAGTTTTGGTGCGGTCGCAACCTTAGAGTTCACCTCTCTATAGGGTGCCCCCGTTACAGTTGCACTCTTCAAAATCAGAGACTACAGATGCGAGGATCGAGTGCGCCGCCTCGCTGGCGTTCAGTTTGTGAGCGCAATGAACTCAGGGCGGATATCAGACGTACATAGCCTTGTTACCGACCAAATGAAAGAGGATGCTTGTGAGTTTACTGTAGTTGACATAGGGACAATTCTCGGCCTGGCGCACCTTATCCCAGACGGTGATCGGCGCTGGATTGTCAATAGCCGTATCGATTTGAGAACATTTAACGAGGCATATTAAGGGATCCGGATATCAGAAGGCATCTGCAATGCTATTTTGCGTTCGGGATTGATTGAGGGAGGAACCTAGTGCTAGTATAGTAGTATAAAATCTACCGATGAATCAACAAGCTATAGAGTAGAATCACCAGATCGATAAACTACAAGGGCGGATGATCAATAGTATATGACCCGCGCGCGGAAGAGATGATTTAATAAAAAAACTGCTACTACTCCCAATGCCAGCTGACACAACGAAGACGCGATAATAGGCTGCATCCTTTAGCAGATGGAAGTAACCTGAACGGGCGGGCGCCTGGAGGTATTCAGGACGCTGCTATAAGGCAACCTCCCATCCTGACACAAAGAAGCTCGCAGCGCGGCCATGGTGGCATGGGATGTGAGCTGGCGTTGCGAGGAAACTCAGGACGCATGGAATTTGAGCGGGCGTTGCCAGGCAACTCAGGACGCACAGGCAGCAGGGGACGCAACTCAGGACACACAGGGCCCAGTGGACCCAGAGGATGCAACTCAGGATGCACAGGATGCAGGGGACGCAACTCAGGACGCACAGGACGCAGGGGACGCAGATTCAACATCGCGTGCGTCAGGACGCAACGGCGCCGTATCTGACGCAGGGTAATTTTTTGCCAATGCATAATCACCATCTGACGAGTAGTCGGAATCACCCCGATCTCCACCGCCTCCTGCGTTTCCACCACGGGGAGGAAGATTTCCTCCACTGCCACCAGCGTTGCCGCTGGGCCCTCCCCTAGGGGAATCATACCCACTAAAACCTTCTTCGCCAAGCACGTCTTCGTCCATTCTCTCAGGTAATGGGTCAGACGGTGGGGGAGGAGGTTGTTGGCTAGAGGCACTAGTGTTAACCGCATAGTCTCTTAAAAAATCAGGGCAGTCACTAGGCCTAGTGTGCCTTACACTCTCACAGTACCCGCATCGATTCTGTTTTGCCTTTGGCTGAGGAGTGTCGTTTCTAGGTCTCGACCAAATATTGATCGCCTCCAAGTCACTCTTGAGACATGGAAACCTATGCGCATAACGAATATTGCTTTCTTCGGCCACAACCCTAGAGTCAGGAGAACAAATACCCGTAGGCGCTAGCGCTTCTGACCTTGGGGCAAGACCTGGAGGTCCAACATTACCGGAAGGCTTTGCTGGTGCCGGTGGTACTATTGCAGAAACAAAGGCACTGGGAACTTGTGGAGTGGTGGGTAGAGGGGTTTCCCCTGCTACCGCAAAGGGTCGTTCTCGTTCGATACGAATCGCTGGCGTAGTTTGTTCCACTGCCTGAGGGGCAGGTATTGTCGACGATGGTGGTAATGTGGAGGCTGTTGCGCGGACAGCCTCCAGAGGTGGGGGCTGTGGAGAATTCTGTCGCGATGATTTCCCCGACTAAATGGATCTACATTTGATAACCCCGAGCGGACGTGACGATGGGCGGAGGTTTTTGACCGAAGGAGTTGTTGCTCGTGATCGGACAACCTCACTGAAGGCCACTTCGAGAGGGGTTCGACGTTCATGTGCTTCGGCCACCAGGCCCCGCAATTCCGCAAGCTGCTCTTGCTGAGCAATGAATTGTCTACCCACCTCATTCAACCAAGGTGATATTTCTCATTAATCATGCAGGCTGCGACTTCAGCAGCATAATGCGGAGGGGGTTCTATTCCCCAGGGAAGAGCAGGGGCACCGTTTATAACCACGTCATTCTCAGCGTCAAGCGAGTACCCCTGGGCAGCAGCCTGCTCCACGGCTTCTACCCTTTTCCGGATCATTTGAGCGGAGATAGCCAGCTTGCGGAAGTTCTTTCGCTGGTATTCCATCCAACGATTAGCGTTTTCCACGATCTCAGTTTCAAATGCATGCTGATGCTCTTCAGCAAGATTCAGGAGATGGCTCTGTCCATCTTTCATCTGCCGTGTGATTTCTTCAAGTATGTATGGTTCAACGATATCTTTTGTGAAATCAGCGAAAGTCATCTTCCGTTGTCTATTCTGGGGTATTCTCTGTCCTACTGATTCGTCATGAGTGAAACTTTGGAGGAAGGCGGAAGGGTCTTCAATCTCCATCTCTCTGACCGTACGACGTATTTCCTCCTCAAAGGTAGGGTCATTCTCGATGTCATATGGCAGGAGCTGCTGGATTGGCTGCCAACCTCATCTCTTCATGTCTGCTCTTGCAGCGGTTCGAGATATTTCTCGTTCAATACCAGTCATGCGCTGAGGACGAGAATGAAAGCGTGACACCATCATAGTTGAAGACATTGTTCTTTCCACCCGATGCTACTTGTACCAGACAAGCAACTCGTAATCAAACAATGTCGAAACTCTAGGCTTAAAACAACAATTCTCACAAGACAGTTAAGGGCGTGCGCTTAACTATATACTGTAATGGGGGCACCCTGTAGAGAGGTGAACTATAAGGTTGCAACCGCACCAAACACTCAAAGTAGAAGATAAAGAAGAGGTAAAATAATTCAGAAGAATCAATGGTAAAACATAATATAGTTAAGCTCGAAGCTTCGCTGAATTTACTTCTCGCGAGGAAAAGTTGGTTGTGGAAGTAGAATGCCAAACGCCTAAACTTAAGTAGATAGCAGATTTAAGCCTTTGACATTCACCACTACTTCCGACCTTGTGCGAGCACCCTGTCCTGCTCAGGGTCTGTACGAGGTATACCCTCCATCAGGATATATCCTGCCGGAAGTGTCGGACCAACTCGGGTACACTTAACTCCGTCAATAGGATATGAGTTTCTGCAATGCATCTCCAATACAACCGCAGGTGAAAAACTCTTGCTATCAAAGTTATATCAGTGGCTAACTGTTATGACAACAACCGGAATCAATACCTATGTGGAGGACTCACTGGCCCCGTCGTCGTTTCGTCTATACAAGCTATGCAGTCCATGATTTAATCTACGCCAATATCCAATGTGCTAAATTTACATGCAAGCTCCGCCGGTGAGATGGAGCCGATGGTTGGCTAAGTGGGCGCTACCCATAGCCTGCCTCTTGGGAGATACTCTACCGTGATAAGACTCATACCTCTAGAGTCCAATAACAATCCCTAGTAATGCTACAAATCAAGGGGAGATGGTCCGCGCTGGTTACTGAGGTAATTGTCTCCAAAGCACCCTGGCCTTCTGAGACTACCTGAGTACCACTAGGAAACCACCCTACAACCCGTAGGCTAGAATAGACTCCTAGATGCCCGAGAGACCATATATGGGCGACCCCCATTTTGGCGGTTACCCATACTCCCCTTATATATCCTGCGAACGAAACTCGGTCGGACAGACGGTGACGACTTATAGGGTGTTACGGCAGCTGCTCCAATGACCTCTTTTAACTAGCAAACGAGCAACTCCACCGCCGTCTGTCTATGACCCGCCGTCCCACCGCTGGGGCCCGAGGGGGGTGTTAGCTAAACCCTCCCAAGTTCCATAGCATGTTCGGACCACCATTACTCTGGCATGGTGCATGTCCTGGCAGCTGCGTGTGCGCCCATCAACATCTAAGAGCCCATTGAATGTGTGGCAATCGACCTCTAAGTTCTAGGATGACTTTGCTGGTAAATGTAGGGTATTTTGGACTTCACAGTAGGGTAACTGGGGTCCATTGGCATAAAGGTCAAATTCCCAAGGTAGGGTAACTTTGCCTTCTTATGCCTTTAACCGCTCTGGCAGTCCGCCTGTCAACACCAAATGTTGCCTCCGAGGTCTATGTAATGTTCCCATAAATTCCTTGACCTTTTGCGAACTTACTCCCCAAAGGTTACCCTGCTTCGTAGCGTACCCAACGCTACTCTACCATGTCCTAGGTCTCATCCTTTGTTCACCTGCTATTTGTATACTAAGTATACCAGACCATACCACCTCTGGTTACCACTTGGTATCCCATTTATGCTGAGGTGATAGTCATTGTAGCTACCTATTGTAGCGTCGTTACAGAACTAGGGGGTGTATGCGGAGTCCTTGGTGTCAAGGTCATTTCTGCGTAGTGACACTGAGCCTTTGTCGTTTACCGTACAAGTGATGGAAAGTGGAAGCGAGCAGTTGGCCTCTCTGACAACAGAGGTAGCCATGTCAGGGAAATGGGCTGCTATCTTGAGCGCCTCTGGGTGGGGTTCGAAGGTGGTTCTGGAGGCGAAGAATCTGTGGACAGCTTGGGGGACAGGTGGAAGAGATTTCATAAAAGCCTCACCGGACGCAACCGCAACGGAGGAAGCCGTGTCAGGACTTCTCGCCTGACGACCCTTCTTTCCTTTAGCAGGGGGTGCGACAGCTTGAGCAGAGGTGGGGGCGGCCTTGGAGGTCATGGTGGAGCGGGGGGTGCCAGTTGAGGTCGAAGTGGCCGGGGGTCCAAGCGGGCCTGGGGGGGTATTTCCCTTTGCCGAATTCCTCCGCTTCCCAGGTGTGGGGGTATTTCTTGGCAAACGCCTCACGGTTGCCATATGCAGTGGGAGTGTAACGACCCTACGATAGATAGCTACAATGACTACCACCTTAGCCCAAATGGTATACCAAGTGGTAACCAGAGGTAGTATGGTCTGGTATACTTAGTATACAAATAGCTGGTTAACATAGGAGAAGGCCTAAGACATACTAGAATAGCCTTGGGAACTATATGAGGCAGGGTAACCTTTCCGGAGTAAGTTCGCATAAAGTCAAGAGATTTATGGGATCGTTACACAGACCTCGGAGACAACATTTGGTGTTGACGGGAGGACTGCCGGAGTGGTTCAAGACACATGAAGTCCAAGTTACCCTACCTTCACCGGCAAAGTCTTCCTACAACTTCGAGGTCGATTGCCTCACATTCTATGGGCTCTTAGATGTTCTAAGGCAACAAGCATCTACGCGGCGAGGTCCCACGCCTGTATGAGGGTGGCCCAAACATGCTATTGGACTTGGGCGGGTTTAGCTAACACCCCCCTCTGGCCCCAGCATTGGGACGGTGTGTCATAGGCAGAGGGCTGTGTAGTTGCTCGTTTGCTAGTTAAAGGAGGTCATTGGAGCAACTGCCGTAACAGCGTATAGGTCGTCGCCGTCCGTCCCACTAAATGTCGTTCGCAGGATATATAAGGGGTGTATAGAGAACCGCCAAAATGGAGGTCGCCAATATATGGTCTCTCGGGCACCTAGGAGACTATTCTTGCCAACGGGTAGTAAGGTAGTCCTCCTAGTGGTACTCAGGTAGTCTCAGAAGGCCAGGGTGCTTTCGAGACAAATACCTCAGTAACCAGCCCGGGCCTCCTCCCCTTGATTTGTAGCATTACTATGGGTTGTTATTGGACTCTAGAGGTATGAGTCTTATCACGGTAGAGTATGTCCTGAAAGGCTGGCTATGGGTAGCGCCTATTTAGCCAACCATCCGCTATATCTCACCGGGGCAGCTTTCATGTCAATTTATCACATTGAATAGTCGCATAGATTAAATGATGGACTGCATAGCTTGTATAGACGAAACTGCCACTGGGCCAGTCAGTCCACCACCTAGGTATTCAGTCCGGTTGTTGTCATGACAGTTAGCCACTGGCCTGACTTTGCTAGGAAGAGTTTTTCCACCTGCGGTTGTATTGGAGATTCATTGCAGAAACTCACATCCCATTGACAGAGTTATGTGTACCCCAGCTGGTCCGACACTTCTAGCAGGATTATTCCTGACTGAGTGTAGACCTCGGACAAACCCTGAGGAGGACAGGGTGATTGCACAAAGGTCGAAGTAGTGGTGAATGTCAAAGGCCTTTATCTGGTATCTACTTAAGTTCACGTGTTTGGCATTCAACTTCAATAACAAACTTTCCTCGTGAGAACTTATTTAGTGAAGCTTTCAGCTTAACGATATTAAGTTTAACCGTTTTTATTCTTCCTGAATTATTTACTCTATCTTTATCTTCTACTTTGAGGTTTGGTGCGGTCGCAACCTTAGTGTTCACCTCTCTATAGGGTGCCCCCATTGCAGGGAGGAGAAGTTGACATGTCTTATCTCGGAAGAACCGGGTCAGCTGAACGGGAGGGGCAAACTGTATTAGGTGGTAGTGTGGCTGGAGCCGGAGGAGCTCTTGCCTTCCCCTTCTCTTTGCGGGTGGGGTTGGTGCTCGTGGTCGGGGCGGGATGAGACCCGCAAGAGGATTATGTGGCCTGTTGGGGGACATTAGGACCTTGGGGAGGAAAAGAGGCCTGAGCGGCTGACGGGAGCTGGGAGGCAATGTTCCGGAGGGATGCCTGGAGTGGGGCAAGGTTTGGGGGTTGCAGGGAGAGGTCCAGGTTAGCATCCTGAGAAGATACATTGTGGATTTCAGTCGAGAGGTTCTCGAGAGCAGTTGTAATGTGGATGCTTGATTGAAGCGAGGTAGAGCGTAGAGGGTGGAGCATTTGTTCCCCGATCGCAAGGGTAGAAATGTTTGCTGGAGTAATGGTGGGGAAACCTGTGGCAGGGAGCCCTCGGTCAGCGGCAGTCTGGTGGAAAATCGAGACCAGATGGTGGAGATTTCCACTGGTTGGGTGGGGAGAAACAGGGGCTGGAGTAGCGTTTTTCAAGGGGCCACCCTGGTGGGAGGCCATGTTTGGAGGTGAGTGTGGGGACGCGAGGCCGAACAATGAGGATGAAGAGTATGGGAGAAGGGATGATGCGCAGAACGACGTGGTGTCGAGAAATGTAGGGGGGGGGAGAGAGGGGAGCGGAAGCGTGGTTGTGTTGTTCATCAGTGAATTTCCTACTATAGAGTCCAGCAGGTTTGGCTGTTTCAGGTGTGTCTCCTTGGCCTACCCAAGCTCGATATCCTGAAAGTGATGCATCAGTTATCAACCTTATCAGGACTCCGGACTTGTAGTCTACAGGTTTCATAAGAGGAGTCTCTAGCATCAGCTTTTTAATATTCCTCATTGCTGCATCATACAGTGCTATCCAGACAAATTCTCCTGTTCCAGTGTCAGGGGTACTATAAGTGTTCCTATATCCAGTAAGAACTTACTAACATAGTTAACTACACCTAGGAATTCCTGTAGTTGCCGCTTGGAGATGGGGGTAGTCCATGGGTCGAATTTCGCAATCCTTTCTGGGTCTTGTTTCAATGACACATTATTAATGATATGTCCTAGCACCTCTATGATAAGTGCGAAAAGTTTGGAGATCTTCCTACTTGCGTAAAACTGTGCTTCCTTGATCTTGTTGCAATCAGCTGCAATCTGCCTCCAGTGGTCTTCTGTTTTATTGGATAATATGAGGATATTGTCAATGTATACTAAGACGAATTTCCCTATGAAGCAAGTCATTAAGTCTGACATGATCCCCATGAATGTTCCTTGTGCATTCATATCATCTTGCAGCATAACTTCCCTAACAAATCACTCAACGGGTGATTTGAAACTCTTCTTCCCAAGGGCCTCTGGTTCGACCCTAGTCTGAACCTAGGGGTCGCTTAAGTTTATTTCGCTGTGGTATCTGCCTCTTCCTATATCGTTCAGGATCGTTGTTTGTTTAGGTATTGGTTGATCATCCTTTAGTGTGATTCTCTTCCTTTCCGTTAAGTCCACTAGTAGTTAAGCCCTTTTGCCATCTTTCTTATATTGAACAAACATAATTGGCGCTCCATGCACTGCCTGGCGTTTGATGATTCCTTGTCTTTGTTTTTCGCTTCTCCCTTCGCTCAAGGCTGCTGTATGTGTAATGACCCTACAATAGGTAGCGAGAATAACTACCACGTTAGCCCAAATAGTATACCAAGAGGTAAGTGGAGGTGGTATGGTCTTGTATGCTAAGCATACAAGAAAGCCGGTGTAACGGGGGCACCCTATAGAGAGGTGAACTCTAAGGTTGCGACCGCACCAAAACTCAAAGTAGAAGATAAACATAGAGTAAATAATTCACGAAGAATCAAAACGGTTAAACTTAATATCGTTAAGCTGAAAGCTTCACTCAATAAGTTCTCTTGAGGAAAGTTGGTTATCGAAGTAGAATGCCAAACGCTTAAACTTAAGTAGATATCAGATTTAAGCCTTTGACATTCACCACTACTCTGACCTTGTGCGAGCACCCTGTCCTGCTCAGGGTCTGTCCGAGGTCTACCCTCTATCAGGATTTATCCTGCCGGAAGTGTCGGACCAACTCGGGTACACTTAACTCCGTCAATAGGATATGAGTTTCTGCAATGCATCTCCAATACAACCGCAGGTGGAAAAACTCTTCCTATCGAAGTCATACCAGTGGCTAACTGTTATGACAACAACCGGAGTCAATACCTAGGTGGTGGACTCACTGGCCCAGTGGGAGTTTGGTCTATACAAGCTATGCAGTCCATCATTTAATCTACGCGTCTATCCAATGTGATAAATTGACATGCAAGCTCCCCCGGTGAGATATAGCCGATAGTTGACTAAGTGGGCGCTACCCAGAGCCATCCTCTCGGGACATACTCTACCGTGATAACACTCCTACCTCTAGAGTCCAATAATAACCCATAGTAATGCTACAAATCAAGGGGAGAAGGTCCGGGCTCGTTACTGAGGTATTTGTCTCGAAAGCACCCTGGCCTTCTGAGACTACCTGAGTACCACTAGGAAGACTACCCTACTACCCGTAGGCTAGAATAGACCCCTAGATGCCCGAGAGACCAAATATGGATGACCCCCATTTTGGCGGTTACCCATACTCCCCTTATATATCCTGCGAACGACATTCAGTCGGACGGACGGCGACGACTTATACAGTGTTACGGCCGCTGCTCCAATGACCTCTTTTAACTAGTAAACGAGCAACTACACAGCCGTCTGCCTATGATGCGCCGTCCCAACGGTGGGGCCAGAGGGGGGTGTTGGCAAAACCCGCCTAAGTTCAATAGCATGTTCGGGCCACCCTTATACAGGCGTGGGGCCTCGGCGCGCAGATGCGTGTGCGCCCCAGAACATCTAAGAGCCCATAGAATGTGAGGCAATCAACCTCTAAGTTCTAGGATGACTTGGCCGGTTAAGGTAGGGTAACTTGGGTTCCTCAGTAGGGTAACTGGGACCCATGGGCATAATGACCAAATTCCCAAGGTAGGGTAACTTTGCCCTCTTATGCCTTTAACCTCTCAGGAAGTCCTCCAGGCGACCACAGAAGTCGTCTCGGAGGCCCGTGTAACATTCCCATAATTCTCTTGACCTTATGCGAATGTGCTCCCGAAAGGTTACCCTGCCTAGTAGAGTACCTCAAGCCTACTCAACTATTCCCTAGGCCTCATCCTAGGTTTACCAGCTATTTGTATCGAGTATACGCGACCATACCACCTCTGGTTACCTCTAGGTATACCATTTTGGGCTAAGGTGATAGTGATTGTAGCTGCCTATCGTAGGGTTGTTACAGCCGGTTCAACTAGAGCAAGCCCTAGGGGACAATAGAGTAGCCTTAGGTACTGTATTAGGCAGAGTTTCCATTTGGGAGTATGTCCGCCTAAAGTGATGAGAATTATGGGGACATTACACTGGTCTCTGAGACAAGCTTTAGTGTTGACAGGAGAACTTCCGAAGCGGTTAAAGGCATAAGAGGGCAAAGTTACCCTACCTTGGCAATTTGGCCATTATGCCCAGTGGTCCAAGTGACCCTACTGAGGTACCCAAGTTACCTACCATTACTGGCAGAGTCATCCTGGAACTGAGAGGTCAATCGCCTCAGATTCTATTGGCTATTAGATGTTGATAGGCGTAGGCATACCTGCGCACAAAGGTCAGATGCCTGAGCAGGGGTCGCCGGGACATGCTATTGAACTTAGGACGGTTGAGCTAACACCCCCCTCTGGCCCCAGCTTTGGTACAGCTCATCCTAGGCAGATGGGTGCATAATTGCTCGTTTGCTAGTAAAAAGAGGTTATTGGAGCAGCTGCCGTAACACCGTATATGGCGTCGCCGTCCATTTGACTGAATGTCATTCGCAGGATCTAACAGGGGAGTATGGGTAACCGCCAAATATAGGGTTGCACCTAAATGGTCCCTCAGATACCTAAGAGTCTATCTTTGCTTAAGAGTTGTAGGGTCGTGTTCCTAGAGCAACTTAGGTATTTCCAGGAGACCAGGATGCTTTCGGGACAAATAGGTAAGTAACCAACCGGAACCTTCTCCTCTTGATTTGTAGTATTACTATGGGTTGTCAGTAGACTCTAGAGGTATGAGGCTTATCATGGTAGAGTATGTTGTGAGAGGTTGGCTATGGGTAGCCCCTATTTGAGCCAACTATGAGATACATCTTACTGGGGCCGCATGCAGGTCTGATTAGGGTATAGCATAGCAGGGTAGATTGAATGATGGACTGCATTGCTTGTATACACGAAAGTACCACCGAGCCAGTGAGTCCACCACCTAGGTATTGACTCCCGTTGTTGTCATAACAGTTAGCGACTAGCATGATTTCCATAGGAAGAGTTTGTCCACCTACGGTTGTATTGGAGTTGCATTGCAGAAACTCATATCCTATTGACACAGTTAAGTGTACCCGAGCTGGTCCAATACTTCTGGTAGAATCCCTGATTCAGGGTAGATATTGGACAGGCCTGAGGAGGACAGGGTGCTTGCACAAGCTCGGAGTAGTGGGGAATGTCAAAGGCTTAAACTTAAACCTTATATCTACTTAAGATTAAGCGTTCGGCATTCTACTTTGATAACCAACTTTCATCAAGAGGAACTTATTGAGTGATGCTTCCAGCTTAACGATATTAACTTTTACCATTGGATTCTATTGAATTATTTTACCTCATCTTTATCTTTTACTCTGAGTGTTTGATGCAGTTGCAACCTTAGCGTTCACCTTTCTATATGATCCCCCGTTACAGTATGCCTTTCTGAAACACATATGATGGCAAAGTCAGGCCTTCTGGATCTGGTTTGAACCGGATCTTGTGATTGATCTTTCGCAAGGGCGGTAATCCTTCCGGTATTGATGCCAGAAACACATCTGCATGTTGCTCTATTGTCTGCTCTCTAGATACTACTTCTGCTCTGACATACTGACTCCATGTGTAACGACCCTACGATAGGTAGCTACAATAACTACCACCTTAGCCCAAATGGTATACCAAGAGGTAGTCAGAGGTGGTATGGTCTAGTATACTTAGTAAACAAGAATGCTGGTTCGCCTAAAGGCAAGGCCTAGGGAACAGTAGAATAGCCTTGGGCATGCTATTAGGCAGGGTAACCATTCAGGAGAACATTCACATAAGGTCAAGGGAATTAGGGGAATGTTACACGGACCTCCGAGAAGACCTTTGTGGTTGACTGGAGGACTTCCGGAGAGGTTAATAGCATGAGAGGGCAAAGTTACCCTACCTTGGGAATTTGGTGATTTTGCCCATGAACCCCAGTTACCCTACTGAGGAGTCCAAGTTACCCTACCTTCACCGGCCAAGTCATCCTAGAACTTAGAGGTTGATTGCCTCACATTCTATGTGCTCTTAGATGTTCTGGGGCGCACACGCATCTGCGCGGGAAGGCCCCACGCCTGGATGAGGGCGGCCCGAACATGCTATTAAACTTGGGCAGGTTTTGCTAACACCCCCCTCTGGCCCCAGCGTTGGGACGGCGGGTCATAGGCAGACGGCTGTGTAGTTGCTCGTTTGCTAGTAAAAAGAGGTCATTGGAGCAGCTGCCGTAACACTGTATAAGTCGTCGCCGTCCGTCCGACAGAATGTCGTTCGCGGGATATATAAGGGGAGTATGGGTAACCGCCAAAATGGGTGTCAGCCATATCTGGTCTCTCGGGCATCTAGGAGTCTATTCTAGCCTACGGGTTGTAGGGTAGTCCTCCTAGTGGTACTCAGGTAGTCTCAGAAGGCCTGGATGCTTTCGAGACAAATACCTCAGTAACCAGCCCGGACCTTCTCCCCTTGATTTGTAGCATCACTATGGGTTGATATTGGACTCTAGAGGTATGAGTCCTATCACGGTAGAGTGTGTCCCGAGAGGATAGCTATGGGTAGCGCCCACTTAGCCAACCATCGGCTACAATTCACCGGGGGAGCTTGCATGTCAATTTATCATATTGAGTAGTCGAGTAGATTAAATGATGGACTGCACAGCTTGTATAGACGAAACTGCCACTGGGCCAGTGAGTCCACCACCTAGGTATTGACTCTGGTTGTTGTCATAACAGTTAGCCACTGGGATGACTTCGATGGGAAGAGTTTTTCCACCTGCAGTTGTATTGCAGATGCATTGCAGAAACTCATATCCCATTGACGGTGTTAAGTGTACCCGAGTTGGCCCGACACTTCCAGCAGGATAATTCCTGATCGAGGGTAGGCCTCGGACAAGCCCTGAGCAGGACAGGGTGCTCGCACATAGTCCGAGTAGTGGTGAATGTCAAAGGCTTAAATCTGATATCTACTTAAGTTTTAGCGTTTGGCATTGTACTTTGATAACCAACTTTCCTCGAGAGAACTTATTGAGTGAAGCTTTCAGCTTAACGATATTAAGTTTAAACTTTTTGTTTCTTTGTGAATTATTTACTCTATCTTTATCTTCTACTTTGAGTTTTGGTGAGGTCGCAACCTTAGAGTTCACCTCTCTATAGGGTGCCCCCGTTACAGTATATCGTTAAGCGCACTCGCTTAACTCTCTCCCTGAGAATTGTTGAAACCCATTATCTTGACATTTGTTTGATTACGAGTCGCTTGTCTGGTACAAGAAGCATCGGGTCGAAAGAACAATGTCTTCAGATATGGATGTAGTCGAGTATGACTATGACCTTTCCCGCTATAATGTTATTGCAGACTTGCGCGGAATAGGATGGAAGTCCATCGAGGAGCAGATGGCTGACCTAGAACCCACAGACATACCTGAAGAACTACAGGGGTTAGAAATATTAAACCCTGTTACCTTTCTTCAAAGCTTCACGCATGACCCTTCGGTGGGACACAGAATCCATCCACAAAGACGAACTCCCATGACCTTTGCCAACTTCACTAGGGAACTGTTTGAACCCTACATAGTGAGAGAAGTAACCAAGAGGTTTCAGGAACCCAAGGCTTCTATGGGAGAGTTCATCACGGCTACCCAGCTCGAATGGCACAACGGGATGGTCACCAATGCCAACCGCTAGATGAAAATTCAGCAGGTAGAGCACCCTACATTAGTTCTTTCAGATCGAATGATCAGGGCACGCCTGACAGCTTTGGAGTTGGCTGTTCAGGGAGGGTACTCGATAGACTCTGACAATGACGTCAACATGCGTACAGTACCTCCGCTACCTCTCGCAATTGAGCCTCCTCCACAGTACGCAGCTGTGATGGCGGCTGTCATGTTGCATAAGGAAATGGCACCAATTTTGACTCAAGTCGCTCAGACGGCCTTGGAATCGCAAGAGCGAGTCACACAATTGGAACAGCAATTGCAAGTGTTGGTCATCCCTCAACCCGCCCCATTGACAGTGGCATTCGAAGAAGCCATGAGATCGAGAGGTGTCAGCCCGGTGGCAAACCTCAAAAGTCTTCGAGTTGCAGCTCAGCGGAGTGGTGTCACTAGGTCTAGAAGCCAAGCTTCTAGACAAAGCTCGAGGCAACCTTTGCCACAACCACTACCTCGAGCCGCATCGAACATGGCTATCCCGCCGGTAGTTGAACCTGTCACACCAGCACCGGCGATACGGGTAGAACCAGATCGGCCCTACGCGGTTGCGGCTTCAATGCCAATACCCGCCACTCCTCATAATCCGGCCGCCTCTGCTGCGGCACAGGTACCTCCGGCTTCACCAAAGCCTTCTGGCAGAGCCGGATGGTCAGGCTTTTCAGACCAACCAGGACAATTCGCTTCGAAGTATTGTAAGAAGGATGTCGCATGGTTGCAGGAGATGGTAGTGAGTTTTATTTCTCGCATCGGGCACCCTGTGTTAAAGGGATGAACCAACCCATTATGATGGCCCCGAAAGAAAAACCCGCCGTCACCACGAAGGCCCGTTGTACATATTGTGAGTCGACCCGACATAAGGTAGCCGACTGTGGGGATTGTGAGCGTGATTACCTGAGACCCCAACCTCAACAATCCGTCTGTCAACCGCCCCCACCACGTTCACCCGCACACCCACCGTCTGATCAGATGGATGAGTATGAGCCGGAGGAAGAACGGTTTGGCGGCTATGACATGCCTGGGGGAGCCCAAGGTGGAAACAGCGGAGGCGCTGGAGGTGGACAACCTCCCAGAGGCGGAAACGTTGGTGGAGGAGATGATCCGGGTGATTCCAGTTCTTCTTCGTCCGATAGTGATGGATCCGATGCTTCTCCCCCCGATCCGAGAGACTTCCTTGGCAGCCGCAAGCCCCACTGGAGTAGAGAAAAGAAGGACAAGTACGATAGACGATATGCCGCTCTGAATAAGTTTATTCATGAGAGTCATAAGGCTAAGAAGTCATCTCATCGGCCTAAAAAGCCAGAGAAACTTGGAGTTGACCACTTCACCGGGGATCCCAAGGACACACAACGCTTCGTACATGATGTCGAGATTAAGCTGGACTACTTCCGCGATTCCTTGGTAAAGGAAATCGACAATGTCAGCCTTATCATCACTCTTTTGAGAGACACTGCCAAAGAATAGTATAACGCCATACACTCGCACATTAACAAAGATGCGGCCAAACGACGAGGGATCAAGTTTGATCCAAAGAACGAGTTGCGAACCTGTGAAGGATTTCGCAAGCCTTTGGAATGCAGCTTTGGTGGTCACTCGGATAGGAATCGCGCTCTGAGGGAATGGAGCCAGTTGTACATGAAGGACAGAAAGGTCAATCGCTTCATCGACGAACTTATCCGCCTTGCAGCAGTGCTAGGATATAGCGGGGAGTTTGTAAAAGACAGAGCACGTATGGGCATGACTGACGTCCTCAACAGTGCCTGGTCTATGAAAGCCCCCCATCCAGTAGCATATATGGATTACCTAGACCTGTTACGTCAAACTAGACACCAACTCGAAGATGCCTCCAATTTTCGTACACAGGTAGAAAAGGAGCCTAATTCTTCAAAACGAGTGAAGAGCGACGACAGGCATACTTCTGAGAGAAAGGGACAGAGGAAGGAGAAAAAGGCTACAGGCCCACGGCAGCAGAAGCCCCGCAACCGAGCGCAAGGGTTTACTAAACCCGCAGAAACAGAGCACACAAAGATGCACCGGAATGTGCCTCAGACGCTGATTGACAAGCGCAAACGGTTGAATCAATGTTCCCGTTGTGGACAAGACGGTCACTACTGGGCGAAGTGTCCATCCGCAGCCCCAGTTGTCGCGTCCTCGCACATTAGACGGAAACGAAGTGCTAGAGAGGCTGGACACGAAGCCACCCAAGTCCCAAAGTCGAGACGCACTGAAGCGGCTCCTAAACCTGCTGTGAAACAAGTTGTTGCCGAGCGCCGTGGATCACCCCCCCCAGATTTGGATATCTTGGAGGTTGATACCGACATGGATGACTAGGTAAGCTTTATCCTATGATAAGATCATGGATGGAAAGATGCTAAAACTTTACGCTAGGCCGAATGATGGGCATGCTAGGTAAAGACGAAAGATGTCGGTTGTATGTTCCCCAGCCTCAAGCGCTTCAAACTGAAACTAATATATCTTGCTAGAAAATGAATGATAGTGGAAGGTTTCTTTTGTAACGTGTTGGGATAGTTACAGCTCTTTCAATTTAGATTTGTTTATTTCTTATGTGATACTATGCAATGTATTGTTTGCTTATCGCCTACTGTTTTCCATTTATTGGAAGGAATTTGGTCGGGTTTTATTTTGATTTCGTCAGGATGGACTTGACTTAGCAATTGAAGTTATTATGCAAAGTTTACCTGGGAAGGGTTGAATACCCGAAATCATGCTGGCGTGATAGTAAACACCCTAGCTATTGAAACCCCATAAATTTATCAAGTGATAAAACTATTCACGACGCGTTGTGGCCACTGTTGTGTCGAAAGGCAAGCGATATTGACTAGTTATCGTAAACCATTCCAATTCCTTCTGAGAAATACTAACCGAAATGTTTAGGGACAAGAGACCCCAGAAGCGGTTGAGGCTTGCAGGACCACCGCCACATACAAGATCCATTCACGTGAGAGTGAGATTGGAATGGAGCCACAACCAAGAGAGGCTGAGTGGTGAAGCCCTCTTGGTATTGGATAGTGGCGCTACTGGTGCTGTTCTAAGTAGCGATTGGGTTAAGGAAGCCCAAGTACCTTGCGTTCGTCGGAAAGATCCGACACCTATCACAGATGACAGTGGGAATCATATCCCAAGTTCGGGTCTCCATTATACTACTACAGTAGATATGTTCATAGGAGACCATATGAATAAAATGCGATTTGAAGTCGCAGACATGCCGGCAGGCAAAGTGAATGGTTACCTGCCAATGTCGTGGTTGAAGGACCACAACCCAGATATCAATTGGGGAAAAAGAAGTCTGAAGTGGCGCTCTGATTATTGTAAAGCCCACTGCCTTAGAAAAGAAAGGTGTATAGAGTTCATCACCGATGAGAAACTCTTAGCCGAAGAGCCAGACAACATCTTTGTCATGGGAATGGCCCTCTATACTGATGAAGACGGGGACGATATTAAGGTCAAAATCCGTCCAGAATATCAAGACTATGCAGATATATTCAGTCAGGAAAGGATAAATGCTCTGCCTGAGCATACCAAATATGATCACAGTGTTGACCTGGTCCCTGATGCCAAGTTGCCAGATGGGCCTATATATCCCTTGTCTAAGAAGGAATTAGACGCATTATGGGATTATATTAAGGAAATGGAGGATCATGGAAAGATGAGAAGATCTTCTTCGCCAATAGGCGCTCCTATCCTGTTTGTACGGAAGCCTGATAGTACGCTTCGGTTATGTGTTGATTACCGAGGGTTGAACAAGATTACTATTAAGAATAAGTATCCGTTGCCCTTGATGAGCGAGCTTAGGAGTAGGCTCGGTAAAGCCACTATCTTCACAAAATTGGATTTGAAGAATGGCTATTATCTTATCCGCATGGCGGAAGGAGAGGAATGGAAAACCGCTTTTAAAAGCAGATACGGTCTTTATGAATACACCGTGATGCCCTTTGGGTTATGCAACGCGCCCTCAACATTTCAAAGTATGATCAATGATGTATTCAGTGACATGTTAGATGTCGGAGTCATCGCTTATATGGATGACATTCTGATCTATACAGAAACGGTTGAAGAACATGTCGCCCTGGTTAGGCGAGTCATAGAAAGGCTGAGAAAGGCACGCCTGTGCGTTAGCATTAAGAAGTCAAGCTTCCATCAACGGGAAGTAGAGTTCCTTGGGTATAAGATATCCGATAGAGGAATCTCTATGACAAGTACAAAGGTTGAAGAGATCCGGGCATGGTCAACGCCCGAGAAGGTCGTCGATGTGCAAAGCTTTATGGGCTTTGCTAATTTCTATCGTCGGTTCATAAAGGGTTTTAGTAAGATAGCTAAACCATTGACGGACCTGACAAAGAAAGGTATCAAATGGGCGTGGACTCCTTCGTGTCAAGATGCTTTTGATACACTGAAGGAAATGTTTACCACGGGCCCAATTCTGACACACTTTGATGACACTCGTCCAACTAAGTTGGAAACCGACGCTAGTGACTTTGCGTTAGGAGCCGTATTATCTCAACTCTGTGAGGATGAGAAATGGCATCCTGTAGCTTTTCATA
>Ga0307509_10005220_pt1 | contig 18208 bp, 19 predicted proteins | sample 10_EM_MG_FD_202245 | JGI IMG/M metagenome (GOLD analysis project Ga0307509, IMG submission 202245) | Populus trichocarpa ectomycorrhiza microbial communities from riparian zone in the Pacific Northwest, United States - 10_EM | ecosystem: Host-associated > Plants > Roots > Unclassified | place...
CACTTCGACTTCCAAATCGCAACACCATGAATTTACCTGACGGTGCTCCCACACATCAGTCCACTGGTTACGATCCATCTTCGTCGGCATGGAGTCTTGCTTACCACTTGCATACGCAGAATGGTCTGCATGATCGAACCAACAAAGGGGCCAGCTTTGTCATCGAACCTTTCAGCATTGCAGACACTTTCTGCAACCGACATCTGTAAGGCATAAGATAGACTTGTCACGATAATCGCTCCAATAGCCATTATCCCTCCATAGTCATATCGTTATTGTATGGTTCCGTCAGTATCCGTAAGATACTATTTGACGTGTGTGAGTGTGGGTATGCCTGATTGCTCAGACTACCTCATCCGACAATACCATTCACTTCTGCGACTTTCATCGCTAGAGCGTGGAGTATAGAATGTATTACCTAACCATTGTCCGTAAAACGTCCTGTTACTTAGTGACCACTTTCACGACTCTTGTCTTTAGTGCCCAGTAACATTATGCGACGTCGACCGATTTGTCTCGAACCATTTGCATAAGCTCGTCAAAGGTCTTCCCTCATATATCCTGCGAACGGGATCCGGTCGGACGGACGGCCGCGACGTATACGGGGTTACGAGGAGGGTTCCAATGACCATGTCTTTGGTGAGGGGAGCAACTACGGCGGCGTCTGCCGATGTAGTGCCGTCCCAACGCTGGTGCGGGAGGAGGGTGTTGGCTTGTCCTTTTGAACTCAGAATCCTAAGGTAGGGTAACTATAGGTCTTTATTCACTAATGGAAGGCTAAGCCTTCCGGTATGCCTAACACTCACTCCTGCTAAAAGCCCTCTGACCCTGCCCGATACCCTCGGGTCTCAGGAAGTATCCGATGCTATGGGTAGAAAACTACAAGCAAAAGTTCAGGCCTGAAAACAATGAACCAAGATTCTCCGCAGACATGCAGCCCATAAGAAAGGACCACACCCCAACAGTGAACAATCAAGAAAAGGTAAGGAAACCTCAAGCCCATCCAGAAAGGAACACCCAGAACCCAAAACCTGTAGACAACCCATCCTTAGCCAAGTGGTAGATACCATTCTGACAAATCAGGGGAGGGATCAAGGAGCCAGCAGGACAAAGTCAGAGACACGATGATACGTACAAGGGGCGAAATACCCAGGGCATAAAGCCTGGCCGAAGAGGCAAGCGAACCCCAGAGGGAGATCCGAATCTAAACCAACACAAAGGAAGTGTGTGGCAGGACAGAGTAACGACCGTAGACCCACTGGAAACAGGACCGGGGGAGGTGCATATTTTGCGAGGTACAGAGGCTGCAGCATAATACCCCTAGGAACAAGAGAATTTCTCCAGCACGCACGCAGCCATGCCCGATCCCAACTTGAGACCATCATGTGGGAACAGAGGCCAGGTGGAGATGGCAGTGGAGTACCAGCCAAGGAGAGAAGGCAGTAGGGTGCCAGCCGACGAGACTATAGGAGTGGAAGGAGGAGGGGTAGACCCAAACCAAGAAGTACCAGGGAAGGCGACCGAAGTGAGATCACGATTTTACGACGATGCCGACCGTACCGGACAGGACTATCAGGAGATTGTCCAATACCAGAGAGCAGAGCCACCAGGGCTACTACTTCACCGATAGCCTGAGACTGCGACCGACCCGTTGATGAGGTGAGGGGGTTGCCGACCATGCAAAGTGTTAAGCAATGGCAGCGAAACACAGTGCGGAGAAAGGAGGAGAGAGTAACTGTGAATCCCCTAGACAAAGACTGCCCGTAGACAATGCCATCAGGAGGGAATCAGAGGGGAGAGGTGGAGGGGAGTAGCTTCACCCTTCTAGGCAACTAGGCCATCAAAGAAAGGGAGAGCGACCATCCATGATGATTACCCATGGTGTCGAAATTTCAAACGCCGGAGCTGTAGGGGAGAAGGTTCGTGTGTCTAACTACACTGACTTCTTTTTTCTTTTTTTTTCTCTTTTTTATATCCTATGCCTTTGTTTGTTTAAGGTACAAAGACAGCATGCAGCTTATCGCTATGGCTAACAAAAACCCTATTCCTCCTCACCTCAGGACACATCCAAACCCCTAAGTCCCTCTGGTATGTGACCAACCGTATATCTCACCTATCGCCCAACCAAATCCTACGAACATACACATACATATGAAGGAAGTAGAAAGGAAAGAACCAAGCAGGAAGGAAAGGAGAACCCTTAGCGACATCTGCAACCAAAAGAATAATAACAAAAAAAAGTATGGACCCCTAACAAAGGAAATGTACGTCTGATAATTGATGCAGATTAGCTAAAGCTTAGGAAGAGAAAGTATAGGCCTGCTCGATGAAGCGGTGCCCAGGAACGAACCGATGCCCAGGGGCAGGTTGAGAACGGAGGACAGAGAGGACATCAGAGAGGGGTCCCCGGTGGGAGTGCCAAATAGCATTAGCGACTGCCAAGAGGACTGGCGTAACCGCGGCATGTTTTTGTATAGCGATGGAAGGTCGACCGCTCAGAGGGGGAAGCAGTAGTGTGCCAGCCAGGGGTGGAAAGGGCAGTAGGGTGCTAGCCGAGGGGGGGCAGTATGGTGCCAGCTGGGTGGGGATAGTGTAGCTGTAACTGAGCAACAGAAGGAAAGCTAGAGGAGGTGGATGAAGGAAGGACTAGTCCAAATACTTTAGACGACCACCTAGAGTGACTACGGCTGATGCTTTTCTGAATGTGAAATAAAGACAAGGTCTTGAAGTTACTAGCTGAAGCGTTCCCCAACAGAACACATGTAGTCGAGACGGACAGGTACTTCACAAAGGGCCTGGAAGGCTCAGCGCCGACCCTGAGCGAAGGGAACAGAATGCCGACCATGCAAAACCTAAGCGAGGTGCAAAGGAAGTGCGGGGTAAGTGGGAGAATCGAACTTCATGAGCAGGAGTCAACGATGAACAAGAACAAGAGCCCCGTGGAGGGAGGGGGAAGGGCCCCAGAAGAGAGAGGAGGGCGAATGGCATCTCTCCCCTAGGCCAAAGCCATCAAGGGGGAGGAGAGGTGGGGTGGAGGAGTTGACGATGATTTGCCTAGTGTTGAGATATCAATCGCCAGAGGTGTAGAGGAAATGGTTCGTGGTCTAACTACTGTGACCAAGTCCCACTTATATAGACTCTTCACACCAACAACCCTAACCCTGGTGACTCATAACTCCAGTTATGTGGTCCTATGACTCATAACAAGTCATGCCCGAAATCCATCAGAAGCCTTCTATTAGTCACTGCGCAACATGCATAAACCAATCACAACACATAAAACAAGTCAGGTGCGCAAACCGTGTCACCAGAGCAAAACTCATGACTCATAAGGTGAGTCATGCCTGAAAGTCATAACATCATTATGACTCACAATCATGAGTTATAGGAATATCAACCAATCATAATAAACGAATGACACACAATTGCGAGTTATATGAAAACTATGAGTCAACTGACTACATAGCATGAAACATAAACATACCTATGACTAATAAGTATTAGTCATCTGAAATCAGCCTTGCTTAGTCACGATTTGGACATGGGGCCTCAAATATCTTACCCCAAACACTTAATCACAATTGGCTACTAACAATATGTACACTAATGCATGGCTCAATGAAGATCATTTTACGGTAATCTCACCTTTTAACTTTGAAAACCCCTAGTGTGCCGATCTCTTCTGTTATTCTGGCCAACTAAATCCTTTGCCGCAAAAGAGGGTTCGTTGCATACTCGATTTTTACTTCCATATCCGAGTACCAGTACGTACTGTACCCGTACGGTACCCTGGTACTCGTACTCGAGTCAGGGAGAGCTTGAGGTCGATTGGGGATTGGGTGCTCGGAGGATGGAATCAAATCGTAGATAGATGTCCTCAGGAATTGCAAACTGTGCTCTTCAGGTGTTTGCCCTACTAGGACGCCCTTAGAATTGTTCAGAAGCTCTAAAGTATGGTGGGGGACATCTGTAGCCGGAACAGGCGGACATTCCTTCTAGTTTGTTAACAGTAGGTTAATTTGCCAAGACTGGCTTTTTTCAAGGTTAATATCTTAGCAAATATCGATTAAATGTCATTACCAACGAAATTAACAGTAATTAACCTCTCCCGGACATTGCCCTTGCTCCTACTAAATTTTGACCCACCTTTAAACCCTAATATCTCCATGAAAACCCTTTCGCGACTCTTTTGATTCTAACCAATTAAAAATTTTCAGACTCAACCGGCCAGTCACCGTGTTACAACACACCATTTTGGGGTGTGGGAATATTTTTGAAAAGTTACAGCTAAGTAAATTTGTTTATTTGTGTTGTTTATTTGATTGTTTTTGAGTGTTATATTGTTTTATTGTTGTGAATTTTGGTTAGGTATTTGTTTTGGAGGGTTTTGTATTGGATTTGTTATTAAATTTGATAAAAAAGGATAGGTTGAGGATAGGAGGTGATGGAAAAATCAGTGGGAAAAATGGGGAAAAGAGAAGACATTGGGAAAGATGGATGTTTGGTGAGAAGAGTGGTAATGACTTCGTATGCATTACCGATGGGAATTACGATTAGGTTGAAGCACAAGAATGGATGCAGAAATGCAGGAGAAAATGAAGGAATTATGAGTATAGTGGAAAGGGCTAACCCGAAGGTGGTTTCGGAACTGGAAATGGTATTGAAGGGGATTATGATGACCATTGGATGCAATGGTTGTGGTGTGGACAAAGAAGAGTCCGCAGGCGTTCTCTTCGATCATTCACAAGATGACGAGTACATACAATCGTCGATTCCCAGAAGCGAAGACTATATGTCTATCGAAAGCCCGAGTGCCACAGCGGTATCTTCATGGGGAAATAGTACAATCCTGGATAGACTTCCATCATCCGAGAGAGCATTGTACAAAAACTACAAGGACGATAGAAAATCGGATGGAGATTACGTGCCTAGGATAGGTAAAAAGAAGATGAATTTGGAAGATGTAGCAATGAGATTGGAAGGTGGGAGGACGACGGAAGGTAACGGAATAGGGGACAGCAAACATGCTGTAGAAGTGAAGGGTTCGGAAGAGAGAAGTGTGATCCCGCAGATCAAAAGACCGCTAAGATTTAGGGGACAAAAGGAAAGCTCGGTTGAATTAATCGAGGATACACCAATTGCGGAAACGCAAATAACGCTACCGTCGACGATGCCATACGGAGGTTCATCGATAAACGATATTTTGAGAGAAGCCATCGGGGAGATTGAGAGTGGACAATGTGTACCAGGAATCGAAATGGATACGGACACCGAAGAATATGAGGAGGAAGAAGTTAGATCAACCCTGTCAGACCACGACAGGATATTAAGACTAGAAAAACTAGTGATGGAAGTGAGGGAGGAAAATGACGACTTGAAGGATAGAATGGAGGATATTGTAACAAGTATCAAGGAAGGGAAATTAGGGTGCAAGAATTGCACGATTGATAAAGGGAAAGGTAAAGAGGTGGAGTTACCGTATGTGCCGGTAATGAAAAAGAACGTTGTGGTGAAGAGAAATGTGGTTGGGAGCAAATCTGAAAATGCTGACATCCCGACATTTAGGAATAAGGAAGGAACGTTCACCAGGGAGAATGTGGTGAATAAGGAACAGCCGAAAAAGTGGTCGGAGGTAACCAAAGCGGGTGATAAGGACGGATTCACTAAGGTGATAGGGAAGGCGGAAAGAAAAACGGTCAACAAGAAGACGACCATTGTTAAACACGACGTGCCTCCAGTGAGAGAGAGACACTTGAAGATTAGGTTTGAAGGTGAGAGGGGGAAAAAGCACGAACTACCCCAAGGAGTATCGCAAGAAAGAATCAGGGTTGAGTTAAACCAAACTCTTAAGAACCTGAATATTGACGGATACTTTAGTGTGGTTGGTAAGAACAGATGGGGGGATATCGAAATGACCCTGTCAAGAACAAGAGCGGTGGATATAATGAACGCCGGAGGAGCGATGAAGGAAACCCTGGAAGAATTGGGACTGGAAAACTTTAGCTTTGTGAGAGACACAAAGAAGGTTAAGTTGTACGTTGCAATGGTCCCACTAATGAAAGTTGGATACGGGAAGGAATGGAATATAGAGGATTGGCAGGAGGAAACGAGCTTTGACAGGATGGCAGCAGATATCGAAAGGAGTAACCCGGGGATATATGTGTGCGCGAGACCTTCATGGGTAGGGAAACTGAGTGTGATGAAGGAAAGGAAGCAGAGTACAGCGGGATTGGTGATACTGTGCGAGGAAAATGAGGATATGAAAAAGATAATGGGCAGAGACGAACCCAAAATCTTAGTTGGCGGAAGAAAAAGATTTTGCAGAGTATGGAGAGAAAGATCGGAAACAGTTATTTGCGACAAATGCTCTGAGGTAGGACACACAATGCCGGAATGCAAAGCTAAACCAGTGTGCAGATGGTGTAGGAAAGAACACTTATCGACGGAACATAAATGCCCTATAGTGGACTGTCCAGCACCGAAGGGCATGGCCTGTATGCACTGCCGAAAGATCTGCAGGCTATGTGACGAAACAACACACTATACAGGATACCGAGAATGTACAGTGTTAAGAAATCGAAGATCAACACCACCAAGATACGGGAAAAGTACACCGATGGAAAGCGACAACACATCGGCAAACGGAGTGAACGACAGAAGTAGAAATCGGTTTCAAATAACCGATAAATCTACAAGAAAAACTCCGGTGGATGAACAGCTAAGAGACAACTTGTCCAAAGGCGATAGGACAACAATCCCCAAAGTGAGAAGATCGAGTTCGGTTCCGGTCGGGAACAGGGTTGAAGATAAAGTGGAAACCCGAATTGATTAATGAGGGCAACCATCTGTACGATAAACGTGGGGAGAGGGGAAGGAAATAGGAATATGGTGATGGATGTTTTATATTTTGTGGATATTTTTATTTTTGTTGATGGACCGGTGGGTATGGATGGAGAATTTGTGGAACATGAAAATGTAAATTTTGAGTTGGTTTCACATGTTGTGGGGAGTGGAGTTGAGGTATTTGTAAGGCGGAATTTTGTAGGATGGATAACGGTGGTGAAGCACGGAGAGTGGGGTGCGATTATAGAGTATGAGGAAAAGAGAGGGATTAAAAAGAGGTTGGGAGGAGTATACCTGAAACCCGAAAGAAAAATGGATACAGTAAGAGAAGGTATGAATGGGTTCAAGGGATGCGATTTGATAATGGGAGACTTGAATGCAAGAAACCCACTGTGGGGAGGAAAGGCCGGGGACCAAAAGACAAATCAGTACGGAAATGCCTTGGCAAAATGGATGGAAGAGGAAGGGATGAAAGGGGTTGAACCGGACACGATGACATATCGAAACTGCTCGGTACTCGACATTACGATTTACAAAAAAGACCAACCACCACCGAGGGTCACGATAATCGACAAGACCGGACTGGAACATTATGGACAATTGTTGAGGACAACAATCGAGGAACCGGATAATGTCATGGAAGAAAATATAAATTGGAAAAAGGTGGACTGGAAAGAGGTTGAAAAGAGCCTAGAAGAGTTGGAAGACGAAAGAAGTGGAGGAGAAGCAATTGGGAATGGACTAAAAGGAATAATGAAGAAGATGCCGAGGAAAAGGATGGGGATGAATCGGATCGGGTGGTGGACGGAAGACCTAGAGAGGATGGCCAAAGACATCAAAAATATGAGAAGATCCAAAACGAAAGACTGGAAGCTTACTAGGAAAATATTCCGAAACATGTTGTTACAAGCCAGATACGACAACATGAAGGAAAAGCTGAACCAATGCAAGGATCCTCAAATATTTCATGCAATCAAATGTTTGGAAGGAAGAAGAGCTATACCACCGATGAGGAAAGATAATGGCGAAATAGCGACAACACACGAAGAGATTAGCGACATGATTGCACAACAGTTGGAGCCAGTACCAGAAGAACCGATGATCAGAACCACGATCAACATCGAAATGACAGAAGAAGAGCTGAAAGAAGCGATACACAACTCACCCACGAATACCGCCGGTGGAGTCGACAAGATGAGTTACCCACTCATGAGATTCTGGTTCAGAAAGGATAGGGAAGGGATGACAAGGAGGATGAGGTGTTTGATGGAGATGGATTCGGAAGATTGGCACAGAGCGGAAACGGTGCTGATAAAGAAAGGGGATAAGAAAAAATATGATGTAGTCAAGTCATGGAGAATGATACATCTACTACCGGTGATGGCCAAGATAGCGGAAAGGGTGGTGTTAGGAAAATTGACCCGGACGATGGACCTGGAGGAGACACAATACGGCTCAAGGAAAAATCGGTCAACGCAAGATATGTTCAAACAACTACTCGAGTTTACCGAATACAACAAGAACATGAAAACGTCACTGTTGACGATGGACGTCGAAGGGGGATTCGATAGAGTCAACATCGATATGCTATGCGAAATATTGATGTACAGAGGATGCCAAGGAGTATGGATTGAATGGATCAGGAGATGGGCAATGAACAGAAGTGTCAAATTCAGGTTTAACGGGAAAATAAGCAGAGTGTACCACCTGACGAGAGGAGTACCACAAGGATCCCCATTATCACCCTTTTTGTTCGGAGTATACGTGGCGGATGTATTCCGACCGAGAATAAAGACTGGGATAGGACTACGAACGATGGTGTGCAGCTATGTGGATGATGGTACAATAGCGGTCAGCACCCAGAACATATCGAATACGAAATACGAACTGGCAAGGATATTCGATGAATGTGACGAAGTCGCCAGAAAAAGGGGAATGAAATTCAATCCGGATAAGGTGGACTGGATAGGATTTGGAAAGACGGATTGGGGGAAGTTGGAGATTAAAGGGATGGAGAAGAGAATGGTGGAAGAGATTAGGATATTGGGATACAGGATGGGGAGGGATAGAAAGATGAAGAGCCATATGGAGTATTGGATGGAAAGAGGGATTGGGGTGAAGAGAAGGATTGCGAGTGTGAGCAGAAGATATGGGAGTGAAGGAGGACTTGACGCATGGGGATGCATGAGACTCATACAGGCGGTGTACTTGCCAACAATATACTACGGTATAGAATTCGTGGCGAGAGATCCCCAACTGATTAAGAGAATGCAAGTCGAAATGAACGATACACTCAGATCTACATTTAGGACACCCCTTAGATATGCGAATAGGATACTAAGGAATGAAACCAGGACCACTCCAGTCGAAATCGAAGGAAGATTTGTACAACGAAAAATGTACGAACGACAAAGGAAATGGAAATACGGAGAGAACCTCCCGTGGTTCGGCTGCATCGTGAACGACTGGAAGGACAATAGAATAGGGGAACCGATGACGGAATCGATGAAGGAAATAAATAATTTGCCGGATGTGAGGATTAGAATTGGAAAGGAGATTGCCAAAAATGAGCATATTAAAGAGATGGAAAACATGGAGAAAGATGAGATGTGGGCGTATACGGATGGAACCAAGGGGAAGGATACGGCAGCAGCAGCATGGGTTGTAGTGGGAGGAGAAGGGTTGGTGGAAGAAGAGAACGGTATGAGGGTGCCTAACCATTGGTCGATTACAAAAATTGAGATATCGGCTATAATGATGGCGATAAGAGACCTGGTTAGACACGGGAAGAAAAGGTTGAGGATATTCTCGGATAGTAAATCGGGAATTGAAACAATCAAAGGAATAAAAAGGGAAGGGATGAACGCCTCGATGTGGGATATGATGGCGGACCACATAAACCAATGGGAAAGCGTTAAAATCGACTGGATCCCAGGCCACCGAGGAATTTTCGGTAACGAAAAGGCGGATAATACGGCCAAGCGATACGGGAACAGAGCAATAAACGAAAACGGTCGATGGAAAGACGTGGACTACCAAGTAGACCCGACAACGAGGCTGAAGGAGATAAAAGAGGTGGAATGGAAGGAATGGGATGAGAAGGAAGGACACGAATACTATAGAAGGGGACTCAAGAAACCGACACACATGAAAAGCCTGTCAAGACTGGACTACTACGTCTTGATAAGATTACGATCCGGAGCGGATAACCGCGGCCACGAGGATTGTGAAAACGGTGACAGCAGATACCATCTGATAAGTTGCAACAAATACAACCGACCCGACTTGGAAGAAGAGGATTTATACGATGACAAAAAGATTCCTCAATGGAAAGAATGGTGGACGAAAAACGAATACCTAGGAATGGGAATACCCACAAACATGAAAGAGCAACAAGGAGTGAGAGTAATGTTTGGTAATCCTTTCGACAACACCATAACAATCGAGGAGAACGGTCGGGTGGTGAAGATGAAGGTGGACCAACGATGCAATAAGTGTGGTACGAATCACATGGGGATGTGTGTTAAAAAGGTGACCTTGTTGGAAACCGGAAGATGGTTTTTCGTGGGGAAGGATAAGATGGAATGCAGGATATGCAATGGGAAGTTCGGAGGGGGTAGCACTACGAGACCAGGTGGGTCTGGTTTGAAAGGGCACTTGACGAGGAACAAGTATTGCGGAACGAAGTGGGAGGAAGAGTTTTATGAAGAATTTGTAAGAAGAATGGATGGATGGGATGAAGAGTACAGATTGGGTGTACTGATTAAATGGTTGACGAAGAGGTGGAAAAATGGTGACGTTTGTAAGGGATGCGGGAAGGGTATGTTGAAGGAGAGCGTGCGAAAACACGTAAGGAAATATGATAAATGTGAAGAGGAAGGATTGAAGTGGATGATAGATGAGCTGCAGGACAGCTCATAGGTTGATGGTGTTGAGTTATATTTTGTTTGTTTTTATTTGTTTTATTTTTTGTTATATGGTATGAGGGATGGGCTGGCGTACCCCGGGAATGTACTGCTGTGGGATAGAGAACCTGGATAGGGATGCTTCCTGTATTTAGTTACGAATATAAGATATTATCATGAAAACTTGAGATATTTCTGTTTTCTCTCTATTAATGTGTAGAGGGCCACCTACCCTACCACCTAATAGAGCCACAATTCTCATTGGACTGGTGGTTGAAAATCCTTTGATGGTTGAAGATGGGCAATATTTGCTCGGCAAAGTACTCCGGCTACAGATGTCCCCCACCATAGTCTAACCTTTATCCTCCTGCCTCCTCCACAAGCGATTTCAATCATTGGTAAACTACGAGTATGAGCCTCAAGAATTACCCGGCAACCGCAGAGTCGCATCCCACCACCCCACCACCCCACCATACAAACATTATTTCTCTTAAGAACCAATCAAAGTCTCCGTTCATTCGCTCTTGCTCAATGCCTCCAACTTTGAACCTTAATAGCCCTTCCAAAGACGCTATCTCCCCCCACGTCTTTACCATGTATTCCAAGACTTCACTCATATCTTTCCCTGGCCAGCAAACAGCTAACAGAGACCTCTCTCCTCCAGACGGCCTGCTACATCCGCAGGCTCACACAAAACCTTTCTCCGACTAGCTCTTCATCGAACCGCTCTTTCAGCGCTTGGCGTCAAGTCCGGCGAACTCTGCCAGATTTCAACTATTGGGGCTGGTGAGGGGAAAGTTTTCCCGGTTGTCGCTTGGTTGTCGTCTGATCCACATGTGCAGAGACATGTTGCGTTGGTATCGGACAATGTGAAGACGCTGTTGGGGGCTGGGTATGAGGATAAAGTGCTCGTCGAGCGGTATACCGGAAGGGTGGCTGATGCCGCAAGGGTTGCGGTGAAAGAGGGGGATGGGAAGTCCGTAGTGGAGGAGGGATGGAGATGGTATTTGGAACATATTTTCAGTGAGTGCTCATGAAATGTGCACGGAAGGTGGATATGACTGACGAGGGGGGCTAGTCGAGTCAAAGTACATTTATGATGGTTTGAGTATTCCGAGCACAGAGTATAAAGGTGTCAAAAGGCTTTTTCGAATAGAAAGGGTCACTGGAGAAGGGGGCGCCTGGATCGAAGATCAACCGATGGTATATAAAGCAACCTTATCTACAGCCGTCGAGCTAGCCAATCCTTCCTCCCCGCCCTCAAGGCCCGCCGCCATTCCTGCGCCTAAGTTAAAATCTTTAAAAGAACCTACCCTGCAATCCGACTCTGCAATCATAGTACCACCCTCAAAAATCAACTTCTCGTCCATCGGTGGCCTCGCTCCACAAATCACGGCACTTAAGGCTCTCCTCCTCTCAACCCTCCACCATTCACACCATTTCACTAAACGCAACCTAACCCCCCCGCGTGGAATCCTCCTTTACGGCCCTCCCGGCACCGGAAAGACTCTTCTCCTCAAGGCCATCGCATCTGAGATCTCAGCCCGATGCTACGTCTTGAACGGTAGTGTAGTAGGCAAGTACCTTGGGGAGAGCGAGGCCGCTATTCGTAAAGTTTTTGCGGAAGCCAGGAAGAACCAGCCGGCGGTGGTGCTCATGGATGAGGCAGATGCTATAGCGCCTAAAAGGGGTGAAGGTGACGGGAACGAAGGGAGAATCGTTTCTACAATATTGATGGAGATGGACGGAATGAGTTATGGGGACAGTGAAAGCGCTGAAGTAGTAAAGTTGGTGGTTGTGGCAGCCACAAGTCGGCCGAATGCTATCGACCAGGCGCTCCGTCGGCCGGGTAGGTTTGATAGAGAAGTTGAAATTGGTACTCCGAACGTTGATTCTCGTAGGGAAATTCTTGAAATCCTCACTCGAGGCGTAGACTTCTCCAACGAGCAACCCAAGGAAGCCACGATCGAGGCACTGGCCGCCAAAACCCACGGCTTTGTTGGCGCAGATTTGGAGGCAGTCGTTCGCATGGCCTTCACCAGCGCGCTGAAGCGCCTGGAACAGGACCATCTCGATTTGTCAACTCTCACCCTCAATGACACTCTAGAGACCCACCCCCAACTCCTCCTTCGCGGAGAAGACATAGACACAGCACTAAAAGACGTCCGCCCGACCGCCATGCGCGAGATCTTCCTGGAACCTCCTAAGGTACGTTGGTCCGATATCGGCGGCCAAGAGGAAGTCAAACAGCGCCTGCGAGAAGCTGTCGAATGGCCATTAACCCACCCCGAGGTATTCTCCCGTCTAGGCGGTACCCCCAGAAAAGGTCTCCTACTCTACGGGCCGCCTGGTTGCTCAAAGACCCTCACCGCGAAAGCACTGGCTACAGAAGCTGGGTTGAACTTTATGGCTGTCAAAGGCCCTGAGCTGTTCAATATGTATCTTGGCGAATCGGAGCGTGCTGTTAGGGAGGTGTTTAGGAAGGCCCGTGCTGCAAGTCCGAGTATTATCTTCTTTGACGAGATTGATGCGCTGAGCGCTAGCCGTGAGGGTGGTGGGAGGGGAGGCGGCGGTGGAGGTGGGGGAAAGACGAACGTGCTAACTACGCTGCTCAACGAAATGGATGGTATTGAGGATCTTAAGGGCGTGACCATTCTTGCTGCCACCAACCGTCCGGAAATTATTGTACATTTCCCCTCTCACGGATCGATTGATCTCTAAGTTGCTTAACTATTCTAGGACCCAGCGCTCCTCCGCCCCGGCCGCCTCGACACAATCCTCTACGTCGGACCTCCAGACCTATCCGCCAGAAAGCAAATTCTCCAGATAAAGACCGGCAAAATGTCCATATCTACAGACGTCGACCTCGACCACTTCGCCGAAGCCACGGAAGGCTTCTCGGGTGCAGAAGTAGTTAATATATGTGACGAGGCTATCCACTACGCTATGCGAGAGTCCTTCCTCATCGAAGCGGTTTATACTAGGCATTTCGAAGCGGCGCTGGACAATGCTGTTCCGCGGATTACCACTGAGATGTGTGAGGCTTATGAGAATTGGTTTGTGGCTGGGGTTAAGAAGATATAGTGGTGATGTGCTAGTTGTTACTAATGCATGCATGCACGGATCATCACTCGGGTGCTTTTTCGTGTGGTATCATCATCGCGGGAAGATATTGACTTTATAGCCTTAGAGAGGTAAAGTGGATATCCGGAGCAGTGTTGAAGCCATCTGCGAGGGAATAATAAAATACTGTGAACCTGCAGACCAACTTGTGAAAACCCATCCCCCCCCCCCCCGAAGTAAGTTTAGACAGACAAGTGCAGGGATGATGAAACCGGGCGCATCCCGATACGCAGGCAGGTGGAGAGGCAGAAGAGGCAAGAATGACGACACGCCTGCCAAAAAATCGATGTAAAGAAATCGTACTAGAAAACGAGGGAGAGGGGAGGGTGAGTAGATATGGAAGGGGAAATAGGTATAGGAGAATTGATATCGAACCAAGAGAAGGGGAGGGGAGAAAGCAAGTGGAAAGAGAGAAGTAAAGAAGGACCCCTTGAAAAAAAAGAGAAAGCAGAATAATACAGTCTCCAAACCCCTTAAAATAAAGCAGAGCAAGGCAAGGCAATGCGATACACCTGTCCAACCATTTCCCGATTTTTGAAATCCTTTTTCCGACCTCCCCTTGATTGATTCCAAACCGCACACCCACGACATAAAACGAACTTGCAATACCCATCCATGTTGAACACCGACCGACTCGTTATATTTACGTTTGCCCCTTTTCTACTCCTAATTGATTCCCAACCGAAAGTATTCGCCTAGACAGTTTCTTTTCCTTTCCCTCCCGTTTTGTGCCACTGTTCATTAAACAACCCCCCCCCCCCATCGTACAATGACTTTTGGTTTGCTGTGGTTTCGTCTAATAATTAATTATAAGTGAAGAAGGGCTGGCATATCCTGCCCTAAGCTAACGGCCATTGACGGCGCTGTTCCAGCACTCGAGAAGCTGGGATTGGTTAGTAAAAGAGATTTATGAGCATTGGTTTGTGCGGGGGTAAGGGGGAAAGGAGATTGACCTTATCGCCAACGATTCCCTGGCCTACCAAGTACCTTCCTAACCGTTCTACGACTTCAAGTTGTTCCTCGGGGGAGAGACTTGTGATTGCAGTCTCGAGGATACCACCGACGCTCGCACGCTGGTTTACAGCGATGAAGGATTGATAGTACATGTAAGAGAAGAAGCCCATGATAAACTGACAATCCATTCGATCTGAGAGAAGCCGTTAGACATGGCTTGATAATATGGGGGGAGTATAATAACCAGTGATACCACCGTGACCCGGAACAAGATCTCCGAAATCTTTAATCTTAAAGGTTCTCTTGAGTCCACTGGCGAAAAAGCCTCCAAAAGGTGCGATCAATGAAGCAAAAGTAGCCATCGCAAGGATATGGAATTGCATAGGCTGAACCCTTACAGTTGTGCCAAGGACTGGCTGCAGGAAGAACAGAAGTTGATACTCATGTTTAAGGAAAACCGGGTTGGGATCACATTCAAGCCCGGTGAATGCATTGGACCCGAGATCCTATTAGTTGAGACAGCCCAACATTAGTAACGCCACTAAGACTAGTACATGGATTAAATTGAGGGGAAACCGGGAAATGTTAGATGTGGATCAGGCATGCCATGACTCTGCAGTGCGCTTCTTGGAGGCACTCAGAAGTCTAACGTCTATACAAGGAAAGGCATCTCATCATATTACCAGCTCCACACGCCGGGGGTTTGATAGGCGGAATGTTGGGTCGCTCAGAGATGTGCTCTGGGGTCGAATTAGGAGATTTTCTCACCTTGACTGGACAAATAAAGTACTTGTATCGCATCAAGATGTTTGTCATCACCAACCCGAAGAAAACAGTGCAGATCCAGGCACCGACAAAGCCCTCTACCGTCTTTTTTGGGGAGATCTTGATGAGTTGGGTGCGCCCAAATGTGATTCCGCAGATGTAGGCAAAGATATCATTGGTGATTACTAGGGACACTGGGAGGAAGAACCAAATCATTCCCTCGAAAATATTGTTCATGATGAAGTGCGCTTGAACCACAACCAGATATAGAGCCATGTGGGTCCACGCGAACTGCGTAAACTGGAATCTGTAGTGTCCCTTCTTGAGAGAGGCAACAAAGAAGACAAATCCTGTATCTATGTTCAGAATGATGATATTAAGAAGAGAAGGGAGAAGTAACACCTATTATGTAGAGCACGAAGCTGATGAATCTGTGATGGGTTGCAAAGGGCAGTAGAAATGCATCAACCACGACAATATGTTTGAAGTAGTAAATTACACTCTCGCCGTACAGAAAGTACATGGTGGCAGCTAGGAAGTACCAATTTAAGCTCTTGGTGAATTGTAGCTTTTTTTCACGCGAAGGCACATTTGCGATAGCAATGACTTCTTTGAATGTTATCACCTGAACAGCCGTAACCAGGATCACCAAATAGATGTGACCCGCGGCCATGGCGGCGAAAAAAAGTGCTATCATTAAGAGGGTCCATATCGTCCTTGTTATGAAGGTTTGCTTCTTCTTCTCATACTCTGAAAGCGAGGGAGGTTCTTCCTGAATTCATTCCACACGTGTTAGCGGCACTATTCGTTCCAGTGGAAGAACCATTAACAGATCAGTTTAACGATCAATTAATCAGTCTCAGTGCGACGTGCCTGTATTACAGGAGACCTATATGCAGATGATGAATCTGCCCCATCTCCGTGAAGAGTTGATCGTGTGGTAACACCATCTTCACTCGAAAAGCTACTCCTCCTTGCGCTTGAGTCGTTGGATGTGCTGAGTTGTGAGCGGTGGGCGAATTTGACGTTCCTTCGCGGTTTGGCCATTTTTGGTGAGAGAGAGAGGGAAGGGAAGGAGATTAGAGCAGAGGCAGGATGAAGATCCTGTTTCACACACCAACGCCAAAGATTGCAAACGTGGTCACAACCTCGAAAACCGAAAGGGAAAGAGACTATCGTAGCTGGAGTTGAGAGGAGTAATTAAGGTAGTGGTATCGATACCGTGCCGGTACTCAAAGCGTTGAAGATGAAGGCGTGAGGTTTGCTGGTCCCTTTCTTTTTCCTTTTTTCCTTTTTTCTTCCTTTTTTCCCTCACCTCTTCGCTCCTTCTCTTTCCTTCTTCCCCCTTCTTTCTCTTTGCTTTTCACGCCTATGTGGGTATGGAGCGCTGAACAATGAGAGAACCCGGAGGATTGAAGGGCAACAGGTGGGGGGGGGGGGTGGTTTGGTATAATACAATCGCTGTCACCACTTGTAAGTACCAGCAGTGTTGGGCAGATTATATGGATTTGCTCGAGCAAGTGACGCGGTCAAAATTTTCCCCTAAGGCCCAGGGCTCCGAGGTTGATTATGCCAAGGCCGCTGGATCGGCCAGGTTGACCTACCCCCATATCCGGCGAAGTTTGTGATAGTATTATATATCACACTGGCAGCGCATCTCAGGATATTCCCAAGCCAACCTACCATCAAACTATGAATCCAGTGACTATACTTCAACTTGCCTCACCCTGCTGCAATCGCTCATGTGCTGCATTCTCATATCACACCGTGAATAATGTGGATTGCAGGTTACCTACGGTACCCGACCCGATGATACACAAGGTCAAAGGACGAGCTACGTCCGGCACCATGCCGGTAACGGTATTGTTAGGATGCTGTAACACCAGGAGCTCCGGGATGATATCTGCTTGGTACCGCAGGGAGTTTTATCATAGCATCGTACACATAAATCTTTCCCCAGTTCGCCAAATTTCCCCGCGTGAGGTCTAATAAGCACTGATATTCGCCAATTTGTAAGGTATCATATCTGGAAACAAAGAAGACGGCTTGGCATCGGGAGAACCTTGTTATCCGGTATAGCTAGCGCGATTTATTACCTCTCGGAGACCTCACTACGAGGAAGCAGGCACTCAAATACGGGATGACCATCTGGCTTGGCACCAAGAGAATTCGACCTATCCCAGGACACTTTGGCGATTGGCGGGTAGAGTTAATGCAGTACTGTACCGATAGTAAACTGCTGTCCATAAAGTTCTCATACCCCAGCGCGTATTTGTGGCAGTGTTGTGGCTGGTGAGAATGTACCATCACAACTGAAGATCGGTGGAGAAGGTACATTCACACCAGCCACAACACTGCCACAAATACACAATGGGGTATGAGAACTTTATGTTTTTTTTTTTTTTTGTTAAATCCTAGAATTTATTTGCTTAAAGGCGCAAACCTCCGCTTTAAAGGCAAGTATCACAATAAAGACAAATACAAGCCCCCATTTTGGCCCTGAGGCATGTCGGTCAAAAGCCTCCTCCACAGGCCTAGGGAAAAACAAGCCACCCCAAGTCCCTCTGGTATGGGACCAACCGCACATCCAGCCCAAAGAAAGAACTCCACCATGTGGC
>Ga0307509_10005221_pt1 | contig 18205 bp, 18 predicted proteins | sample 10_EM_MG_FD_202245 | JGI IMG/M metagenome (GOLD analysis project Ga0307509, IMG submission 202245) | Populus trichocarpa ectomycorrhiza microbial communities from riparian zone in the Pacific Northwest, United States - 10_EM | ecosystem: Host-associated > Plants > Roots > Unclassified | place...
TGCGGGCGCGCGGGATGACGCCGCTCTACTCGACGGCGTGGACGAACGACGCGTCGCTCGGCGTCGCGCGCAAGCTCGGGCTTGTCACGTATGGCAGTACCTGGACGATGACCTAAGCTGTGGCCGCATGCGCGAGCGTGCGATGAAACACGAGGAACGTCCCACCGGCGTCGCTCGGTGTGGTACCGACCAGCTGCGCGTTCAGGTGGTTCGCGACGGCAAGCGATGCAGCGTTTCCATCGAGGACCTTGATCACCGCTCGGGTTGCCTGCAGCGTCGTCGCGGCGTAACCGAGTGCCAGGTCTGCGGCACGCCTGGCGATGCCTCTCCGGCGCCACGGCGCGGCGACCCAGTACGAGAGATTCACATCGTGCTCGTCGAGTCGGCGCAGCTCGACGCCGCCGGTGATCGCGCCCGTCGCACGGTCGCAGATCGCCCAGGAGCGGACGGGGCCGTCGAGCCGCCACGCTTCGCTCCAGCCTTCGATCGCACGCACCACGTCTTCCAGCGTCGAGCGTCGTGGGAATTCGAACCAGCGAGCGACCTCGTCGTCCTCGCCGGCGAGCCACTCGCGAGCATCCGCGAGGGTGGGTGGACGAAGCCGAAGCGCGTCGCTGTCGATGATCATCGCGGACCGGCTAGCTGAACGTGATGCCCTGCGCGAGCGGTAGCTCGGTCGAGTAGTTGATCGTGTTCGTGGCCCGCCGCATGTAGTTGCGCCACGCGTCGGAGCCGGACTCGCGGCCGCCGCCGGTCTCCTTCTCGCCACCGAACGCGCCACCGATCTCGGCGCCGCTCGGACCGAGGTTGACGTTCGCGATGCCGCAGTCGCTACCCGACGCGGCGAGGAAGCGCTCCGCCTCGCGCAGGTCGTTCGTGAAGATGCACGACGACAGGCCCTGGGCCACGTCGTTGTTGAGCGCGATCGCGGCGTCGAGCTCCCGGTAGCCGAGCACGTAGAGGATCGGCGCGAACGTCTCTTCGCGCACGACCTGGGTCTGCCCGGGCATCCGCGCGATCGCGGGCTGGACGTACGCGCCGCCGTCGCAGCCGGCGACCGCGACGCGATCGCCACCGTGAACCTGGGCGCCGTCGGCGCGGGCGCGGGTGAGTGCGTCCTGCATCGCGTCGACGGCCGCACCGTCGATCAGCGGGCCGACGAGTGTCGCGGCCGTGCGCGGATCGCCGATCCGGAGCTGGCCGTACGCGCGCTCGACGCGCGAGACCAGCTCGTCGCGCAACGAGTCGTGGACGATCAGGCGGCGCAGCGTCGTGCAGCGCTGACCGCACGTGCCCGCGGCGGAGAACAGGATCGCGCGAGTCGCGAGCTCGAGGTTCGCGGTCGGTGCGACGATCATCGCGTTGTTGCCGCCGAGCTCGAGCAGCGAGCGCCCGAACCGCGCGGCGACCCGCGGCGCGATCGCGCGGCCCATCCGGGTCGAGCCGGTGGCGCTGATCAGCGCGACCCGGCGATCGTCGACGAGCGCCGCGCCGGTCGCGGCATCACCGATCAAGATCTCCGACAGTCCCGCCGGCGCGGCCGCACCACTCTCGGCGAACCGCGCGAGGGCGCGCTCGAACAGCGCTCCACATCCGAGTGCGGTCAGCGGCGTCTTCTCCGACGGCTTCCACACGACCGCGTCACCGCACACGATCGCGAGCGCGAAGTTCCACGCCCACACGGCGACCGGAAAGTTGAACGCGCTGATCACGCCGACCACCCCGAGCGGGTGCCAGGTCTCCGCCATCCGGTGCCCCGGCCGCTCCGACGCGATCGCGAGCCCGTAGAGCTGGCGCGACAAGCCGACCGCGAAATCGCAGATGTCGATCATCTCCTGAACCTCGCCGCGCGCCTCCGCGACGATCTTGCCCGCCTCGATCGTGACGAGCGCGGCGAGCACGTCCTTGTGCGCGCGCAGCTCCTCGCCGAGCAACCGGATCAGCTCACCTCGCCTCGGTCCCGGCACGCTCCGCCACACCAGGAACGCCTCGTGCGCGCGTCCGATCGCCGCGGTCGTCGCCGCCGCGTCGTCCGCCCGCAGTCGCGCCGTCACCGAGCCGTCGATCGGCGAGCGCGCAACCAGATCACCGTCGAGCCGCGCGCGAACGCCGAGCGCGGCCAGCTGTTCACTGACATCCATGCCGCGTCATACCTCCCAAAGGGGACGGTCTACAATTGCGCAAGTTCAACCTCGTAACCACGTGTCCTCACACGCCCCCGAAAGGGGACGGTCTACAGTTGCGCAAGTGAGCCGGCGTGGTGCTGCTCAGGCAGCAACGCGCCGACGCCCCGACCGACGCCGACGGTCACTCATGACCCCGAGCGCGGGAACTTGCCTAACTGTAGACCGTCCCCTTTGCGCACCACGTGATTTCCTGGGGTTGGTCGATCGAACTTGCACAACTGTAGACCGTCCCCTTTCGGGAGCTACTCGGTCTCTTTGATGTGGGCCCGGTTGACGGCCTTCATGAACTCGGGCGAGAGCTGCGCCGCGTCGAGCACGACCTTGCCGTCGTGCGCGGCCTTGACCGCGGGCCCGTCGATCCGGAAGTCACCGTTGTTCTCGACGTAGACGACGAGGTGATCCTTCTCGACCTTGCGAACGGCGCCGATCTCTTCGCCGCCCTCCTCGAGGTAGACCTGATCGTCGATCGAGACATTGAAAGTGTGCGTGGCCATGCGCGGCAGCTTAGACCGAAGTAGTCTGCCTGCCCATGCGCTGGCCATCGATCCTCTTCGCGCTGACCGCCGCGTGCGGGCACTCCAAACCTGCCGCACCTGCGGGTCCACCGAAGCCGCTGTACGAGCGCCTGGGTGGCACGCCCGCGATCACGGCCGTGGTCGAGGAGTTCGTGACCACGACCGGCAGCGATCCGCGGATCAGCCAGTTCTTCATCAACGCCGACATCCCGCGCCTGAAGAAGCTGATGGTGGAGCAGATCTGCCACGACACGGGCGGCCCCTGCGAGTACACGGGCAAGACGATGAAGGAGTCGCACGCGAACATGCATGTCAACGCGAAGGCGTTCGAAGCATTCATCGACGACCTGACGAAGACCCTCGCGAAGCTGAAGGTCCCGCAGCAGGAGACGAGCGAAGTGCTCGCCGCGTTCAACGGCATGCGCGCCGACGTGGTCACCGAATAGCGCGCAGCTCGACCGCGACGCCGCCGAGCACGGCGTTGCCAGACAGCGGATCGCGAAGCGCGTCGTCGAGCAGCGCGTTCAGGTTCGCGCCCGGGCGGGCCGCCGCGACGCTCATCCGCGTGTCGGGCTCGTCGTGGCCCCAGCCGTGCGGCACGCTGATCACGCCCGGCATCATCTGATCCGTGACCTCGATCTCGACGGTGATGGAGCGCTCGCCGCGCGCGAGCTCGGCACGCGTACCGGTCGCGAGGCCGAGCCTCGCCGCATCGCCGGGGTTGACGAGCGCGGTGCAGCGGAACTTGCCCTTCGCGAGCGTCGGCAGGTTGTGCATCCACGAGTTGTTCGAGCGCAGCTGGCGCCGGCCGATCACGACGAGCGCCGGCACGGGCCGCGCGAGATCCGCCTCGACCCGCGCGAGATCCGCGATCAGCGCCGGCGGTGCGAGCTCGAGCTTGCCCGACGGCGTCCGCAACACCTCGGGGATCCGCGGCGCGAGCGCACCCAGATCGATCCCCGCCGGCGTCGCGCGCAGCTTCGCGAGCGTCAGGCCGTCGGGCACCTGACCGAAGCGATCGCCATACGGACCGGCGCGCAGGCCGAGCTCGAGCATGCGCTCCGGGCCACGCAGGTCCTTCACCATCGCGAGCATCGGCTCCGCGAACGGCCCGGCGGTGCGGCGCACGTCGTCGGCGGTGAGCGCGTCGTCGAGCGCGCGCAGATCCGCGCCCGCGCCCTTGCCCAGCGCGATCGCGGTGAGCCGGAGCAGCAGCTCCCACTCCGCCGGGCGATCGTCGCGCGGAAACACGGCGGGGCTGAACCGCGCGGTGTTGCGCCACGCGAGCTGCGGGAAGGCGATGTCGTAGTGCGCGTCCTCGAGCGGCGACAGCCCGGGAAGGATCACGTCGGCGTGGCGCGTGGTCTCGTTGAGATAGATGTCGACGCTGACCATCAGCTCGAGCGAGTCGAGCGCCTTCGCGAGCCGCGCACCGTTCGGCGCCGACAGCACCGGATTGCTCGCGATCGTGACGAGGCCGCGCACCTGACCCAATCCCGGCGTCTCGATCTCCTCGACGAGGCAGCCCATCGGGAATTCGCCGAACACCTCGGGCGCGCCGCTCACCCGGCTCGTCCGCCGTCCGGTCGTGATGCCCTTGCCCTTGCCCGAGGCACCGAGCGTGTTCGCCGCGAACGCCGCGGCCTTCGGAAACATCGCCCCGCCCTCGCGGTCGAGGTTGCCGGTGATCACGTTGATCGCGTCGACGAGCCAGCTCGCGATCGTGCCGTACTCCTGCGTGCAGGTGCCGATCCGGCCGTAGACCGCCGCGCGGTCCGCCGCCGCGATCGTCCGCGCGAGCTCTGCGATCTCGGCCGCCGCGATCCCGCAGCGCGCCGCCACCCGCTCGGGCGGGAACGCTGCGACCGCCGCGCGAAGCTCGTCGAGCCCGGCGACGTGCTCGGCGAGCCGCACGTTCACGAGCCCTTCCGCGAACAGGACGTGCGCGAGCCCGAGCAGCAGGAACGCATCGCCACCTGGACGGATGAATACGTGCCGATCCGCGAGCGCCGCGGTCTCGGTCCGTCGCGGATCGATCACGATCAGCTTGCCGCCCCGCGCTTGCATCGCCTTCGCCTTGCCCTTGAAGTCGGGCACGGTCCACATGCTCCCGTTCGACACCACGGGGTTCGCGCCGAGCACGACGAGCAGATCGGTGCGCGCGAGATCCGGCACCGGCACCGACAACCAGTGCCCGAACATCCAGCCACACGCGAGCTGCTTCGGCATCTGGTCGAGCGTCGACGCCGAGTACACGTTCTTGGTCCCGAGCGCACGGCCGAACCGCGCACCGTAGAGCAGGAGCCCGAACTTGTGCGCGGTCGGATTGCCGAGCGACAGCGCCATCGCATCGCGATCGCCGCGCGGCCAGCGTCGCTCGATCTCCGCGAACGCCTCGTCCCACGTGACCTCGACGTGCTTGCCATCGCGCTTGACGAGCGGCGCGCGGAGCCGATCCGGATCGTCGTGCAGCTCGCCGAGCACCGCACCCTTGGGGCAGATGAAGCCCTCGCTCGCGACATCGGCATCGTAGCCGCGGACCGAGACGACTCGATCCTGCTCGATCCCGAGCTCGAGCCCGCAGCATGCCTCGCACAGGGGACAGATCCGGTGGGCCGTCGTCACGCGCCGAGCATACCCCTATCCGAAAAAAGGCGACGCGCCAGGAGAGCGCGGCTCCCCCAGCGCGTCGCAGCGTATCGCTGGATCAGCTTCCGACCTTGTTGCCGAGGTTCCTGCCGGCGTCCTTGATCTTGTCCGCGGCGTCGCGGGTCTTTTCGGCGACCTTCTCGGCGCCCTGTTTGATCTTGGAGCCCGCCTTGTCCGCGGCGTCCTTGGCCTTATCTGCGGCGTTGTCGATCTTGTCCTTCAGGTTGTCGTTGTTCATGACGACATGTACTGCAACGTCGGGGCCGACTTGCTGCGGCGCAGCGTGGCCAGATCACGTCGTCGAGTCGAGCGCACGCGCGCGGTGCGCAGCGGGACTCGTGCCCTGCCGAGCTCGGTCGAGAACGCGTAATCCGGCTATCGGATCCGAGCGCCGCCGAAATCTCCGCAGCCCTAGAACGCCGGCATCGCGGTCGGCTCGGGAGCCGCGCCGCGCGCCTGCGTGCTCGCGCGGTACGCGTGGTTGCGCGCGCGCATCACGTTGCCGAGCGGCTTCATGTCCTTGCGGCAGTGCCACGGATCGAACGCGGCCTTCTCGACGTACTCCTCGATCGCCTTGCCGCGCGGCGACGCGATGTCTTGAACCGGCAGGGTCAGCCGCGCGACGGGGACCAGCTCGCCCTTCCACTCGACGCTCGCATCCTCGATCGGCGTCGTCTTCTCGCTCTCGTAGAACTTCACGCACAGGTCGTAGACGACCGGCTTGTCCTTCAGTCGCGCCGCGAGCTCCCCGCCGAGGTCGCCGGCCTTCGTCGTCACGGTCACCGGATCCTGCGGGCGGATCACGTACTGCACCGCGAACGGACCGAGCTGGCTCGGCAGCGCGGTGTAATACGCGGTCGCGGCGAGCGGCGCGGTCGGGAGACGGAACCCGCCGAGCGCGCCCTTGATCACCTGGATCGCGCGCGAGAACCCGAGGCTGCCGATCAGCCGGATCGGCAACAGCGCCGGGGTCTGGGCCGCGCGCAGGAGCTTGATGAACTCCTCGGCGTCGCGCACCGGTGTGACCGGCGTGCGGATCGCGAGGAAGTCCTGGGTCACCGCCGTCTCCATCCCGGGGATGACCTTCTCGCCGGCGACGCCGATCACCTTGATCGCGATGCCGCGGACGTCGGGCTTCTTGTCGTGCTGGCGGCGCGGCGCGCCGTTCGAGTAGCGCACCAGCGCGGGGTACTTCTTCGGCGTGGCGAACATGCCGTGGCGCGCGTCTGTGGCGGCGTCGGCGAGCACCTCGAATTCGGCCTCGACCCCGAGCCCCTTCGCGTGGAGCGCGCGCCCGGCCTTCGCCTTGGCTTGGATCGCCGAGAGCACGCCGGTGAAGTACTCGAACCGCGCCTGTTCGTCCGGCGCCACGACTTCCTTCCAGTCCGTTGCGGGCATCGTGCGGAGTATGGCGCGTTTGGCCCGACGGATGACGTCTTCGAGGCGCGGAACCCGTGGCAGGATGCGCGCCGATGCGACGCGCTTCCCTCTCCCTTCTCGTGATTCTCGCCGCGTGCCGCAGCGACGATCCTGGCCATCCCATCCACGGCGACCCCGATGCGCCGCGCGTCGACCCGCCGGATGCCGCGTCGTCCTGTGGGCGCACGCTCGCACCCGACGGTGCACGTACGCTCGTGGTCTCGAAGCCATACACCGCGGCGTCGGATCCGGCGACCACCTACGAGCTCCTCGACCTGTCGGCAACGGGCACGCTCACTCGCCACACGCCGCCGGCGCTGTTCGCGATGCACCGCGCCGCGTTCGGCGCGATCGCGTTCACGCCCGACGGCAAGATCGGCATGGTGCCGCAGGCGGACGGCACCGTCGGCGTGTTCGGCACCGATGGCCAGGTGATCGATCCGGGCTTCGGGATGGACATGTTCTACGCGAGCCGCGTCGTCATCGATCCCGGCGGTGCGGTCGCGTACGTCGTCGACAGCGACACCCAGGCGAACGGCGGCGGGATCTACGCGCTCCGGATCGGCTGCGACGGCAAGCCCAGCTTGATCGGCAAGGTCGCGGCGGCGAGCACGCCGAACGGACTTGTCCTCGACGGCACTCGCGCGTTCGTTGCCGCCGGCCAGCAGGTGCTCGACGCACCGGCGAGCAACGAGGCGGTGATGCTGCACTGGGATGGCACCACGAGCGCACCCGCGGTCACGGCGAGCGCGAACGCGTTCGCGACCGGCGACGCGATCGTCGGCGGCTTCGCGCTCGGCGTCGACAAGAAGACGCTGTTCATCGGCGACACCAACGCCTTCTCCGGGATCCCGAACCGGGTCGCGGTCGTCGGCGTCGGCGCGGACTCGCTCGTCCCCGCGACGATCCTCACGCCGATCGCGGATCCCGAGGCGATCGTGGCCTCGCCGTTCGGCAACGTCGCCGTCGTGACGAGCACCGCCGACGGCGATGCGATCCTCGTCCTCGACGACGGCGGCACGAACCACGCGTGGCGGATCCGCGGTCCCGTCGCGTACAGCGGCGCGGGCCCGATGCTCCCGGGCGACATGGCACCGATCACCCGCGGCGCGCTCGAAGGCCATGTCTTTGTCAGCGAGCTGTCGTCGATCCGCCACCTCGCGTTCGACGACAACGGCGGCGTCACCGATCTCGGATCGCTCCAGTTCGGCGACGGGATCGATCAGATCCTCGGCGCCATCGGCGTCACACCTTAGCGCCGGCGAGGTCGGCGCCCGCGTCGAGGCAGAGCAGCCGCACGCGCCCGGTCGCGCAGGTCCGGCCCTCCTCGTTCGTGACGACCGCCTGCCACACCTGGGTCTTCCGGCCCCGCGTCACCGGTGTCGCGGTGACCTTCAACGTGCCGCTGCGCACCGCGGTGATGAACGACGTCGCGTTCTCGAGCCCGACGACGCTCTGGCCGCGCGCCATCGCGACCACCGCCGCGCCCGTCGAGCACGCCGCCTCGATGATCCCGCAATGGACCCCGCCGTGGACGATGCCGTACGGCTGGGTGTGGATCGGCGCGATGACGAGCTCGCCGACGCACTCTTCCTCGGTCACCACGCTGAAGCGCAGCCCCATCGCGGTGTTCCAGCCACCGAGCATGCCGTTGAGCTGCGCGCTGTAGTCGGTCATGAGTCAAGATAAGCTGTGCGCTCGTCATGACCAAGTCACTGCGGGTCGCGCTCGCGGGCATCGACCTCCTCAATTCGCCCCGCTTCAACAAGGGGACCGCGTTCGATCAGCGCGAGCGAACCGAGTTCGGCCTCCACGGACTGTTGCCGCCGCACGTCGGCACGCTCGAGCTCCAGGCCCAGCGCCGCGCCCAGGCCCTGGCCGCGCAGCCGACCGACTTCGCGAAGTACGCCTTCCTGCGCGACCTGCAGGACATCAACGACACCTTGTTCTACGCGCTCCTCGCGCGCGACGTCGAGGCGATGCTGCCGCTCGTCTACACCCCGACCGTCGGCGAGGGCTGCCAGCGGTTCAGCGAGATCTGGCGCAAGCCGCGCGGCTTGTTTCTGTCCTACCCGAACAAGGATCGGATCGCGCAGATCTTCGATCACGCGCGTTACGACGAGATCGAGTGCATCGTGGTCAGCGACGGCGAGCGGATCCTCGGCCTCGGCGACCAGGGCGCGGGCGGCATGGGCATCCCGATCGGCAAGCTCGCGCTCTACACCGCGCTCGGCGGGATCAAGCCCGAGCACTGCTTGCCGATCCTCCTCGACGTCGGCACCGACAACCAGGCGCTACTCGATCACCCGCTGTACATCGGCTGGCGCCAGAAGCGCGTGCGCGGCGCCGACTACGACGCGTTCGTCGACGCGTTCGTCACCGCGGTGAAGCAACGCTGGCCGCACGTGCTGCTCCAGTGGGAGGACTTCGCGGGCACGAACGCGAGCCGCCTCCTCGCGCGCTATCGCGACGAGCTGTGCACGTTCAACGACGACATCCAGGGCACCGCGGCGATCGCGGTCGCGACGCTGATCTCCGCGATCAACGTGACCGGCGTGCCGCTCGCCGAGCAGCGGATCGTCGTCGTCGGGTTCGGCAGCGCCGGCCTCGGGATCACGAACCTCATGGTGCAGCTCATGCGCGACGAGGGCATCGCCGATCCGGAAGCGCGATTCTGGGCGATCGATCGCCACGGCCTGGTCACGACCGACCAGACCGACCTCCGGCCCGAGCAGCTCGTCTACGCGCGAGAGCCGCCGCGCGCGTCGCTCGAGGACGTCGTGCGCACGGTCCATCCCACCGTGTTGATCGGGGTGTCGGGCCAGGCCGGTGCGTTCACCGAGACCGCGGTCCGCGAGATGGCGCGCCACACCGAGCGCCCGGTGATCTTCCCGCTCTCGAATCCGACGTCGCGGAGCGAGGCGACGCCCGCCGATCTCGCGCGGTGGACCGACGGCCGCGCGCTCGTCGGCACCGGCAGCCCGTTCCCCGGCGCGACCCAGACCAACAACTCGTACATCTTCCCCGGCCTCGCGCTCGGCATCATCGCGAGCCGCGCTCGCCGGGTGACCGACGCGATGATCATGGCCGCGGCGAAGGAGCTGACCGAGCACGTGCCGACGAAGACCGACAAGCACGGCGCGCTGCTACCGCCGATCAACCAGTCGCGCCCACTCGCCCGCGCGATCGCGCTCGCCGTCGGACGCCAGGCGATCCGCGATGGCCAGGCCGAGCTGAGCGACGCTGCACTCGCACAGGCGATCGACGATCACGTGTGGGAGCCGGTCTACGTGCCGTACGAGCGGGTCCGCCCGTGACGCTCTACCTCGTTCGCCACGGTGACACCGAGTGGTCGCCGTTTCGCCGGCTCGCCGGACGCACCGATCTCCCGCTCACCGCCGACGGCGAGCTCAACGCCGCGAAGCTCGGCCCGCGCCTCGCGCAACTGTCGTTCGATCGCGTCTACACCTCGCCGCTCCAGCGCGCGCGCCGCACCGCCGAGCTCGCGGGCTTTCCCACCGCGATCGCCGCGCCGGATCTGATCGAGATGGCGTTCGGTGATTACGAGGGCCGCACCGTGCAGGAGATCCGGGTCGACCGCCCCGGCTACGCGTATCTCAAGGACGGGTGCCCGAACGGCGAGTCCGCCGCCGATGTCGGTGCGCGCGTCGACCGCTGGCTCGCCGAGCAGCGCGACGGCAACATCCTCGTGTTCGCGCACAGTGTCCTACTGCGCGTACTCACCGCGCGCTACCTCGGGTTTCCCGCCGAGGCCGGCAGGCACTTCTTCTTCTCGCCCAGCGCGCTCGGCATCCTCGGCTGGGATCCGGTCGACGATGCCCCGGCCGTGCAGACGTGGAATGACCGGTCTCACCTGATCTGATACCGTCGTGGGAATGCGGGTTGTTGTTGTCGTCTGCCTGCTCTCCGGTTGTGGCTTCTCGCCCACGGGCGCCCAAGGCGCGCCGGGGGATGGACCCGCCGCCGACGCACCGCCCGATGCGCCACCGCCGCCCGTCCAGTGCGGCGACTTGACGTGCGATCCACACGCGACGTGCGTGACGTCGAGCGCTGATGCCACGTGCGCGTGCGCCCCGGGGTACAGCGGTGATGGCTTCACCTGCACCGATATCGACGAGTGCGCGAACCACACCGCCGGCTGCCTGGCCGCCTGCCAGAACACCAGCGGCAGTGCGGTCTGCTACGCGCCGCCTAGCTGCGCGGACCTCGCGGCGCACGGCGTGACGGTCAACAACTCGAGCCACACGCTCTACCTCGATGGCGATCCGACGAAGCCGTACACGATCTACTGCGCGGGCGCCGGCGCGAACGCGAAAGAGTACCTCAGCCTCACCGGCACGAACCAGGCGATGTACGCGGCCGGCGGTAACAGTCCCGGGGCGATGGACGTGAAGACGATGTTCTCGAAGATCCGGTTCGTCGCCGACCAGCACAAGGTCGACATCAGCGACCTGGCGTTCACGTCGTCGACGGGCTCGGTGAACCACTCGAACAACGGAACGTTGGTGACGGCCATGCCGTACGCGGTGGCGATGGACTGCAAGAGTTTCAACAGCGACTCGGCGACCGCGCTCATCGATCTGACCGGCACCCACTTCGCTCTCACCGGTGCCGCCGCGTTCGCAGAAGGTGGCAACCATGCCGGTTCGAGCACGACCCTGTCGAATCAGAACCAGCAGGCGACGCTCACCGGCGGCGGGTACTGCGGATGGAATGCGCCGGCCGGCGCGCCGTTCGATCCGTTCACCGTCGACGCGACGGACGGCGTGCTCCTCACCCTCGTCTATCACTGAGCGCCTGCGCACGCCGCGGTGCGGTACGCGGCTTGCTCGTGGTCAGCGCCATGCGCACCATCGAGAAGGTTGTCATCATCGGAAACGGGGCGATGGGATCCGGCGCCGCGGCGATCTTCGCGAGCACCGGGCTCCAGACCGTGATCCTCGCGCGCACCTACGCCAAGGCCGAGGCCGGCAAGGCGCGCGCGGAGCAACTCGCGAAGCGGTCCCTACCGATCACGTGCCAGACGTTCGCCGACCTCGACGCGGTCGTGCGCGATGCCGACTTCGTCCTCGAGGCCGTCGCCGAGGATGCCGAGACCAAGCGCGGCGTGTTCGCGGCGATCGATCGCACGCACGCGCAGGCGATCGTCGCGAGCGTGACCTCGGGACTGTCGATCGCGGGGATGTGCGAGGGCCGCTCGCCCGGGTTTCGCGCGCGGTTCCTCGGCGTTCATCTGTTCAACCCGCCGACCCACATCGTCGGCTGCGAGCTGATCGCGCACGCGGAGACCGCGGCCGACACGATCGCCGCGGTGAAGGACTTGCTCGCGCGCACGGGCCGCGAGGTCGTCGAGTGCGCCGACACGCCCGGCTTCGCGGGCAACCGGATCGGCTTCCGCGTGCTGAACGAGGTCGCGCAGCTCGCCGAGGAGCACGGCGTCGCGTTCATGGACTCGCTGCTCGGCGCGCATACCGGCCGCGCGCTCGCGCCGCTCGCGACGATCGATCTCGTCGGCTGGGACGTCCACAAGGCGATCGTCGATCACCTGCACCACCACACGGGCGATCGCGCGTTCGCCCTGCCGGCATACGTCCAGCGCGGGATCGATCGCGGTCACCTCGGCCGCAAGACCCGCGACAAGGGCGGCTTCTTCCGGCTCGATGCCGACAAGCGCCAGCACGTGCTCGATCCGATCACCGGGAGCTACCTGCCGCGCACCGATGTCGCACCGGCCTGCGCGCTCGTCGACACCATGCAGGCCGCACGTGGCCTCGACGCGATGATGGACGTCCTGTGCACCAGCGAAGGGCGCGAGGCCGAGGTGCTGCGCCGCGTGCTGCTCGGCTACATCTCCTACGGGCTCGGCCTCGTCGGCGAGGTCGTCGCCGAGGCGCGCGACGTCGATCGGATCATGGGCTTCGGCTTCAACTGGGCGCCGCCGTCGATGCTCGTCGACGCGATCGGCGCGGCGCGCACCGCGAAGCTGCTCGAGCGGACGGACCTGCCGGTGCCCGGCTCGGTCGCGCGGGCCGCTCGGACCGGCGAGAAGCTCTGCGCGGAGGATCGCGCGAAGTTCTTCAAGCTCGCGGCTTAGCGCGCTGCTTGCACACGTCGAGCGCGGCGACCCGATAGGCCTCCGCGAGCGTCGGGAAGTTGAACACGTTGTCGACGAACGCGTCGGCGTCCCAGCCGGCGATGATCGCGACCTGGCCGACGTGGACGAGCTCGGTCGCGCCTTCGCCGACGATGTGGACGCCGAGGACGCGCTTGCCCTCGCCGTCGCACACGAGCTTGAGGAGACCTTCCTCGATGCCGCTGATCTGGCCGCGGGCGAGCTCCTTGAAGTGCGCGCGACCGACGATCGCGCCGCCGTGGAGCTCTCTCGCCTGGGCCTCGGTGAGGCCGACCATCGACAGCTCGGGGATCGCATACACGCCGGCCGGCACGAGGTGGCTCGACGCGGGGAGCGGCAGGCCGAGCGCGTGACACGCGGCGCGCCGGCCCTGCTCCATCGCGGTCGCCGCCAGCGACGGCGGGCCGATCACGTCGCCGACCGCGTAGATGTGCGGGACGATCGTGCGGCAGCACGCGTCGACCGAGAGCAGGCCGCGCGTCGTCGGGCCGAGCCCGGCGTTGTGGAGGTCTAGCCCCTCGAGGTTCGCCTCGCGGCCGAGGCAGTAGAGCAGCTTCTCGGTGCGGATGACGCGACTGTCGTCGAGCGTGGTCAGGACTTCGAGGCCGTCGTGGACGATCTGCTTCGCGCTGCGGCCGCCGAGGTACGTGCCGCCCTGGCGCGCGAACGCGGCCGAGACCTCGTTCGTCAGCTCCTCGTCGAGGAACGCGAGCGGGCGCGGCGACTTGTCGATCATCGTGACCGCGACGCCGAGCGCCGCGAAGATGCCCGCGTACTCGGTCGCGATCACGCCGCTGCCGATCACCGCGAGCGAGCGCGGCAGGTACGACAGCGTCAGGATCGAGTCGCTGTCGAGGATGTGGTCGTGATCGATCGGCACACCCGCCGGGTTGCGCGGGCGCGAGCCGGTCGCGATCACGACGTGCTGCGCGTGGGCGCGCCGGACCGTACCGTCCGGCGACCGGACCTCGATCACGTGCGGCGAGACGAACCGGGCGCGACCGTGCCACGTCGCGATCGCGTTGCGCTCGAGCTGATCGGCGATGAACCCTTGATGCGCGGTGACGACCTCGCCGAGCCGGGTCATCAGGCTCGCGAGCTTGAGATCCTCGGGCGGCTGGACGTCGAGCACGCCGGCCGAGCGACGGCGCAGGAGGCCGAGCGCGACCGCGGTCTCGCGCAGCGTCTTCGACGGGATCGTGCCGCGATGCACGCACGCCCCGCCGACCGCCGCACCTTCCTCGATCACGACGACGGTGGCCTTCGCCTTCGCCGCCTGGATCGCCGCCTTCTGGCCGGCGGGCCCCGAGCCGATCACGACCATGTCGAACGGGTGCTCGGTCACGCGATCGCCTTCACGGTGGTCGCGATGTCGTCGGCGCGCTTCGCGAGCGCCTCGAGATCTTCGGGGTAGAGGTTGAGCCGCGCGCCGAGTGCGCTGACCCCGGCACCGCCGTGCGCGAAGTCGTCGGCGAGCGCGACCGTGATCGCGAGCTCGCTCGCCGGCGCGTGATGGGTCTCGACCGCGTCGGCGACCTTCGCCGGCATCGCCCACTTCGTCACGAGCTTCGCGCCGACCTGGGCGTGCGCGACCTCGACCGCGGCGAGCACGTCCGCGTGATCCGCGCCGGGTGCGAGATCGACGAGCGCCTGGAGCAACACGGGCTGGCCGAAGTCGTGAAACAGGCCGGCGAGGAACGCGACGTCGACGGTCGAGCGTCGCAGCTTCGCGATCTCCTGCGCGAACAGCGCGGTCGCGAGCGCGTGGCGGAACGCCTGCTTCACCTCGACCTCGAAGCCCGGCACCGCGAACACCCGGGTCTTGCTCGCGATGGCGAGCACGATCTGGGTGACGGTCGCGAACCCGAGCCGGCCGATCGCCTGCTGGAGCGAGCTGATCTTGATCGCGCCCGCGTACATCGGTGAGGCGACCATCGCCATCACGTGCCCGGTCATCGCCGGATCGCGCTTGATCAACTCGGCGAGCCGCGCGGTGTCGCAATCCGGGCGCTGGACCTGGGCGAGCACCTGCGCGGCCACCTCCGGCAACACCGGTAGCGGCAGCTCGCCGCTCGCGATCAGGTCATCGAACCGAACCTGGATATCGGGCGCGAGCATTCAGGTCCTGAATCGGCCGGGCCGGCGCTTCGGCGAGGTAGGAGCCGCGCGTACCTATGGGAGCGCGAGCTCGTGCGGTCCGTCGTAGACGACGTGGCAGCCGCCGCCGATGCCCACCGCCGAGAAACTCGCGCCGCCGATCGTGATCGCGAGCTCGCTGCCGTCGGGATCGAGATCGTCCAGGTTGGTGTCGTCGAGCACCGCGTAGGTCTTGAAATCCGGAAAGCCAAACCCCGACGGAGTGATGTCGACGTTGTCCGCAACGCGGACCGTATGGTGGGCGAGGCCCTCGATCGGAGCGCCGTTCGCGTCGTGCACGGCCACGGTCACGGTCAGGAACGAGTCCTCGCAGATCCGGTCATCGTGGTCCTGGTGCAGACAACCGGCGAGCGCGAGCAGCAGGAGGGCGCGACGAACCATGCCGGAGAGTGTAGCCTGCCCGCGTGCGCGCGTTGCGGGTCGATTCCACCCTCCACGAGCTCCCCGTCCCTGCCGCGGGCGACGAGGTCCGCGTCCGCGTCACGCTCTCCGGCATCTGCAACACCGACCTCGAGCTCGCGCGCGGCTACATGGCGTTCACCGGCACGCTCGGTCACGAGTTCGTCGGCGTCGTCGACGATCCGGGGACGTCGGCGCTGCCGCGCGGCCAGCGCGTGGTCGGCGAGATCAACGCCGGGTGTGGCACGTGCCCGCTCTGCACCGCAGGCGACGCGCGCCACTGCCCGACCCGCACCGTCCTCGGCATCCTCGGCCGCGACGGCGCCCACGCCGACTACCTCACCCTGCCCGCGCGCAACTTGCTCGCGGTGCCCGACGGCGTCGCCGATCTCCACGCCGTGTTCGTCGAACCGCTCGCCGCCGCGTGCGGCGTGCTCGAGCGCTGCCCGCTCGCGCCCGGCGATCGCGTCGCGGTGATCGGCGACGGCAAGCTCGGCCTCCTGTGCGCGATGGTCCTCGCCGCCCACGGTGCGAACCCGCTCCTCGTCGGCAAGCACGCCGGCAAGCTCGCGATCGCCGCCGCCCGCGGGATCGCGACCGCGACCGACGCCCCGCCCCGCTCGTTCGACGTCGTCGTCGAGGCCAGCGGCTCCCCCGCCGGGTTCGCCCGGGCTGTGGAGCTGCTCACACCACGTGGCACGCTCGTCCTCAAGTCGACGTTCCACGGCACGACGCCCGTCGACAGCGCCCGGATCGTCGTCGACGAGCTGAGCGTCGTCGGCTCGCGGTGCGGCCGGTTCGCCCCCGCGCTCGAGCTCCTCGCCGGCGGCCGGATCGCGCTCGACCCGCTGGTCAGCGAGGTCATCTCCCTCGACCGGGCCGAGACCGCGATGGCAACCGCGGCACGGCCCGGCATCCTCAAGGTCGTCCTCTCTCGCTGAGTGCTACGATCGCGGGGATGAGATGGTTCGCGCTGGTCGCGGTGTTGGTCGCGTGTGGTCCGGATCGCCATCAACCGGCGGATGCGAAGGGTGACGTAGCCAGTGGCTCCGATGCCGATGTCGGCGATGCCGCGTGCTCTCGCAGCTGCGCGGACGATCTCCACTCGATCGTCGACTGTCACGACATGCCGCTCATGATCTGTAGTGATACGGATGCGTGCGACACCTCGACCTTGACCTGCGTCGACGCGTGTAGCGCTGCGGCAGACACCCATGCCTCGGTCGGTTGCGATTACTACGCGACCGACACCGAGACCGCACAACCGACGTATTGCTACGCCGCCTTCGTCGCGAATACCTGGACCACGCCGGCCCACATCACCGTCGAGCTCGCGGGCTCGAACCTCAACGTTGCGGCGTTCACGCGGATCCCCGCAGGCAATGGACCCGGCCTCACCTACACCGCCTACGATCCGGTTGCGGGCCTGGCGTCCGGTCAGGTCGCGATCCTCTTCCTCGGCGGCAATACCGGCAATGCGCCGGCCTGCCCTGTCGCTGCGGCCGTTCCCGCGGCTGCACACAACGGCAACGGCATCTTCTCGTCGTTCCACATCACCACCGACGTCCCGGTGGTTGCCTACCAGATCAATCCATACGGTGGCGGTGCGGTCGCGATCACCGCGGCATCGCTGCTTCTCCCGACGAGTGCTTGGGACACCGACTACGTCGCCGTCACGCCAGGTCCCGGTGCGGGAGGTCACAACGGGTCGATGAACATCGTCGCTGCCGCCGACAACACGACGGTCACGATCACGCCGACGGTCGCCGTGACCGGCGGCAACGGAATCCCGGCGAGCGCGGCGCAGGTGCCGTTCACGCTCGGCCTTTCGCGCGGTCAACAGGCGCAGATCACGCAGCAGACCGAGCTCACCGGCAGCACGATCGTCGCCTCCAAGCCCGTCGGCTTCATGACCGCACACAACTGCATGATGATGCCGGTGGGTGTTCAGTTCTGCGATCACGCCGAGCAGATGCTCCCGCCTTCGCACGCGCTCGGACATCGCTACGCCGGCGTGATGTACAGGCCCCGCGTGCCCGCCGAGACCGCCACGTTCTGGAAGCTCGTGGGGGTGGCCGATGGAACGCAGCTCACGTACTCGAGTGCTGTCGGAGGTCCCACCACACTCGACAAGGGTCAGTCGGTGACGTTCTCGACCGGCACGCCGTTCGTCGTCGAGAGCCAGGACGACGCGCATCCGTTCGAGCTGTTCACCTACATGACCGGCTCGACGTACGTCGCCGATGGCTACGGCGATCCCGACTTCGTCGTGTCCGTCCCACCGGAGCAGTACCTGTCGCGCTATGTGTTCTTCGCCGACCCGACGTATCCGGAGACCAACCTCGTCGTCGTCCGAACCCGCGGCACCGACGGTCAATTTCACGACGTGGACCTCGATTGTGCGGGCACGCTCACCGGATGGACGGCGCTGGGCGACTACGAATGGACGCGCACGGATCTCACGACCGGTGACTTCGCCAACGTCGGCAACTGCTCGACGGGGCCGCACGTGATGAAGAGCGCAGCGCCGTTCGGGCTCTGGGTGTGGGGCTGGGGAACGCCGAATACGACGACATCGACGGTGAATGTCTCGTACGGCTATCCCGCCGGCATGAACGTCGCGCGGATCAATCAGGTCATCATCCAGTAGTGCTGCAGCAATTTGCTGCAGTCATTCACTGAACGATCGCTGATCGTCGAGATCGATCTGCGAACGAATGTGAACT
>Ga0307509_10005222_pt1 | contig 18202 bp, 8 predicted proteins | sample 10_EM_MG_FD_202245 | JGI IMG/M metagenome (GOLD analysis project Ga0307509, IMG submission 202245) | Populus trichocarpa ectomycorrhiza microbial communities from riparian zone in the Pacific Northwest, United States - 10_EM | ecosystem: Host-associated > Plants > Roots > Unclassified | place...
ACCAAATAGTACCTAATTAGCTAAACTAATAAAACAGATTAGTTCGGCTTCTTTGCAATAGTGTGCGATGAAGCTATTACACATATGATTAAAAAAATAATAAATAAAGTGACCCAAGTGGTGGTCTAGTAATAAAAACTTGAGATTAAAATGTTTACTTCCTCTGTGGTTTCAGGTTCGAGTCATGTGGTTGCTCATATGATGGCCACTGGAGGTTTACATGATCGTTAACTTCAGGACCCATAAGATTTGTCGAGTTACGCGCAAGCTGGTCCGGACACCCACATTAAACTAAAAAATATAAAAAAATTTAATACTTAGTACCACAAAATGAATTTGATAACAATGGAGTCTGCGAGTAAAACCACGGTTTAATTTTTAACCAAACATTAATAAGAAGGTGTTCGGGAGAAACTGTACAAGCCACGTTCTCTTAAACACTCTCAAAGTCATATCACCACAGCTTTAAAATCTGTCCTGGCGTCGACCTGGGACTGATTGATTGGCTGTAATTGGATTGAGTTTATAGAAAAATAAAGATAGTTAAAAATATAGTGGGTTGACCCGGCTACCTATGAAATTCGGATAAAAACTGAGTTGTAATTTGTTGATTATTTTTTTATTTTTATTAAAATAATATCATTTTAATTTACAAAAAAAATTAAAATTGACCCAAATAACCTGATTAAAACCCATAACTGAGATTTTAAGCAAACACGGAGTAATACCCAATAAATTGCTATTAGTGTTGCTAATTTCTTTCTTTTTATCGAACTTTTTTCGTTTGGACTTTGGCTTCCGTGGAATGTTCCTTTTCCGTGTTTGCCGTTCGTACTTTTGCCACCCAAATCCAACAATGCCCTGTCGGCTACTTGCGCGGAAAAATTCACAAACCCCAAATGCATTATTTTCAATAAATAATTAAGCAAAGAAAAGTAAACATTGAGACCTCCTAAGTCCAAGGTCTTTGTTGCCGCTGCTACCGTTGTTTTCTTTCCTTTCTGTTTGCTTTCTCTGATCCCTCGTTTTGAGGGAATTTAAGAGAGGGATTAATTAATGGAGAGCATAGCATTATGGCAAGGTTTGACACTTTGTGGGATTGTTTCATGGATTTTTATATCGTCATGTCTTAATGTCACTCAAAAACTTAGAAATTTGGTCCAGCCTTGGGTTTCTCACCATGTCATCACTGGAACTCCTATCATTCTCCAGATCCAGGTTTCTATCAATTTTCATCGTCATAAAAAGAACCCTTTTTTTGTTTTGAATTCTGTGTGTGAGGTGTTCTTTTTATTCTCACTTTTTTTTTCTCATTTTCGTTGTTTCCCCCCCCTCCCTCTCTCTCTTTTTGCTTTTGTTTGCAGAAATACCAGCATGGATTTTTGGATGCTTTATTCTCTGGATTGTCCTGTGTTGTTTCTGTGCCTTTCTACACTGCTTTTCTTCCTTTGCTCTTCTGGGTATGCTTTATTTCTTTTTGTCTAGTGGTTATTTTGGATTTGTATGGTAGTTTTGGTGGTAATTGGGTGGTTTACCATGTAGAGTGGACATGGCAAATTGGCTAGGCAAATGACCCTATTAATGGCGTTCTGTGATTATTCAGGAAACTGCATTAAGGTACTTATTTGCTTTCTTTCAGACCTGATCCATGCCATTTCCCCTGCTGTTGTGTTCTTTGATTTTGAAGATGAACTATAAGGCTACAGGCTCTTTCTTTTTTTTAATAAATTCTATTGGTTCGCTGTTGATGTTTTATTTGTTATAGGATGTGGTATCAGCTCCTAGACCAAGATGTCCTCCTGTTAAGAGAATGACTGCCACGAAAGATGAGGAGGAGAATGCTTTGGAATATGGATTGCCTTCTTCCCACACTCTTAACACAATTTGTTTATCTGGGTATTCATCTTCCTCCTTTTGTGATCATCTTTGCTATGTGGTTTTTGAACTGTGTCATAGGATTTACTCATCATACCGGTTACTGTTATGCTAGTAATTGAAGAATAGTTGCAGCTAATTTTTTAGACTTTTTGCATATTCCGAGAAAGTAGTGAAGTTGTTTCTTTCCCTAGTCAAGAATAGTGAGTATGCTTCCGTGGTTAAGCTCCTGATTCTTGCTTATTGGTAAAAAACTGATTTATTTTTCTCTCACGTATTTTGAATTTTGTCAAGGTTCTAGCTGTATGAGTATAATATTAATTAGTTGGTTGTTGTCTCCTCAAAAACTCCAATGAGGTTATTATATTGTTTTGAATTTTCACCTGAACAATCTGCAGCATGTTTCTTATTGTCCTAAATATACCCTCTTCAAATAATTTGCCAGATACCTATTGCACTATGTCCTATCCTATACCCAAAATCAAGATGCCTCCTTGAAATTTGCGGGATTTTCCATCTTTTGCTTGATTGTCTGCCTCACTGGTTTGGGTAAGTGTTTTTGTCTTTCATAAGTTGTTGACATATTATCTGTTTTTCCTTGTTTTTATTTCCAAAATGAAATTTGTTTCATTCCTTGGCAGGAAGAATTTACCTCGGAATGCACAGTGTAATCGATATCATAGCTGGTCTTGCCATTGGTTTTGCAATCCTTGCATTTTGGCTATCTGTCCATGATTATGTCGACAGTTTCATAGTCTCAGGACAAAATGGTATGTAATCTCATGGTACTAGCATTCATGGTTTTCAAATTTTTTAAGAGTTAATTGCAGAAGCTACTTTTATAAATATTAAATTGTTTCCTGACCAATCAAGTGTCACAAATTCATGGAAGAAATGTGTGTTTGGCGAGTGCGATTAAGCGAAGCCTTCACAGGAGGCTTTTCCATCCTTTCCATGTTTTCAAAATTCTGAAGTCCTTTTCCCTCTTCTGGTCTTTTCACAATTGAACAGATTCCTATTTCCATGGGATCAACTCTTGTGAGGCTTTGAATGCCAGTCGAAATTTCCTAATAGCACATCAGATCTGAAGTTGGTGAGCAGGACATTAAGTTTTTGACATAGGAAGGCTGTTTGAGAGTTCTAATTATCTACCCTCTAGGACACACATCTTTTTACTGAATCATGACTCAGGATATTGTTAATAATTGATTGGGATTGTTTAGGTTACAGGGGATGATTCCTTAGTGCTTGAATTATGAATTTTGTGTTCACTTTAACCTCGCCTTGCTCAAAGGAGGTATATTATGAACACATGATCCCTGTTCAAATACTAGCAGTATTGTTTAACATAAGGTGGGATCTGGTTGAGATTATGGATATCTAGCATCGAAACTTTTAATCTAGATAAATTCACAAGAATTGTATTCTCATTCTGTATATATTATTTCACTTGCAGTTATGACCTTCTGGGTGGTCCTAAGTTTTTTATTGCTGTTTGCTTATCCGACTCCAGAACTTCCAACTCCAAGCTTTGAGTTCCATGCAGCCTTCACTGGTGTTGCATTTGGAATAGTAAGCAATCACTCACCCAATTAACTTTGGATTATAGTATTAGCTTGTATGCCTTTTTCTGTCACCAAAATATATCAAAGATCATGTGCACTGGGATGTTTTTGCCCTTTTATATGTTTCATTCTCATCTTTCTTTGAAATAGGGAGAAATGAAAGCCTACATTGTTGAGACTCGAGAGAACATCTGAAAGGAGAAATAATGGAAACTTGGAGGCATTTTGATTAACCTTGATAAATATTGGAAAAATAAATCTCATTGGTGAACCCATGTTCCATGTATAGAAGAAAATACATTTAGCGAAGGAAGCTAATTAACTCTACCATAATCTTTCTGCTCGTTATTTGTAGAAGGGAAGGCAAAAGGTTTTAGACCATTACTTATCATGGCATAGAACAAAAAGGCGAGAATAGGATAGTGAAGAGAGGAGGAACAGGAAAAGAGAGCTGGGGGGTTGAGGTGGTCTGAACTTAATTGCCCAAGCATGGAAAAGGGGGTAAAATGGTCTCACAAAAATGGACAAATTATAAGGTAAGTGGATAATCTACGTTGCTCCCACATCCATGATGACAATATAAAAGATTGTTAATGCATATCGGCAATCACATAGTGCCAAGGATAAGCTGGGAATTAGTGCCATGCACGTCTCCAAGTAAATTCTTTAAAGGCAAGCAGAGAGTCATTTAGGATATGGACAAGAGTGAGAGAACATGTCTGGTTGCATGTGGTGGGAAGAAAATAGAGGAAAAAGCTTGAGGCATTTGAATTCCAAGATCAAAGAGACAGCAAGTAGAATGTGTAGGGAATAGAATATGGCTAGTCCTGCTGTTCAACAATGAAGCACCAAATATGAAGTATCAACTTCCTAAAATTGTTTATAGTGCATCTCTCCTGTATCGCCATGATGAAATCTTCTCATGCATTATCGTTCTTTCTTAATGAAATCTTCCCCGCTAGTAGATAGAGGTTGCTGGCACACTGAAACTGCATGCAGACTGCACTGTCTTATCCTTTGAAATGAAATTTTCTGATTTAATCTGCCTCTTGATGAGCATAGGTGGAGTTTGGGATCGCATGGGCATGCCACTTATCAGCGTGGTAGTGTGATCCCCCATATGCTATGGTTTTTCCATAAATAAAGGTTAAACAAAGAACAGTCTTGCATTTTATGCTTTGGGCCTGCTGGAAGATTCATGTCAATTTGAACTTCAAGAAGCAGAACATGGATGTCGTTGATATTTTTTTTTTTTTCAAGTTGCACATGTCGTTGAGGTTTTTGTTAAACTTCACTTGTTAAGTCTGAAGTAGCTTTTCATTGTTGTTATGGAACAAGCTACGTAAATAACTTTCGTGAGCAAACTTTTGTAATATTTGTCAGGTGGCTGGCGTCCAGCAAACCTACCACCAGTTCCACCATGAAGCAGTGCCGCACATATTTACACCGCAACTCACCATCCCAGCTTTTTTTGGAAGAGTGCTCGTGGGCTTGCCAACAATACTCGTAGTGAAGTACTGCAGCAAGGCCCTGGCTAAATGGATCCTTCCTGTCGTCTCAAACACCTTGGGCATCCCTATAAAATCAACCAGCTACATCCCCAAGCTAAATGGATCGGTTACTGGGAAGAAATCGGAAAAGAATAAGCCAACAGGTTATGCTATGAAGCTTTTCTTCTTCTCATCTCAGGACACATTTGACGTGGACACAGGTATTAGATTCCTCCAATACTCGGGCCTCGCTTGGTCCGTGGTGGATCTTGTTCCCTCTCTCTTCTCGTATCTGAGGTTGTAAATTTGTAATGATCCTTATCATTGTTGTGCGTGTCATTATAGGCATATGGTCGAAAACGTGTTCTAACGAGAATGTAACATATCTTGTTCTTGTATATGATGGTATAATTTTTGTCATCGATGATTATATCTCTTGCTTGGCAACTGATCCTGCCAGCAAGATTTTCAACAAAGCATCCACATGCACAATCACAGCACAGAGATAAGGCACCATTCAAAAAAACTCCAGCGTAAAGCATCAAGAAAGTTGGAAATTAAACAGGAATCTTACATTCAAATGTTAGACCGCTGTCTGCATCAGCTTAGCCGATTCCCACAAAGAATCCGGCGTGGTTTCAAGTACAAGACAAGAAAGAAGAGGCATTCAACTTGCCTATTATAATACAAGCTTTTCTCGTCTCATAACCTTCAGCTGGGCATAATAAAACTTCCATAATAAAACTTGTATGTGAGAGCATGAGGGGAGCTGCGGATGAGGAAGTGGAAGTGGTATTACGAAAGGCTGCTTACAGAAAGTAGTCAGGTGTTCTACGGGTGACGTCAGGTTCTCCCCTCCTGGGAGCTGGCTCAAACTGTAATGCACCAGAAATCCGTAATGAGAAGCACGCGCTAAAATTATGTATGATCATGTGAGGAATATAAGCTGGGGAAATATACCTGGATGAATGTGTGCCCGTTGCAGTCATCAACTTCCAATATGGAGGCCATGTTTCCACAGCGGTAACAATAATTAGGTGCGCTAAATATGGTAACCACCTTTTGTTCCTGTGCCAAAGAAACAACGTCATCCCCAAACCTGAGATTTCGTCCACACATGAAAGTGCAGTTAACATCCATGAATTTTAAGATTGATAATTACATGGGCCCAATTAAATCCGTCCATGACAAGCTGGTGTGCTCTAGCAATCAACTTCAAGCTGTTTGTATGATTAAATTGCTCAGATATATCCTGCATAAAATAACATAAGTAGATCCAGAGAATTCAGGAGAAATGAGATCACCATGGTAACTTAGATAAAAATGACATTCTTTGTACAAATAGAGGTGGAAAACATGGAGCTTAAGTTACCTGGCCAAAGGTATATCCAGCACCACGAGGTGATATACCCCAACCACATCTGTCATCTGGATCAGACCACAACAGATCACACATGGCTCCTTCATGAGGAACTTCTTGAACACGATCAAAGTTCCTTATGTTATCAAGGGTCTCTATGGTTGGGGACAATCCACCATGTAAACAAAATATTTCAGACTCAACCTACAAAAAAAAATATGGAAAAAAGGGACTTCAGGAATTACTAAACATAGCCAATAAACAATGATTCATTTCAACTTCCATCAAACCATTAGTTTTTACTGCACTGGCTTGTCCCAACACTGTTGTCGATCTAGCTTTCTACAACACCATAAAAAGCCGAAAAACTCGCCCAAGGGATTCCTCAATATAATATGAAACAATTTCTGTGATATATTCAGTGAGAAATGCAAAATTAAGTTATAACCATGTTAGTAAATAGCCATTAAGACTGTTTTAGAGGGAACATTTTGAACATGGAGAAATGTGAGGTGGAGCTTCCAAAGGCCGGAATACTAGGAAATGCAAACACAGTCATGATTTACTAAATGATACAAGCTCAAAAAGGCTAATTTAACAAGAACATTATCAAAGTAAGAATAGCAGTAATAATGGTGAAACTCAAAGGTGGAATAAAAAAGAACATGAATCAGCTACAAAGCATCTCTTCTATATCTAGCTAGGGATTAGAGTAGGCTGGTTAATGTCTCCCTATTTATTTTCCCCCCACACCCAGGGTTTTTTACAGGAAAATCAACAGTACGCCCCAGATATAGCAAGTCTTACTAACCAAAGCAGTCAATGGAAAATAGTCAAAAAGGTCCGTGAAGATCTTCCAAACATTAGCGTTACCATACCTGTAATATGTCATGAGAAAAGAGCAATATCAGATATTTGCAAGAAACTAGCAAAATTTACAAAAGTTCTGCATGATAGTGTGTTAAGCATGTCAAATCATTGAAGAGAATCTAGAAGGGTATACCACCAGCAGCTCAGACATTAAAACTAGTCCCCCACTTTAATACTACTTATTAACAATACTTCATAAATTAATTAACTCTTTCCATCACTAAATTAGTGCATGTTAAATTATACCAAAGTGCTACCAATTAAATTCCATATTTTAAGAAGTGAAGTTATCTGTAGTAAAAAATAAATTCATGTCAAATGTATGAACAGATAGAAGTGTTCTGTATTAGCATACAGAAGCAGAATGGAATGCACAAGAATAAACAGTAATGAAAAGGTTCACCTAACTTCGACCAGATAATCAAGAAACTTCACAAGCAATGAAGATGTAAGAAACCGGCAACAGAATTCCGAAAGGAGCGTTTAATTTGGATTAAGACAAGTCCAACTACAGCAAAACATGATCAGTTAAAGTAAAGGTGACGCACATTAATAAGTTACTATATACTTTGAGCAAGTAGTCAAACGAGCTTGATACATGGAAGAAAAAAAAAAATGAAGAAGAATAGAGATAAACAAGCTAGAGCTGCATGCTAATCCAAATAGGGGGGTAGAATGCCATAACTTGAATATAATACTTCAACACTACTATTATTAACACCTAAGCAGCTATCACTGGAACAAGAAAAAATAAACTTCAATGCAACCTTAAAAACTTTGATGCTGATAAATTTCAACGGATAAAATCATCAAAAAAAAATTGAAAAACTAAAGGAGAAAAAAGAATATTCTAGTGAAAGTCAGCATATACTCCATGTGCATTATAAAGATTGCATGTTCAAATGTGCCAATATTAGAAAATATTGGAACTATTAAAACCTATAACCAACAAAAAAAGGTTGCAAACAGAAAACTCACTTTCGTAGACATTCATCATAAAACCCATAAACCTGAGTAATCTGCAAGGGGAAAAATAATGAAAGCAATCAGTGTTTCCATATGCAGCACATGGCCCACAATCTGAAGTAAACACAATTAGTGCAACTTAAAATTTAACTTCAACTGTCCAAATAAAACTAAGTATCACATCTTAAATAAGTCTACATTGAACATCAACCTCTCTGAAATTTGGTCATAAATATAGTTGATGAGATGTCAATCATACACTAAACTATTTAAAATTATACATCAAACTTACAAGTTCACACAGTAGCGTTCGTAAAAGAAATAGAAATATCATCACCCACACAATCTTCAGGATCCAAGCATTACCGTAGTGGTTGGTAATACATAAAAATTCATAATGAAAGCATGACAGACAAAATGAAGTACCTGACGACTTTCATGGTTTCCTCTAAGAATGGTAATCCTCTGGTGATAGCGCACTTTCAATGCCACCAAGAGCTGGAAAAATTATTAAAAAGTGTCATGAATTAAGACCTTCCAAATGTCAGACCATTTATATCCTCAGATTGAGTTGAGAAAGGAAGTTTTTGTTAAAATTAAGTCAAACAGAAGGCAAAGAATGTCAGCATGCAATTTAAGTTTATATTAGCTGAACCAAACATCATAGGAGACCAAATCTGAAATTCACGGACCATCTTTCAAAAATGATTCCCAACACTTGAAATTGCAACACATTAATATCATTTAATGTGCCAGTAAACTATTTTTAATTTTTTTCTCTGGCTGCTTCAACCACTATCATGATATTGCGGGAAGAAGAACAAGCCTCGGCAACAAAGGTCCTTATGTTCATGATAGACTAGCAGCCTTGATTACATTACCTAACAGATTTATTTAAAAAAAAAAACCTGTTAGGTAATGGAATCAGGGCTGCTAGTCTATCATGGACATAAGATCTTCTTTCTGTCATTATATGTAAGCAAGGAGTGACATGTTCTACACCCTTTAAAATATTAATCAATTAATGAAGCAACAAAAAGCAAATGACAGGATGGATTGTGTACATACCGTCACAGTTTCAACAGAATAATAGCCACGGTCCACGTAATCCCCCATAAACAAGTAATTGGTATCAGGACACTGCAATAAATTTAAAAACAGTCACAAGTCTCATGTGGGAATTAGATAGAAACAAAATATGGGGCACAAAAGCAACAAATGAATGCAAAAAAAAAAAAAAAAAAAAAGACCGTCAATACATTCATAATGAACCCAAAAGACTAATCAAAAGATAACTTTATCCAAATTGTTAAAAGAATGGTTACCACTTTAAATGTACCCAAAAGACCACACTCGAAACATAAGGTGAAAACCAGTAGTTAGTACTTTAAATGAAATGAATTAAAGAATCCACAGCACAGTGAACAAAAACAAGCAGTTTCCTGACCAATGACAATCTACTTGACTATACCTCAGAATAACTGGAATCTTCAAAAGCATTTGGCACGGGTCTCAGTAAACTATTTAAGACAAAGCCCTCATCTGAAACAGAAGAGTTGAAAAACTACAAAGTGGTGTCATAGTCAGAACTGATACCTTCCCTCCAATCCGAAAAAGTTCTGCAAGATCATGAAACTGCCCATGAATATCGCCACATATTGTCACAGGGCTTTTCACAGGCTGTCATCCAAAAACAATTCAACAAACTCAACATCTTTTAATCCCGGCGCATACTAACAGACCAGTTGAATTCATAAACCAAAAAAAAAAAAGGGACTATAAGTTAAACCTGAACATTGCTTTCTTGCATTAGTATCTCCTTAGCTTTCTCGCATAATGCCCTAACCTACACCGAAACAAATCAACAAAAAAGATTAACTCGCGCCATTCTTTACCATAAATAAACAAGAAAAGAACGCGTCTAAATAAATAAATAAAACCCTAAATCTTTCCCGCGTTGTGCGACCGCATCAGTAAAAGCAAACAGTATTTATTTTGGAGATCATTTATATTTTAACCACAATATTTTCTTTTCTTTCTCTATCAAAAAAAAATACAGAGAAACAATTCAATCCAGTTGAATCCAACTACTAAAAAAATAATTAAAAACGCTAATCAAATGTTAAATTAGGTAATTCGATTCGATTTTTTCATAAATCAAATAGAAATAGAATTGAGCAGAACCTGAGGTTCAGAGAGAGGCTTGCACTGCATGAGTTGCTCGATCTGTTGATCAAGATCGGTGATTGAATCAAAAGATAACGAATTCGTCCCCATCTTGATCGATCTTTAGCACCGAATCGGGTTTGCCGATATCCCGATGAGGGGTAACCCTAACCCTGGATTGAATCAAGCAAATTTTACTCCCTCGTGTCTTTCTTTTTCGCAGTTTTTCTTTCGGGAAGAGTAGTGAACGAGACAGCACAGTCTGATACTTTGGTTAAGAGGCTGAAAAGAAAAATAATTTCCCTTCCCTTTTTTTTTTTTTGAAAATTGTATTTATGAGATTTAGAGTAATATTGTTAAAAGTTATAATAAGAGGCTCTTAGTATTAAAAAAGCCGTTCAATACAATAAAATAAAACATTATGAAAATCTAAAACATAATTTTTGAAATGAATTTACGTGAATATTAGTTCTCTGTTAAGAGAATACCATGATAATGGTCTCTTGGTATTAATTGAAAATAGTGTTTCGTATTCAAAAAGTCGTGTCATAATACATAAAACCTTGCATAGAAAACTTGATATGAGGTAGATAGCTCATTTATATATTTAAAAAAAAACTAATGTAACTATCTAATTAAATAAATTAAGAGCTATTTAGATAAATAAATAAATAATTATTAATGATAACTAAAAATAAAATTAAAAAAATCAAGAAACATATATAAATTAAGATATTTGATCTCGTAATATAAAAAATTTAAATAAAATAAATAAATAAATAAAATAAACAATGTGGATTATAGCCCTTATCAATTTTAATAAATTAATTATATTTTAATTAGATAAAAAAATTTGCAATGATAGTAAATGGATAATTTTTTCAAAAAAATTATTTGGAAGTCCAAAACTATATTTTTAAAAAAAAATCCTAAGTCAACTTGAGATAACGTCATAGATATGTAACATGAATAATCAGGGGCGAGCTAACCCGTTTTAACTGGCAAAACTCATGACCCGAGTCATAAAATTAGAATAACTAGGTAAATGTTTTTTTGAAGAAAATCATAAAGCCAATATTTTGTTAAATAAAAAACTTAATATCAAACGATGAGATAAAAAAAAAAGCCAAAAAAAAAATATAAACCCTCATTAACTTTTCAAACTCGTGATCTAGGTCATTAAATCAGAAGTATCATACATGGAAAAAACCACAGAGCCGATCCCTATAAAATCAAATTTAAAGTATGAAATCAAAGAAAAAATCAATTACACAAAATATATGAAATAAAAAATGGTAATTAAAAGGATGAGACGAAAATCCAAACAAAAGATAAATTAGAGGGCAACAAAAATCTTTGATTGGAGGATTAAATTGAAAAGAAAAATAGATTTAATAAAAGAAAACAAATCAAATGAATGAGGACCAAGTCAGAAAAAAAAATACACAAGAACTTGGATTGAAGAATGAAATTGATAACCAATAAAACTTTTATAAAAAGATCAGGGAACAAAGTAAAATGAAAAGAATAAAGACCAAATATATATATATATGATAAATTAGAATTAAATGACTAAGTTGAAAATAAATAATTTTTTTATATATAAAAAGAACAAGAACAAAAATCAAAAGACTAAGGAATAAACTTGAAGTATCAAAAACAAAAAGGGTCAACCTATAATTCTTAGGAGAGAAGAGAGAAAAGAAGTAGAAAAGAAAAAAGAGAGAACCACTGGTGAAAAATCACCCCATCGTCGCCGACACGCACAACACCAAGAGAAAAAGGACGTGACAACACTTCCAACAACATGGTAGAAGGGCAAGTTTGGCCACTAGGAGGCTCTACACGTACTATCCAAATGACGCAGGCACCTCCCCCATGTTGACATTTGAATAGCACATAACAACAATATTTTGAATTTAAATATTAACTAATCAAGTGAAAATGACCAAATTGCCCATAATGATTCTATAATTAACAAAAAAAAACTTACGTGAAAGGATAAAAATGCCCCTAGATGCATGGCTTATTTTTTATTGGATTTAAAGGTAAAAATATCTTTTTATTGTATTTTAAAAAGAAAAAAGACAGAAATATCATTGGTCAACAACTTTAGATTTGTTGACTAAGGGGGTAATTTAGCCATTTTATTGTTTTAAAAATTTAGAAAAGACACATATATCTCCAAAAAAATCTTTTAATGACCAATGAACTATATGAAAAGACCAATTTACCCCAACACCATGGCATTTTTTTTTCTTCCAATGGCAAAAAGTAATTTCATTATTATAATGAATAGTTAACTAAATTTGGGTGTACAGTGATTTTCCTATGTGTTTTATAGTTTTTGTTAACTAGCTCTTTGACTCACACCCTGCTGTGAGCTGGATATGTTTTTTCCAACAAAAAAATTTGAACATATAGGCTTTTTCGATGCTTTTTTTGCATAAAAAATTAAGTGTAAAACAAAAAACTTATTCACACATGTAATTAAATAAATTAAGAACCATTTGTATCAATAAAAAAAAAGGTCATTGATGATAACTAAAGATGTAACTAGAAAAATTGAGAGATATATATAGATTAAAATATTTGATCTTGCAACACGGGCTATTTACTTGGTTGTGTTTAGGAACTCTATTGATTTAAATTAATTTTTTATTTAATTAAATAAGAGTAGAAATATGCACATGCATGAAATTGATTGAACAAAACCAAAGAAAAAATTTATTATACAAGGTTGCATTTATTAAAAGCATTATCCAAATATAAATATATATGTTTTTAAAATTAAATTTCATTCATATAAATAAAAAACTTATTGATGAATTAGAATAATATTGTCAAAAATTAAATACATACGAATAATTAAAAAAACAATTGTTATTTAAAAAGGATAAATAAAAAATTAAGAGAAATGGTACTATTTTAAATATAAATTAAAAGTCATTTAAAAAATACATATTTAGAAAAAACATCAATTTAAAAAAATAAAAGAAAACAAAATAGATCAAACGTTGTTGGGTCAGTCAAGTCAGGTCAGCACACGTGGCCTATTTGGAAAGGACCCATATATGAGGGTGTCTATTTAAAAAAAAAAAAAAAACCTAATGGGGTACATGATTATGAAGGCAAACTAGAAAAGATTATGAAGTTTAATTCTAAAATAACCCAATGCTAAAAGATGCAACGTAACAAATATTAAATTAAAAAAAATAATCCTAAGAAAATATGCAAGTCAACCCGGGCTAAGTTATTAACATGTGGTCTAATTGATGGGATTTGGATAAACGAATAGAAAGGAAATTGAAGAAGAAGCCCGATATCAAAAAACTCAAACCTTGAAGGATGGAACGGAAAAGGAAAATTAATTTCCAATCAATTTAATATTGAAGGAAAAAATAAAAAAATATTAATTTAAGAAACTTGTCAAAGTAAATTCAAAAAAGAACGACAAATAAAATGAATCAAGCTAACCCAAGTCATTTTAAAAAATAGTGAAAAATTATATAGAAAGCATATAAATAAAAACAACAGAGCTCAATTTCCAATTGAATAAATGTCAAAGCCTGAAGCTGAAAAACATGATCTTCAAAAAAAAATAAAAAAACCAAGCAAACTCGGGTGAATCTTCTAAACTTGGGTTAATATATAAAACTCGCAACTCGTGAAATCGTAAGCCATGCTCAATTAAGAATCGTTCTAATCACCGTGAGAGAATACAATGCATATGTGTATCGTATAAACGTCTCGAGGCACAATTTTTTTTTATAAAAAAAATATTAATTAACAAAAAACTAAAAGGACTTAGTGTTTTACTGTGGTATGCAAGGAGATTCATCGTGGATTGTACATTGAAATAACACTTGTGCCCATCAAGTCTGAGAAATATTGACCTTTGAGTGAAGGGTTGTTATGTCTTGCACATTTTATGTACAGTAAAATTTCATTTTTGCCATTTGACTTCGGAAAATTAAAGGTTGTTTAGGAGGGTGTTTTCATATTTGCATCATGGTTTTTTTATAATATTCGTATGCCCTTAAGACTGTTTTAGTAATTTGCATTATTATAATATTAATAAATCAATACAGTTGGCCTAGGCATGCCACGCATAAGTAGGCGTATCGTTGCCCCCCCTATTCGGGCGGTGCGTGAGGGCACATACGATGGTAAAAAAGGTCAATGGCTTATTCACCTGACGCGAAAGGTGGTAGGAAATCTTTTAGGGTGTCACATGTTGTCATCTGAGCGGTGATTCGACGACGATTGGTCCTTTTCCTCCTCCTTTTTTCTCTCTGTCATGCCTTGGTATATGTGCAGAGCTTTGACAAATTCAATTGTGTCCTCCAGTTTATATTTGTTTTGGGTTTAATCCTCATTCTTTTGATTATTGTTTTTGTTAGATTTAATGCTTCTTTAAGTTTGTTTTGTTTTTAATTTCGTCCCTCATTATTTAATCTAATTAGATTTTTTTATCCAATATAGTCCTTATTCTTTTGATTGCTATTTTTTTATCCTTTTCATTATTATTTTTTTATTATGTCCCTGGGAGTTTGATTTAATTTTGTTTGGTTTCCAATTTTGGCCCTAATTTTTTTTATTGCTCTTTTTTTTTTGTCATTTTCTTCATTTATTTTGTTTTTCAATTTAGTCCCTAATTAATTTCTTTCAATTATTTTTGTGTATTGTTTAGTCCTCATTGTTTTAATTTTAGTTATTTTATTAATTTTTTTTATTGTTTGAAATTTCTCTTTGTGGTTTTTTCATATCTGCCTTTTACAGGGTAATCTTAGTTTCATAACCTAGTTCACCATTTTTGACGACGAACCCGGTTTAAGCTCGATCATTTTCAGGGTCTTTTAATTTAATTTTTCGTTTGCATCATTTAACATTGAATTGTTGGGCCTTGAGCTTCTTGATTTGTTCTGCTTTTCTTTTTGTTGAGTTATCACTGCCCCATATCTCAGATCGAAAGTTAGTTGAATTAACTTGGGTTGATTTGTTTTTTTTTTAATTTTTGTTTTTTGTTTTTATCATTTGCCATTCAATTATTGAACCTTGAGTGTCTTTTATTAAATATCATTTAAAACAAATGCACGCATGATGAGTTATCCCAAGTGCGGGGCGATAAAGTTAACCCAAGTTAACTTGTATTTTCTTACTAAATTTTTTTATTTAATTTTGGTATTTTTTTGTCAATTGCTTATTTTCGATGTTTGGTTTTTTTCCTCGATTTTTTATGATTTTTTTTTCAATTTCATCATTTTGCATGAAATAATTTTCCCTTGAACTTTGTTATTTTTTCGGTTTTATTTTTGTTCGGTTATTACGATGATAGGTTGGTAAAGTTAACCTGGGTTAGCTTAGTGTTTTTTTGAAGTTTTTTTTTTGAACTTTGTTTTGTTAGCTAGGTGCTTCTTTTGAATTTCTTCTTTTTATCCTCATCTCATATTGCAGGTTGTGGGTTTATCAAGTTAGGTCGAGTTGACTCATGTTTGCTTTTTCGACATTATATTTTTAGATTTTTTTTTCATCTTTGACATTATGTTATTAGGTCTTGAACTCTAGGATTTCTTTTCGCTTTTCTTTATGCGGGATATTTCGGTCTTATATTGTGAGTCGCGTTGTGGTAAATTTAACCTGATTTGTCTCAGGTTATCGTCGTTTAAATATTATTTTTTTGCATTGAGAAAATTTGGACAGGCCCACGACGTAACGCGGGTCACTTGACTAGTTAACAAAAAACTAAAAGGTCTCAATGAATCATTCACTGTGGATTCAAGAAGTGTAATTACATGTTTGCCCTTCGTTGGTCTTAACAATTGCCTTAGCACTGGGGGCAAAATCGTATTTTTCATGGGATCCAAATGTCATTTGAGAATTGATCAAGGGCAAAGCTGTCATTCAAATTTATAATGCATAATGAAAATACTCTTTTGCCCTTTAAATTTGATAAAATATGGTCTTCTGCTAGGGGTTTTTTTTGTCGTTTTCTTTTAATTTGCATAGTAAAATAACGTTTATACCTTTGGGTGCTAAAAAAATGGCATTGCAGGAAGATTTTATTTGTCTTTGCATTATTTTTGTACAGTAAAATTATGTTGTTGACCTTTAACTTTCTGGATTTAAAAATAGCTTCGAAGGGTGTTTTGGTCTTTGCACCATGGTTTTTTTTTTTTTTTGTAATTTGCCTTATTAAAATATGAATAAATTGGTAAAATATGCTGACGCATGCGTTAGTGCGTCTGAGTCCTTCGCGCTATTTCAGAGGCGCGTGTGACCAATTACGATGGCAAAAAAATCAATCACCATCTCATCCGATGCGCAAGGATATGACACAGCTGCTGGAGTGGCAATTGTGTCAAGGCAAGCGGCGGTTCAGCAACAATGGGGTTTTTTGTCCTGCCATTCGTTTCTCTCTCTTGGGTCTTGATTTTCGTGTCAGGCCTTGAAAAATTTAGTTATGTCCTCCATTTTTTTCTTGTTTTGGGTTTGGTCCTCATTCTTTTGATTTCTATTTGCTTTGATTTTAATGTTTCTTAAAGTTTATTTTTTTCAATTTCATCCATCTCTGCATTTAATTTAATTTGCTTTTTTTAGTTGGTTTTCGTGGTTTTTTTGTTTTTTTTTTGAAATTTAATTTTTCCATCCTTTATCATTCTGTTAATTTTTTTAGTCGCTTTCTATGAGAGTTTTGTGGCCAATTTAAAATTAACATGAGTAGCCTTGCCTTTAGTTTTCTTGGCTTTGTTAAATTTAGATTTTCTAAAGGAATTGTTTTTTTGAATTGAATTAAATTAATTGATGTTATCATCCAACATTTAATTTTTTAGGTGCTGAGCAACTGGGTTGAGCTCGGGTCAAGAATTTAATGGACTACGAGATTGAGAGTTTAACTCGGGTTTACAAGGTTTACATCGTTTTGATATTTTTTCTCTGATAAAAAATATGGTTTGTTGTATTTTGATTTTTTTATTAAATTTATTGATTGCGTCTCTGAGATTTAATTTAAGGCAATGCTTGAAGAATTTGTTTTTTTAAATCAATATTCTATGTTTATTTTTTTATTTAGTTATTCAAGTATCATGTCTCGAGTCATGGGTTCCACAGGTTCACAGGTTTGGCTCGATCATTTTTTCATTGCTTTTTAATATTTTTGGATCTAGAGTGAATGATCATAATCTTGGATTTAAAAAAAAAAACATGCATAATCTCAATATCTTTTATGTGATAAAAAAATAATAGGTCCACGGTGTTGCGTGAGCCTCCTATCAATGATAATGTTTTGCTCGCAGATTTTGACAACCTTATTTGGTTTTGTCGGTGTTTTGTTTTTTAATATTTTTATTTTTTATTTTTATTTTAGGATATTGGCAATCATTATTTCTTAGCTCCTTTTCAATGGTACAATCATGAATTTTTTTTTAATATTTTTTTAAATTCAATAATTACACTTAGACATCATTTTTTACACTGGAAAAAAAAAAAAAACCAAAACGCAGCGAAGCGCAAGCCTTCAATCTAGAATCAACTATAAAATAGGAAAACATCCGTAGCGATATTTTAGCTCCGTGTCCGATACTTGATAATAATAATAATTGGAAAAAAAAATTAAAAGTAAAAGAAAGAGCAGACTAGGGTTTCTTAATTTGAATTTTAAACTCAATTAACACAACACCTCTTCAGGTATTTCTCTCTTGCCTTCCATTTAGTTTTCTTTTCCACCTTTGGTACTCTAATTTTTATCATCTGTGTTTTATTTTTATTTGAGGGTTAATTTTTGTTGCAATTGGGATTGATCAAGTTTCTGATGTTCATTTTAGGGAATTTGGAATTGGATATTTTTTTCAGCTGTAATTTCGTTGTGATTTGCAAGCAATTATGAGAACTTCATGGTCAGATTCTGTGGC
>Ga0307509_10005223_pt1 | contig 18202 bp, 16 predicted proteins | sample 10_EM_MG_FD_202245 | JGI IMG/M metagenome (GOLD analysis project Ga0307509, IMG submission 202245) | Populus trichocarpa ectomycorrhiza microbial communities from riparian zone in the Pacific Northwest, United States - 10_EM | ecosystem: Host-associated > Plants > Roots > Unclassified | place...
AGAGCTTATGCTTCTCCAGCAGCTCCAGAACGCGGCGGGTGATCTTCCGGTGCTCTTCAAGGGTCTCCGTGAAGATGAGGATGTCGTCCAGATAGACCACGACCACGCCTTCCGAGATGAGGTCCTCGAAGATGTTGTCCATCATCGTCTGGAAGGTGGCGGGACTGTTCGTGAGGCTGAAGAACATGACAAGGGGTTCGTACAGGCCGCGGTTGGTCCGGAAGGTGGCCTTCCATTCATCTCCTTCCTTTATCTGGATGTTGTTGAAGCCCCATCGGACGTCCAGTTTCGTGAAGTACTTGGCTCCACGGAGCTTCGCAATCAGTTCCGGAGTCAGCGGGAGCGGGTACTTGTTTTTCACGGTCATGGCGTTCAACGCGCGGTAGTCCTGTACCAGACAGAGTTTCCCATCCTTCTTTTTAACAAAGAAGACCGGAGCGGCCATCGGGGACTTGGAGGGTTGGATCTGTCCAGACTCGAGGTTTTCCTTCAGAAAGGCGTCCAGTTCTTTCTGTTCGGAGGCGGAGAGTGGGTAGACCTTGCAACTTTTCGGAGAAGCATCAGGGGTGAGCTCGATGGCATGGTCCCACAGCTTGGTCCCAGGTAGTTCATCGAAGGAGTCCTTGGAGAATACCGAGTGGAAGTCGCGGAGGTGCGGCGGGATGTGCTTTTCGTGATCCGCGGGCTGGGAGTTCTGTCGGAATCCTTCTGCCAGCCGCTGGGAAACCATAGCGGTCGTGCGGATGTGTTCCGCCTGGGGGAAGAGTCCGGTTGCCCAGATTTGGTCGCCTTCTTCGAGCGGTTCATCCGGGAAGTCGGCTTCCGGGTCGGGAGACAGCTCAGGAGACGGCTCAGCTTCATCTTCCTCATCAGCATCTTCTACGAAGGCTGGGAAGGGGCTGGTCCGGCAGGCATTTATCTGTTCAGTATCCTCCCTCTTTGTGTTCCGTTCCGCCTTGCGGTCGGCTTGACAGCTGACACAGCAGCGCGGAAGGCATCCGGTCATTTTGACGGATCAGGCGCGGAAGTCGATCTCCGGATTGTGCTTGTCCAACCAGGTGAACCCGAGTATCATGCTTTGCTTGCTGAGGCAGGTGACCGCGAGCGGAATGCGTTCGGAGTGTCGGTCGTAGGTCATGATCATGTCGACGACTTTGCGGATGCTCCCGGCCTCATTAAGTGTTCCGTCCACGTTGTAAACCGGGATCGGCTGGGACAGCTTGCGGGTCGGAAGTTTCGCTTGGGTGATGAAGTCCTGGTCGATGAAGTCTCCAGTGGCGCTGGTATCGACCATGGCCTCCGTGGATGTTTCTTCCATGGTGTCCGTCGTTTTTAAGTGGATCGGGAGCATGATGCACTTCGCATCCAGCTCGAGAGAGCGGATGACAAGCTTGCGCTTTATCCGCTTTTCCCATTTGGGCCGGCGCGGCTTGCGGGGTTCGGTTGGCGGGAGCGTGGGTGTATCAGGCTTTTGTGCGTCTTCATCAATTTTTGGTTCAATAATTTCAAGAACGGAAAATCAATTACTACTTAGCAATGGGGGCGCATGGCTCACCCGCTGCGGGATACAAAATCCTCTACACTAACTGGAGGTTCGGCCTCTTCCGACGTTTCCATGGATGCTACATCCTTGGCGGCAAGCTTATTTTCAAGCTCCGTCTCCAGCTCGTCTGCATCCATGTATCGGACGTCGAACTGGAGGTCGCAGTCCTTCGCCCAGTGTCCGGTTTTTCTGCAACGTCGGCAGGTGTTGGGAGTGGCCTTAGCCTTCCGGGTCACGTCTATGTCCATCAGGACAGGATTGCCCAGTGACAGGTTGGAGTGGGCAAAGTGTGCGACAGGAGCAGCCTGAGCGGGTTGGGGGGCCATTGGAATGCGGCTTATGCTGGGGGTCGGAAGGTTGGGTTGTCGGTGGGAGGTGTGGAAGGCTTCGTCCGCGCGGTTCTGGTCCATTCGGATGGCAAGACAGAACCAGGCTTCAGGATCCGTGTCTGCGGGTCTTCCATAGGTCATCCCGGCAAGGGCTGTCGAGATTTGACGGTCAAGGCCTCGGTGGAATTTCACCACAATCATTTTCGGGTCAGAGTAGCTGGAGTCCTCAATGAGGTCCTTGAACTGGTCGAGATAATCATCGACCGACCATCTACCCTGGAAGTATGATGTGGTTTCCAGCACGTTCACAGCCGCGGCTTCGGAATCGAGGGGCATAAAGTCCTTCCGGAACTCATCTTTGAAATCGGCCCAGTCAATGAAGCAGAGGTGTCCGGACTTCGCTTCGTGTTCGAATTCGCGGGTCGCCCAGCAGCCTGCACGTCCGGCTTTCATGTAGGACATTGCCCAGATGACCTTTGTAAGATCGTCTTCGAAGGATTCCGGGCAGAGGCGGATGTAGGTTCGGCAGGACGTTAGGAACGCCTTACCCACGGATCGGTCACCATTAAACTCGGAGGGAGCGGAAGGCTTAAGGAAGTTCTTTCTCTGCCCCGCGGAGGAAGTGGGTATAGGTGAGGACCAGGCGCTGCCACGGGTCGGGGGTCGGATCAGGTCGGGCATGTTTCAGGCCTGTGCGGGGCGAGTTTGTCGAGGACATCTTGTAAGAGCCTGTGGGTGGCCTCGTTTTGACTCCTCATATCGTCTACCATGGCTTCGATGGCGAGGATGTGGTCGATGTGAATCAGGCTATCCTCAAGCATATCGGAAGGCGACATGTAGATGGAGCAGGAATCGGAACGGGTGGCGGAGAGGGGATATTCGGGATCGGAAGCGTGTGCAGAGGCGGAGGAGTCCGACGGGAGTCCAAATCGGCCTATGATGTGCACAACATTTTCGAGGATCGGCTCTCTAGGAGATCCTTTCCTACTGTAAGGGCTACTGCGGTCGGGCGGAACGCGGTACTAGCAGGGAATCCGAAGGGCTTAGATTATTATGTAATACTGATCTAAGACATGGACATAGTACCTAGCAGGGGATCTGAAGAGGAAAGGATAAGGATCCCCTGTGGGTATGAGCTAATATACAGAGTGACGGATATAATAAATAAAACCGAACTCAATAAATATGTGTCAGTACATGTAAGGTACCGAGTTACGTGGCACGCCAGCGTGGCACTAGCGGAAGGTGGGTCGGAAGCGATGGCGGGTCGGGAGCGGTAGGTGCAAGGGGCGAGCCGGAAGCGGAAGCGGAAGGCTGGTTGGAGTTAACTGGAGGTGTGTACCTATCTGGTTTTCAACTTGATTAACCATCATCTCTACATTGCCACTGCCGGGTCCTACATTGCCCAATTCTTTGTTCTCAACCTCATCAAACAGGCCATTGATATCAAAGCCCTTCTCAAAGTTGTCAATATCAGCATTGTTGGTACCCTGGGTTCAGCATAAATCATAAATGAGGTCAGGTAAAATGGAAACAGATTCCCTATTCACCTGATGGGCCTGGGATGCAGCAGCAATAAATACACTGAATTCTGTGGAAAAGATAGAAGCCATGTTCTGAAACAGCTTGTGACACCTATAGACACTTGCTGAAAGGTTTTTGCCTCCTCTTCAGTGTACCTGGCAATTGCATATTGGCATGAGAGGTTGTTGGAGATCCAGTGAGTGTGAAAATTTGTTGCATAAGTAATAAGACAATGTGCAGTTTTGATTACAATCAAAGCATCATTTGGTTTATTGTTGTTGTACTAGTATTCTTGTAGTGGAAGAATAGATTGTGCAATAACCCAGTTAAAGGCTTCTCTAGTTAGATAAAACTTCTCTAATACATGTTGTGTACCAATCATCATCCAACAATGATTTGCAGCAGGCTGGCTATTTCTATGGCTTTTGCAGATCCAACCTTCTTTTCTACACATGACCCCTCGTTTTCAGACAAACTATGACTTCACCAATGTCCCCATCACCACCACTTGCCCACATCCCTCAAATATGCCACTGCAATTAGAAGAGCAAAGACCCTCATAAAGCCAGAGTGCACTGTAGCTCCTGTTCCCCCCAGCAACCCCAACCATCACCCCATGACAGCAATAAGAGCTGGTATGGTAGCATGCTTCAGACAAGGTACAATGGAAGCAAGTTCAGAGTGGTGATAGAAGAGCCATGTTGTGTCCTTTCTATATTGAGATTGAGAATATGATACCATGTAGTTGGGTATTGCAGCTGCTTGAGTCCATATGTGACTGGCAAGGAAGTTGGTGAAGAATATGTTAAGGGAATTGTATGCAGTGAAAGAATTAAGGGGACACTGGCTTTAAGAGGCACATGGAGGATTCTTTGCAACATGAAAATTGAGACTCTTGCACTCAGGATACAGTGAGGTGTCTTGTTGAGAGAATGGTGTGGTGTCTTGTCCAGGAACAGACAAGAAGGTGGAAAATTTGACTTCTTGTCATGAGATTGGTAACATTGTATATTCCCCCCAGAATAGCAAGAATTCTGGGCAGAGTGCTGACCAAATGAAGGTATCCTCTATAACATTGAGCCAGAAACAACAATGGTTTGATAGGGAATGAAGTCATATATTAGAAGGATACATGAGAGGAAATTGTTAATTGTCTACAATGGATAAGAAAGAGGCCTCATAAGATAATGCAACAGGCAGGAAAAAAAGTTTAGTCTACCTTCTTGACCAAAGGACCATCCTTGCTGCCTGCACCAGGGAAGCCACCAGGAGCACCACCTGCAGAGCCATACAGCCTCTGCATAATTGGACTAGGGATAATTAACATCCAGAAAAATGAAAAGAGGGAAGATAAATATACTTCATAACAGCTCCCAATTCTTTCTGCTTGGTCATGTATTTCTTTCAAGGCCTCTTGTAAACTATCCAGCCAAGTAATCACTTTGTTGAGAGCAATCTCAAGCTTGCTCTTGTCATTGGATTCAAACTTGCTAGCATAGGAATAGGACTCAAGGGTATTCTTGGCAGAAATGTGAGAAGTGGCAGCTTCGTCCTCAGCCTCATACTTCTCAGCTTCTTGCACCATGCTTTCAGTTTCCTCCTTTGAGAGGCTGCTATTGTTGTCAGTGATTGTGATACAGTTTGGTTTGCTGGTGGTCTTTGTCTTTTGAGGCAGAAACATTGAGAATACCATTGGCATTGATATCAAAGGTGACCTTGATTTGAGGAACACCATGGGGAGCAGGAGGAGTTTGAACTTGCTGAGCAAGTTGTCATCTTTGGTAGAAGCACAGTCAGCTCCATAGACTTGAATGAGGATACCAGGTTGGTGTTGGAGTATGTTGAGAGGATTTCAGATTTTTTGGAGTGGTGTTGCACTTGACAAGTGGTCCTGACACCACCAATGGTCTTGATACCCAGAGTGAGAGGTGCAACATTAAAGAGTAGTAAATCTTGAACATTCTTAGAACTGTTACTACAGAGGATGGTAGTCTGAATAACAGCACCATAGACAATGGCTTCATCAGGGTTGATGCTCTTGTTAGGTTCCTTGCCATTGAAGTAATCAGACACTGACAGGTTCAAGGATGCTGTGGAAGAGGCCCTGGCAAAGCTCCTTGAAGTGGGCACAAGTAAAAGGAGAATAATCGTAAAGAGAGTCAATTTCAATCAATGTTTGAGTAGATGACAAGCAGTACAGATAGGGAGCGTGGGATAAGAGGATACAGTATATCCTTCTTGTCTTTGTGCTTAAATTCTTGAATGAAGGCCCCTTGAAGGGGAAGTGCTTAAGATCAGATTGAAGCTCAGCATCATCATATTTACAACCAGTTAGTCACTTTGCATCAAAGACACTAGATAAAATTATGAGCAAAGATTTGGTAATGAAAAAATGACATATGTATTTGTAGGCTTCATTGGATCAGATGAGTTCTCCAAGTTGGAGAATGAGACATGTGTAGTATTGTTCTGATGATCTCACAATCATTTCTCCACATTCCAATGAAACTGATTCACACCATTGCAGATTATGTTGTTGTGCTAAGAGAAAAGAGGACCAGCATTTCAACGCTACTATAAAATGCAAAAGACATTATGTTTTACTACAAATAGTACCACAATAGAATTATCTACATCAAGAAAGATGTATCAATTAGGCTTCAAAAGTCAGAAAGAGAAAGTTGAGGACAAGCTGGCAACTTGAAGAGTCTGCCTTCAGTTTTTCCTTCAATTGCCTGATCTCCTCTCCAGCATTTTCCAACTCTGCTTCCAGCTGGGCCACTCTCTGCCATAAAACTTTTTTTTTTCCCTCTCTACATTGTGTACCAGTAATGACACCCAGTCACTGTTTGCGTTTTGAGAATCTGGGCAAGGAAGATCTGTGGGCAAATCGTCCAAAGGTTGGCTGGGACTTCTGCTTTTCTGCCTAGAAGCTGCTTTCCTGCCAAGAAAACAGTGAGATCCAATGAGATGGCAGGTATATCTTTAAAGAAGTTTACCTTAGACTCATTCTTTCACAGGAACTAGAGACAGAAGAAATCTCTTCAGGATATTCACCATATCTCCTTCTTTTGCAAGAAGGAGTAGGGCCACAGAATGTCCAAGAAGCATTGGGATACAATGATCTAGTAAGCCGCCATTTAGGTACAGGACTGTCAATTATCTTTCTGTACTGACAATAGTAAGCCTCCACTGAAGATGTGTGAGCCCAAAAGAAACTTTTGACTGAGGGGTTGGTGTCTTGATTGTCCTGCGTTGCTTTCTGGGGATCTGGAGAAACACAACTTTCTGCCCATGCTACACTTGGGCTTGTCTGCAAGAACCTCCTGATTTCAGACATCTTTGAAATTTAATTAAACAAAGTGAGAAGGATTTTAGAGAAATGTTTACTGGAGGGCTGTTGCCAAGAAGAATTTTCAGAGAAGGCAGAGAGCAGTTAAGTCATGATTGTTTTTGCTGCACACACATTTGTTGTTTGAAAGTCCTTATCATCAATTGATGTTGATTGACCATTGTGCTAACTTGACCAAAATAGAAACACTCATGGTGGGAAAAGAAGTAACACCATCTTAATATATTTGCTCAGACATGATTTTCACTAGGCCTGAGCCCCAGTGAAAATTTTGATCTATTTTTCAGTCAAAATTGATTTACATCAATTATTGCTCTATTTTTGAAAAATGAAACAAATGAAAAGTGGCCTTTCCCTCTATCTTTTCTGCATAATTCATTACATTTCTATCTTCTAATATGGCATTTATCAAGAAACTTCATTAATATGAGAGAAAACAGTTCTCAATCATTTGCCATTGTTTATAGCAATAGAGCAATAATTGATATAAATCAATTTTTGACCTAAAAATAGAACAAATTTTCACTGGGTCAAGCTGGCATATCACTTAGTGCCACTGGCCACTAAAGGCAAATGGAAAATGATCTATTACTGGACATATCTATTAGATATATCAAAAGAATGGTGTTCTGTTGTAATTATAAGAATAATCAATTTATTTTCAGAGCAGTATTTTTCATTGGGTTTAGAGTTAATATGGTAATATTTTTGGTATATAAAGAGAAATCAAGAATATTTAATCAGAATATGTAATCTTTGACTGCCAGACTGATAGAAGTAAACTTTGACATGTAAATGATTCAAATATTAAACTTATAAAGTCAAAACCTTATAAAAGTGTATGTAGAGCTTTGCATTGCTGCCATGAATCACCATGCATAAAATCATCCATATCAAGAGGTGCAGAAGGAGAACCTAGAGCAATGAAAAAGATGTTTCTTGGCCAGCATAATCCTGGACGATTCCAAGATGGAACCCAGAAAAGTAGTTTTGAGGTGGAATTATAAATCCATCCAGCAGCTAGAGTAGAAATATCAGAAATGAGTTAGTATTGAGAACATAAAAAAATATGAATGCCAGTAAAGTTTCTTGCTCCAGAAACAGTATACTGGCCATTCTGTAAAATGGTGAAAAAGTTAATTGAAGAGTTGTTTAACAGCTCTACAAGAACCTCTCCAGTGCCTGTATTCCAGACTTGGAATGTCTGGTCTCTCAATCAGAAATAATGTACTTACCATCAACAGAATTGACAGAGTTATTGTGTTCCTTGAGTGACCCTACTATGACTTCTCCTGTTTCTGCATCCCAGACTCGGATTGTCTGGTCCCATGAGCCAGAAACAATGTGTTCACTAATAGTGTCTTGTGAAAATGTGACAGAGTAGATAGACTCAGTGTGTCCCTTGAGTGGCCCTACAACAACTTCTCCAGTTTCTGCATTCCAGACTCGAATAGTCTTGTCTCCTGAACCAGAAACAATCCGCTTGCCATTCTGTGAGAATGCAACAGAGTAGATAGGCCCAGTATGTCCCCTAAGTGGACCTACAACAACTTCTCCAGTCTTGGCATCCCAGACTTGAATTGTCTGGTCCTCTGAGCCAGAAGCCATGTGTTTACTATCCTGTGAAAATGCAACAGTGCCAACAGTGCCATTGTGTCCCTTGAGTGGCCCTACAACAACTTCTCCAGTCTCTGCATTCCAGATCCGGATTGTCTTGTCCATTGAGCCAGAAATGATGTGCTTACTGTCATATGAGAATGCAATAGAGTTGACAGACCCAGTGTGTCCCTTGAGTGGCCCTACAATAACTTCTCCAGTTTCTGCATCCCAGACTTGGATTGTCTTGTCTCCTGAGCCAGAAACAATGTGTTTGCCATCCTGTGAAAATGCAACAGAGTAGATGGGCCCAGAATGTCCCTTAAGGGGTCCTACAACAACTTCTTCGGTTTCTGCATTCCAGACTCGAATTGTCTGGTCCCATGAGCCAGAAACAATGTGCTTACCATTCTGTGAGAATGCAACAGAGTCAATGAACTGAGTGTGTTTCCTAAGCAGTATAACAACTTTTCCAGTTTCTGCATCCCAGACTCGAATTGTCTTGTCCATTGAGCCAGAAACAATGTACTTGCCATCCTGCAAGAACGCAATGGAGTTGACAGGCCCAGTGTGTCCCTTGAGTGGCCCTACAACAACTTCTCCAGTTTCTGCATCCCAGACCTGGATTGTCTGGTCCTCTGAGCCAGAAACAATGTGCTTGCTATTCTGTGAAAATGCAACAGAGTAGACAGGCCCAGTATGTCCTTTGAGTGGCCCTACAACAACTTCTCCTGTTTCTGCATTCCAGACTCGGACTGTCTTGTCCTTTGAGCCAGAAATAATGTGCTTGCTATTTTGTGAAAATGCAATAGAGTAGACAGGCCCAGTATGTCCCTTGATTGGCCTTCCAATAACTTCTCCAGTTCTTGCATTCCAGATCCGGATTGTCTTGTCCATTGAACCAGAAATAATGTGCTTGCCATTCTGTGAGAATGCAATGGAATAGACAGGCCCAGTGTGTCCCTTGAGTGGCCCTACAACCACTTTTCCAGTCTCTGCATTCCAGACCAGGATTGTCTTGTCCTCTGAACCAGAAACAATGTGCTTTCCATCCTGGGAAAATGCAACAGAGTTGACAGAACCAGTATGACTCTTGAGTAGTCCTATAACAACTCTTCCAGTCTCCACATCCCACACTTGGATTGTCTTGTCCCCTGAACCAGAAACAATGTGCTTGCCATCCTGTGAGAATGCAACAGAATAGACAGGCCCAGTATGTCCTTTGAGTGGCCCTACAACAACTTCACCAGTCTCTGCATTCCAAACTCGAATTGTTTTGTCATCTGAGCCAGAAACCATGTGTTTACCATCCTGCGAGAATGCAACAGAGTTGACAGACCCAGTGTGTTCTTTGAATACTCCTATAATTGCTGGCCAATGGTCCACTCTGCCTGTCTTCAAGTGCAGAGTGTTTGGAAAGAATGGCAAATACTGCCTTGCAACCAATGAGTTCTCTGGTGCAAATGGCAGTGCTGACAGATAAATGTGTGGTGTACTTTGTGAGATTGGAAGTCCAAATACAGTAACAAATTTGATTGCATCATTTGCAAATGATTCCATATCATTAGTATTGTCCTTAGTATAAAATAGTTAATTTACTGGTGAAAAAAATATTTTATATAGCTCACCTGATTCCAGTCCAGCACTGATAGCAACATTCCTGAAGCTATATTCACTTGTTTCATAAGGCTCAAAACTTCCAGCCAGAAGAGAAAGCGATGATAAAAGAATTCTCTAACTTCATAAAGAATTTTGATGTCATATGCAGATGAGCAAAGGTGGTCAGCCCAGAAGCGGCATCCATATGATAGATGAGGAAGAATCATCTTTTTGATATGGATAGCAAGATCAGGAATATCACTGTTTCGGCAATGAGATGTCTTCAAATTGCCAATGTTGAATCGCAGACCAGACTTCATAACTTGCAAGGATGATAGCATAAGGGTATGGTTTGCATGTGATGGATCTACATAATAGATTTTGCTGCGGTTTTGGTCTGTCAAAAAGTCAAAGAAGGAAGCATGGAAAGGTTGAATAGGAATATCTTGCTGATCAACTCCACTCAACAGTGGCCTTAGTAGCAGTAGAGTTCGTGCCATCAGGTCAGCTGGCTCACCATCACCTCGCAGCTCTGAATGGGCAGAAATAGAAAGAGGTTCCTTCACAGCCAATATCCTGCCCATTACCAACTTGAAATGGGACATGGCATCATCTTGCCCACCAAATGCTTGATGAAGAATTTCTGAGTACAATGCATCTAGCCCACATGCTGACGACATGAAGCGACTAAGGCGCTCTGTTGGGCGGAATGCTCCCCTGCTGTTATCTCTGATGGCTTGACAAGCTGTAGATGCCCACTGGAAAAGCCCACCTGAGCCCTCTACCAGCATTTGACACCAACGTTTGTTAGGCCATTCGAGTTCTAAGCTACGGACATCAGATAGTCGTGTCTCAACAAACAGGGTGATGTCAGCTTTATTGGATGCTTCATCGATGGTGTCCATATATTTGCATAAAATATGCCGATTACTGTTGAAGGCACTAACGATGTCCCTCTCCGGACGTGCCGTGATAAGAATACGGATATTGGAAGGAAGATCCGAAATACCCTTGGCCAGCGTGTCAAGAAGAGCTTTGCGAGATGGGTCTGCGACGCTCTCATCCAGAGCATCAATAACGACAAGAATCGGTCCGACGGTTGTCAGTGCTATCGCAGGTTCCAAGAGAAATTTTTTGAATTGCTCGGTGGCTGAGGGGGTTGTTCGGAGGGAATGATTTCCCTTAACAATATTACCAAGAGACATCTTCCAGTGATGATCGAGATCAGCAATGTCTAATGCAATTGTACTGAGGAGGTTGTTGGGGCGGCGGTTCGCTTGGTCCGCACGATCGAAACAGTAGGACGATCCAAGTCGCTTTTGCAGATCGAACAATTTTGCGATGGTGTGAGCGATGGCGGATTTTCCGGACCCTGCCACGCCACTCAACAGAAAAATGCGAGGGACATCATCTCCGTTAGGGCTATTGACCCATTGAATGATCTCTTCGACGATCATATTGCGAGTCCCAGGGAGACACCCTTTTTCGGGGTGAAAACGTGCACCATTGGCATAGGGAATGTCATGGAGGTCGAAATCCGCAGCTTAATAGAAATTAATCAATGTGGAATCGATATGAGGTATCTCACCAAGACTGTTGAAATTGCCAAAAATGCGGGAGACGATGATCCCGGTCTGAAGAACGGCACGATCTTGAAAAGCCAACTTGAGTTCATTGAACTTGTCCTTGTATAATTTGATATTGCTATCAACATCCGACATGAAAAGGGTTCGTTGCCCTGGTAATGAACGCAACAGTGAGACACTCCTACGCGAAGTGGAGATGACAACCTACAGAAGCTCTCGTTCGTGGCATAGTCACGAATGAAATATGCACACTCCGTGGTTTGCTGTACCACGAGTTTAATGATACGATCGTGTGACGCAATTCTCTTCATGGGTTGGGCATCCTCGACAAACGAAAAAACATCGTCCATGGTCTCGACGAGGCCAACAATGCGGCTGTCGCGATCAACTTGAGCTAAGATGGTCTGCGAAAGGTCTAGATCAAAATGAATGTGTAGAGTGTACGAAGAACAAACCCCGTTGACAGCAGAGAGGATGCTCCACGCCATAAGAGCGTATGGGTGGACCTGGACATTCGATCACCTCATGGGTCAGAGACCACAGAGAGTTCATCAGTTCAACCACTTACATGTGCAACTAGTTTGGTGAACAATTTGAGTTTCTGTAGGAATGGTCCCCAGGTAGTTGTCAAGGACTTGATATTAGTTGCTACCGCAACAGAAGTATCGACTGCGTCTTGAAATGGTTCGAACGACGATGGCGCCAGCTTCATGTGGACAAGTGCATCCTTTCCTTTTGCAATAGCCTCTTCCATGTTCAATCCTGCCGCATCGGAGGCCTTGGACGTAGCGGCGATCGTGAATTCGATGACAATTTGAGTCTTGCGTTGATTCCCGTGCGAGTCGAATTTGCATAGTTCCCGACTGATAGCTAACAGTAGATGGATATTCGCGAACTGGATTCAACATGAAATATACAGACCTCTACCCGCTCCTTCGGCAAGAAGCAACTTGATCCCGTCTCTTGTTCCACCGATAAAATTGTCCTTGAAGATTATGTTCTTGGCATAGACTCGACACTCCAACATGGAGGAGCTGAATGCATTGCTACCAGAGGGATTAGTCACTGGCGCTGTTCGATATAGAAGTCCTCAAGTTTACTCACAAATGGAAATTCTCCGTCCACGAAGCTGCATTTCCTTTCGAGGTTGTCTTATATTTCGACTCCCCGTCGATCACTAGTTCCACGTAGAATCTGCCCCATTGCTTTATTCCGTCCTTTGGGAGATTCCGGCCTCTGATATCTGCCTTAAATTGTCAGATCGACTCACGATCAACGACAGTGCACATCTAACCTTTGATGTTTACTAGAACACTCGCGGATAAGGAACTGTGAAATGTTTAGCAGCAGATATAAGATAGGGGACTAACACTCACGTTGGCGTAGGAACGGTATTATCAGAGTTGTTTTTCATCGTGCCAGAGTGATGGAGCAGAGGAACAGAGAAGAACGTGTAAGGTGTCCTGCCGGCTCCTGCCGAAGCTGTTTCAATTTGAAAGATCATGTGATATTCCCACAACGCCTCGCGGCTGCTGAGTCACCCAAGCAAGTGAGCGCTCTCGGTTAAAAAATGGAAGTTGCCCTAAAGTTGCCCTGGACTGCACAAAGTCGTGAAGTCAGTAAAGGAATTATAAGACTCTAGGCTTGTGACCAGTCCTCCAAGGTCCAAGTCCATGGTATACAATTGAAAGTAAGAGATCACGTGGAGTGAATCCAAAGTGAATCTAAGACTGAATCTAAGTTGCAGCTCTGCCAAATCCTCCTTCCTAATAGAGGACTTTATCTAAAAAGGGATTCATCCAGCTTGGAGGTTTGTGAGCTTGGATCTTCACTGAAAAATCTGAAAAAATCACGATATGTGTAAACAGTATGTATTTAATATGTGACTAAAATCTTGACTCAGGATCTTTTGTTTTGCGAGCAGCATTGTCAATCCATCAAAAATCTGCACGACTAGTACGGGGATAGTATATATAGTGTAATCACGGCAGTGTTACTGAATTCCTTTCGTTCGCAAATCGACTGCCACGATTTCCGATTTCCGAACAACATGAGGACGCCGCTGGCTGTCACTTCCTTTCTTCCTAGAATGCTATGCCTTCTCAAATGTCTGGTCAAGACGAGCGCGGTCTCCGGCTGTTGTCGATAGGTACGGCGATTTTGCATAGGTCACGGTTACCGCTAACTACTCTCTCCCGTTTGTTATCCAGATGGAGGGGGAATTCGGGGGTTGTCGCCGCTCCTCATACTGAAGGAGATCCTATACCGAATAAAGCAGGAAAAGCAGCTCCAGGATCTTCCGCGCCCATGCGATATCTTTGACCTCGCCGGTGGCACAAGCACAGGAGGGTATGTACATTATATTGCAATATCTACCCCTCAACTCCTGAAGCTCTCGTCTGGCAGACTTATCGTGATAATGCTTTTCCGGCTACAAATGTCGATTGACGATGCTATCGACGCTTATGCAGCTTTAGCGAGGAATGTCTTCTCGGAGAAGAAATGGCGCTTTCAGGATGGTACTTTCAAGGCTTCACGATTGGAGGACGCTATTGTCTCCATCATTCGTGTATGGTCAAATGAATCAGATGGAGATCCACGGGCACTTAAGATGTCAACTGAGGATGGATCAAAGTGGTAGGTCAGATGTAAGTTTCTTATTAACGTTCACTGATAACTCCCGTAGTTTCGTTTGTGCCATGCTAGCAGGAAACATGCGCTTCCCGACTCTCTTCCGCAGCTGGGTCCCTTCTTCCAACGCAAACTACGATTGTACGATAGTTCAGGCCGCCCGTGCTACTACTGCTGCTCCGACCCTTTTCAAGGCCATTGAATTCGGACATCCAACAACGCAACGGTACCTTGACGGCGGGTTACGGTGCAACAATCCTGTAAAATACGTAGTGGAAGAAGCCCGGTGTTTGCACCCAGATCGACCTATTTCGTGCGTCTTGTCGCTCGGCACTGGGACGATGCGCGTCATCGGCTTGGAACGCCCAGATGTGTTTCAGATCATGTTGCCGACAAACCTCATCGGAGTTCTTAGGCGCATCGCGGCAGATTGTGACGAGGAGTCAGAGGCGATGGCCACGCATTTAAATCAAGGAGACAAGCCAAATTCGTACTTTCGCTTGAACGTTAATGAAGGTCTCCAAAATGTATCACTGGCAGAATGGAAAAGGCTGAACGAGGTCGAGACGCACACGGTACAATATCTTAGGACGAACGACGTTCGGCAGAAAGTAAACCAGATGGTGAAGCTGCTTCATGGTATGAAATGAATATATGGATTTTCGGTTATTTACCACTCCCTTTTTCCGTTTGTTTTACAGCCGAGGCTATTGCGCCAGAAATGGCTTTGACTCTGCCTACAAAAGAGCTTTCGCCGACCGAAAGTAAAGCATTTGATGAGTTGAAGAAAGTCGTTTCTTACAATGCGTTGCACGACTCCCCAGCAAGATCAACGTATTCTAGGTGTCTGCCGGGGACCCGTAAGGAACAAATCGAGTGCATTACGAATTGGATTAAGATGGGCAACGAAAAGAAACCCTTGTTCCTCGTCTTAGGCCCAGCTGGATCTGGGAAAACATCACTATTGGATACCATCGCGCAGGTATGCAAAGACAAGGGTCAATATGCTGCTGGCTTCTTCTTCTCGGACACTGACGCCAATCAAAGTAATTACCCCCGCCTGGTTACCACGATTGCCTACCAGATTGCGGAAACCATTCCTGAGCTTCGCCCGTATATTGCTCGGATTATTGACATGGAGCCGAGCATTTTGGAACGCTCTCTCGAATCCCAAACAAAAGCTCTTCTCCTTGAACCGCTCCGCCAACTTCGATGTGACCACCCTAATTTTTGGTTCCATCCCCGAGTTGCCATCATTGATGCGTTGGATGAATGCGGCAAATCGAAGGACCAAAGTCGTGTTCTCGCCGCGTTGGCTGAGGCTTTATCTAATCAAAATTTCCCTTTCATCTGTCTGCTCTCCAGTCGCTTCAATACCGAAATCGAACATGAAATGTCAACCACGCTCATGGCTCGTATTCACGACCGAGTGATCTTAGGAAAGAATGGCAATGCTGAGAAGGCTGACATCCAGGCGTATCTATGTGCAAACGTAGAGCGCATCCGGGTCAAGCATCCCTTTGGTAAACGTATACCGGAGGGATGGCCTACAGCATCTGATCTGGAGACCATAGTCGAGAAGTCTAGCGGACAGTTTATTTACGCATCAACGGTTATCAGATACATCGAGTCACCAAAACATAATCCCCATATTCGCCTCCAACACGTTTTGGGGATTTCCAGTCCCAAATTGGGAGAGGGTCCGTTTGCTGAACTCGATGGTCTCTATCGGGCTTTGATGTCCTCCGTCGGGAACCTCTCAGATGCAATCGAGATCATGGGTATTCACCTGGTGGAGTTAAGTTCCAAATTCTGGACACCCGCCACTGTGAAAAGTAAATTTGATTTCAAAGAGCACTTCTGCTCGCGGGATGCAGACATCGTTCTTGCACCTTTGGCATCTGTACTCAAGTATGAAGATGGTGGTATACAATTCTACCACTTGTCGTTTACTGAGTTCCTTCTCGATCATACTCGGTCAGACGCGTATTTTGTCGACCTAGAGAAGTGTCAAAAGTGGATTGTATCACGATTTGTACCGGTTTTGTATGATTGCCTATCTGATGGTGGAAGGTACCCGTTTGCATTACGTTCATATGGCACCAGAGATGTCGAATATCTCATTAAAGAAGGAAAGCCCGGGACATGCTTGCATCAAGCAATCAACGAAGGCCTCACTCTTGTTGCCAACCACCCAAAGCTTCTTCCTTCTGGAGGTGACTTTAATATCTGGCCTTTCGTCACATATGCATTCTTTGAACAACTGCAACATGAGCTCTCTATTGAGGTGTGTCTTCGTTTCATGGATCGTACTAGGAGCTAATTTGTCTGCTCTTCAGAACATGGTTGATATGTTCCAGCAGGGACAAGATTCCCTTCCGCTTTCCGTCCTCATAAGGCTTCCTCCAGCGTTTAAAATTAGCAACTCGTTCCTCTTGTTCGAGCTTTGTCGGACGTGTAGAGCACTACGGAAGACTGGAGCATTACGGAAAACTGGATTTCCAAAAAATGTTGAATCACCTAGCTGTCTCTCCCTTTGCATGACCTATCTTGCTGATTATTTGGACGGCCAAAATGTTCTATCGTCGCGCGACTATCTCTCTGCAACGCTTCGGTGTTTGTGGTACCTGCAGTCCTCCAGTCAGTAAGTCTTGTTCTTAATGCTCTCCTGCCTTTCACTGATCTTCCCCCAGTGACATCCGTTCTTCCCTCCGCGAGCACTCTAGCTATCCCTTCGAGGGTCCCTTTGGCATCTCCAGATATCTTAAAGACACATCGAGCAACCTCACACGTGGCGCCTTAAGTGTTTTCCCCATACTTCTCAATCAGACTCCCCCCTCCATCGACCTCTTCATAGCTCTCAAGCGACCATTTGACGACGGGGTCACATTAAGGACTCCTTCATCTGTCCATAATGTAATGGATAGTATACATAACTATCTAATGGTAAGTACTTGTGTCCAGTACATGACAATAGCAGCTCAGTCTTTTGTTAGCTACACGATATTGAATACCAACAAGGTGAACACTCAGTCTTGGCTAAACTGAGTGGACCTGGAGAGGACGAGCTACTAAATGACTGGGAGGTTTTGCCTCAAGGGCATTGGTGGGTAGGTTGATCGATTGATCAAGTTTCCTTCAATAGCAACTCATTGATTCCTTTCCTCCGAATTGAAGGTCTGAACTTCCGATGGTGAAATTCAGGTCCCTAGTGGCAGTCTTTGTACAGTGTAATTTTACTCCCGCCACAGCAACCGAAGTTCTCAAACTGGCAGTCTGGTCGACAGGCAACGTTCTGTGTCATCCCTTGAGGTCGAACCTGAACTCTACTACCCCCAACAACACACATCAATCGAGAGTTTCCTCAACTCCGAAGTTGAAAACCCTCGGTTCAGACTGGCCGGGTTCAAATGAACCAGTGACTCAGTCGTCATATAGGTGACTTTCCACCTGGTGAAGAGTTGGAGGAATGTTCATATCCGAGTCGCGGTCGGGATAACAATTGAGGGTGGTTTCTTCTTGTACTACAGTTTTATTGTAAGAATTTTTGGAGGAGGGGAGGCGATACGCACCATGTAGACTTTGGTCTTTGGACGTCGGTCAGCTGCCACACATGGAAGATGCGGAGAGTGCAATAGTCACAATCCACATGGAACTTGAAGGGCTCGCATGGCAATACCTGCCGCGCCCGTTGAAAGAGCTGCAGTTAAATGAAGGGGAAAACCTGAGCTTGGAATCATCCAGCCAAATAAAATTGACTTCGTTTGGCTTGTTCTCGCTCAAAGCGGTTGACCCGCATTTTCACTGGGCTTGAAGCTTGAAGCAACTCGGCGCATCCGGCCCGTGTCCTATCGTTGCTTATACTCGTACCCTCTCATTTCGAAACAGATATGCTACCGTCTAGGTTTAGAGGTCTACTTTTATCCCTCTAGTCGCCAATCTCATGCTATGTATCTATCCCCAGTAGCGCATTTCGATCGAAGATCGTCTTGACAAGGGACCTCGGTCCAAAGGTCATGCCTCTCTTCGAAGCCGGGCCTCA
>Ga0307509_10005224_pt1 | contig 18202 bp, 19 predicted proteins | sample 10_EM_MG_FD_202245 | JGI IMG/M metagenome (GOLD analysis project Ga0307509, IMG submission 202245) | Populus trichocarpa ectomycorrhiza microbial communities from riparian zone in the Pacific Northwest, United States - 10_EM | ecosystem: Host-associated > Plants > Roots > Unclassified | place...
ATTCTTGGTTGTAACGCTTGCTCATTCTGGTGACCCTAAAATATCACCTTTGGTCTTGATCATCCTTAATGTGCAGGAGTCATGCCATCGTCCCTTTGTGTCTCCTGCTCGCGTTGCCGGTTCCCTTCCATTGCGTACCTTCTCTCCTCCCCCTTTTCGCAAACGCACCATTCCCTTGGACTCCCCCTTTTTTTCATTGATCACCCAGTATGTTTGTGTGCTTACTTGTAGATTAGTTGTACTTGTAAATGGCCTCTTATAACACACTAGCCTCCCATGTATTCAATCAGTAGTTCAACCCATGGCCCAACATAGAAAGATCACATCACATTAATCGCGAAACCCCATCTGTGTGCCCTAAAGATTTTGCTTAACCTGATACCCCTTGCACTGTACCTCAGACCTGAGCCCCCGAGCCCACATACTCGTGTTGGACTTCAGAGGCAAAGATCCCCCTTATCCGATGTTGCCTTGCTTTACCTTCACCTTCCAGTCCTTCCCTTATCTCGCCTCCTCCCTTACAACTTTTCCTTGCTTGGAGAAGTTCCCTGTTGGTGACTGATGCTTGTTGGTCTTCCTCCTGCCTTAGCCCTACCTTCTCACACATGAGACCTTTCCCCTCTCTCCATTTGTTCCTTGGGGAAAAAGAATAAAGTATACTGTTATTGCGGTGTGCTCAAATCACGCACAGCGGGGAGGACCAATTCGGCGCTTTGGTTACTAGGAACATGTTCACTTGGAGAAATCAATCTTGCTTTGCTTCATCTACTCATGGGCCTGTACCTTGATGGTGTGGGATCCCAAAATAATGTAGTCTAGATGATGAACTTGCTGGTGGCATAAAAATTGGACCCGTCTGTCCCATCAACCTTGAAGTTTGAAGCCAAAAACTACATACCGTGGCATAAATCAAACTTGGTAAGGAATGTTGTCCGAATCAGAACTCAGACAGCCTCAGCCCACCAGTTTTTTCTCATGCTCGATCCTCCTGGTGTTGTGGTTGATCAGATGGGATCAAACCCTTCCGGATCTCGCTTGCGGTTGTATCTAAAATACAGCAGCTCTGTCCAGAACAAGGGTATCTAAGTCTATCTCAACAACAGCCTAAAGAGAAACAGAGGAAGGGGCCCATAGTCACGGCGACATGTCAGCTCAACAGAAATCCTAATGATAGGGGTTGGCATCATCACCTCCAATGGAACGTGACTTGCCCTCTTAGGTTAGAAAGAATCTTGACCACTGAGTTGGGCAGACAGTGGAAAGCCCAATCCTTTACTGTGGGTAGGTCTGCATGGTACCCCCGGGATACGTCGGCGCGTTGTAGCATACGTACAGCGTAGCTTGGTAGCACACACAGTCACCATTGTCATAATAATCCGAGGTAATAAGATTATTGAATAAGACAAAAAAATACACTGCGTGGCTGACAAATTACGATTTTGAACGTGCCGTGACCAACCATGGCTTAGATAACGGCTTAGTGGAAGTGATATTGCAACATATAAGATGGTGTCAACTACTTATTCAATCGTCTTTATATAATTTGTGGTCAAAACTAAGTCTACTTGGTAGTCGGAACATTAGACATTAAATGACCTCTAAGTAGACTATACTGTAAAGTAAGTGGACTTATTTGTTTGCCTGCCGTGGCGGAGCACCGTAATGCAGAGCCCAGACAAAACTTGAAATCGTTTAAAACCCACACCTACTGGTACATCAGCACACTCACGTCCTTCCGGTGGCGTCATTACACTTGTGTTTCTGTCTGCTGATGTCGATAGACGCGTTAATGACTGTCTAATTTTAGTGTTTCGCCCCATCCGCATCATGGTGCTGACTCTGCTGAGCGGCAGCCTGAGCCCTGTTAGTGGACCTGTTAATCAACTTAATCTATCTACTAGGGCTATAACGACTATGCGACGGATGCCCATGTGGATCACTCCCGTCTGGCCCTACCATAGCGTTCTTTCCAAAGATCAAACTTTCCCCGCTCTCTTGGAAAAAATAGAATGAGGCATTTCACTGCAAACCATCCATTGGGTTGCGGTGCACCCGGACCATGCGTCGAAAGGAGAAGTCCGCGCTTTAATTAGCATGCCCCCTTGTAGATAGAAATTTCTTCGTCTCATCCGCTCATGGGTACGCATCTCAATCATGACGTGGAACCCCAAAGCATTCTAGTCTAGTTAGTGAAGTCGCGGGTGCCTCAATTCAAGTTAAGTCTTTCCTTGAACCCTAGCGTTCGAAGTCGGAAGTTACACACCATAGCACAAGTAGGCCCGGGTAAGGAATGTAGCCAGACTGAGACAGCTACTGACCCCGGCATTAATCTACGTTCGCTCTCGTGTCTGTGGACCCCTGATGTCGATGTCGACCAGGCCCTTCTGAATCTCACACGCCATTGTATTGTTGTTCCTCCTAACGAAAATATCTTCCCAGTATTACGTTACACCCATCAGAAATCAATACCTCCGGTTCCTGCATAAAATCTTCATCACCACATATTGATGAGAAGAGGTATAAGCTTATCAGCTAAGAGCACCCAATTCTGCAGCATCTACACTGGAACTTGGTTCTCAACAGGATTCTCCGAGTCGTTGTCAAGGCCCAATCCCTGCGGCTTTTCGCATGGCCTTTCCTGCGTGCTGACGCGCGGACCATGGTGGCTCACCCGTGACATTTGATATCGTTGCTCGTACGAAGTGTCCACGGTGTCCACGATCACCTCAAGTTGGTTGCGTGAGGCTCGGTTCCACTCTAACGCCGATACTTTTGTATTCTTATTCTGTTCGAGGAGGTCAGATGGGCTGAAGAGCCATCGTCAACAACGAAGCACGTGAGAACTTGAAAACAGGAAGGAAGGGATGTCGTACATCTCTGCGCTACCAGAGCCAAAGTCTGTCAGAGAGCGATACATCCGTGTTGCAGCGATTGCCATCGTGATCAGAGAGGGAAGCTGGAACATCTGTGTTGCGGATGGGCATGAGAGCCTCACATACATGATAACAACGAGTAACGTACGAGGTTGAGTGGATCTGACATTACGGGAGAATTGGGTCAATGCAACATCTCTCTCCGAAAGCAAAGAAAATACCGTTGAGATCCAAAATGATTAACACCTGCAACGTTCCAAGGTGATGAACGACAAGGGCGTGTGCAAGAGAACTCGCTGAACCTACCGCTGGCGGGACCTCCGCGATGGTGGCAACGACGAGCCACATGACACCCTTACGAATCGAAAACATGTCACCGGACTGAGGACATCATAGAACAGGTGAAGGATTGCAACCATACCTGTTTCCAAAGGAGGCGTCCTATACCAAACGCGCCACCTTTTTGGATGCGGAGGCGGAGCAATCCAGCGAGCACGGTGAGAAGTAAGGTGACGTCAATTACGAGGCTGGCGATGATGTTGATTGTGCTACTGTGGGAGTTGGGTATAACACAACCTGGCAGAATAGAGTTCCACTCGGAGCGGAGCTGCAGATAGATAAGCTTAGAGGATGCAGACTAGTTGGGGCTGGTTATTCACCCGTGCGATACCTGATACAATATTATGCTGATAAGAAATTCTCGATCATGTGAAGGAAGGTGGAGAGAGCTTGCCTTGGATGACGATCGCAACGTTGGCCACCCATAATCCGGTGGACATCGCCACAACTATTTTGCTCCTGTCCCAAATGGCAATGCTAGGAGCTTTGATGAAAATTTTGCCAAGGAAGGTTGGTTCGGGATGTAAAGGGTTGGGGAAACATACATTCGAAGAAAAATCAAGAGTGAAGCGGCAGAACAGCCGAGATATCCAAAGGTCTAGAAAAACGAACTAAATGCCCTCTATTCGAAGAGAGGAGCGTATTAGAAAGCACTCACGACAACAAATGTGATCCAGATCTTAGAAATATGCCGATTTAGAGTGTAATGGGACGACTCGGACGTGGGGCGCACCACCTACCTGACAGTCGATTGGTGTCGTAGTGTTAAGCTCAACGAAGTTAAGTATTATTGCCATGAGGGTGGCGATGCGCGTAAAGGAGTAAATCTACCCAATTGATTCATCAGTACAATGACCTAGGGAGGAAAATGAGAACTAAAATGGGCCTGCTGCTACTAACCCATATCGTCCGCCGGTAGGGGCGGTGCCCTCGGATGATATCGAACTCATAATCAAGTGTCGTGATAAACTCCCAGCTGTAAACCGAGGTGTTTGTCTGTGTGAGGTGGGAGGTCGACGTGGCAAACCGGACGCACAGGAAGATCCCACTTATAGTGTGAACGAAGCTCTTGAGGGCCACTATTGAGATAGAAGCTGATCAGGCCTTGAAAGTTAGAGCGTCAAACGCGAAAAGTGTCCGCACAGTAATCCTTGAACTGGATAATGGGGTCGCGGAAGTTGACCATCCCGGTTATCAAAGTAAGCGATAGGGAGAGTAGGCTTTAAGGTAGCAAAACTCGCTTCTGCATTACAGGGTACTGCACATGTTTAAATACCATGTCTCAGACCGTATTCATACCTTTTCAAAAAAGTGCGCTGCTGTAACATGTCTTAACGTAGAAGTGCGACCGTCGTGGGAATAACGGTCAGGGGGCAGGGGCCCGGTCGGTCCTTCATGGCCTCTCAATCACTGGGCGGCATGTTGAAAATCACCGGCCCAATCAAGGGGGAAAAGTATAATGGACGTGGAGAATTTTATTGCAACTTGGCAAGAATGTTCTTGTCGGGACGTGATTACTACAACGAGGTTGAACGACTGCGCGCATTGATGCCATTTGATGGTGGTTAATCTCACTGCGATGTTTCTATAGATCGGCGATGCCAATAAATGCACCTATGTGCGCGTACAGGAGAGAGGGAGAGAGAGAACTCTGAGAAGTTCATGCGGGAACAGGACCACGTGGTATGGTTTGCGGATCGCTCGCCTCACTGGCAGGGCTCAGTACGTGGTTCAAGTTGCGTTTCGGGGTGCATCCCTTTATAGGCGACTGTTCACGACGTGGGGTCTTGGGAACGGTGGGATAGAAGTGCCGAAGCCAGTTACGTACCAGTGAACGAAAAAAAACCTGAAACGCGAACTTGTCAGTGGCTGCCAGAGGGACGGGAGTGCACAAATACAGGTCACCCCGTCAGCTACTCCGAGCCCGTCACGTGCCTTTCACCAGTCCTTCGTCGTTTCGTACTGACTGAGATCCGCCGCTGAAAGTCCCTGGCACCATACCATAACTATAAGAGCACCATTAGCGTACGTTCCCACTCTAGAACATCTATTTGTGCTGTGACTCCTTCTCCATGCTGCCCTTTAGCCGTGGACCTTGTGGTTGACGAACAGTTGATTAGGGCTACTACAGTAGTACTCACTGGCCCAGCTGGTTCATGTGCCATATTCAACCGAATCAATGTCATGGCTGATGGCGACTACAAGCCCAAATGCTTGTTTGTAACACCAATTTGGACCGCTCGTTGGCCCTTGAAGCCACCAAACAACACACCATATTCTCCGACCCATTACTTGACTTCGTGTTTATCACCAAGAATGCGGGATACGAACTTCCTAGAACCCTTGGTGGAAGCTAACAACCAGATCCCGGTGAAAAGGATTGGTCCTGGTGGGATCATTGTCAGACTCGGTCAGATACTGACCTGGTATTTATCCACGTTTGCTTCCGCATGCGCAGATCTCTCCAAAGCCCGCTCACAGTCCCTGGGGACTCTCGGTTCCCGTCATACTTGTTCTTGCTCAACCCTGAGTACTGTACACGATTACTTCTCTCCGGGTAATTATAGATCTGGGGATTAAGCCCCAGTACGCATTAATCATCCTCGACACACAGTGATGAGACGTATCAACTACAGGTAACCAACCCTGCGGCTTCTACTCTGGGATTCAGTTCTCGGTGGCGTTCTTCGCATCCTTTTTGAGGCCCAATCCGTGTGGCTTTTTGCATGGTTGCCCCTCCGTGCTAATATGCGAATCATGATGACTCGTCAGCGATATTCGAGCTCGCTCGTACAAAGTATCCACTGCCACTTCAAGCGGGCTGCGTGGGGCTTGGTTCCTCTGTAATTTCAAGACTTTTGCTTTGCAATCTTGGAGGAGATCGGATGCGCTACGTAGTCATCGTCAGCAGTCAGCGTGATGGGAGGGGAGAAGAAAAGACGACGTCGTACATATCTGTGCTACTAGATCCAAAGTCTATCAGAGAACGATACATCCATGTCACAGCGATTGTTATAATCATGGAGGGAAACTGAAACATCTGGGTTGGTGATGGGTTTAAGAGCCTCACACACGTGGTAACAACGAAGAACATACGAGGTTGAGTGGACTTTGCATTTGAAGCATAATCGAGTTAGATCCACGTTCTTTGTCGAAAGGAAAATAACGATACTGTTCAGACCCAAGGAAATTAACTCCTGTGGCATTGCATGGTGAGGAGAAAACCGATTTGGGCAAAGAAAGCATGAGGGACTAGCTGCCGGTGGGACCTCTGCAAATGTGGCAGGGAAGAGCCATGGGACACCCGTATGAGTAGAAAACACGTCACCAGGCTGAGAGAATCACCCACCGATGAAAACGGTCACTACCTGTTTCCAAAGGAGGCGTCCTATTCCAAATGCGCCAAGGCCATCGCTGCGCAAGGGAGGTAATCCAACGAGCGTGGTGAGAGGCACGAGCGAGAATGGGGGAGAAGGAGTGCGTGGTTGGGTTTCGGGGTGCATCTCTTCAAGGCATGTTTGATGAGGGGTGTTGATTACGGCGAAAAAGGAAGTACCGAAACCCATCATGTACTGTACCAAGCCAAAGAAAGGAAGAATTGGAATCCAAGAATGCGCCTGTGTCGCGTCACGCCCACTACAGTAGTTGCGCTGTTTTGGCGGCGGGTGTCACGCCCCAAAAGAAGTAATTCTCCGGTAGTTTGGTTTCCACTAGTACAGCTGTCAAATATTCGTACTCAGCAAAATAAAAAGATCTCGGAATGATAGATGCGAGTAAAACAAACATAAAGAAACACATGCCGCTAAACACGTGTTGGTGTCACTAAGACACCCCGTCGCTAAGCGAGTGGGGGAGCCCAGGGGATAAACGGGCGCGCGCAAGGGCATTCCTGGGCATTATTTCAGCCCGGAAAGTGTCCCTGGGGGAGCTCCTTGCATATACAGACCCTAGACCAGCGGCGGAAGAGGGCGCAAAGGCAAACCCAGGCGGAGCGGCGGAAAGGCACAGAAACGCGGGACCGAGCACTGCACTTGACGCGCAATGTGCAACTGGGACCGCCGCGGACGGGTTCGCGTGAGTGAAAGAATGCGCAGCAGAGGCGGCCGCTGCGGCAGAAGGGGACGCGCAGGCGGGGGCAAGCACAGCGGAGCGGATGCGCAGGCTTGCCTGGTGCCTGGTGGTGCCCGGGTTCTTTGTTATTAATAGCTAGTCATATATCACGGAGAGTAATAGTGATGCAAGGGTGTGTGGGGTAGCAGTTGTTATGTTTGCGGTTGCTTGACTGGCCAGGGCGGGTCCCTTGGTTCGATTCCGTGATGGGACAATATTCTTTTTTCGTTATTCACATGACATTTCATTTACCTATCCACTATACGCTAGCCGCAAAAATTAATAATATAAGCGGCGTGAAGCGGTCCGATATGCGGACACCAAATATTTTGTTGAAGTCAGTTTTTCATTGAGAAGGCGGAAGGGCCCAGCATCGCCAGGCACCGGGCAACCTGCGCATCCGCTCCGCTGTGCTTGCCCCCGCCTGCGCGTCCCCTTCCGCCGCAGCGGCCGCCTCCGCTGCGCATTCTTTCACTCGCGCGAACCTGTCCGCGGCGGTCCCAGTCGCACATTGCGCATCAAGCGCAGTGCTTGGTCCCACGTTTCTGCGCCTTTCCACCGCTCCGCCCGGGTTTGCCTTTGCGCCCTCTTCCACCACCGGTCTAGGGTCTGTATATGCAAGGAGCTCCCCCGGGGACACTTTCCGGGCTGAAATAATGCCCAGGAATGCCCTTGCGCACGCCCGTTTATCCCCTGGGCTCCCCCACTCGCTTAGCGATGGGGTGTCTTAGCGACACCGACACGTGTTTAGTGGCATGTGTTTCTTTATGTTTGTTTTACTCGCATCTATCATTCCGAGATCTTTTTATTTTGCTGAGTACGAATATTTGACAGCTGTACTAGTGGAAACCAAACTACCGGAGAATTACTTCTTTTGGGGCGTGACACCCGCCGCCAAAGCAGCGCAACTCACTACAGTCACATGACTTTTACCCACGGTCACACGTCACTGCAGGATCATATAACTTGCTTTGTTCCCATATGCGCAGATCCCTCTGATGTTGAGGTCCATCAAACCCTTCCAAACACCACTCACAGCACCACTCTTGGTTCTGGCCTGGTCACATTGATTTCGCTTGGTTCTGAGACTACTGTACACGGATCCCTTTGGTGGAATCTGGGATTGACAAGGGACGCACAAGGCAACATCAGGGAGGAGGAGATTGACCGGGGGCAACGCCGAGTGCGGCCCCTTGTCTCACTTTGATTTCGAATGCCTCCAGCACATTTTCTTACTTTGATCAGACTAATTTCATTTCATCCCAAGTAGGGCGGCACCGCATGTATGTACAAGGCGTTGCCGCAATCCCTTTACCACTTTGGACCATGTGCCCCTGAGCATGGACCTTCAGCCCCACTCAAACAGGCATCCTTATCAACACAGCCCCATTGGCCGAGGGCCACTCATCGCCTTATCGTTTCCCCATCACCCTCAATGCTGCGCACTCATCCTGTGCCATAGCGACGTTCATATCCTTCCCTTTTGCTCAGTACAATCACATTTCACCTTCATCTCATTGCAGTGGAGTCACTTGATAGTGCTCCACATGCTTTTCTTGATGTGTGGACTATATAATTGCGCCCTCATAGGGCTGGCAATGCCATCTGTGATTTCTCTTCAAACTCCCCCTTTGTGTGCGTGATTCAGTTCACTTGTGTGCACTGCCTTCCCTCTGTCTTCGCCTCTGCTACTGCCACCTCACCAGCTCCGCCAACTTGTTCGATCCCTCAGCAAACTCATAACCTCTCACCACCCTTATCGCCGGGTAATTAAAGATCTGGGGTATATGCTCTCACACGCCTTAATTGTCCTCAGCACACAGTCATGTTGATACGTTTCAACTACAAGAAACTAACTCTGTGGCCTCTACACAGGGACTCGGTTCTCCGTAGGGTTCTGGTCCCTTTCGAGCCCCAATCCGTGCGACTTTTCGCACGGCTGCCCCTCCGTGCTAATGTACGGATCATGGTGGCTCACCTGTGACATCCGAGATCGCTCATATGACGTATCCACGGTTATTTCAAGCTGGCTGCAAGGGGCTTGGTTCCACTGTAACTTCGAGACTTTGGTACTACAAATTTTGAGGAGATCGGGTGCGCTATAGAGTCACCGCCAAAAGTGAGAGCGAGAGAAGAGAAGAAGTGGTGTTGGCATACATGTCTGCGCTACCAGTGCCGAAGTCTGTCAGAGAGCGGTACATCCGTGTCGCAGCGATCGACATTATGAGCAAGGAGGGAAGCAGAAACATCTGTGTTTGGGATGGGTTTAAGACCCTCCCCTAGGTAGTAATTGAAGGAGCAAAGACGTACGAGGTTGAGTTGATCTGGAATTCATGACAAAATCCTGTCATTATACATCCTTGTCTGAAAATGGATAATCATACCGTTGAGATCCAAAGAAACTAACACCTGTGACATTATATGGTGATTAGCGAAAAGGTGGGGAAGGGGGCATGTCGAATTTACCGCTGGCGGGACCTCTGCGACGGTGGCAAGGAGGATCCACATGACACCCTTACAAAAAGCACGTCACCGGATTGAGAGAACAACAGGCGAGGGGAATGGTAGTTGTCCCACCTGTTTCCAAAGGAGACGCCCTATACCATAAGTACCAAGACCGTCGCTGTGCAAGCGGAGCAATCCAACAAGCACAATAAGAAGCAAGAGAATGTCAGTGATGGGGGTGACGACTATGTTGAGTTTGGTACTGTGGGAGTTGAATACGATGCATCCTGGCAGGAAATCGGCCCAATCAGAGCGGACCTGTAGGTGGGTGAGTTCCAATGATCTATGATGATCAGCTGTTTATTCACCCGCACGACACCTAATACGATATCATGTCCGTAAGGTATTTCGATCGTTTATGAAGATGGGGGAAGGACTTGCTTTGAATAAGGACCGCAATGTTGATGGCCCATAGACTGGTTGCAATGGCCGTAACAACTTTATTCCTGTCCCAAATGGCAGTGCTTGAAGTCTCGATGAGAACTTGGCCTGGGAAACATGGTACTGAATGCAAGGGAATCGAGGGGACATACATGCGAATAACAATCAAGAGTGAAGCGGCACAAAGAGCAATATAGCCAAAGGCCTAAAAGAGGGCGTTAAGTGCGTACCCTTCAAAGTTCGGAATGGGTACTCACGATGTCAAATGTGATCCAGACCTTGAGATCATGGCCAATCAGAGCATGACTACGACAACTCAGGCATAGAATGAATAGCCTACCTGACAGTTGATTGGAGTCGTGGTATTAAGAACAAGGAAGACAAGTATCACGGATAGAAGGCCGGCCACGCGGGTGAGTGAGTAGATCTACCCAAGTAGCAGTACTAGCAGATTAGTCGGAGTGCCCAGGGTGGGTAGTGAGGGCCAAAGAGGGCCCACCGTTACGAACCCATATCGTCCATCGATAGGGGCGACGCCCTCGGATGATATCGAGTTCGTAGTCAAGGGTCATGAAGAACTCCCAGCTGGAAGCCGGGAGTTGGCATACATAGTAGCGGGAGGTCGACGCGAAAAAGCAGACGTACACGTATATGCCATTCAAAACATGGGAGAAGTTCTTGAGTATCACTTGTCGAGAGATAGGCCCATCAGATTCCAAAGCACCAGTGTCAAATACAAACGAAGTGCGCACAGTAATCCCTCCCGGCTACGATAGGGTCGTGGAAGTTGACCATACCGCTTGCAAACAACCGACGGGTGCGGGCGATCAGCAGGTAGGTAGGTTCCGGGGTAATATATCTCGCTTCAGCACCACGCGCTACAGCATGTATTTAAATACCATCCTACAGACCGTACCGTTCAGTTCTCGTAGAGCGTGCAGCTGTGGCAAACGGGCTCAGTCATCGCGAGAAGAACCTCCAGGATTCACGCATATTCACGGATCAGTGGCGGGATAAATAGTTTTGTACATCAGTGGGCGATATGTCAACCAATTTGCGGCGCAAAACCGCAGGCGGCCAAAAAGAAATGAGCTCGTCCTCTGCGATATGAAGCGGAAGGAGGTAACGCATATCGGGTGTTGCCAATCTCATTGTCTCATGCATTTTAGAAATGTCCCCGGCCCCCGGCGGGCCGGGTTATGGTGAAACTTGTTGATGTTGATGACGATGACGAGCATACCCAACGATACTGACATACTGTACTCTAGCACTGAGGGCCGCTGCAATATGTTGAGTTAATCACCCACAGCAGCGGATGTGCTTGTTTGTGCACAGGTCGTAGAGAAGTCGTGCGGGAGCGGCGTGGTCTGCAGATCTAATTGAGAGTCGAACGTTGAGTTTCGGCTGCATTTTTTTAAAGTTTTGTAAGGCGCTCAGGATCTGGGGTGGCAATGGCAAATGGAAGTGCTGGCGCCAATCACGTACTCCAACAGTACTCCAACCCAATTCGCGCTCAGCCATGGACAGACGACCTGAACTCACCTCGTCATTACCTGCTGCTATATGATACGCTTTGATAGCACCATAAACCATGGGAGTTGATGGTGATTGGAGGAATACGCACAGGTTGTCGCTCTCGTAAGGTACTAGAGATGTCACATGTTCCAAAGTGCGACAGTTAGATCTATACCCTGAGGCGTGCAATAAATAAATAAAACAGACCCGAAGATCGGAAGAATGCCGCCGAAAAACTAATTGGCAAGGGGATCGGGGATGGAAAAACTTATGGTGGCGCTACACTAGTCGTCAACCAACACAACGGTCACTAGCGACACACGTGCCTCGAGCCTTCGGGCAGTTATGGCCGCTTGAGGCACCTCCTGCCCACGCCGAGACTCGTCGATGTTACAGTACAATGTGGAGGCGCTCATCCTACTCTTGGTAGTTATTTGTGCTATGAACCACGTTTCAGCATACCGGTCTCCAGGTTGTTGTTGTGAATACTTGTTATTGGTCAACAAGCAGTCTATTCGGTTCGTCATCGCGACGCTGGTTCATCCTGATTCAGGTGTCACGGACGCACACTCGAGCCAATGCCATGGTTGACCGTCAACTCTGGCCCCTGGGACGTGTCCAAGTCTTGCGTAACCCAGCTAGCCGCAAGCTGGATGCAAGTGCGTAAGATGAATGCACGCTGTTATCGCGAGAAGCATTACGAAGACTTACATTAGCATCTACTATATAATACAGCGGCGTAGAGTCAACAAAGGGTCTCCTAAGCGAGTGGGTATCTCCCGCTCCATCATTATCGCGTGCCCTTTCTCTATCCCTTCACCTATCTCTCGCATTCACGCGCACGTCATATCAACAACATCTATTGCTCAGACGCATCCATCCAGATAATGGGATCTAAATCAGCCCGGTCGGGCCATGAAGTTGTTCCAGTAGTGGCTCTGTAGTATCACCAAGAATGCACAAGATAACTACGCGACTGGTGGCTTTCGGCACCCTAGAGCCGAATCATTCAGACGCAGTCTGAAGTTTGACATGGCGCTGAACCGACGATGCTTCCTGGTACAGAAGTCTCTCTTGTGCCAAGATCGATCAATCCTTCCTGATCTCGCTCGCATTACTTTCTCCATTCCAATTAACGTTTTGCTTGCTCAAGGTATTAACGTCCCGAGGAACTGTAATTTTATCAGCTGTCGCCGGTCAATACAAGATCTAGGGATTCTGTTCGAACACGCACAAAGTACTACCGACGTATTGTGACGAGTCACTAACTACGAGCACCTAACTGCAGATTCTACCTGGAACCCATTCCTCATATGGTTTGTCGGGGCTATGTCATGGGACTTCTCACATGGCTGCCCTTCCTTGCTCCTGCACGGATCATAATCCATGACGGTCGTCCGCGACATTTGATGCAGTTCGCAAAACCGTTCATACGACGCATCCACTGTCATGTCAATCCGCCTGCGCGGGGTTGTACAACGTCGAGCGAGACTTTCGTACTATGATATTGGAGGTCAGAGTCGGATCCACTACAGAGTCATCGCCAATAATAAGCGCGAGAGAAGAGTAGAGCGGGAAAATGTCTTACATGTCTATGGGACTAGAAGCAAAGTCTGTCAAAGAGCGATACATACGTGTCGCAGCGATTGTCATTGTGATTAGAGAGGGAACTTGAGATATCTGCGGTACGGGTCCCTTTCAGAACCTCCACAAGGACATCACAGCCACGAACGTACAAGGTTGAGTGGGTCTGACAGTTAGGGCAGAATTAAGTGCAATCCACCTCCTTCGTTGAAAATAAAGCAACAATACCGTTCAGATTCAAAGAAAGTAATACCTGCGAGATTATATGGCGATCAGAAAAGAGGTGGATGAAATAAAATAATCCGGACCGACCGTTGGCGGGACCCCTGCGGTGGTGGACAGGAGGAGCCACATGACGCCCTGACGAACCCAAAATGCATTAGTCAACTGAGAGTGTCGCAGCTGAGGGCGCCAGTAGCTATTCCACCTGTCTCCAAAGAAGGCGTCCCATCTCGAATGCACCGCCGCTTTGGCCGCGAATGCGAAGCAATCCAACAAGCATGGCGAGAAGCAAGATGATGTCATGAATGAAGCTGACGATGACGTTAAGTATGGTTCTGGCCGAATTGAGTACGATACAGGCTCGAAGAACAGCATTCCATTCGGCACGGAGCTGAAAATGAATAAGCATAGACGACCCAAGGTAGATGTTGTTTATTCACCAGGGTGACACCTGATACAATATCACGTTTATAAGGTATTTACAATCGTCTGTTGGCAGAGAAGCAGGATGACTTACTTCGTATCATGACCACAACATTTGTTATCCATAAACTGGTTGCAATCGCAACTACGATTTTATTCTTGTTCCAAATGGCAATCCTGGAAGTCTCGATGAGAACCTGTTCTTATAAATGATTCGAAGGGACGTACACGCGAAGAACAATCAAGAATGAAGCGGAAGCAAGGCCGAGGTAGGAAAATGTCTAGAACAAGGTGCTGAGTCCTCTCAACTTCAAGATTAGAACATATCAGAAGACACTTACGACGGTAAATGTGAACGCCATCTTAGGACCGTGCCTCTTTAGGGTGCGACTAGGACCCAGACATGGTGCGCATTACCCACCTGACAGTTCAGTGGAGTGGTGGCGTTGAGCCCAATTAGGTTGAGTACTATGGCCATAAAGATCGCCACACGTGTGAGGGAATAAATCTACCCAAGTGGTTCGTTCATCAATCCAAGGGCACAGGTTGGGACAACGGGGCCAAAAAAATACGCCCACTGTTACTGACCCATATAGTCCACGCATAGGGGCGACGCCCTCGGATGATATCGAACTCGTAGTCAAGGGTCGTGAAGAACTCCCAGCTGAAACGGGGGTTGGCCTACGTGAAAATAAGCCAGCAAGCAGACCCACAGGAAGATACCATCGGCGATATGGTGGAGGTTCTTGAGTACCACTGTTTAGAAAAAACATGATCAAGCTCTGAAGACCTGAAGGCGCAATGTGGAACGCCAAACGGTTTCGCACAGCTATCCTTCGCGATTACAATAGGGTTGCGGAAGTTGGCCATGTGGCTAATAGGTAGATGGCAGGGAGTCAGGTTTTGGGATGATAAGAGGACCAACTTCCACACAAAATGGTACTACATATTTAAATATTATGCTGCAGACCATATCATACTCTTCTCGTAGAGTGTCCAGCCGTGACGTATGAGCGCGGTCGTCGTGGGAATATAGTAATGGGCAGGCCATTGACGAGCCACCGCGACACAGTTTCATGATTCCTGGGCGTCATGTCAATTTTTGGGCTCAAACCCGCCAATCCTATTCCAATTTTTTTTGGCCAGGACACGGTTGCAATAAGAGCCGATGACAAGCGCTCGCAACAAATTGCACTCAACGCCGCTGCAGTGTCGCCAGTGTTAGGTATCAATCATACAAATAAACGTACCTGTGCCAGCGCACAGAGAAGGAAGTCATGGGGAAAGAGACCAGGGTGGTTTGTGGAATCGCCGAAATGCTGGATCCGACTACGCCGCCAGGCTGTCGCCATTGGCAGAGTTGAGTGTGTGGTTGCGTTTTCAGGGCCAATTCGGGCTCATCCCTTTAAGGCGCATTAACAACGCGGGGTGTTGTTTGCTGCGGAATAGATGTGCCGACTCCCATAATGTGTCATACCATGGCCAGGCAGAGCGGATGAAGCTCGATGAAGCCCATTGAGCAAAAACTCATCAGACTCGGGCGCTTGCCCCCTTCAGCTACTCCGAGTCCGTCACGTGCCTTTCACCAGTCGTTCGTCGTTTCGTACTGACTGAGGTCCGCTGCTGAAAGTCCCTGGCACCATACCATAACCATAAGAGCACCATTAGCGTACGTTTCCACTCTAGGACATCTATTTGTGCTGTGACTCCTTCACCATGCTGCCCTTTAGCCGTGGATCTTGTGGTTGACGAACAGTTGATTAGGCCGGCTACTGTAGTACTCATTGGCCCAGCTGGTTCATGTGCCATATTCAACAGAATCAATGTCATGGCTGACGGCGACTACAACCCCAATGCTTGGTTGTAACACCAATTTGGACCATTCATTGGCCTTGAAGCCACCAAATAACACACCACATTTTCCGACCCATTACTTGACTCCATGCTTATCACCAAGAATGCGGGATGCGAACTTCCTAGATCCTTAGGTGAAGCTTACAGCCAGATCCCGGTGGAAAAAAAGGTCCTGGTGGGATCATTGTTAGATACTGACCTGGTATTCATCCACGTTTGCTTCCACATGCGCAGATCCTTCCAAAGCCCGCTCACAGCCCCACTCTCGGTTCCCGTCATACTTGTTCTTGCTCAATTCTGAGACTGTTGTACAGTACACGAATCAATTCTCTCCAGGTAATTAAAGACCTGGGGATTAAACTCCAGTACGCACAAATCATCCTCGGCACACAGTGATGAGACTACAGGCAACCAACTCTGCGGCCTCTACTCTGGGACTCGGTTCTCGGTGCGGTTCTCCGCATCCGTTTTGAGGCCCAATCCGTGTGGCTTTTTGCATGGTTGCCCCTCCGTGCTAATATGCGAATCATGTGACTCGTCAGCGATATTCGGGCTCGCTCCCACAGCCACTTCAAGTGGGCTGCGTGGGGCTTGGTTCTTCTGTAATTTCAAGACTTTAGCTTTGCAATCTTGGAGGAGATCGGATGCGCTACGTAGTCATCGTCAGCAGTCAGCGTGATGGGAGGGGAGAAGAAAAGACGATGTCGTACATATCTGTGCTACTAGATACAAAGTCTATCAGAGAACGACACATCCGTGTCGCAGCGATTGTTATAATCATGGGGGGAAACTGAAACATCCACGTTGGTGATGGGTTTAAGAGCCTCACACACGTGGTAACAACGAAGAGCATACGAGGTTGAGTGGACTTTGCATCTGAAGCATAATTGAGTTAGATCCACGTTCTTCGTCGAAAGGAAAATGACAATACTGTTCAGACCCAAGGAAATTAACTCCTGTGGCATTGCATGGTGAGGAGAAAAACGATTTGGGTAAAGAAAGCATGAGGGACTAGCTGTCGGTAGGACCTCTGCAAATGTGGCAGGGAAGAGCCATGGGACACCCTTATGAGCAGAAAACACGTCACCAGGCTGAGAGAATCACCCACCAACGAAAACCTTCGCTACTTATTTTCAAAGGAGGCGTCCTATTCCAAATGCACCGAGACCATCGCTGCGCAAGGGAGGTAATCCAACGAGCGTGGTGAGAAGCACGAGCGAGAATTGGGGAGAGGAGTGCGTGGTTGGGTTTCGGGGTGCATCTCTTCAAGGCATGTTTGATGAGGGGTGTTGTGTTGATTACAGCAAGAAGAAAGTACCGAAACCCGTCACGTACTGTACCAAACCAAAGAAAGGAAGAATCAGAATCCAGAAGCGCACCAGTGTCGTGTAGCACTACAGTCACGTGACTTTCACCCACGGTCACCGTGACATCACTGCGGGCGGGATCATCTACGCTTGTTCCCGTGCGCAGATCCCTCTGACGTCGAGGTCCATCAGATCCTTCCGAACACCACTCACGGCCCCACTCTCGGTTCTGGCCTGGCACATTTTATTCGCTTGGTTCTGAGACTACTGTACGGATCACTTCTCGCCGGGTAATTATTAATAAAGATCTGGGGTATATGCTCTCACACGCATTAATTGTCCTCAGCACACAGTCATGTCGAGACATTTCAACTACAAGCAACTAACTATGTGGACTCTACACAGGGACTCGGTTCTCAGTGGTGTTCTCCGGATCCCTTTCGAGGCCCAATCCGTGCGACTTTTCGCATGGCTGCCCCTCCGTGCTAATAGTCGGATCATGGTAGCCCGACCGTGACATCCGAGATTGCTCATATGACATATCCACGATTACTTCAAGCTGGCTGCGTGGGGCTTGGTTCCACTGTAACTTCGAGACTTTGGTACTATAATTTTTGAAAAGATCGGGTGCGCTATAGAGTCACCGCCGAAATTGAGAACGAGCGAAGAAAAGAAGTGGTGTTGTCGTACATGTCTGCGCTACCAGAGCCGAAGTCTGTCAGAGAGCGATACATCCGCGTCGCAGAGATTGTCATTATGAGCAATGAGGGAAGCAGAAACATCTGTGTTTGAGGTGTGTTTAAGATCATCTCCTAGGTAGTAATAACAAAGACGCACGAAGTTGAGTGGATCTAGAGTTCATGACAAAATCATGTTCATTCTCTATCCGTTTCTGAAATGGATAGTCATACCGTTGAGATTCAAAGAAACTAACACCTGTGACATTATATAGTGATGAGCGAAAAGGTGTGGCAGAAAGCACGTCGGATTTACCGCTGGTGGGACCTCTGCGACGGTGGCAAGGAGGATCCACGCGACGCCCTTAAAAACAGAAAGCACGTCACCGGATTGAGAGAATTACGGCGCGAG
>Ga0307509_10005225_pt1 | contig 18201 bp, 11 predicted proteins | sample 10_EM_MG_FD_202245 | JGI IMG/M metagenome (GOLD analysis project Ga0307509, IMG submission 202245) | Populus trichocarpa ectomycorrhiza microbial communities from riparian zone in the Pacific Northwest, United States - 10_EM | ecosystem: Host-associated > Plants > Roots > Unclassified | place...
TAATAAAATCTTGGATTATTATATAAAAAAAACGTACTTTTGTTTTTATAATAGTCGAAGTTTTATTGACCGCTCAGAATAAAATTAAGTCAATGGAACTCTGAAATAAAATACAAAATAGAACCCATCAATACATTAAAATTAGAAATGGAACGCCGAAATAAAATACAAAATAAAACCCATCAATACAATAAAATTAGAAATGACTGAATGACTAGGTGTTGGACTATTCTAAGATTCCAGCAGATCCTCTGAGTAGACCATTCTCAGTGTACATAAAAAAAAAAGTACTGGTTTTTATTATCAAATAAACAAATGAAAAAAAGGAATAATAACATATGCAAAGTATACTAAGTAATTACTTATAGATACACTGGTCATTTATGCCAAGATGAGACATAAGAATTGCAACAAAAAAGAGTAGCTCTCCTCCTTGACTATGTGCTTTTGCATACTCTTTCCAACCACAATGAATCGCAGCAAAAGTTAGCATCTCCACCCACACTTGAGATATCATTTCCCATTTCACTTCATCTGACCAACCACCAACTGTCTCCAGGAAGTCCAAATCATTGGCGAGGTTGCGACCATCAGATAGCACTGACTGTTCGGTTTGTCCTCTTTCAACTTGAGAAGTGGCTCTTTTTTTTTAAGAAATTGAAAAGTGGCTTCTTCGCTAATTGACTTGCACTTTGCTTCACCCATCTCTTTAGGTAGCATAAACGGCATATCACTCCAAAGATACATGTAACTAGCTAAAAATATGCTTATTTTAACAAGACGAGATTTAGTATGGCCTACACGAAAAAACCAAGTGGCATTGTGTCACGACCCAAATCTCAGGTTTATGATCAGCAACGTAGGAGGGGTATTGAAAGGACACCCTATCTATATTAAGCCTCAGAACGAACATATCAAAAGAATAAGTTATTTAAAAATACATAGCATTTAATAATCTTTAGAAATATTATATTATTCAAAACTAATGAAACCAAATGATAGTTCAAAATTTCTCATCAATAATTTATAATACTTATTATATTGTCAAAATTCAAACTTAATTAAAAGAAGGTAATAATAGAGCGTCTAAGATATTGAATCAAAACTAAAAGAAAGGCCTTGTAAAACAAGCAAGGCATACTGACCAAAATTGAAGAAGCAGGAACACTCAACAAAGTCCACCTGCTATCAAAAACTAAGAACCTAAAATAATATTAAGAATGAGAGGTGAGTTCAACCAACTCAGTGAGGGAATAACATTTAATATACATTTTAGATATTAATAGTTTGCGAGTTGATTTAACTTGATATAAATATACATACTAAGCATATTATTATAAAGTAGTGGAATACATGTTAGAGATCAGATGAGACCCGAAGGTGACCAGATGACACCCAAAGGTGACCACTGTGGGAGGATCAGTCTCCACATGTTGATGCCTCTCTCACCAGCTAGGCATACAGAATACTATGTGCATATAGGCTAACTATTTTCCGTTAGCATTGAGTTATTGACAAGTATTATATCAAGACATAATACATATTCATATAATCATCAAATAAAGGTACATTATATCGAATAGAATTTAATTTGACAGAATACGAGTGCAAATTCAAGAATAAATGAGTGCTCGGAAAATAAAGCAACATATATAAATATTTAAGAAATTAACTAGGCGTACTCATCATATAATTATACATATTTATTTGTATTACATGCACATTAAAGATTATCCCACTCACCTGAAAAATATAAAACTAAAAAGAATATCAAATGAAAAACCCGAAAATCCTATTGAAAATCGATAGGAGAATCAACAATAAATTTATGAAATATACTAAAAAAAACTCAAAATAGAACAAATAACATATTCCAATGCATAAAATAAAACCAGGTTTAGTCTCCTAAGTTTAGAGACTAAAATGACAATTTTTCAAAACAGGGACCAAAACGTAATTTTACCAAAATTGGAGGATCAAACTGTAAATACATAACCATACTGAAATTTCACCCATAAACCATCCTCAATTCTGTCTAGAACGAATCAGGGACCGAACTGTAATTTTCATAAAGTTTAGGGACTAAAATGTAAATTCCCAAAATTGAGGGACCAAAATAAAAATATTCCAAATCAATTATAAAACTGAGATTCATCATCCTTAACCTCATAATAACACTGTCTAGAATCTCAAAATACATTTAGGGGTCAAATTATCATTTTTCCAAAGTTTAGGGACTAAACTATACTTTTCATAAATCAAGGACCAAAATAAAATTTTGTCATCTTCAACCTCAAGACCATTCTGTCCAGATTTCTCAACAAGGTTGAAATGAATTTCTTAACCTATAAATATCAATTTAAACAAATCAACTTACAAATCCTTATTTTTAACAACATACTCCAAATCAATCAGTTAACATTAAACCTTTAATGATCATGAATCAATCTTAATAATATAAATTTTAAATTCTTATAAACCCTAATCTCTTCTTCAATCCTTCCATAAACAAACCATTATCGAAAGTAACATGAAAGAGAATTACTTGCTACTTCCACCTTTCTTGAACCAAAAACTCAAGATCAAAAATTAAAATCTTTGGTTTGATGAGGGGAGGGTCACGACGGCCACAATAATTAGAAGAGAGAGAAAAAAAATTCTCTTGTAACTTTTGTTATATACCTAGATTAACTTAGGTTGGGTATGGACTAACTTGGTCTTGGGTTTAGACTAAAAATTTGGGTGTTACACAAAGTGTCATAATAGGAAGCTTTCATGAAAGTCTATATCAAGCACGGACCAACCAAATTGTTCACAGCGTCCCTTACTTGTGAGTGCATGATTACTTCTCTCTGCCGATATCATCTTTTGATCATCTTGGCAACTGTATCTTGAACGCATATCTAAGAGACGTTTGAAGATCAATTCCTCTAAATCACAATCCACATCCTCTTTCCATCTCCGAAAGTTGTGACCCTTGCTGAAAAGATTTCCCATTGGTATTCTTTGCTCAATTTGCTTATGTATGGCATGTTGGTTCATAGATTCTTTCCAACTTTTTTTATGAATAAGAAACGACAGCCACCGAGAAGTGTTGACAATAAATTTAAACTAAGATTTCTTGCAATCAGAGGCACCCAGAGATTTCCAGATTAAGTCGGCATAATTAATTTTCTAGTTAGAATAAATTTCTTATTCAGTTCAATTTCTAGGATTTTAGGTCTATAAATAAGCTTGTAATTAGAGTTATAAGGAGGAGATGATAGATGATAGCAGAGAAAAATTCAAAGAGAAAATCTAAAAAAGTATACTTTTCTCTCAATTTCTTTCTGTTCTTCAGTTTTGCACTTTGTCATTGTTGTTCAGAATAAGTTTCAGCATTAATCTTCCTACAAGTGGTATTTGAGCAGCCAAGTGAGCTCCCTTTATTCCTGTTTTGAAACACGTGTCATCACGACGGATTGAATAAAATATACAGTATAGTTAAAAACATATATAATAAGCATAATTAAGATTCCAAGCAATGCCTTTTTTTCTACTTGTTAGGAAAAAATCAAGCAACGCTCTTTGATATAAGCTAACACATGCAAGATGTATTTCTATTATGAATTTTATTTCAACTATATCTACGACAATCAACTTTTAAATATAATACTGCATAAAGAAGAAAAAAGAAGCTTCAGATTTAAGTTAAGACACCTGGGGAGAAATATTAAGGGAAGACACATGCAACTCATACCTTTACAGCCAAAATGTTTCTGAAGATTATGCAAAGTGGAGTTCAGGTTGAGTGATTTACTGTTGTGCTACCAACTTGAATTTTGTGTGCTTAGTCCCTGGTGCTTCATGCATATTAATACTATGAATCAGTAAATGTTCTTTACTTTGTATCATGAAATCAAATGTTATTCTTAAGAAAGAATAAAACACTTTGCTCTCTGCACAAGCCAAGACTGTAAGATATGTATATAAGAGTCATCATTAAAAATTAAAATGACAAATGAAATGCATTGCTTTCATTTACACAAGCTTAAACTTTATGTAAAGCGTATGATTTTCGTGAGCAGAAACTCCCTCCTCTCCTCTCAAGCAACAGTGCCATGTAAGATTTATAGATTGGAGTATAACTTTATTTTAAGAAGACAATCAGGAGAGTGACTGGAGATCAGCAAGCTTGGAGTATAACATTATTTCTCATTTTATTTTATTTTTAATCAAGAAAAAAGCTCCTTAGGATCGATATGGGTGAGCCTAAGGAGTCATCGGAAGTCAAAACACAAAGGCAAGCTACACCCCAATTGAAATCATCACCGAAATCCTCTCCAAACTAAACATCAAAACTCTGCACCGCTACAGATGCGTGTTCTTTATTAGACAGGTATGAACGAATATGTCAAAACCAGCACAAACAAAACTCTTTTTATCCAAGAAAAAAGGAGGCGGTGGTTATATCTTTATTCAGTTGATTTTGACATTCTGGTGTCCCCAATAACCCTACAAGACCAACCATGTGTTACAACATCAAAACAAGAATGTGCTGGGTTTTTAGTTGGTTCTTGTAATGGTTTACTTTCTTGCAAAGATGGTGAAATTCTTATTTGTAATCCCATTCATTCCACAATTCGATAACACGTTCAGAAAACTTCAAGGCGCTCATCTTTACTTGCCTTCAACGCAGATCAGATATGAACTGTATTCTTTTTTCTTTTCTTTTCTTTTCTTATCATTTTTATCATGGACACTTTTTTAGATGTGATCCATGGATGGGTGGCAACTTCTAAGAACCAAACTATAGGGAAAAGCTCTTCACTTAAAATTTTTAATCAATCACATATTTAATTATTTATATGTGAGTTGAAAAATGTAAATGATAGGATTTGAACTCGAAATGTTCTCTTTTCGATGCCTTAGACAAAACTATAAATAAAACCTTTTAAAATATTTAAGAATTTTTTTTATTTTTATATATATCTGACAAATGATGAGGCTTGAGCAGTTTTTATTTTGTGCTTGAAATTTAGTAGTTGTTAAGTAGTGACAATTTTTATTTTATAAAGTATAATTAATAAATATATTTTATTTATTAGGAACAACTCGAGTTGTTGGCCAAGTAACCCTTGCCATAAGCCAGCTCTATCCGTGGCTACCTCCTTCCTAGATAACTATTACCACCAGCTAACATTAAAAATACATTAATGAATTAAACAGAATAGCAGGCTCGTAGTAATCACATAATGCATGGACAGCATACCAAATTATTCATTCACAACATCTTTCGCAGCAATTCACATGAATCACGTCGAATAAAGTAAAATCTCAATTAAACAATAAACAAATGAAAGCAATAATAAAGTATAAAAGAAAAGATCTTACAATAAGAGAAAAGTATCGAATTGACGTAGAATTCTTCTACACAACAGAAATCATGCTTTAAAATATTTAATATAAAATCATTCTTGATCCTCTTACAAAGTTAATTAAGTAAGATTCTAAAGAATTGTTTTATAAGCTCAGTAATGCTTACGAATAGCTAGTTTTATATTATAATCTAAGTACCTTTACAGCCAAAACATACCTGAAGATTATGGAAAGAGGTGTTCCGGCGTGTAGAAGAACAAGTCAAAGAGCAAGAGCATGCTGCAACAACCACCAAATCTGCAGGAACTTAGCTATCCAATATTCAAAGTTCAAATTCAAACAAGATTGTATCTGCTGTTTAAATTTCGAACTATCAGATATACATGCACATGTGTAGGACAACAGTTAGCATTATCATTTATTTAAATTATCATTTATTTAAACCCTATGTACATGCACACTAAAGGAATGAAATATACAAGACAGTATTCACATATTTCCTCTCTGAGTTCTGCAATTTTATACGGCGGGCTAATTTACTGGTTGTGCAACCAGGTTGATTTTGTGTATTTTTTAGTTCTGGTTCCGCAAAAATCTGCTTCATGTATATTAAAGATGCTGCAAGAATATGAATTTGTAAAAATACTTTACTTCTTATCATCAATATGAAAGGATATTATAAACACCTGCTCTCATCACGATCATTACTACAAAATAAAAGGACCACTGGAATAAATTGCTTTCGATTGTCACAAGCTAAATCTTCATCATGAGCACAAATCACTTCCCATCCTCTCAAGAAAATATATAATTCATGTAAAATGTGGACAGGAAATCAACAAGCTTGTAAAACTTTATCCCTTTTTCTCTTACCCCTAAATCAAGCAGAAAAGCTCCATCTAATGCTACAAGAAATAAAGTTCATGAGTACGTTTAGGAAAACTTGAGCTTATTGACGATTTTAACGATCTTCTTCTGTTTTTTTAATTTTGTCTTAAGAGAAAGGATATCTTTGGACTAACGTGTTATCATATAAATAATATATGAACATATATGGATTTTGTCTTAAGAGAAAGGATATCTTTGAACTAACGTGTTGTCATATAAATAATATATAAACATGATAATTTAAGAAACCGAGAATTCAACCCTTTGTACATATAATAACGTATCAATCACAAACATGTAAAAATCTTATTATCAAAATAAACAAATGAAAAATAAAAGAAGAAGGAATAATAACATATGCAAAGTACCAAGTAATTATTTACTTGTAGATACACTGCTCACTAATGCCAAGATGAGACATAAGAACGGCCACAAAGGTAAGTAGCTCTCCTCCTTGACTAAGTGCTTTTGCATGCTCTTTCCATCCACAATGAATCGCAGCAAAAGTTAGCATCTCCACCCACACTTGAGATATCATTTCCCATTTTGTTTCATCTGACCACCCATCCTCTGTCTCCAGCAAGTCCAATGCACTGGCGAGGTTGCGACCATCAGATAGCACTGACCCTTCGGTTTGTCCCTCTTCAACTTGAAAAGTGGCTTCTACGCTGGTTGACATGTACTTTGCTTCACCCATCTCTTTAGGTAGCATAAACGGCATATCACTCCGAAGATACAACATGTAACTAGCTAAAGATCTGCTTACTTTAACATGAGGAGATTCAGTATGGCCTACGTGACAAAACCAAGTGGCAATGTGCCATAATAGGAAGCTTTCATGAAAGTCTATATCAACCACAGACCAACGAAATTTTTCAGAGCATCCGTTTCTTCTGAGTGCATGATCACCTCTCTCTGCCAATATCATCCTTTGATCATCTTGGCGACTGTATCTTGAACGCATATCTAAGAGACGTTCGAAGATCAATTCCTTTAAATAACAATCCACATCCTCTTTCCATCTCCGAAAGTTGTGACCCTTGCTGATAAGATTTCCCATTGGTACACTTTGCTCAATATGCTTATGTATGGCATGTTGGTTCATAGATTCTTTCCACCTTTTTTTATGAATAAGAGACGACAGCCACCGAGAAGAATAAATAAATTGACAAATAGACTCCGCCAATGGCTCCCTTTTCTTGCTAAGCCAAAGCATAGTCCAATCAGAGAGAAGCATCCAAATGACTGAGTATATATCAAGAACAACAGCTCCTCCTAGCAACAAGTATGATATAGTGATATCAATTTCGGAATAGGCTTTGGAGTTTCTGGCCATTATCCAGAATGCAAGTAATGCGGAGACAGAGAGTAGAAAGTTGATGGAGCGGAGAAAGAGGCGAGGCCGCCAGCCAACCCCAGTCATCGCCTTGGTGAAAAGGACATCAAACATGAAACCCAACTCCACTCCTATCAACTCGAATGCTTTGGCAGCAGACTTCCTCTTCAAGATATTATAGCTGCTCATATGAGTTGGATATGTAACAAGGTAATCTCCATATAGTAACTTCAAAATTCGGAATAAGAAATGAGCTTCATGGAGATGTTTTGCCTCTGGTCTTATGCGATCAAATCCCAAAACTTTATCGCACCTTGTTGCATCCATGTTATCGAAGTCATCGCGTGGAATTTTGTTATCTAATTGCTCTCGTAGAAGCTTCCTTTCTTCGTTTGCGGACTCTCTAAACTTGTTGGAGCTTGCTAACCAAAGAACCAAAACCCTCTCCCCATATTTCATGATTCCGGCAATAAAGATAGGAATGGCTAAATATCTGAGCGGATCCATGCTCCACCATGACCTCAATGATGCATAAAAGGACATCGAAAGTTGCGTTAATAGCTGAAGCACATGCCTCGACCACAGTTCGTTGTCCTCTACTGCATAGGCAGTAAAGGTGTAAGGGCCACCAAGGTGGACAAGGAGCATCGATGACCAAAATGCCGGGGTGATGCTTTCATTTTTAGTGTTACAATTGGAACCCCCTTGATTGCGAGTAATTGTACCCAATGAAAGAGTTGCCAACGGGTCAGCTGACGTATATGCTAGCCAAACCAGCGTCCCAAGCCAGATTCCGGCTGTATACTTTCGTCGACCGCCAGCGATGGTGAGGAAAATTTGCAGCCAGAGACTTAGCAAAATCATTGAGCGAAGCTGCCAGTCGTTCCACAATGCGACAACACGTACAGATAAACCATCCACATCCATGTTTGCTCCCCTTCATTATAAGCCAGACATGAACTTTACTTAAAGATATATTAATCAGTTAAACAAAATTCTAGCTAATAATCAACTTATGCATTTACAACATATTTCGTAGTAGTTCATATAAATTAAATGTAATAAGACCTCCCTTTATTCATGTTCCGGAAAAAGTGTCACTACGACAACAAATTGATTAAAATATAAATACAGTCAATACCATATATATATATATATATATATATATATATATTGAGAGAGAAAGGACTAAGAATTGATTGGAGTGAGAAAGGACTAAGAATTGTTCTGCATAATCGAGATCATGCTTTATTTTAAAGTATTATATGTAAAACAATTCATGAGACCTTACAAGGAATTATTTCATAAATTAGGTGGATGACGCTTAAGAATAATTTTATATTACATTCCCTAGCACATGCAAGACCAATTAATTTCTACCATCAATGGACTTCCAAATATAATACTGCATAAGGAAGAAAACAACTTTCAAATTTAAGTTCAGAGACTTGGAGAGAAATGAAGAAAAGAAAGGGAGACGCTTGCAACACATACCTTAATTTACAGCCAAAATGTATCTGAATGCAAAGAGCAGTTCAGGTGGGATTTTGTGTATCTAGTCCCTCGTGCCACAAACCACTCGCTCTCTGCACAAGCTAATTTATTGTTGCGCTACCAACTTGAATGGGAATTGGTTACTGCACTTTACTTATTATCATGAAATCAAGGGTTATTCTCAGGAAAGAATAAAACACTTTGCTCTCTGCACAAGCTAAAACGTGAAGATACTTTTTAACTACTATGTATATAAGAATCATCATTAAGAATTAAAATGAGAAATGGAATATAAGGCTTTCAGTTCATGATTCTCTCATGAGCACAAATTAATCCCTTCCTGTCCTGTCAAGCAACAACGTCATCTAAAATTTATAGCTGAGGTAACCAAAAGAATGAATGGAGATAAGCAAGCTTGGAGTGTAACGTTATTCCTCTTTTTATTTCTTTATTGTTTTAATAAAGAAGAAAGCTTCATGGCATATGGGGTCAGCCCAAAAGTAAAAGCAGAAAATAAAAGCATTTTAATTAAGGGCTACCAAGTTGCTTTTCCTGTCACTCTTTTGGTTTAGGCTCTTTTGGTTACCTTCTTACCTCAGCTATAAATTTTAGATAACGTTGTTGCTTGACAGGAGAGGATGAATATATATTTATATTAAATTAAATTACAATTTAAAAAAAGAAGAAGAAGAAGAAGAAGCTAATTGTGCTCTTAAAAACAATGAAACATGTGATAGCTTTTACTGTGTATTTACACAGTATTTCAATTTCAATTTCTCATGACTTCTAGCGAGTTGTTGCCCAAACCTACAAACAAAACTGATTTTTTTCCTTTCTTTTTATTTTATGACTATCAATTAACATCAGGTCGCGGATGGACCGTCGAGGACCGGTCAGGTTTTTAAACTATATTTTTTCCATGGGATATACATGATAATGATTAATTAACGTGTGATAAGGGTGTAGTTGTTGGGGTCTACATCGACAAAACCACCATGGTGGTGATGACCTTGATGGTGAAAGTGTTTCAAGATGATAATGGCAACACACAGTAGCCAAGTGACATGAAAGATGTTCATGTATGGAGAGGGATGGAAAGTTGGCAATGGCTTTGGAACAAAGGCAGTGCTTTATTTTTGGCAGTATATAGTAGTGCTCGACTGGAAAAGTGATCTGGTTTAGTTGATGCTTTAACTGAGGGTATTAATAATTTATTTTCCATGATGGTTTAGCCACGAGGTTTTTGTTTTTTCCAAGAATGAGACCTCTTTCATATTATTGTCAATGAGTGTGTTGTCATTTTATATGTTGTGATAGTACATGACTCTGCTTCTTCTTCATGCTAGCATTGATGTTCATCATTTGTCCTTTACTTTTTCAGGTTTGGTAGCTGTAGTTTTTCTTGCTTGATTTAGAGAGGGGCTGCCGGATTAGTGTGAGTGTGTTGCAGCTTTCCTTATTCAGTTTGTTTTTTTCTTTTCTTGCCTGCTTCCTCATGAGTTCTGTTTCGTTGTTCCAATATTTTTCTCTTTGGTCTTTGCTTAATCCATGTCTCTGTCGTTTGTTATTTTTATGAAAGATTGATGACTTTGCTTTTTCCTTTTTCTTTTTTCAGTTTATTAGATCTTTAACGGCTCCCATTCTTCCTTTGACATGTTGGTTAGGTTTCTTTGTTTAAGTTATCTCCTTCGGCATATTATGTTGGAAATAAAACAAGTGTGGTATAAGATCAACTAAGCAATGCAATATTAAAAAGTCAAGAACAAAAATAAAGAAGAAGAATAAAAATAAAAGGAAGGTTAACTTGATTGAAGTGCTTCTTTCTTTGATTTCACTCTCTATATTAATTAATAATACCTCATATTACAAGCTTATATATAGGCATAAAGTTCTAGACTATAAAAAAATTAAATTTACAATAGAAAAAACTATTATGAATAAGAAAAGCATTCTGCCGACTTAACCGGTCAACCAATTTATTTAATTCAATTAGTCAATCGGTTTCTCTATTCTTCAAAAAAACTGAAATCTGGTTTACTTTTAACATCCTCTCTTAAATTTGATTTCCTTATAACTCCTAACATGTCTCTCATTTTGACAAACACATCATATTTAAGTAGCATTATGAAAATATTCGCGACTTAGTCTTGAGTCCTCACGTATTTGACTTCAACTTCTTTATTTGCAATGCAATCTTTTAAATAATAAAATTTTATATCAATATGTTTACTTTTATCATGAAATATTGGATTCTTTGTTAATGCAATGGCTGATGCGTTGTCCAAATAAATTTCAGCATGCTTCTCTTGTGGCATTCACAATTCCTTCAATAATCTCTTTAGTCATATGGAATGACAAACATATGATATAGTAGCTATATATTCAACTTCACATGTTGACAAAGTGATTATAGATTGCTTCTTTAAACTCCATGTAAATGCTATATCTCTCATGTAGAAAACAAAACTTGTAGTGTTCTTTCTATCATTCATATATCCAGCTCAATCACTATCAATATTGTCGATACACGACGTCGGGCGACGGCTCCCACTTTTTTGTTGTTTATTTAACAAAAAGGGTTTTTTCTCAATTGAGAGAAATAAAGATTTTATTGGAGTCGCCATCTAGTAATTTGAGGGAAACTAGAAATCCCAAATTAGACACTGGTCCCAGAGATTCGGGTACGGGGTTAGTTATGATTAAGGGAAGGTAGACACCACCCTTAAAACATCCTTTCAAGAGAAAGGTTACCCTTACTTCTGTGTTTTTTTTATTTGATTTAAATGCTATTATATTTTGGGCTTATTGGCAATTTTGTTGTTTAAAATGGTTAACGTCGGTCCCTAAAAATAGGAGACGCGTTAAAAATGACATCAGTCCCTAAAAATTAGAAGACTGGTCTAAAATATTGACGTTTTAACCCTAAAAAGGAGAGTTACGTCTGAGTTATCAAAAAAAAAAATGGACATAATTCATATTTGGTATTTTAAATTTTTGGCATCGGTCTTTTTCTAAAAAAGAGACGTGTCGACAAACAATATTTATTTATAAAACAAAAATTATTTTGATATCGTTGAGAAATAGATATAACCATACTTGAGAATTAAACTTTGGACCCACAAACGATGACATGATAAGATGGGTGTTGAACCCACGATGTTATTCCTTTAATATTTATTTTTAGGTTTTTTTGTTTTTTTTTTTAACATGTAACAAAATTTACAAGCATTTATATATATAAAAATATCAAAAATACCATCAGGAACCCCAAAAAATTACCTGAGTGCCACTGTATAGGCAAAATACTAAAATACCCTTGAATTTCTCAGAAATTTACGAAAATGCCCCTGGGGCGCGTGTGGCTCACGCGCGGTTACTGTTGGAGGCGGTGAAATTTTTGGCGAGCTTTCCGGCCATAGAATGGTTGATTCTGGTAGATCTGAGGGAGAGGATTCTGATGACGGTGGTTTCGACGTCCGTTGATGGCTGATGAGGGAGAATCGTCGGTTTGAAGCTTCGGGTGGCCGACCAAAATCGCGGCATTTTTCCGGCCAGATAGGGAGGCGAAACCGCTTCAACCTGCCGGGGTTTTGCTTTATATGAGGCTATAAACCTTTATGTGGTTTTTCGGAGGCTTCAAACGGCCGGAAATGGGAGATCGGATGAGAGAGAGAGAATCGCCGGCGAGAGGAGAGAGAGACTCCGAGATTGTGCTACGGTGTGAACGCGAGCATGATACAGCGGTGCAGCTGAAGGTTTGTAACCGTTAGATCGCGGCTGACCTGATCCTCCGGCTGTGATTGGCTTGATCTGCAAGTTGATCGAACGGTCCGGATGGGCTGATTTGTGATCGGGTATGGCGCGGTGTACCTAGAGCGGGGTACACCGGGTGACGTGGCAACACAGGATCGAAGGACAGATTGTTTTAAGGGCTGAGATGGATGTGGGTTTTAATCTAGTGTGGTAAGCCCTATTGTATCCTATTAAATCAAAGGTTCAGAACTAAATACTATTAAATCTAACGGTTAAGATATTTTTGATATTTTACAATTTATTTTAAAAAAAAAATTAATATCTTACTCACGCGGAGAAAAACTAAAAAAAACCTTAAATAATAATACAAGTCTCTCCTCTCTCTTTCTTTTTTTTTTTTCGTTTTTCTTCCTCCCCTCCTTTTTTTCCTTGCGAATTGTCACTGGCTATTTATAGCCAGTGACAGGGGACAACACGGATCTGCGTTAAAGAAAAATTGCATCGGCGCAACTACTCCGTCTACAATCAGTGCAGCTGCCCTGCCTTAATATGATAAGTTTTTCTATTATTGATTTTGTTTTATTATATATAATAATAAATATTTATATAGGTAAAACTAAAAACTCAAATCAGTATTAGAAAAAGCTTGACTCAATCGCTAAAAATCAATTTTAATTACCGAAAATTATGTTGAAACATTAAAAAAAAATTTCAATGGGTATCAACCCGGTGGACCGGGTTTTGATAAAAAATAACAATTTTGACCTAAAATGGCCTGAAACTCATTTTTCATCCCGGTCGACATGGTTGGACCCGTATTGACCCGGTGGGCTCGGTTTTGGCCGAAAATGACGGTTTTGACCCGAAACGGCCCGAAAACTCATGTTTTACCCTGGTTGACCCGTATAGACCCGGTGAACACGGTTTTGGTCGAAAATGACGGTTTTGACCCGAAACGGCATGAAACTCATTTTTTACCCTAGTTGACATGGTTTGACCCGTATTGACCAGGTGGACTTGGTTTTGGTTGAAAATGACGGTTTTGACCCGAAACGGCCCGAAACTCATTTTTTACCCTGGTCGACATGGTTTGACCCGGTGGACTCAGTTTTGATGGAAAGATGCGGTTGACTCGAGAAAAATATATTTTTGAATTTTAAATTTTTTCTTAATTTTTTGGATTTTTATAAATAATAATAGAAATAAAATAACATTCGAGAAAATCTTGGTGAATCCAAAATTGGGTTACAAAAAATATAACCCACAAGTTTAAAGCTATTAGAATAAGCTAAAATCAACAATACCTTTGATATATTGAAGAATTTGCTTCAAAACTTTGAAGTGTGTCATAATAAGTATCTCTATAAACCTAATTATAAGTCTCACTACAAAAAGAATATTCGGACGAGTGCATGTTAAATATCTCAAACTCCCAACTAGGCTTTTGAATGTTGTAGAGTTTATCGTCTCCCCTTCATTATTCTTTAACATTTATATTTCACACTCAACTAAAGTATTTACTTTTTCACAATTCTTCATCTTGAACTTCTTGATAACCTCCCTTGAAAACTTTTCTTGATTCACAAAGATTCTATATTTTTTTTATTTGATGTCATTATTCTCTAAATAGTAGGACATGAGACCAATATTTATTATTTCGAACTCCTTAGTCATTGTTTGCCTGAAATCTTCAAAAAAGTAGTTTCATTTCATCATCAATTGAACCAAAAATTTGAAAGAAGTTAGTTGTCATTGAACTCAATCCTGCATTTGAACATGGACTCAGTTGGCTGTTGAATGTCAGGAAGGAACTTAATTGATAGATTATAATGAAAATGATATGAGACACCATAACTTAATGAACCATTAACAAATGACATGTTTTTTAAATTGGTTCAAATATTTGGATGCTGAATGTTCTTGATCCAGGCTCTACTGAACTCAATCTATAGAAGATTGACGAGGTTCATAAATTTAAGGTAGCCAAGCTCGCAGGAGAGGCAGCTCTTGCCAATAAAGAGTTGGAGAAGGCTAAGTGCAAAGATACCATTAAAGCAGCTGAACAAGCAGAGATGGAAGCATAAAAGGGCAATAAGCTCAGACGAAAGCCGAGCGAGAGATAAAGGAGAAGAATAGTGCTTAATTTGAATGCTTTGGAACAAAATGGTGTGCGATATACAGTACTATTGAAGAAGCCACTGACAAATTCTCACCATCAAATAAAATTGGCGGAGGAGGATATGGACCTGCGTATAAAGGCAAGGTTGATCATACCCACCCCAGTTGCCATCAAGGCTTTAGGACCTGGTGTTGCTTAAAGAGAGAAGCAGTTCCAACAGGTGGTAAGGTGGTGAAATAATAATCTTCTTAGGATTACGGGGGTGATTGTTTGTGCCACCTAATTTAAGTCATTCTACCTTTCAGCATCTGAATTTTTGGTTAAAGATCTCATCTTTTTAAAATCTTTAATGTATCTTTAACAGGACTAATTAGTTTGGTCTTTTGTTTTTTTTCTCCTTTTTCTTAGTTACTTTTTATAATCTTTCTTTTTATTCGGTCACCATTTACTTAATGGTGTATATTGCTTTATATATAAATTCTACTCAATTACTATAAAAAAAATAAAAAAATTAATTCAGCTTTAAATAGTGCGCATGTTTATCCTTAAAATTCATTAAATGTTGGTTAAAAACCTAATTATTTTTGGAGTTGTTTAAATTCATGACTGTTTTATGAAATAAACTTGAAAAAGCTTTGTTGTGAACAATAAAAGACTGACTTCAGACCCTAGAGGAGGTCGTATCTAGCAAAAATCACTTTTACTCTTATGAATTTCTACTCTTTTCCACATCAATTGAAGATATCAACGTCTCCAAAGATTCCCTGCTGTGAAGCGCAGGTATTAAATCTAGTAAGGAACACTAAAAGGCATGGTTTATATATTCAATATAGCAACGATAGTGTAATGATTATTTTGTAATAAAATCAAATAATTTTTGTAAAGATAATATAGTTTTTTATGATACATTAATTAATCATTATTAAATAGATCAGAAATAAATTGGTTATTTTATTCTTTACAGTTAGATAACTTAATTAATTGTCCTTCAAAACAAAAAAAAATATTAAAACAACTATAAGATCACTAGTCATATATATTTGAACAGCATTATATATATATATATATATATATATATATATTTCTTGTTTCGTTTTTTTCAATAATATATATATATATATATATATATATATTAACTTTTTATTTTTAAAATTATAAATTAACCAAATTCTGTATCAACTGATTATTTAAAATGTTTTTCACTAATTTAAGCACAAAAAAACGAGGTAGCCTATTTCAAACCCGACTTGCCTTTTAGGCATAGTTCATAATTGGAAATCAAAGAAAAAAAAAAGAAATTAAATCCCAGTGCTACGAAAAATAAATCCAGCTTGGGAAAACTTGTCTCTATTATCGGTAACTGTACGTTTTCCAGGCCATAAACTCCTCCATTCTATTCACCCCTGGTTTTGCAAGGGAATCGACCATGAAATTTGCTTCTTGACGGGTGTGACAGAAGAAAACATTACCCAAAACAGAAGAAAACCGAGAGGCTTTAATGGATAAATCATGGAATTTTCAAAATCTAGAACTAGGTTTAGTCATCCAATTTACCATGGAAGCTAGGTCGGATTCCACTAAAAGATTTTTCATTAAAATCATCCCTTGAAGAACACAATTCAATAACTTTTATAACTGCTCGCAGCTCAGCTTCCTTAGAGTTTTTAGACACCTCTTACAACTCCCAAATGATCTCTTAATACCGGTACCAATTCTTATTGCCACAAACTTCTCAAATCCGACTCAGATATGCGCCAAATTGACAATGGCGCCGTTCTTTAATAAAGACAAATATGATTTCGTCAAAACCCACATGAACGAATCAGTCAAAACCAAGACAAACAAAACCCTTTTCATCCAAGAAGAAGGGAGGAGATGGTGATTATCTTTATTGAGTTGATTTTGACACTCTTTTTCCTTGTGCCCCAGTAACCCTACAAGACCAACCAGACCTAAGTACTGATATTTAATTTTTTTTACATATTCATATAAAAGCTCAATCCAATCAATAAGTACTCGGTTATTATTTCCAGCTTGCACCAAATCAGACCTGAGTACTCCTGGGCCACTATACAGCCCAGGTTATGTGGAAAGAGAGATGAACAAAGCGTCACTCATGGGATGACACGTCATTCAAAGTCGTCTTCTTCACTATGTCATCGGAATTTGGCCTTCACATGGATTTCACAACATGCCGACAGGCATATTAGACCTCATAAATGTAAATCTAACTTCAAAATCTATTTTGAAGCATCCAATTCAAAGCTTGTAAGTCGGCAAGCAGAGGGATTTTTCTCAGCAAAAATTGGACTGGAAGATAAATTAAAGAAACAACCCTGAAAGGAAGAGGAGAAGAGAAGTCTAGAAATAAGAGAGATTCTATGCGACAGAATCACTCCTAAAGTCAGCAACTCAGCCAGGTTCCAGAGTTGTGTCCGGAGTTTGAAGTAAAGCTATACAAATAGCCAAAATGTCTTAAACATTCAATCAATTAAATAATAAAATAACAAACACCTTTCAGAACTTTCCGAACCTATCAATCTTTCTTTTCTTGAGTTTTCCCTCTTTTTTCGAACAATAATTTTGCGTTATTTGATAAACATCACCATATTTGTTGTTGCTCAAAGTATTTGATGCCTTTAATCCATTTACAATAATTATTAGTATTTGATTATTGGCATAGTCTAATTGTCCATAATTACAATAATTTTGCAATGATTTACAACACATTCCCACTGGAAAATTGGTACATATATAACACCTTTGAATTGCCATTATCATGTAAGTTGATCCAATGGGATTAATTAAGAATCCTTTTGCTCGAAATGTGATATTTTGCATCTCTCAGACTATAGGAGATGCTGAATGCTGATTGATTAACAGACATCGTGAAGGATTGGAGTTGGGCATCTCTTTCAAGATCCTGAGTCGTATCAGATTTTTTATCAGATGAGATGAAGTCATTATTTTCTTCTTCTTTTTTCAATCTGAATCAAATCAAGTCTCCAATTCAAATAGGTCTCGGGTCAATCTTTCAGTCTAGGCTTTATAACTATGACTTAAACTATATAAATCTATTAATACTAATTATTTTGTCAGTGTACTATGAAAATTAATTAAACAATCTTTTAATCAGTGTTTACCATCTTTAATCCAGCTAAAAAAACATTTCAAAAATTCCTTCTTTCCTGGTTAGATCCATATTACCTACCTTTCTTTTTTATGTTTTGTTTTTGAAAAAAAGGAAAGAAAA
>Ga0307509_10005226_pt1 | contig 18199 bp, 24 predicted proteins | sample 10_EM_MG_FD_202245 | JGI IMG/M metagenome (GOLD analysis project Ga0307509, IMG submission 202245) | Populus trichocarpa ectomycorrhiza microbial communities from riparian zone in the Pacific Northwest, United States - 10_EM | ecosystem: Host-associated > Plants > Roots > Unclassified | place...
TAGACGGTAACCTGTGCTGGTCCTGATAGTTCATTCAAACCTGTATGTACCGAAGGCAGTGAGCAATGATTCCAAACCCAGTGTTATTTGCTAAACCTTGCTAAACCCATGGTGCACGAATTTTATCTCCATTCATCGCCGCTCATTCCTGCCCACCCAAGCCGAACTCTCTTGTTCCGATATTAATATCCTATCACAACAGAGGATTTATTACCTTGAAGAACCTATATGACCTTTCTGCTTTATCTGTAATTTCGGACGAAAAGGCTTTGTCCCCTCACTTTCCCAGATACCTGGTTTTTTTTTTTTAAAAAAAAAGTCCTGAGGTATCCGCTAAATTCGTACGGATCTTGGAGTATCCTTGTAAGTTCTGCCTTCTCAACGCCAGTTATCTCCGAAATCCTCCTTCGTCAAACAAAATGATGAGGAGCCGTCCGAAGATGGTGTTGCCGACAATGGAAAGGGATATAGATACACGAGAACCAGGCGGAAAAAGAATTCAAGAAAGGAGGACTTGAAGAGAACCCCCACAAAACCTCGAGCAATAATTTGAGAGCCAAATGAGCTGGTTAAATGTCATTAAACATTGCGATTTGTACTATGGAATTGTAGTATAATCTTTCTCTTGCATGCGGTTTTTTGGGAATTAAGACCTTTCAGACCGGTTCTCTCAAAAATCTATAGACGTCTCTCTCAATTTTTGCTAAATTTTGGTTGTTACTCTTTTTGACTTACACTTATTCTCTTAAATATTTTAAGATTTCCTTCCCAATGGTAGACCGCAACTGGGCGAGCGTGTGGCGTGGCCATGGGTGCATACGAGCTATTAATAATGATATTATTATTAATCATGTTTGTTGGTTATTTGCTGGTTATCTCCCATTATCTGACATTACTTAATCACAACCCCTTGAGGGCTTTCTCAAAATAATAAGAGGCAAAATATTAGCAGTATCCTTCGTATATATTATGCTTAAATTCGAGAGAGGCTCGAAAATATGGTACTTATGTAATACCCCAGCGGGGCGGTTATCCGGAGGTTGCCGGGCATTTTCCTGGGCGGATCAACACCCCGTGGGTAAACCTCACTGTGCCTCTTGAATGATTCAAGGCAGAGATTGCAGGTTCATGCACGTTCTTCAACACCCCGACGTCTTAGGTCCCTTACTTCCATTTTAACACTCTCCTCCCAGATGTTGACCAGGAAACGGAAAATTATCTTGGGCTTGATAACTGGATCAGCACTTCTTTTCTTCTCTTCAAGTCCACGAGTCATCGACCATGTTACGAACGTTTCGATGAAAGTCCCATGCTCACCATGGGCAAGCAAGTTAAATAGCAAGGATGAAGAAGTGTTCATCCTGCCAGACCTCTCGAAAAGTTCGGCCATCACAGAGACAACGTTACCCGGAGGTGCGCCTGCCCCAGGATTCACTATTTTCAACAGGCTGTACGTTTGGAACGGAACGATATATGCCGTCACATCGAACCCCAGGGATTTTCCTCAATTAAGGTATATCCTGTCCCAGCCAAAGGATCAAAAGAGAGGAAGTAACTTGGAACCGACATCTCGAGTGAGTCCTTGCACGTTCGTGGTATCCCTATCCTAACATTACGCTAGGAAATGCAAATCATCACGCCAGGAGAGGCCCTCCCTTTTCTTAGGGAACGTGCAGTCGTAATTGAGGGAATGTCATTTATTCTTTACGATACTTCTCAATTCATGGCGGTTAGTTCGATTCTCCATTCCGGGTCTCTATACTTTCTAACATTCATTAGCATTATTATCATTGGTGGGGAGAACTCATCCTTGGAGCAATGCGAATATACTCTACCCTATCACTGGTACCTGGAATCCAAACCCCTTTGCCAGAACCCTCGCGTCTCATCCTTCCCGCAAGTTACCATTTCATGCATTAGCCTTAGTGGAGTTGACTGACGTGGCACTCCTCAGAATGTTCCAGATCACGAATGGCGAGATAGAGCAGGTGTAAACGGACCTTTGATGCGTGCTGCTTTCCCCTCGACTTCGATTGAACGAATGGACTTTTGGCAAGATCTTGTCAACCTCAATCAGACCTTCGTATTTGAGCGGGCCATGGTCGTTTCAAGGTCGGCGGCGCACAGAAGGCGAGTTTTACCTTTCATTCTCCTTCGTAGCATTAACAATATTGTAGTCCCCTAGCTCCACTGTGGTACAAAATGATCTCGAGCACCATGAACGTCACAGTGCCGAAACATTTCTGGGAGCCTCTCCGCCAACGACTTGTCCTAAATACGATTGCATATCTCCCTGCCCTAAACACGGCAGGGGCTGTCCTCTCGAACCCTAAGTCGCCCTTGCCAATTGTTACATATATTTCACGGCAGGGTGGCGGTCGAAGACTTACCGAGGAATCGCATGACGAACTGGTGGGGTCCCTTAAAGAGATGGAAAATGAGGGATTGTATGAGCTACACATCGTACGCATGGAGACGATGTCGTTCTCACAGCAGGTGGAAGCTGTCGCGAGGAGCACAGTGAGTCTCTCGGTCGGATGTGTCTTCCTCCTCGTTTACACACACCTGTCATCCAAGATAATTCTCGGAGTGCACGGAAATGGTCTCACGGTCAGTTCCAACCCATTTTGTTTATATCTTCCACTTTTTATGTTGGAATGCAGCATCAGCTATGGATGCCACCTTCGCCTCATTCAACTATTATTGAGATGTTCTTCCCAGGCGGTAGCTATCAGCTCATACGTCGTGAGACCACTTACCAATGTCCGCTCCTAGCTTATCTTCACGACTACGAAATTCTCGCGAGAAACTCAGGACACAAGGTTAGACTCGAATTCAAATCCCTCAAAATTAATTCCTCACAGAAGTAGCATTATGCCGTATGGAATGATACAACCCTGACATACCCAGAGGGGGAATGGTTCAAAGGGGTAGATTATGGGCCCGGTTCCACTTTCAACGGAAGTGAGTCTTTCCCACTTATTTGCTTTCTAGAATTTTAATGCTCTTTTCAGATAATATACCTGTACATGGACCTACAGTCACCCAAGTCATCCGTGAACGTCTTACATCTCCCAACCTCTAGAATTATCATTCCTTGACTGAAAGTACTAGCAGGGGAAATATGACGATTCTTGGCTACTCAAAACCACATCGTTGCTCCTAAAAAAAACAACACCATCGTATGTAAAATTAAGCAAAGTTTGAGCGCGGTCAAGTCTCTCGCGTCGTCCGAGTTGGGGTCTCCTGATTTCCTATCCTGGTCCTTGCCCTCCTTTCCGAGCTCAAAAGATGCTCATATACATCGATTTCCCATGAATGTGTAAATCGAAGACGTGATGGCTCCGCTTCACGCTGATGCAATAAGGCCCAATAAACCAATGGAACATTGCCGAGATCAGCAGGTGCGTAAGTATTCGTCATTGTTTGTACTGCGGAAGTTGATCGCTTTTTGACTTATCCTGGACATGTAGTGCCAGGCGACTGGGTATGCCACGATAAGATAGGGCTTTCGGCGTTTCCCTCTTCAATCCTTGGAGTTTGGTTAAGTTACATGCTTTGAACGGCAACCTTCAAGATTAGTTCCCAGAGTTCAGACTGTCCATATACCGCGGCCGATACCTATTACTTCCTTGATAAGCGCGTCAAATTTTTCGGTCTTGCTGTCACTCAAGTTTCACTGGACAACCCCTATTTTTAAAGACGATGTCTGGATTTCTCTCTCTTTCTCTCAATCGTAGTGATTGTTGTACTGCTGCTCAGGAAGTATGTACCGTCACGGGACAAACACCTACCCTATCCGCCTGGACCAAAGCCAATGCCCCTTATTGGGAATATGCTCGATTTTCCAACCGACGACGTCCCCAATGTCTACGTTGAATGGGGCAAGAAGTATAACAGTGAGTCGAATTAAATCTTCTGCCCAGGCCTTCCTAACAGAAGGGTCAAAGGTCGTAGTGAACAAATTAGAAGACGCGGTCGAACTATTCGAAAGGCGGGCGAGGATATACTCCGATCGACCAGAATATCCCATCCAAAAGCTGTGAGACAACAGAGGATCCGTGAACATATATTCTTCTACTATTTCTAACGTACCTTCCTCAGGATGAGCTGGGATCACAATGTCGGGCTCATGCGATACGGCGAAAGATGGCGGTATTGCATAAAAATATGTCAGGAACATTTTCGCAAAGAGGCCGTCAAGAACTACCACAATATCATATCGCAAAAGGTTCATGTGATGCTCGGTGGACTGCTTCGGAGCCCGAAGAAATTTGAGTACCACAACAAGATGTGTGCAACATCAATTATTTTCTAGCCTTTCCGTTCTTCTGATTGTCATTATGCAGGCTATCTGTCTCGATTCCAATGAAAACAATGTATGGATACGATGTGGAATCTATCGACGATCCTTGCATTGCCAGTGCTGATAAAAGTATCATCTTGGGCTCCCCGCTGTTGTTGCCGGGTGCAAGCATGATTAATATCTTCCCCATTCTGGCTTTCATCCCAGCGTGGTTTCCTGGCGCATCATCGCGTAAAGTTGCAGCGGAGGTGAAACGATTGACCGACGAGGTTATACAAGTCCCCATGGATTGGGCCAGAGCGCGCATGGTGTGTCGCCTCTCAAAATTCTGTTCCTCTTCCGAATCCTTAACCATTAAGCACAGAGAGATGGTACCGCGATCCCGTCCCTTGTTTCCGAATTTATTGAAAAGAAAGATACGATTGGCGCATCTGCAGAAGAAGAGAAAGCAATCGAGGATATTGCCTATACGGTGAACGGTGGTAAGAATTTATTTTCCATCTACGGCCATTTCGCCACGCTGACTGATGACCAGCGGCATCTGATACTGTCAGTCCTGGTTTACTAGTTCTCGATTGGTTTATTTTTGACATACCGCTTCATAGACCATCTCCGCAACCGGTAGTTTCTTCTATTATATGGCCATCAACCGTGGTATTCAGGATAAAGCTCAAGGGGAAATCGATCGTGTCGTGGGCAGAAACCGTCTCCCTGAGTTTTCTGACAGGCCGGCTATGCCGTATCTCGAAGCCATTTATCGAGAGGTATTACGATGCAGACAACCCTTAATTATGGGGATTCCACATTGCCTTATAGAAGATGACAATTACAAGTGATATTTTATTCCGAAAGGTCGGCGTCAGCGTTCCTATTCCCAACAGCACTATTAACTGAACTTTACGACTATAGGGGCGATTGTGTTCGGAAATACATGGCAAGTCTCTTAAAAAAAAAAATTCCCTGGGTACTGACTCAACGCCCAAGGGCCATGACACAGGATGAAAGTGTATACCCCGAACCCTTTACCTTCAAGCCCGAAAGATTTTTCGACAAAAACGGAAACCTCGACGACGACAGGATCCTAGCGTATGGATTTGGGCAGAGGTAATCTCCTTCATCAAATACTATAAAGTCATTTCACAATGATACAGAGGTTGTGTTGGAAAGCATGTTGCAAGCGCAACGGTCGGTATTCATCACATTCTCTGGGTGATTACGTGACACTGTCCGAGCAGTTATGGTTATCCTTTACATCCGTCCTGGCGACTTTCAATATCGAAAAGGCAAGGGATGATGCTGGAAAAGAGATACCAATAAGTGATGATTACAAGGACTCAGGGCTTGTCAGGTGAGTTGCCCATTTTACCCCTGTATCATGGCCTTGGCATATGGTATTTCTCAAGCCATAAAACACACTTTGAGTGTTCAATCACCCCCCGGTCTCGTGGACATCGTCAGTTAATCGAAGAAGTGATCATATCGGTGTTTTCATTTTTATTGTGGTCATCATCGTCTGCAAAACCAACCGTAGTCATTCCATACTCTCCAGTCCTCGACGGTCGAATTGAACAGCTCTTGAGATATTGGGTGAGGTGCAACAAGTCCACTGGCAAAAAAAGGGGTTGAATGGTGGGGAATCATGCTGGGTATGCATGTGAGTATTTAAACTCTTTGGATCTGTATTAAGCTATCAGCAAATTGCATAATTCGACGAGATTTTTCTCGTAAGGATGAAGCCTGGCTACAATCGTGAGCGCCATCTTCGACTTTCAGTCCGTCACTCGTCCAACCGACGACCAAGAATCCTCAATCCCGAAGGGATATGCTCTTATTAACATCATATCCAAGAGCGATGGGGCGCAACAGTCAAGCAAATTGAGCTCTTCCACACCCTTGAAGAAGTTTTACCAGCCTTGCTGATACCAACTTGGGATGTCCCGACCTCCTCTTTTTCCGCGCTCAAGAGTCAAGATATCCTCATTGGCACTGTCGATTTCCCATGAACGTGTAAATTGGGGACGGTATGTCAGTTATTTGTGGAATGCGATCGATAGTACTACCGATAAAGCCTGCTCTTCTTGGCCAATCAGTCTCACTATCGGGTCAGGCGACCAGATATACGATAAGATGGTGGGAAGTTAACGGCAGCATTTCCCCTCAAGGCTCGTTGTTCATCCTGAGGATTTCGTATAGAGTGGCGTGCTGGCTTATGCTGGGGAGTCTAGTCAACCCTCGTGCTGGTCTCCAAGCCCAAAATATATTAGTGGACCGAAATGAGTTGGCTGACTGGCTGACATTCTCACACCTACGACTTATCTCGTAAACTGAGATTTGTGAAAGACAGTTGAAAGCGCCAGCGCTCAACTGGTTCAGCAAAGGCAACTTTTAGGAACGGTCATCGTTCCTAACGCCGGCACTATATATGGTGGAAAGGCCCCGGCCTTACAATTTGCATTAAACGAGAAGACACACTGAACCAATGGGATGCTTGACTCGCCCCACAACCATGCAAAAAGCCGAATGTGCAAGTGACATATTCCCCAAGTGGGTTAATCTGGCTTTAGCTATATATAAAAGGCGAACCTTAAGCGACTCCTAGGATCCTGCACAAAGTTGTGGGTGATACCAGTCAGCTATCAGGATGCTGTCATTATTTTATAACATTGTCGTCCCAGTCCTATAGGGGTATGTAACGTCACGTAAATGACACCGACGCTATCCGCCTAAGCTAAATCCGAAGCTGTTTCTTGGGAACATTTATTTTACTCCCGGGCCTAACTGAAGATATCGCGAATTAATTCCTACATTGCAACATGGGGAAAAAAGTCTCCTGTACTAAATCAACCAACTCTTCAAAAAATTTTAATACTCTACGTACTAGCCTCAGAAAGTTACATCGAAGGACGATCGAGAGAAGGGCACCAAGGCGTACTATAGTTGTCGGTTATGGAACGAGGAAGTTCTGAAATAGGAAAGGAAAGCACATGTAACTTACCTAAGTCACAATTGATGGCAGGTGTTTTCGATCCGGGGCCCGGGACTAGTAATCATTCTCATAATGATGACAACATTGACAAGGCGGCTCTTTTTCCCCTCATTCTCGATCCTGAATACATTGCCTGTCCTCAAAGGGCGTTGCTCACATTCTTTCCCGTGAATATAGAGTTGATCTCCCCTCCTTGTACTCGACATATTCTGGACAAGTTTCGGCTTCCCTCGGGGTTTCTATAATGGCCTGTTGAAACTTCAGCTTCAACGATAACATTTAATTCTGGTTTTTAGATTGGCTTCCCTACCCCCTTATAGCAGCTGCATTTTTTCTTAGATGTGGGAACTTGAGCCATAGCCGATCTGCGCGAGATGTCTTAAATAAAAAGGACAGTCGACCTTTTACTCAGCATTCACGAGATGATTATGTCTGTATTTCTCCCCCTCTCAATCACAGTTGTCTCCCTATTATCCTGGAAGTTTGTAATGTCACGAAAACAACTTCGATCTTATCCACCTGGGCCAGAGCCACAACTCCTCATAGGGAACTTGCTCGAGTTTCCAACCAAAGATGTCGCTAACGTCTACATCGAATGGGGCAAGAAGTATAACAGTGAGTTAAACGAACTCCCCCGTCCCTTCCTGATAATTTGGCTATATGTAGGCAGTGTCCTTTATGCAAGCGCTCTTGGCAGTCATGTCGTCGTGTTGAACAAATTGGAGGATGCTCTCGAGCTGTTCGAAAGGCGGGCGAGGATATACTCCGACCGACCAGAATATGCTCTCCAAAAGCTGTGAGATAGCATCCATAAGCAGATCTTATTTTATAACGTACTCTTCCGCAGGATGGGCTGGGATCATAATTTCGGGATCATGCGATACGGAGAAGGATGGCGGTATCGTAGGAAAATATGCCAGGAATATTTTGGCAAAGAGTCCTTCAAGAACTATCAAAGTGTCATATCACTGAAGGTTCACGCGATGCTTGATGGGCTGCTTAAGACCCCGGAGAAACTTGAGTACCACAACAAGATGTAAGGAATATCGATTAAATTCTAGTTCCCTCCGTTGGTTGATTATAGTGACGCAGGCTGTCTGTCTCGATTCCTATGAAAACAATGTATGGATACGATGTTGAATCTATTGACGACCCTTGTGTTACAGGCGCCGATAAAAGCCTCACTTTGGGTACCCCACTTTTCCTGCCAGGTGGAAGCTTTATCAATATTTTCCCCATCCTTGCCTTCGTCCCAGCGTGGTTTCCTGGCGCATCATCTCATAAAGTCGCGGCGGAGGTGAAACGATTGACCGACGAGGTTATACGATTCCCCATGGATTGGGCTAAAATGCGTATGGTGTGTCATCTTCAAATTCTGTTCCTCCTCCGATTCTTTGACCATCGAATCCAGAGAGAGGGTACCGCTGTTCCATCCCTTGTTGGCGATTTCCTTGAAAAGAAGAACACAATTGGTGCCTCAGTGCAAGAAGAGAGGGCGGTGGAAGATATCGCCTACACGGTGTATGGTGGTAAGCTTTTCTTATCACCATTTGTTCATCTGCGCTGATTAACATTAGCTGCATCTGACACCGTGAGCCTGGCGCATTAGTTCCGCTCCCTTGGTTGGTTTTTAAATTTTGGCTGCATAGACAATTGCCGTGACTGCGAGCTTTTTCCATTTTATGGCCGTTAACCCTGGTGTCCAGGAAAGAGCTCAAAGAGAGATTGATCGTATCGTTGGGGTGGATCGTCTCCCTGACTTTTCCGATCGAGCGACCATGCCTTATATCGAAGCGATTTATCGAGAGGTGTTACGATGCAGACCACCTCTACAGATAGGCATACCACACTGCGTTACCGAAGACGATCATTACAAGGGATTTTTCATTCCAAAGAGCAGGTCTTCCTTGTGTCCAACGTCTCTTATTATCACTTACGAGTCCCCTACAATAGACGCAACTGTGCTTGGAAATATATGGCGAGTTTTTAGAAATTCACTCTTTCATGAGCACTGACGCAAACGAATAGGGCCATGACACACGATGAACGCGTGTACCCCGAACCCTTTGCCTTCAAACCCGAAAGATTTTTTGACAACAATGGAGACCTTAACGACGACGACAGGATCCTGGCATATGGATTTGGGCGAAGGTACATAGCCTACTTCCTTTGCCACTGTCAAGTCACTTCACAACGAACGACAGAGGTTGTCCTGGAAAGCATGTCGCAAGCGCAACCGTCAGTGTTATTATATGCATATGTGCTGAAGTGACACCGCTGTCCGCGTAGTTATGGCTAACTTTTGCATCTGTCCTGGCGGCTTTCGACATTGGTAAAGCGAGGGATAACTCCGGGAAGGAAATAGCGATAAGCGATGAATATGAGGACTTTGGTTTCCTCAGGTGGGTTAGATTTTCTGCCTTCGCATCAATGACATTGGCATATATTATTCATCTACTAGCCACAAGAAGAATTTTGAGTGTTCAATCACCCCCCGGTCGCGCGGACATCTCCAATTAATTGAAAGGGCAAACGCCTTAAACAAATGAATGTTGTAGGGGTGTGGGGGATAGACCCAAGATACGCTGGCTGATCTTTCCCTCCCCCTAGCTGATGAGCGCCCTTCCGTCCACAGTTGTAAAGTTGAAGCCAGTTCTGCTGGGCAGTGGGCTGTCGTCGGCAAGATCAATGGAGAGTGAAATTCTTGGTTGAATTGATGAGAGTTGATTAATCTGTACTGTTTTGATTTCTGAAAATTAATGTGTTCCCCATCCCATTCCAATTACTGCTTGAATATTTGAATCCTCATCTGAGGGAATACGTATTTGCCATTGGTGACCACTGATCGTGAGAGTCAGCGACATGTGACTAGTGTGACTGCCTGAGTCTGAAACGCGACATTTCTGCTCCTCGTTGCATTATCTATTAGGATTTACCATTCTTTCTTGATACTCAGATATCTCCGAGTAGGTTGGTTGTCGAATGGAATTGGCTTTAACGGACTGGGTGGACGAATTTATTTCGAACAGCGTTGGGTAGCCTGACTTCCAGTGAATGACAATTGGTGAGTGCGGTTGGGGATTTTTTTTTCGCTAGTTCCGTTGTGAATAGCTATGGGTTTGAACGTTCCTAGGCGGTTCTTACCCGTGGATTTACAAGAGTTGGTTGTGCCGAAAGGATGGATTCGATTCAACAAACAGAAAGGTAAGATTCAGGCAACATTTCAAAGTTCCCTCATTTATGTAAATGATCATATAGGACCGACCACCATGACTTCAACATTGTAACTCAACCCAACTCCCTTGTCGTATTTCATCTGGAAGATGAAACACTTTTGCCGGATGAGCACTTCTTTTCCTCCCTTTCCGCAAGCGGCAAAAGTAGCAGACAGCTAGCAGCCTAGCACCCCTTATTATCTGCGCAATGAACTTATCTCGTCAGGCCTGCCACGGAAGCGTCACCCACCTCTTTTCCGGTTATGACATACTAGTGAGGACTGCCCTCCTTCCGGCTGTGACTCACACTGGCGAAAGATGTTCTGAACTTGTAGACACGAGATGTCGGACACCGAATGTCGGACTCTGGAAACGCGACAAGCTTTTTTTTTGCCATGCAATTCGAAGCACTCAACCGACCATGCTGCCTTCGTTCTTCCATCTTTGTGGGCCCCTGACCGAACTGCTTGCATTTGTCATTGCCGTCGCGTAAGCACTTTACATTCAGCTTGTAAATGGAAACTATGTATGTGTTTCTCTTTGGTTATTGACTACGCTGCAGTTCGGCGACCATCACCCCTTTATAAGAGCCGTCGGAACGGGTTGAGCTGCCGATATCCTCACACCTGCAATGTAATAAGGGAACTTATACTTATTACCTCACCAAGCTGCATGGGCTCTCTATAAATCAAATTTCATTTGACATGTTCGCCAAACACTGCCCCTTTTTTTTTTGGACTATGTCTGTATGTCTCTCCTGCTCGATCACAGGGATTGTCGCACTGTTGCTTTGGAAGTATGTAATGTCGCAAAGGCAATGCCGATCCTACCCACCTGGGCCAAAGCCGAAGCCCCTCATTGGCAACCTCCTGGATTTTCCAATGAAAGATGTCGCCAATGTCTACGTTGAATGGGGTAAGAAGTATAACAGTGAGTCAAACCACGCTCTCGTCGATTCCTAACGTCTAGGTCATAGGCAGTGTCCTCCATACCACGGCTCTTGGAAGTCATGTCGTCGTCGTGAACAAAATAGAGGACGCGGTCGAACTATTCGAAAGGCGAGCAAGAATATACTCTGACCGTCCGGAATATCCCATCCAAAAGCTGTGAGACAACAGAGGATCCGTGAACATATTTTCTTCTACTATTTCTAACCTAACTTCTTCAGGATGAGCTGGGATCACAATTTCGGGCTCATGCGATACGGAGAAGGATGGCGGTATCGGAGGAAGATATGCCAGGAACATTTTCGCAAAGAGGCTGTCAAGAACTATCACAATGTCATATCGCAAAAGGTTCACGCGATGCTTGATGGACTACTTCAGAACCCGAAGGAATTTGGTCACCATAACAAGATGTGTGTACCATCGATTAATCCCTGGCTTTTCTTGTCCGCTGATTATCGCGACACAGGTTCTCTGTCGCAATTCCAATGAAAACAATGTACGGATATGATGTTCAATCTATCGATGATCCTTGCGTCACTGGTGCAGATAAAAGCGTCACTTTGGGTGCCCCACTGTTCCTGCCGGGTGGAAGCTTTATTAATGTCTTCCCCTTCCTGGCCTCCATTCCAGCATGGTTTCCGGGCGCCTCATCTCGTAAGATTGCAGCGGAGGTGAAGCAACTGACGGACGAGGTTATACGAGTCCCCTTGGATTGGGCCAAAATGCGCATGGTGGGCCATCTTGAGATTGTATTTCTATTTTATTCTGAATCTTTGACTAGAGAGAGGGTACCGCTGTTCCATCCCTTGTTTCTAACTTCCTTGAAAAGAAGAACACAGTTGGTGCGTCAGCACAAGAAGAGATGGCAATCGAAGACATTGCCTATACGGTATATGGTGGTAAGAACATTTTCCTACCTCCATCCGTTTTGTCACCATGCTAATCAATGTTGAGCAGCGGCATCCGACTCTGTGAGCCCTAGTTTACTATTTCTCCCTAATCGATCAATTTTTGAAATGCGGCTTCATAGATACTCTCCGTGCTTGGCAGTTTCTTCTATTTTATGGCCGTCAACCATACTATTCAGGAGAAAGCCCAAAGGGAGATCGATCGTGTCGTTGGCAGAAACCGTCTCCCTGACTTTTCCGACAGGCCGACCATGCTGTATCTCGAAGCAATTTATCGAGAAGTATTACGATGCAGACAGCCCTTAAATATGGCTCTTCCACATTGTCTTATGGAAGATGATCATTATAAGGGATATTTTATTCCAAAAGGTTGGTTCTTATCCCCTCATGACTGCTTATTGTCTCCCTGAATTCTATGATAATAGGCACGATCGTGTTTGCAAATATATGGTGAGCCTTTGACGTAACTCGTTTCCATTTTGAGTACTGATGGAAACCTTAAGGGCCATGACACACGATGAAAATGTATACCCCGAACCATTTACCTTCAAACCCGAAAGATTTTTTGACAGAAATGGAGACCTCGATGACGACGACAGGATACTGGCGTATGGATTTGGGCGGAGGTAATCTCTTTCCTCTTCCACTGTAAAGGCGTTTTCACAACGAACGACACAGGGCTTGTGTTGGAAAGCACGTCGCGAGTACAACAGTTGGTATTCGCTATATTTCCCAGGTGCTAAAATGACGTCGTTTGAGCAGTTATGGCTAACCTTTGCCTCTATTTTGGCAAGTTTCAACATCAGAAAGGCGAGGGACAACTCCGGGAAAGAGATAGTGATAACAGGTGAGTACGAGGACTTTGGTTTGCTCAGGTTAGCCGTTCTAGATCTTTCGCCCTTGTATCCACGGTGTTGAATATTATTATTATTATTATTCAGCCACAAGACACCCTTTGAGTGTTCAATTACTCCTCGGTCTCGCGAACACCATCAGTTAATCGAAGAAGCGAACATGCTGAATGAATGAACGCTGCCACATTGGCCAGTACTTATTCGATAACCACATATCGGCGAAATAAACGCCTCATGGTGTACTGGAGTGAACAGGGATAAGCACAGTTGGGCAGAATTGAAGATACTATTATTCATACTGTTTTTTACTTTCCTCAATTATGTACTTCAAAATCCTATCAAGTATTTAAGTTCGGGCTGGATGATGACTCCGATTCGGAGTAATGTGATCGTGTCACGTGACTGCTCAGTAATGATGGCTGTGACACTTCGCTCGCTGCAGGCGCTTAGAATCGCCCACCACCTTCATCGTCGTCGCTTTTCGCCGCCTCAAACACATTCACGAGATTGTCACCGACAATGGCGTCAGCATATTACGAGTTTTACCGCGGTTCATCGTATGTTCATTTCGTGGCACTTGACTTCAGCATCTCGGTTGCTGGACTGGTCGTTGAATAGGATCGGCATGGCTCTGACGGACTCGCTGGACGAACTCATCACGAGCGGTGCGATCACCCCTCAGTTGGCTATGAAGGTCTTGCAGCAGGTGTGTGTTCTCTTCAGGAGGCGCCAACAAGTCGAGCTGCCTATGGGGGTGGAGTGTCGCTTTCTGACCGTCCTATCAGTTTGATAAGTCCCTAGCGGACATCATGGTGAAGCAGGTCAAGACGAAGACTACTCTTAAGGTGCGTTTGACCTACCAAAGTGAACTGCCTCCATCTTACCTCGTTTGTCGCGAAGGGCCATCTCCGCACCTACCGCCTCTGTGATGATGTGTGGACATTCATCATCAAAAATCCTACGTTCAAGATGGAGTCGAACGAGATTGTTAGCGCGAGCAGGATAAAAATTATTGCTTGCAAGAATGGTGATGCCATTGAAGCTGGCAAGAAATAGTGGTCACGTACCGCTGTTGTTAGACGTTGGCTCGAGCTGTATGATCCATGATCTCTGTTGTTTTTATCTCTCTGTATTTGTATAATAATTCGCCTCTGCACCATACCCCAGGGCCTATCCTCGAAACTTTTTTTGTCGGGGAAATGAAAAAGTTATTTGCACAACTAGGCCGGTGATCGGAACCAGCATCTCAGTTGACAACAAATTTTTTTCTGAAGTGTTTATGGTCACTCTCCAGTGTATACATGTTGCGATACATGCTCATCTATCTTAACCATTATGATAAATATACCACGGGTATTCTACCGACCTTTTTTCTTCCGAGTCGAACCCGTCAAGAAATATATACTGGTTCTGAGCCTCGCGAGCAACTTGTGTGACAGCAGTCTCAGGTATTGGTATCTGAGGAAGACGTTTTCTCAACCACTAAGAATCGATTAATCACGCTCGACCAGAGAATTCGTCCCGTTCCCGATGAACAATACATACTATCGAATGACCGCCCTTCTAAGGTGAAGATGGTGTCCTTCTAACCACCGTACTAGTAGTCCTATAAAAGCTACAAGTAAATGAATCTGATGATACCTTAATTTAACCCCCATATTCCTCGTCATATTACTATTGGATGCCAAGACAGCAGCTAAAACCACAACAGAATGACCATCGCCTCCGGATCTTCAAAATGCTGGGATGACATGATCTCCATAACATCTATCTCACAATCTCTGGCCACTATGCTGTCATGAGACTCGTGGCGGGTATGTAGTCTCCAACCGCGTCTGATGCGAATATAAGTATTTCGGAGTTTTGGTAGGGAGGACAACGCTAACGTTGTCAAATGTTTAAAATGGGAATGGAAGATCAGGCAGTGTATTTCTCACACCACTCGGTGTTCAGAGGACCCAGAATTATTTCGTAACAGTTAAATACGTTCATCATTGCAACAATCATTTTGGATCAGAGGTTCGAGAAGGTGTATCATTGCATGGGATCCACGTGTACAGGGTGTGTTTCCCCTGAGCCTGCCGGTTGAGGGAATTGCTTATTTTGGATATGAGAAATGATTAATGAACCGCAATGAAAATCTTAGAATGGATCTTCGAAGGAGAAGACACACGTACAAAAACGGTATCAATGCATTGATTGGTTATGAGCGATTCGAGCTGACAGAAAAATAAGGTTGCAAAACAATCGATGGATGGGACTATGCCAGAAGCGTAACCGCTCCGCAGACGAAAAATGAAATAAAGGATGTTATTTATGTATGAATGTCAAAATTATAATCAAGATGTGGATACAAGGAAAGATGTATGTATGGTCGAACAACGGAGATATGCAATGAGAATAGCCCCATGACGGGAAAATGCAATGGATACAGGATGGTATTACAACAGATTAAATCAAAAGTCGAGTATGTGTATGAAAGTGGAATAAAAATGGGAATCTAAGAGAAGATGCAATATGCGAAAGAAGGTCAATTGCGCATCGAATTTTGTGTATAAATGCGGAGCGAGAAGAAAAGAAGGGCGAAGAGTGCTATAGGTATGGGTGGGCCATAGGTGATCTAGTAATTAATTCCTTAGTTTGCGCTCACACCCACGCACAAGTAAAAACTCACCGATCAGTAGTAGGATCCGAACAAATTACATCCTCAATTCTCGTTTCCAACCATTGCACCACGTCCTCACCAAGGCTTGTACACTCGTGAAATTCCAATCGATTCAGTTTCACTGGCGTCACCCCACCCACTGCTGGCGCGGTCCCGTGCTCAGGGTTTCGCGCGTCCACCATCTGTACGAGCTTCGTCACGCCCTCATTATGCGCATGACAGCTGCGCAGACCCAGAAACTCGAGAGCTGGACATGTCCACACAAGGGCTTGGCTCTGGTTCGGGTCGTCCTCTGGCAAGCCCAGGGCAATGAGTAGCGGTTCGAGTGCGGTTCCGCCGATAGTCAGCGTCTTGAGATGGGGAAGCTCCGATAGGAGGGTGGTCCAGGTGATAACAATACCACCGGGTCCATAATAAAATGTAGCAGCGTTAGCCGCAACACCGTATGCAATTGAGAGCTGTTGAATTGGAGGTCGATTCGAGCGCGTCAGGAGGCTTGAAATAACATCTTCAATGGCATCTCGGGCTTCAATGTCGAGGATTAGAGAGTCGAGGATGGGGAGAGTAAGCGAATCGAGCAACTGCGTAAGAAGGAAGTGGCCACCAAGCGTAAGCGAAGTTACATGGGGGAGGGTTAGAATTTTGAGGGGAAGGATAGCAGGAAGAACTCCTTGGAAATGCAACGCGACGGTTTTAAGTTGGGGGTTATTAGATAGGATGTGAAGAATTCGGTCTAATGGTAGATGTGACGTCGGAAGTGCGCGAAGGTTAAGCGTATGAAGCCCACGAAGCATGGGTGAACACCATTTGAATGGAGTGTGTTGTAGGGTAACCGTGCGGAGATTTGGGAGATCAACCGTGATCGATGAGCTGGCGTTCGGAAGCCAAGGCCATTCAGCAAAAAATGCAGCCTCGACGCTTGAGACTTCGAACTCCTTCAAGCAAGGCGCGTCCCCTGAGGATGGATCATTAGAATGGGGAAGAATTGATGTCCAAAAGCCGTACCGTTGATAGCCTTCAGTGCTCCCATGGACGTGAATTGCTTATCGAACCGGAATACAAATCGCTCCCAGCGTTTCATTTGCTGAGAAAGATAGAAAAACACAATATGTCCCCAGTGCATGCTGGCGGGAGGTATAGGATATGGAGAGCGCTCATAGCTATGCCCCCCGAATGGAGAACTTAGACTCTCCTGGCTACTCGTTGGTGATGGAGGCATGGCAATTGGTGCATTTCCTACCGGTGGTGGATGTGAAATCATGTAATGCGAAGGGATTGTATGAGAGGGGAATGGTACACTCCATGATGGCGTTAGTGGCGCGAGTGAGGAAGGAGTACGCCTAACGCGCAATGGAATATCGGGCTTGGGCTTCGCATGTGTGACACGTAAAAATATTTCAATATCGAGGGGGACATCATTTCCTGACCGTTCAAGCCACAGGCGAATAGCATCTGCTGATGCGTGTTGAGTGGTCAGGAGACGTATCTGGAAAGGCAGACGCTGTCAAATACTTTTCGCAATAGAAAAACATGACCATAAATGGATAATTTCGTCTGTCTTGTAAAACAGACTAAAACAAAGTGGTAAATAGAAGAAAAGCAGCCCGGTTGATACCGGGAGCTAATCGTCCACAGTTGGTCCACAGTGTAAGTGAGAAGTGGGAAACAAATTAATCTTCCTCTCACGGAGTCAAACGGACCGCTAAAAGACGCGAAGAACAAGTTTAGAAGCACATACTTTTGACCAAATCAAGGGCGTCCGCAAGGCCAATCTTCTCCAGGAAGCGCATACCGCTGCCAGCACCCATGCAGAACAGGGCTGGTCCTCGAAACTCCATAGAAAGATTTCTCTGAGCAACTCGAGTGGAAGCCTCCGGATCGGGCTGAGGTATCCCATGGCGTACGTGACTTGTTTCTCCAAAGCTGACCGCTGTTCCTCCATCTCCTTGATGGCGTATTGCGAGTCGCGCACTATTTGGGCGAGGGCAGCCTCAGCCGCATCGATTTTGGTGGTGAAATCGCGAACCAAGACGCGCGTTTCCTCAAGTATTCTTCGTGCATCCGCAAGAGTCTCCCTCGTGGGCGGTTCCGCGAACTCGGGCAGAGGCATAGATGATGAGGTGGAATATCCAGGGTAGAAATTGTGGTGGAAAGGAAGAAGTCGTGATCCAGTCGTAACCAATCAATATTTCGGCTTTCAAACTCCGATATCCGTGGCGTTGGTCAAGGGTAACAAGTTGTGGCTGTCATTTACTCTTTTTGTTCAGCAGAATACCAGAAACAGTGAGAATGGCGTTCTCGTCGCCTTCGATACCAAA
>Ga0307509_10005227_pt1 | contig 18196 bp, 17 predicted proteins | sample 10_EM_MG_FD_202245 | JGI IMG/M metagenome (GOLD analysis project Ga0307509, IMG submission 202245) | Populus trichocarpa ectomycorrhiza microbial communities from riparian zone in the Pacific Northwest, United States - 10_EM | ecosystem: Host-associated > Plants > Roots > Unclassified | place...
GTACGTCGGCGGAGACGTACGGCTCGTCGTTCATGACCCGGGACACCGTCTTCTGCGACACGCCCGCGAGGCGCGCCACGTCCACACTGCGCGGTGCGGCTCCCGCGCCGCGTCCTGTCCCTGGCGCCATGGCGTCTCCTGATCTTCGGCAGCCGCATCCTAGCCCGCGTCCGCTGCCCGCAGGCCTCGCGCTGTCGGGAAGCGCGAGGCCCGCTGTCGCGTGTTCTTCCTTGCTAGACCGTGGCCGTGAGGGTCACGTCGATGTTGCCGCGGGTGGCGTTGGAGTACGGGCACACCTCGTGGGTGGCCTTCACCAACTGGTCGGCGGTGGACTGCTCCAGGCCGGGCAGGTGCGCGGTCAGCGACACGGCGAGGGTGAAGCCGCCGGTGTCCAGCGCGAGCAGGGTGACCTTCGACCGGACGGTGGAGGTGCCCAGTTGAACCCCCTGGCCGCTCGCGATCAGGCGAAGGCCGTTGTGGAAACAGGCGGCGTAACCGGCGGCGAACAGCTGCTCGGGGTTGGTCCGGTCGCCGCCGGGGCCGCCCATCTCCTTCGGGATCGCGAGGACTTCGTCCAACACGCCGTCGAGGGAACGGACTTCGCCGTTGCGGCCGTCGCCGGTCGACAGGGCCTCGGTGGTGTACAGCGCAGACATGGTGATTCCCTTTTCGTGAGTGCCGGGACGTGATTGCTACGACGTGACTGTGCCGCCGTCGGCCGTTCGCAGCCTGCCCCTGCCAGGGGCACGCCCCCCGTGTCCCGAGTGCTCGGCCCTCGTCTCATGGCCGACGCGACAAGGGCGGGCAAACCGTCAAGCATCGCCCTCGCACAGACACACGACTCTCGTTCATATCTACGAACTTGACTCCCGGTGGGTGCCGTCCTCGCCGAACCTCTGATAGTTAAGTTTCCTATCAGTTCAACGCCACGACCAACTCCCCACCCCCCACCACCATTTGGAGTCCCAGTGGTCCAACCGTTCCGTGCCTCGGCGACCCCCGAGCCGGCCAGCCCCTCGCGCCGCACGCTCCTCGCGCTCCTCGGCGTGTCGCTCACGGCAGTACCTCTGCTGCGCACTCCGCAGGCCTCGGCAGCCTCTCCGGCGGTCCGGGCGATCGGCCTCGACGACCCGGCGAAGAAGGAGATCGCCATGAAGCTGGTGTCGAGTGCGGAGAACTCCTCCCTCGACTGGAAGGCCCAGTACAAGTACATCGAGGACATAGGCGACGGCCGCGGCTACACCGCCGGAATCATCGGCTTCTGCTCCGGCACCGGCGACATGCTCGACCTCGTCCAGCTCTACGCGACCCGCAAGCCCGGCAACGTCCTCGCCAAGTACCTGCCCGCGCTCCGCAACGTCAACGGCACCGACTCGCACTCCGGCCTCGACCCGAACTTCCCGAAGGACTGGCGCACCGCGGCGCAGGACACGGTGTTCCAGCAGGCGCAGAACGACGAACGCGACCGCGTGTACTTCAACCCCGCCGTCAGCCAGGGCAAGACCGACGGGCTCCGCGTGCTGGGCCAGTTCACGTACTACGACGCCATCGTCATGCACGGCGACGGCGACGACCCCACCAGTTTCCGCAACATCCGCGCCCGCGCCCTGCGTTCGGCCAAGCCGCCGGCCCAGGGCGGCAACGAGACGACGTACCTCAACGCCTTCCTCGACGCACGTGTGTGGGCCATGCAGCAGGAGGAGGCCCACAGCGACACCACCCGCGTCGACACCGAACAGCGCGTCTTCCTCCGCAACGGCAACTTCGACCTCAACACGCCGCTGTCCTGGAAGGTCTACGGAGACAGCTACCACATCAACTGACCCGTCCCGTCAGCACGTTGCACGGCCGAGGCCGTTCGTGACGGGCTGACAGGACAGCTGCGGCGCCGGGGCCCCGAGGTGACGGGTCCCGGCGCCGTGGCCGTCTCCGGTCCGCGAACTCCCCGGAGCGGGGCACCAGGTCGTCGGCCTCGCCCGCTCGAACTCGGCTGCCGACGCGTTGACCCGATTCCGCGAGCAGACCGGTGACCGTGGTGACGTAGGCGTGGACGCGGAGGCTCAAGCACCGAGCCCCAGTCCCCCGTCGATATGGATCTCGGCTCCGGTCATGTAGCGGGATTCGTCGCCGGCGAGCCAGAGCACGAGGGAGGCGATCTCCTCCGGTTCTGCCGGGCGCTTGAGGAATGTCCGGTCCAGCAGTTGCCGGCGCATGTCCTCGGGCATGTCCTCCAGCATCTCGGTGCGGACCAGGCCCGGCGATACGAGGTTCGCCGTGATGCCGTAGGCGGCGTACTCGCGGGCGATGCTGCGGGCGAGGCCGACCAGGCCCGCCTTGGACGCGGCGTAGTTGCCGGCGCCCCGGCGGCCCGCCGCGCCCATGACGGACGAGATGAAGATCATCCGGCCGTGCCGGATCCGGACCATGCCGCGGCTGGCGCGTCTGGCGACCCGGAAGGCCCCGGTGAGGTTGGTGTCCAGGACGTGGCTGAACTGGTCGTCGGTCATGGCGGCCAGCGGGGCGGAGTGGGTGATCCCGGCGTTCGCGACCAGGACTTCCACGGGCCCGTGGGCCGCCTCCGCGGCCGTGAACGCGGCGTCGATCTGTTCGGTGCTGGTGACGTCGCACCGCAGGTTGAGGGCGCCCGGCAGCTCATCGGTGCCGCGGTGCGCGACGGCGACGCGGTCGCCCGCCTTGCAGAAGGTCTCCGCGACGGCCCGGCCGATGCCGCGGTTTCCGCCGGTGATCAGGACGGAGCGGTTCATGGGGTTCTCCTTTCGCGGTTCACCAGTGGAAGGCGATCTTGCCGACGACGTCGCCGAGCAGGAGTCGTTCGAAACCCTTGCGGGCGTCGGCGAAGGGAAGTTCGGCGGCGATGTCCGGACGCAGACCGTGCTCGGTCATGAGGGCCAGGAGCCGGCGGAGTTCGTCGAGCGTGCCGGAGGTGGAACCGATGACTCTCAGTTCGTTCCAGAAGATCCGGTTGAGGTGGGCGATCGGGTCCGCGCCCGAGGTGGCACCGGTGACGACGACGGTGCCCCCGGGTCGGACGGAGCGCAGGGTGTGGGACCACGTGGCGCGTCCGACGCTCTCCATGACGGCGTCGACGGGTTCGGGCAGCGGCCTGCCGGAGCCGAACGCGGCGTGAGCGCCGAGCCGTTCGGCCGCGGCGCGCTTCTCGGCGCTGCGGCTGGTGACCCACACACGGAATCCGGCGGCCCGGGCCAGCCGGATCAGCGCGGTGGACACGCCGCCTCCGGCTCCCTGGACGAGGACGGTGTCTCCTGGGGTGAGGCCCGACTTGGTGAACAGCATGCGGTAGGCGGTGAGCCAGGTGCCGGTGACGCAGGCGGCTTCGGCGTGGGTGAACTCGGGCGGTTTGGGTGCGAGCACATGACGGGGAACGGCGACGCGTTCGGCGAAGGTGCCGGGGGCTCCTTCGCTGAGGAGGGTGTGGGCGGGGTCACGGACAGGCTCGTGGCTCCACCGGGCCGCGGCGATGATGGTGCCGACGATGACCTCCTTGCCTTCTTCGTCGGTGCCGCTGGCTTCGCCCCCCAGGATCATCGGGTAGCGGCCGGCGGGCAGTCCGGCACCGCGCAGGGTCCACAGGTCGTGGTGGTTGAGGCCGGCGGCCTTGACCGTGACGAGGGTCCAGGTGTCGTCCGGGACGGTGGCTTCTGGGCGCTCCCCGAACCGCAGCGCTCCCAACGGGTCGTCGGACGAGGGGTGTTGGGCGTAGACCGCGTACATGAACTGCCTCCGGAATGTGATCAGGGCCGGGCCGCGAGACGTCGGCCGCGGATCTGCCGTACGAGGGAGAGCAACGTCGTGCTGCCGCCGATCTCGACGAACGTCGTGTCCGGGTCCTCGTCGAGGACGCGTTCGACGGAGGGGGCCCAGAGAACGGGGTGGTCGATCTGACGGGTGAGGCCCGTGACGATGCGCGGGATGCCATGGGGCTGGGCGGTGCGGTTGGCGATGACCGGCGCCGCGGGCTCGTGCCAGTGGCGGACGGCCATGAGGGTGGCCGCGAACTCTTCGGCGGCCGGACTCATGTGGGGAGTGTGGAACGGACCGCTCACCCTGAGCGCTGTCACGGCGCGGGCCCCGGCGTCGCGCAGTCTCGGGACGGCCTGGGCAAGTGCCTCCTTGGGGCCGGCGAGTACCGCCTGGCGGTGGGTGTTGAGGGCGGCGACGTGCACGCTCGGCGACCCGATCAGGCGGAGCGTCGCTTCCAGCCTGTCGGTGTCGATTCCGCTGACGGCGACCATGCCTCCCGGGGTGGCGTCCATCAGCCGGGCGCGCTCGGCGACGAGTCGCAGCCCGGTGGGGAAGTCGAAGACCCCGGCGGCTTCCAGGGCGTTGTATTCGCCCAGGCTGTGGCCGAGGAACACATCCGCGCGGGCCGCGCCGTCGAGGAGACGCCGGCGGTGGGCGAGGGCGTTGACGGTGTAGACGGCGGGCTGGGTGAACCGGGTGTGCCCCAGGACACCGTCCGGATCCTCCAGGCACAGACGGCGCAGTGAGTAGCCGAGGATGTCCTCGGCGAGGTCGGTCAGGTCGGGGAATCCGGTGAAGAGGTCCTTCCCCATGCCGATGCGCTGGGTGCCTTGGCCGGGGAAGAGCAGAGCGATGGTCATGGTGGGCTTCCTGCGTCGGGCGGCGGAGAGTGTGTGCGAGGAGTGGTGACGTGGACCGTCATGTGTCGGGGTAGAGCGTGCCGATGCGGTGCCGTGCTTCGGGGGTGGCGAGGGTGGCGGTGTGGTGGGCGAGTTCTCGCGCCAGGGCCGCGAGCGCCATCTCCCTTGCCGGTACGGCGAGTTCCTGCTTGAGCAGCTGAAGCGTCGTACGGGGGGCCTGGGCGATCCGCGCGGCGATGGCGTCCGCGCGCGAGGTGACCTTGTCGTGCGCGACGATGTTCACCGCGGCTCCGCGGGCCAGGAGTTCACGGCCGCGGTAGGGGCGACCGGTGTAGAGCATCTCGGTGCCCAGCGCCTGTCCGAGGACCGCGGGGAGCACATGGGTGGCGCCCAGGCAGGGAGTGAAGCCGTAGGTGAGGAAGTTGGCGGAATAACTGGAGCGATCGCTGAGGACCACCGCGTCCGCGTAGAGCGCCAGGAGCAGCCCGCCCCCGATCGCGTGGCCCTGTACCGCGGCGACGACGGGCAGCGGACAGTCGGCGGCGGCCCGTACGAAGTCCCAGCCGGCCGGGGTGCGGGCCTCGCCGTCGGCGGTCAGGTCCTCGCGGGTGCCGCCGGAGCAGAAGATGTCGGGCAGGCCGCTCAGTACGATCACTCGGGTGCCGGGGTCCGCCGCCGCCTCCGCCAGGGCCGTGGGCAGGGCGGTACGCGCGGCGGGTGTGATGCGATTGCCGCGGGCGGCGTCCCGGAGCGACACGTGCGCCAGGGGCGCTTCGAGGCGGACCACGACGGGTGCGGGATGCGCAGTGGTCATGGCAGGAGCCCCTGTCCCGCGAGCAGGGACATCCGGGCCCGGCCGTCCGGGTCTTCGAGACGCTCCCGCATGGCTTCCATGGCCTGTTCCAGGCTGCCGGTCCCGGGTTGAAGGGTGTTGCGGTACCGCTTGAGCGCCGCCACGGCAGCGGAAGTGGAACGGCGCAACTCGCGCATGATCCGCACCAGTTCGGCCTCCGGGTCCTGGGCCGCGCGGTCGGCGAGGCCGGTGCCGACGGCGGCAGCCGCGTCCAATTCGCGTGCCGTCAGGGCCAGTTGGAAGGCGCGCTGGTGTCCTGTCCGGCGGGCTACGACCGGGAGCAGGACGGCCGGCAGCAGACCCACCAGCAACTCGGTGATCCTGAAGGTGGCTTCGGGACCGGCGACGACCTGGTCGCACGCGGCGGCGAGGGCGACGCCGCCACCGGTGACCCGCCCGTCGACGAGGGCCACGGTGACCAGCGGGCTCCGGGTCAGACCGGTCAGGAGGTCGTGCGCCAGAGCGAGACCGCCCAGGATGTCGCCCGTGGGCCGGTCTCCGGCCAGCGGCATACCGGTGCAGAACGCCGGACCGTCGGAGGCGATCACGAAGGCGCGCACCCGGGACGTGCGTTCGGCCAGTTCCAGTGCCGCGGTGAGTGCCGTGACCGCGTCCTCGCCGAGTACGGGACCGGTCAGCGTGGCCCGCAGTTGTCCGGGCCGCTGTGTCACGGTGACGGCGCTCATGACAGTCCCCCGGCGAGTTGTACGTAGTGGCGCTCGTGGCCGTCGATGTGTTCGAGCATCGTGAGCGGGCGGCCCGGGCTCACGGCCGGCGCCAGCTTCCGCGCGAGCGACAGGTCGGCCTCGAAGTCCGCGGCACCGGAGCACAACGGGTCGCAGGCGTCGGCGACTTCGTCGTAGGCGGCGACGTCGAGGCGGGTGCGGGCGGCGAGCGCGTCGGCCACGCCCGCGGGAGTGCCTTTCCGTTCGCGGGAGTTGAGCAGCCAGCTGCAGAACTCCGAGGAGCACCCGGAGCCGTAGGAGAAGATCCCTATCCGCCGGGTGGCCGTGGGGTCGGCCTCGGTGTGGTCGAACAGGCTGAGCAGGGCGAGGAGAGTGGTTCCGGCGTAGATGTTGCCGACCTGCGCCGGATAGCGGGTTGAGTCCTCCAGGCGGCGGGTGAAGTCCTCGGTGATCCGCTGCGGAGCGATGCGTCCCAGGCTGCGCAGCAGGGAGCGGTGGGCGCCGCGGACCGCTCCGGGGAAGGGGGTGTGGAAGACCAAGTGGTCGAAGGAGTCGAGGAATTCGGTGTCCGGGCGGCGGCGCACGTAGTCGCCGTAGGCGGCCTTGAGGCACTCGACGTACGACATGAGGGACAGGTCGGGGTCCCAGATGTGGTCCGCCGGGGTGGGGCGGCGGACGTCGGTCACGTCGAAGCTGCAGTATCCGGCGGCGCCCAACTCGGCTGTCGCCAGGGTGGGTCGAGGGCCGACGAGGACGGCGACGGCGCCCGCTCCCTGGCTGGGTTCCGCGGTGCTTCCGCGGATCAGACGCGGTACGTCGCTGCCGATCACCAGGGCTCGGGCGTCCTCGCGGGAGGCGGTCGCGATCTGTGCCGTGGCGAGCTGGAGTGCCGCCACTCCCGCGTAGCAGGCCTGCTTGACCTCGAACAGGCGGCAGGCGCGGGGCAGTTGCAGGAGTTCGTGGATCCAGGTCGCGGTCGACTTGGACAGGTCGATCCCCGACTCGGTGCCCACCACCAGCAGTTCGATCGTCTCCCGCGCGCGGTCGCCGAGCCGGTCCAGGAGCGGGCGGGCCGCGTTGACCGCGCAGCTGACGACGTCCTCGCAGGGCAGGGCGACCGTCTTGCGCCGCATCAGCAGATTCGCCATCCGGGACGTGTCCATGCCCCGTGCCCGGAACAGGTCGTCGACCTCGACGTAGGCCAGGCCGAGATAGGCGCCGATGTCCTCGATGCCGACCTGCTTCATGTGCCGTCCTCCTCCGCTGCCCGCCCCAGGACGAGGGATGCGCTGATCCCGCTGAAGGCGAAGCTGTTGCTCAACGCGGTGCGCAGGGGCGTCCGCGTGATGATGTCGGTGACGAACCTCAGGTCGGGCCGTACCGGTTTGGCCAGACCGGGGGTGGCGTGGCAGTAGCCGCCGTCGAGTTGCAGCAGCGTCGCGATCGCCTCGACGAGGCCGGCGGCGCCCAGTCCGTGACCGAGGACGGCCTTGGTCGAGTTGATCCACGGACCGCCGCACGGGCCTTCGGCGGTTGTTCCTACGGCGCCTTCGCCGACTGCTCCTTCGGCGGTGCCGAACACGGTGCCGAGGGCCGCGGCCTCGCTGTCGTCGCCGATGACCGACCCGGTGCCGTGGGCGTTGACGTAGTCGATGTCCGACGGGGTACGGCCGGAGTCGGCCAACGCGGCGCGGATCGCCCGGACTTGGCCGGCGCTCTCGGGCTGGGTGCCCCGTCGGCCGTCCGTTCCCGTGCCGGAGCCGAGGATCCGGCCCAGCGGCCTGACGCCGCGCCGTCGCGCCTCGGCCGCGGGCTCGACGAGCACGGCTGCCGCGATGTGTGCCGGGGCGAAGCCGTCGTGACTCTCGTCGAAGGGGCGGCAGGCCGCGCCAGCGCCCCCGCCAGGGGCGACCCGGGCCATCGCCCCGGCCTTGACGAAGGCGCTGATCTCCACCGGGGAAAGGTCGTTGACCGGCGCGACGACGAGAGCGCGCAGTACCCGGCCGCTCGCCACCATCCGCGCGGCCTGGATCAGGGCGAGCGCACCGGCGGCCGACGATCCGCCGATCGGCCACCCCTCGCCACGGCACCCGGTCACCTCTCCTACGGCACCGAGCGCGTCGGTGTCGAAGCAGTCGAGCACATGACCGGCCCGGATCGCGGACGGGTCGGCGGCGTAGGCGGCGGCACTGCGGGACTGGTGGCCCAGGGCCAGGTTGTTGCCCGCGATCACCACGGCGGTGTCGCGGACCTCGGCGTCGGTCAGCCGGGCGGCTGTGCACGCGGCGAGCGCGACGCAGCAGGCGGTCCGCACCGGGAGGGTGGCCCGGCCGGCCACGCGCCGCAAACCGCCGCGGCCGGCCGGGTCGTCGCAGTGGTCCCGGGCCCACGACCGCAGGTCGAAGTCGTCCAGATACGCGGCCGGAACCACAAGTTCCGTGCCGGGTACGTGAGTTGCCCGCAGAGTGGGCTCTCCACGGCGGAGCACCCGGTCCAGCTCGGCCACACTGTCGGCGGCGGGGTGCAGCACCCCGGCGGAGGTCACCACGATGTCGCCCCTCCCCCGCCGGGACGGCTGTTGAGCGGGCTTCACGGCTGCTCGCGGTGTGCGTGGAGCAGATCGGTGAGTTCGCCGAGCGTGGGCGCGGCGGCGAGCGCGGCCGTGGGGACGTCCAGCCGCAGCTCGTTCACCGCGCCGACCACGATGTCCATGCGGTCGAGGGAGTTGGCGCCCAGGTCGCGCAGATTCCGCCCGGGGTGGATCTCGCTCTCCCGGACGTCGTCCAGTACGTCCAGGACATGCCTGCGCAGCACTTCCCAGATCTTGTCGTGTGTCATGGAACCCTCCTGCCGAGTGCCGTGGCGACCGGGTCAGCGCGCGCCCTGTTCCAGGCCTGCGCGCCCGGCCACGTGGTCGGCGAGATCGGTCAGGGTGGGGTGCTGGTAGAGCGCCTCGACCTTCTCCTCCAGGCCGTAGCGGGAGTTGATCACCGCGGTGACCTCGGCCCCGAGCACGGAGTCCAGGCCGATGTCCTGGAAGGCGGTGTCGTCGCCGATCTCCTCGGGCTCGCAGTAGAGGACTTCGGCCAGATGGGCGCGCAGGACTTCACGGACTTCCTGGGCGGTCGTGGTCGGGGACATGGGAGTTCTCCTGTCGTCGTGATGAGCGGGTGATCAGTGGGCGAGTGATCCGTGGGCGTCGAACCAGTGCGCGCGGCGCTGGAACGGATAGGAGGGCAAGTCCGGCCGACGCGGCTGGAGTCGGGGATGGGGCCAGTGCTTGGCCCAGTCGACGGACAGTCCGTCGAGCCAGTCGGCGGCGGTGTGGGCCAGGGGCGTGGGCAGCCGTCCGAGCGCGTCCCTGCCGACGCCCGTCGCCACGTGCGTGTGTGTCCGCTCCACCGCCAACGCCTTGAGTCCGTCGGCCAGTTCGGCCAGGTCGGCGGCCACGAGCACACAGCGCTCCCGCAGCGCCGCCCGGCCCGTCTGGGCCGTCCACGCGAGGGCGGCCAGAGCGGGCGGCTGCGGCCCGCGCAGCGTCTCCGCCAGGGACTCGGCCAAGGCGGACAGTCCCGCCCGGTTCATGGCGGACAGGGGGACGGCCGACGGAACGGAAGGCGTCCCCGCCGACGTACTCGCCGTCGCTTCGGGCGCCTCCTCGACGATGGCGTGCGCCAGCGCACCGCCCACACCGAAGGAGTTGACCCCGATACGGCGTACGGTCGTGTCGCGGGGCCAGGCGACCGGACGGTCGGCGAGCGCGACCGGCAGGTCGGTGAACGGCAGGTCGGGGTGGGCGTGTGCGAGGCCCGCGATCGGCGGGATGAGGCCGTGGCGCAGGATGAGGACGGCCTTGACGATGCCGAGAAGTCCCGCGGCGCATTCGAGGTGGCCGATGTTCGACTTGACCGAGCCGATCCACAACATCCCCTCGGGTCCGGTCACTTGGGCTCGCGACGCGTTGAGCGCCGTACGAAGGGCGTCGGTCAGGGCCGTCGCTTCGGCGAGATCGCCTCCGGTGCCGGTGCCGTGGGCCTCGATGTAACCGAGGGAGGAGACCGGGACCCCGGCGGTGCGGGCGGTGTGCAGGAACAGCCGGGTCTGGGCGGCGGCGTCGCTTCCGGTCAGGCCACCGGCCCTGCCGTTGTGGGCGAGGCCGACACCGCGGATCACCGCGTGCACCGGGTCGCCGTCGCGCCGCGCGTCGGACAGCCGTTTGAGGAGGAGGCAGGCGCCGCCCTCGCCCCGTATGTAGCCGTCGTGATGTGAGCTGAAGGGGATGGAGGCGCCGGTGGGGGACAGTGCGCCCGCCTGGTAGGCGCTGCTGGTGTAGAAGCCGTTGCAGGTGATGTTGGCGGCCATCACGGCGGCCAGCGGGAACTCCCCGCTGCGCAGCCCCTGCACGGCCGGAGCCAGGATCGAAAGGCCTGAGGAACAGGCGGAGTCGACGGCGTAGCTGGGACCGGTCCAGTCGAACTGGTACGAGATCCGGTTGGGCGTGAACGTGATCAGGGTGCCGGGGAACGCCGCGCTGTCCACGACGTCCGCCCGGATCATGCGCTCCCGGTAGTCGGCCATGGGGGCGGCGGCGAACACCGCCACCGGTGTGCCGCGCAGCCGCTCCGGTGCGATGGCCGCGTTCTCAAGGGCGTGCCAGGTCAGTTCGAGGAGCATGCGCTGATGGGGGTCCATCCACGCGGCCATCCGCCGGGAGACACCGAAGAAGGCCGCGTCGAAACCGGCGGGGTCGTCGAGGAGCGCCGCCCGGAACGGCTGCGCGTCGATATGGCCCGGGTCCACCGAAGGCACCCGCCGCTCGGGCACCGGTGCGATGAGCCGGCGCTCGTCCCGCAGCAACCGCCACAGCGCGTCCGTGTCGTCTGCCCCGGCCGTCCGGCAGGACAGACCGATGACCGCGACAGGCTCGGGGGCCGGATGTTCAGGCAACTGCAGTTCGGGGAGCGGTGGTTCGGGGTGCACACGGCCTCCTCGTGACGCTCGGGCTGCGCCACGCTAGGCACCGCCCGTGACAAGAAGGTGACAGCCCGACGCCACCGCCGACCGTGGCATATGCCAGGCGTCACCGGGACGTCACCACGGCCACGCAGGCTGACGATCCACTTCCGGAACCGTCTCGCGCCGTGCGGCCGTAGCACCGTTCCGGTCGGGCGCTCAGCGTCGAGGCCCCGCCCGAAGAAGACCAGCGGCTTCACCCACGGCCCGGGAATCTGTGCACTGCCCACGAATTTCCGCGCCCGCCGGGAATCCGTTCACCATCGCGTTCACAATCACTTCACCGTTGAACTGCGAATCCATCATCTCCGTTGAACGGATGCGCTATCGGGTCCCGAGCCGACCGGTCGACACACGGTCTCGGGCCCGAGTCCACCAGGTTGCCGCACCGACCGACCGCCCCTGCAGCCAACTCCTTCCGGAGGGACCACCGATGGCAACACCTCCCCAGCGACCCGATGGTGACAGCAGAACCCCGCCCCCCGGACCACAGCCGACCTACCGGACCGGTGCACCGTGAGGCTGCTGGTCCTGGGGTCGCTGGGAGTGGAACGGTCGGACGGAGCGGTCGAATGCGTGCGGGGCTTCCAGGCCACGCTCATCACGGAGTTGCTCGCCGCGGACTCCATGGTCGTCTCCACCGACCGGCTCGCCGACGCTCTGTACGGTGAGGACACCCCCCGCTCTCCGTTGCGAGCCGTCCATGCCCATGTGACGCGCCTGCGAAGGGCGTTGCGCCAGTGGGAACCCGAAGGGCCGGGCGCGGAACGGCTGTTGACCAGGGCGGCGGGGTACGCCCTCAAGGTCTCGTCCTCGGAGTCGGACGCCGGACAGTTCCTGGCCGAGCTGAACCGCGCGCGGACACTGGCCCGCACGGAGGACGCCGCCGCCGTGGAGATCCTCGAACCGGCGCTGCGCCTGTGGCGGGGCCCGGTGCTGGAGGGCACGTCGACGGGCGCGGGCGGCGGGCGCCTGGCGAACCGCCTGGAGGCGGCCCGGCGTGAGGCGGCCGAGCGGCTGGCGTCGGCCCGCCTGGCCCTGGGCCACTGCGCGCAGGCGGTCGCCGAGTTGGAGGCCCTGCTCCTGGAGGATCCCTACGACGAGGCCCTCGGCCGCCTCCTCACCACGGCCCTGTCCCGGTCGGGCAGACCGCTTGAGGCCCAGCAGGTGGAACAGCGCATCCGCAGAGCGCTGCGCGCCGATCTCGGCGTTGACGCGCGCACGGTACGGCGGCCACCCCCGCCCCGTCCCCGGCGCGTACCCGACCAGGCGCCGGCCCGGCCTCCGGTCACCCGATTACCCCCGCGGACGCGCCCCGTACGCGCCGACACCCCCGAGCAGCACGACCGCACGTCCTCGACCGGCCTGCTGGAACAGGTGGTCGACCGTGAATCACCCGTGTGCCTGGTCGGTCCTTCCGCGCCCAGAGCCTCTGCGACGCCGTCGGCTCCGTCCCACCGCGGCCGGACCGCTTCGGCGGGCGTCTACCGCATCGGAGGCTTCCCGGTCGCCGTGGTGCACGACGGGAGTCCCACGCCCTCCCTCGACGTGCAGGGCGTCCTGCGGACGTTGGACTACGCGCGCAAGGCCGGCCTGCCCGTGGTCCTCCTGCTCGGCGAACCCGGACACCGCTCCGGCCTCGCCTCCCGGACGCCCGCCCACCAGGTGATGATCCTGCGATCCCTCGTGCAACTGCGGGGCGTGGTACCCCGGTTGGTGATCTCGTCCGGCGGCGGAGCGGTGCGGCTCCCCGGGGCCGTGACACTCGGGGACGTACACATCCGCGTACGTCCGGACGCCCCGGCGGAGTCCGACGGATACCCGGCGGCCGAGATCGAGGCGCGGAGCGTGGCCGAGGCGGCGGCGGGCGCGCGTGATCTGCTCGACCATCTGACCCTGCCCTGGGTCCCCGAAGTACCGCCCGCGGTCGAGGACTTCGGGGCCTTCGAACCGCCCGTCGACATGCGTGCCGTCATCACGGGGATCATCGACTCCGGCAGCTGGCTCGAACTCACCACCGAGCGTGGCCCGAGTCTCCTCACGGGTCTGGCCCGGATCGAGGGCAAACGGGTCGGTGTCATCGCGAACAATCCGCTGGTGGGCGACGGAGCGCTCACCGCGCAGGCGGCGCGCAAGGGGACGCGGATGGTCGAGCTCTGCGCGCTGTGGAACGTCCCCCTGCTGGTCCTGGTCGACACCCCTCAGCTCCCCGGATGCGGTGCGTCCGGTGCCGGGTCCCTGCCGGAGGTCGCCGGTTCGGAACTGCTGCGCGCCTTCCTGGGCGCCGAGGTGCCACGAGTCACCGTGATCGTGGGCCGCTCGCAGGGGTGGTCCGGGCTGGTCATGGGAACGCGTGAGTCCGGCGCGGACGCCGTCTACGCATGGCCCCGCGCACGGACCGACCTCACGGCCGGGGCACTGGACGGCACGATCGCCCCCCCAGGCCACCCGAACGGTGGTGAGCACGCTCCTGGGAACATTCCGGAGCCGGCGGACGGGCGCCTGAACCTCACCGGGTCGTCGTCGCGCGCGGACCGAGCCGTACCGGCAGGGAGGCCGGTCCGCGCAGGGCCGAGGGGCGCCAGGGCACGTCGGCGGGACGGCACGCCGGCTCCAGCCGCGGATGCCGCCGCAGGAGCCCGGAGAGCACGACCTGGAGTTCGAGCCTGGCCAGGGGCGCGCCCAGGCAGTAGTGGGGACCGTGCCCGAAGGCCAGGTGGGAGTTGTCCCGGCGCGCCACGTCCAGGTGTTCGGGGTCCGGAAAGCGGCGGGGGTCGTGGTTGGCGGTGGCGACCCCGACGAAGACGAGGTCGCCGCGGGGAATGGTCACGTCGTCGAGGGTGATGTCCTCGGCCGCGAAGCGGATGAGCCCGAGCGTCACAGGACTCTCGAACCTCAGCAGTTCGTCGACCGCCGAGGGGACCAGCTCGGGCGAGTCGACGAGCCGGGCCCACTGCTCGGGGTGGCGCATGAGCAGCAGCAGACCGGAGCCGATCATCTGCGTGGTGGTCTCGGCACCCCCGGCGAACAACACCCCGGCCATCGAGGTGAGTTCGGTGTCGGTGAGCCGCCCCTCGTCGTCGTGGGCGCGGACGAGGGCACTGAGCAGCCCGTCGTCGGGGGTGCGCCGCTTCTCCTCGACCAGGTGGGAGAGGTACGTCCACACGGCGTCGCGCGCCTTGGCCACCCGGGCCGCGGCCTCCGGGTCCACAGGCAGTTCGGTCAGCGCGGAGACGAGCGGGCGCAGATACGTGGCGTCCTGCTCGCCCAGTCCCAGGAGCCGGCAGATCACCATGGTCGGCAGTGGTTCCGCCAGGACGGTCACCAGGTCGGTCGGCTCGTCCGGCGGGAGCGGGTCGAGGAGCCTGTCGACCGTGTCCTCGATGTAGGAGGCGAGACCGGCCACCCGGCGGGGGGTGAACTCCCTCGCCACCGTCCGACGCAGCCTGGTGTGCGCCGGCGGGTCCATGATCAGCATGGTCTCGGGCAGACAGTCCCCGAACCTGAACCCGAACTCGTCCATGCGGCATCGCAGTTCGGGGCCGGCTCGGCGGGCGTCCACACTCAGTCGCGGATCCTTGGCAAGGCTCTGGGCGTCCTCGTGGCGGGTGACGAGCCAGCCCTCACCCGCGAAGGCCGTCCGGATCCGGACCACACGCCCGGACTCCCTCAGCCGTCCGAAGTACGGGTACGGGTCGAGGTACTGATTCAGGGTCCTGGCCCTCGCGACTCTGTCCGACACCGTTCCTCCAGCACGCAGACGGGTACCGGGACGCTCCCCGGCCGTGGACCGCCAGCCTGCGCGCCCGCGGTGACGATCCGGTGACGACGGGCATATGCCCATACGGGCACCGGAGTTGCCCCGTCACCGCCCTGTCACGAGCCCCGCTCACCGCACGGTCTACGGCGAGACGACCGGGGGCCGGACCTGGAGGCACCGGTCGTGCGGGCGGCCCTGCCGGTACGGCTGCACTCCGTCGGTGGCGGCGAGAAGCGCGTAGGCCTCGACGCGTCCCGCGCGGATCCGCTGTTCGGCGGGGCCGTGCGCGGTGTCCGCCGTGGCGGCGAGAGCGGTCGCCATCCTGGCACGGCCCCGGTTCAGCCGGCTGCGCACGGTGCCGACCGGAATCCCGCAGACGACCGCGATCCGCTCGTACGAGGTGACCTCGGCGGAGAAGTAGCGGAGCAGCAGGGGCATCCGTAGCGCCGGGGAGAGTTCCGCCAGGGCCTCCCAGACCCAGTCCCGCAGCGCGTTCCGCTCAAGCCACTGCTCCGGGCCCAACTGCGTGGTCTCCAGCGGGAGTTCACTCATCGGCCGGACCAGGCCCGCTTCCCGCAGCACCAATCGGCCGGCATTGCGCACGATCATCCGCAGCCATGCCCCCACGGCCTCCGGATCACGGACGTCGCCGATCCGCAGCAGCGCCGTCAGCGCCGCGTCCTGCAGCACGTCGTCGGCGTCGGCGCCCGGTCCCAGAATGCTCAGGGCCACCGCGCGCATCCCGCCCCGGTGCCGCTCCAACAGCTGTCCCAGCGCGGCGACTTCACCGGACTGGGCGGCACGCGTCAGCAGGACGTCCTCCCGGCGCGCCGCTTCGTCGACCTCCCCCATCACCCGGTCCCTTCCGGCATCCGTCCGGCTCTTCGCCGCCCTTCGGCGGGAGCCGTCCGCCGGGCGCGGGGCCCGGCGGACGGTTCACCGTTCATGCGGGTCAGGCGTCCGCCAGCCAACTGCCGTGGAACCCGGCGGGTACCCGGCGGGGCAGGTGGACGGTGGCCACCGGCTCCCGCGTGAGGTTGTCGGCGTCGAGGATCACCAGGTCGCTCCGGTCGGTCGAGGCGTCGTAGACATACGTCATGAGCCAGCCGGGGCCGCCGGGTCGGTCGTCGGCGGGAGCGAAGGCCGCCTCGCCCGGGAAGCGTCCCGGAGCGAAGTAGTGGCTGGCGACGCTCGACTTGCGGAGGTCGTACCGGTGGATCGCGGCACGGGACTCGTCCGGGTCGTACTGCGGAAGCTCCGGAACGGGCGCCGCGGTGGCGTGGCCGAACTCCGCGGGGAGGCCCGCGAGTCGGTCGTCGATGCGGGGGAACTCGCCAGGGTGGTCGTCGAGTTGCTCCTCCGCGACGGCACCGGTGACGAGGTCGATGGTCCACCGCCACAGGTGGGCCGCCGTCGCCACGGTGACGCCGTCCCGCAGCGACGGGTAGCGCATGCCCAGCAGGACGAGACGCCGACCGTCGTTGTCCTCATAGGAGTTGAGGGTGTGGAAGACGTAACACGGGTCGATGTCGAACCAGCGGATGTCCCCGTGCGGGTCGTCCCGGCGCAGCACGCCGAGCCTGGCTCCGTAGGCGTCGGACCAGACGTACGGCATGCCTCCGTTCGGATCCATGGCCCGCTCGATGCTGAACACGGCGGGCAGGTCCATGAAGACGACATGATTCCTGGTCAGGTAGAAGTCGTGCATCATCGTGTGCGCCGGGACGTCGATCGGCCGGCTGACGGTCAACTCGCCACTGGCGTCGGCGCGGTGGTATGTCAGATAAGGCGCCGAGAGCCCTCCGTACCCGTAGAAGTGGAGCTCACCGGTGACCGGACAGGTCTTGGGGTGGGCGGTCATCGGGGTGCGCAGGCGGCCGTCGAAGTCGTAGGGGCCGACCGTGTCGAGTTCGCACCCGGGCTCGCAGCTCAACTCCTGCGGGAAGGACGTCTCGACGAGGGCGAGGGTGCGGCCCGCGTGCCGTACGACGTGGGTGTTGGCGACGCCCGCGGCGAGGTTCATCTCGCCGTCGCGGCCGTAGACCTGGGCGCCCGTGGCGAGGGTGGACGTGCGGACCCAGCGGTTGCGGTACGAGGTCGCCCGGCCGCCGTCGAGGCGGACTCCGTGCACCATCCCGTCGCCGGTGAACCAGTGGGCCGAGGCCGCCTCGTGCGGGTTGGGGCCGTTGCGCAGGTACCAGCCGGTGAGTTCCGGCGGGACGGCTCCGGTCACCTCCAGCTCGGTGACCGTGATCTCGTCGGGGACCGGGGCGAAGTTTCCGGCGAGGTGCGGAGGGGTGTTGTCTGTACTCAAGGGAATGTCCTTCGGGTGACGGTCAGGCGCCCGCTGCGAGCAGGGCTTCGAGGCGCGCCTGGACCCGCTTGGGATAGATCGAGGTGAAGACCGCGGGGGCGACCAGGCCGACGACATGGGCGGTGATACCGACCCAGGCGGGCGCGTCGGTCGCGTTGCCGATGGCCAGTACGACGGCGATGAACGTGAACCCGGCTCCCCAGGCGGCCGTGATGGCGTTGTTGACGGAGAGGAATCCCGGGGTGTTCCAGTACTCCTCGGGTGTCTGCCGGCGGGCGATCCCGAGCGTGAAGGGGCTGCGGAGGGCCATGCTGCCCCAGGCCGTACCGGCGAGCCAGACGAAGGAAATGACGTCGCTGTGGTCCTGGACGGACGAGTCGGGCGAGCCGAAGGCGATCGCTCCGATGATGACGAAGTAGACGATGGTGCCGATCTCCAGGACCATCGCGTCCATCGCCACTCCCCTGCGCCGGTCCTGCAGAAGCAGCAGGAGGCCGGAGGCACAGCCGGCCACCGCGCCCCAGCGCCAGTCGACGGCGGAGACGAAGCCCGCCACGATCCATGGGACGAACCCACGCATATAGCCCATGATGCCCATGATGTGTTTCCTCGCAGTTCGACGTTCCAACTTTGACAGGTGGAAGCTAGATGCTCCGCAAACAACATGTCAAGGTCGGAATATTGAACGAAAGTCCACCCACGCCCCGTCCCGGCGCACCCCAACTGGCCCTACCTGCGCGAACGTTGACGACCGCGCCGGACCTCCACACAGCCTCCCCGTCCGGCGCACAGAATCCGCAGGGGTAGTTTTCGACCTGTCACTATTGGAGTGACACGGGTTAGGGTTGTCGCCATGAGCCTCCGCAACGCCCTCCTGGGCCTCCTCGTCTTCCGCCCCGGCAGCGGCTACGACCTGCTGAAGATGTT
>Ga0307509_10005228_pt1 | contig 18194 bp, 15 predicted proteins | sample 10_EM_MG_FD_202245 | JGI IMG/M metagenome (GOLD analysis project Ga0307509, IMG submission 202245) | Populus trichocarpa ectomycorrhiza microbial communities from riparian zone in the Pacific Northwest, United States - 10_EM | ecosystem: Host-associated > Plants > Roots > Unclassified | place...
AGGTTGGCTAAATTCCGACAATACATGAAGAAAGGTTCTGTTGAACCAATTACAACCACAAAAGGATCGATATTTATGTTCACAAGTTTCATTCGAAAAGGAAAGTTTAATTTTGATGTTATCTCACCTTGAAATTGTATGAAAAAATAAATATGACCTCGAGAAAAATTTTAGATTTCAAGTTGGTTTTTTAATTTTTTTTTACCAATTATTTGGTTGTTTTAAGGCATTAAGGGGTTTATACAGGTTTCTAGATTATTTTGTATGTGTTTATGATTAAAATATAGTTAAAAAAATATTTTCTTAGAATTGAAAAACTTTAGCCCTAGTTTTTTCAACAACTTGAGGGTCGCTGAAAACTAAAGATGCAGACGATGCATCATATATATATATATATATATAAACTGGTTGAGCGAATGACCAATAAAGCAAAAAAAGGGGCAGGCGTGCAAGCCAAACAATTAAAAAAACAACGCAGCAATGAGCCATTACACTTAGAGATACATTATTTGCCATGCATGATTTATCTTCAAACTGTCATTCCAACTGTATTTTCAAGTTTAATGTTATTACTGCAACATCAATTTATTTATCATTGATCCTATATTGCATTCAATTTTCCATTTATTTCTTATTTATATTGGTGTGTTCCTTACTTTACTCATGACATTTCATCATTGTGCTTTTCTGCTTGGTTGTTATTTTTTTTCAAATGGCAAATTATATTCATCATCATTCATTTTGGAGATCCAGTACACCTATTTGTTATGATATAAATCATATAATTTGAATATCTACAAATGTATCATGTATCAAAGCATATACAAAAAGATTTGAATGTATTCAGATGTATCTCAAATCTATTGTAAATGAACTTATAAACAACATTGCATATTCTGTGATGAAAAAGCATGACATTATATATGTTTTAAAATCTCAAAAAAGAATCTAAATCTTATAAGAGACCTTTAAATCAATTGTTATTTTATAAAAGAATAAAGTTTACATAATAATACACCATGTGAAGGGCAGTCTGCCCTTCGCATGGTGGCAAGAATCTAAGTAAAACAAATAATGCATTGTTTGTTTATTTATTTATTTTTTTTAAAAAAAAAAGGGTTGTTTGCCCTTTTATATAAAGAAAAAAAAATAAAAGGTTTAGGCCAGCGAGGCCCAAGTGCTTTAAGCAACCAAGGCTTGTGCATTTGACCCTTTTTTTTCACTTCAATTGTTTTTAATTTCAATTTCATCATTTAACCTTAGAAATAAAAAATAAAAACATATACTTTTGTTTTCATAGATTTAGCAAAAAAGTAAATCTAAAAAACAAAATTATCAAACTCAATGAAGTCCATAACCTAGATCGCGGGTTTGACAGTTTAAGCTACAAAACCTGAATCAATCCATCATATTGTTATCTTTTTTTTTATTTAATTTTTTTCTTTCAATTTCATCTTTTATTTTAAAAAAAATTTATATTTTTGTTATCATATATTTAGGTAAAAAAATTAAAAATAAAATTATTTAACTCAATGGAGTCCATGACCTAGGTCACAAGTTTGACAAGTTAAGCCATGATATAAAGATCAATCTAATATATTGTCATCTCAATATTTTCTAAAAAAATATTTTGAATTAGTCTTTATTGTATGTTTCATTTTGGTTTCTATATAACTAATTGATTTTGATTTCCTTTTTATAGGATTATCATGATATTAAAACATGAGTTACGAGTTTAGTAGATTAATTAAAGCTAACACACTTGTAAATTGAGGTTCAATCTCGTTTGTGTGAATTCCAAGCAATAAATTCTAAAGTGAATTTGGTTACTAAAACTGGTTTAACAATGACTCAAAACAATATGAAAGTGCAAAAAAAAAAACAAATTCAAGAAGAAATAGAACACTAACAAGAAACATGAGGTTTATTTCTATTGTGGAAATAAAGGGCACTACATAAAAGAGTGCAGATTCAATAATTTCAACAAGAAATATGGTTTTTTCAAATTGAATATGGTTGAAAAAGGATGAAATCAAATAGTTGGTTGTCATGGTTTTAAACATTCAAATTTGAATGATTACTGAATTAAATATGACAACTATTGTTGTGAAGACTCCAGATTGGTGATTGGATTCTGGTGCAGTAGTTCATGTCTGCAAGAACAAAGTATAGTTCAAGATTTATGAAGAATTAAAGAAACTCGAATAGGTATTGATGGGCAACTATAATTCTGCCAAAAGTTTAGAAAAATAAACTATAAAAACACAATATTAAAAATGACACTTATGATTCTAAATGTGGAAAAAGATCCAAAAACATTTCTTGAAGCTATATTTTATAGGGATGTTGCCTTTTAGAAAGAAGCAGTAAATAATGAAATAGATTCGATATTGTCTAACAATACTTGGATCCTAGTAGATTTACCTCCGGGTTCTAAGTCAATAGGATGTAAGTGAGTGTTTAGAAGAAAATACAATACCGATTGTTTCATACAAACCTTCAGACAAGATTAATTGCTAAAGGTTTTACTTAAAACGAGGGTGTTGATTATTTTGACACTTATTCTCCAGTGGCAAGAATTATATCCATTAGATTTTTATTTGCATTAGCATCAATTTATAAATTGTATATTCATTATATGGACGTTAAGACGACTTTCTTAAATGAAGATTTAAAGGATGAAATGTATATGGATCAACTTAAGGGTTTTATACTTTCTCAAAATGAGAAAAAAAAAATATAAATTGGTAAAGTCTTTATATGTTTTAAAGCAAGTTCTGAAACAATGGCATGAGAAGTTTGACAAAACAATTTTGTTGAATAGTTTTCATCACACTGTTGCCAATAGGTGTATGTATTCTAAATTTACAATAGATTTTGGTGTGATTATTTATCTCTACATAGATGACATGTTAATCTTTAGCACTACTATGATTGGAATAGTTGAAACTAAAAGATATCTCACTTCTATCTTTAAAATGAAAGATCTTGGTGAAGTGGATACAATTTTAGGTATTAAAGTTAAGAAATAAGTAGTGGCTATGCACTTAATCAGTCATATTATATTGAGAAAATGCTTAATAAGTTTAATCATCTCAATATAAAAAAGGTTAATACCCTATTTGACTCTAGTATGAAGTTAAATGATTATTGTGATAAAACAGTAGCACAATTAGAATACATTAGTGCCATTGAAAGTCTTATGTATATTATGCATTGTATAAAACCATATATAACTTTTATTACAAGCAAGTTATCAAGATATACAAGTAAGCTGAATATGGATCATTAAAAGGTTATTGTAAGAGTCTTTGGTTATCTAAAAAGAAAGATCAATTTGAGCTTGTTTTATTCTAATTTTTCAGCTATGTTGAAAGGATATTGTGGTGCAAGTTTGATAATTAGTTCGAGTAATAATAAGTCCACATCATGATGGGTTTTCTCACTTAAAGGAGGTGCAATATCTCAAGCATCTAAGAAACAAATATGCATCTCACATTCTACTATGGAATCAAAATTTATTTATATGGTTGTTGCACGTAAAAAAGCAGGATGTCTAAGAAATATGTTGTTAGATATTAGATTATGGCCATAACCTATATAAGCTATTTCTTTATAGTGAAGTAACTATGTCTTGAGCTTACAGTAACACTTACAATGGTAAGTCAAGACATATAAGCATCTTATATAGATATATTCGAGAGTTAATTATAAATGGGGTAATCATCATTGTTTATGTGAAGTCTGTGAATAATTTAGCGGATCCGCTCACAAAAAAGACTATATAGAGACATGGTAAGGAAAACAACTAGTTGAATGGGGTTAAAACCCATTATTAAAGATATTAGTAATAGGAACCCAACTTCAGATTAGCAAGAAGCTTATCTTTAAGTTTAATAGGTAATAACAAGTTACTATTTAGTATCTGTTGGACACTGATGATTAATTTTGAACCTTATTCTGATAGTACTTAGTGCGTTCTATTACGTAAAGGAGGATCAGCGTAAACTCTTAATGGAATTTAAAGTTTGTGTTTAATGTGACAGATACATATATAATTCCACCTATATGAATCTAGAAGTGGAGCTGCTTTTAACGAAAGATATGGTTTTCTCTTGTAAATATTCATGAAAATGAGATTTTACAACATGGTCTTAATGGTGCTAAATAGTTGTAAACATTTTTAAGAGTTTGGATAATATTGTGTGTGTAGTATATTTCATTCTACAACAAAAGTTTTTGTTTAATATGCGGACACCAATAACTTTAGTAAGATTCAAGTTCTAACATTAATTGAAGGTTTAAATTATAAAATACCTTCTTGTAAGCATAATTATATCAAGTGAAAAGACATTCATTACAAACTAGTGAAGGATTGTTGATGTAGTTTGTAAATGAAAAAGAAAAAGGAGAAAGAAAAATATGTATATCCTACATTGGAATGAAACACTCCCTCCTAAGTGTTTATAAGTTTGGGTTTCTATTGTGTAGTAAATTAAATGAAAGTTATGGTGGATGGCTTATCTTAGTGGATCTCCTAATGCTATTATATGGATATTTACAATATCAAAAGAAAACATTTGGAACTTAATATGTCAGTGAGATTAATTTATTTTTTTAATTTCTTCCTTTAATTTTTATAATTAATTTTGACATTTATGACTGTTGTAATAAAATTGAATAGCAACTATTTAGTTTAATTTAAAAAATAATTATTTCAGTAACAATCTTATAGTTTCATTAATAGTCATAATATTAATAGACATAATGTTTTAAGTCTGATAAATATGTTACTATACAAAGAACACATATTAAAAAAATTATGTTTTTCCTTTGTCTTCTCTTCCTATTCTTTTAGAGGGCTTAGTTGTATCCTGGAGGTGTTGTTTACGTGTGGGACAAATAAACTCCTTAAAGATAGTTTTTTCACGCCTTTAAACCAACTCTTTATCCATTTCCAATTTAAACAATTTATTTAAGAGCAGCTCCCCACGAAGATGACAACAATCATCATCCTTCCTCCGGTCAAACCGAACTAGCAACAAAACCAAGAGTACTGGAAACCAAAGAAAAACCCAAAACTCATTTAAAATTAACAAAAAAAAGGAATAAAATGGTGGAAAATTAACTCTTTTTTTTTTTTGCAATATCAAGACAAAACAACAAGAAAAAAAAGAGTTATTATAAAGAGTAAGGTAGATTTCAAGTGGGTGAGATATAATGAAATCACCTCTCTCAAAATCAAGACCGAAAAGAGAAGGAATTATTACAAAGAGACGAGGCATGACTTTGGGAAAAGAAAGCTTCATGTTCTTACTTGTTTTTTTAAAAGGAAAGTAATGGCTGATTTGGTTTTGGTTTTGTTTTTTTGCAAAGATACGTAGAAATAACATTCCAGTAAAAGAAAAGGAATTTTAGCTATTATTTTGGTTATCCCATTTAAGTTGTTAAAATATGGGATGATGAGCCAAATTGATAGTTTTTTTAACTTTTAGCTCTTGTTTTGTGGCTTCAACACACTTCAAAGGGAGACGTTATTTAAAAGAGTCAGATTAATAATATGATTTTTTAAATAGTGTAAATTTATTATTATTTTTTTCATATATGCACTCCAATGAAAAAAAACCATTTAGAAAAGTTAATTGTATTTTAATATATTTGATATTGATTCAACTATTTATTAATAATAATTAACTAATATAACTCCAATCAAAACCTTTTTTTTGCATAAAAATATATTAAATAAATTTTTAATTCTTTTTACCAACATGTAGAAATAGCTATCCAATTTAAAAATATTATTTTGGATCTTCAATACAACTCTCCTGTTTTAGTTATAAAAATAAGGGATAAAAGCCAAAACAAAAATAATTGTCTTTTCCTTTTAACTTTTCATTTAGTTATTCCACTGAAAATGCCCAAAGCATTAGAAATGTCATAAAATAATAATAATAAAAATATTAATTTAATATATTTTTAATTAAAATATTTTTAAAAATAATCTCGAAGGCATTATCAAAACATGTATTAAAAGACTTCAGACTTGTTTGAAATTATAATAGCAGCGACGGTTTAAATTGATTTTTGATTAGAAATGCAACAAAATGAATTTTTTTTATTTTTTAAAAATTATTTTTGATATTAGCACATCACATCACAACATAAAAAAATTTATTTTAAATAAAAAAAAAATTTAAATTTTTAAAAAACATAATTTACATTACATTCCCAAACATGATCTTCTACAACCTAACCACAAACAACCTCGTAAGCTGCCTGGCAAGATGCCACAGGCAAACAAATTAATTGAAGGTTTTTAGAGAAATTAGTACTTGCTGGACTAGATTTCCTCTCCTTAAAATGGCGAACACTGTAATCCATACAAAATAAAATAAATAAATAAATAAAGTTCCAAATTTGAAACTCATCAACCACACAATCTTGCTATGGATTTTTCTGCGGGGTCAAAAAATTCTGTCACCATCTTCAATATCCTATCCACCTGTTAAACTTCACCAACCTTCTAGACTATTATAGTTCCCCCTTCTCCCTCCATTCAGAAAGCTCCCATCCTTAAATTTCCACACTATGAATTCCTTGGACTTCAACTTCACTGATGGCAACTCTCTCAACCTCTTCACATTTTTCTCTATCTCCATGCACTATCAAAACTAAGAACATTAAAAGCAACCCATGCAGCGGCATCTCATGTTCTTTAACCACGAACCGCCTTGCCCAAAACACGCACCTTTGCTTTTATCCATGCTCTAAAAACAAACCAGGAGAGCCCCTTAAATTTACCATCAGAAATGAGCAAGAAACTGAAGCCAAAAGGCATTCATTTCGTAAAAGACACTCATTTGGACGAAGAACCAGCCTCTCATTCTCTCTTGTTACAAAAGAAAATCATTTGAAGCCTGTTATGTCCTCTGCCAAAGATGAGGGAGAAAGTGAGCAGACTTCTTCATCTTCAGTCGCAGTGATTACTGACAAGACCGAAAGTGAAACAAAAGAGAGTCCAGAAGTGGAATTGAGCAAAGAAAGTGATCGATTGGATAAGGATAAAGAGAAACAACAAGAGATGGACTGGAAGACTGATGAAGAGTTCAAGAAGTTCATGGGGAATCCTTCCATAGAGGCAGCAATAAAGCTGGAGAAGAAAAGGGCTGATAGAAAGCTTAAGGAACTTGATAGGGAAAGCAGTGATAATCCAATTGTGGGGTTGTTTAATAGATTGGTTCGTGACAGTTTGACTAGGGAAAAAGAGAGGTTGGAGAAGGCTGAGGAGGCTTTTAGGGCTCTTGATCTTAATAAGGTAATTCTGTTTATTTATTGTTGATCTCAGTGATGGTACTGTCTTTTGGTTCTTAATTTGATTGTTTAAGTTGGTGTTTGGACAAATTTCTGTCCTCAATCCATATAACGTTATTGTAATTGATAAAACACTTTTAAGTTAATGAAGTGATTAGAACAAATCTTACCGCTAATAGGAGTTGCTACTGCTGACTATATATGTGCTGATCAGTTAGATTGTCTCAAATTGTATAGTTCAAATTGACCTTAAATTTTGTATTGGTGTCAAAAAGCAAGCCGATAGATGAGATAATAGCTTCAAGCTTCTATATTTCTTGAAAAGTTTGATCATCGATTAGGAGGCTTCTTATTAAACATGTCAAGATTTTTCTAACATGCATTTATTCTGTTGACATTTACATGGCAGTTAAAGAGCTGTTTCGGGTTTGACACCTTTTTTGCTACTGATGCTCGAAGATTTGGTGATGGGGGGATTTTTATTGGGAATTTGAGGAAACCCATTGAAGAGGTCATTCCTAAACTGGAGAAAAAGCTATCTGAAGCAGCAGGGCGGGAGGTAGTTGTGTGGTTCATGGAGGAAAAGAACGATGACATAACAAAACAGGTACTGATAAATGAGCTAATTTCAGCACTGGTAGGTCTTCAATTGAGTTTATCGAATAGTGCACGACTGATTTCATTAGGCCCTCTTTTTGGAACGCTTAAGCAATGTTATAGTCTACACCAGAGCTATGCTTGACTTAATGATTTACTAATGTCTATTAATTAGAAATAAGTAATTGCTTAGTTCAGCTATTTGCTGGTTCATCTTGACTCTTCCCCTCATCTAAACCGTAGCAAATCGAGCATGCCACGACTTTGTGAGAGACATATTTGGATTTCATGACCCTAGCCCCAAGCTTTATTTTGATGGTTAGATATGAGCATCAACCAACCATGAACCAACAGACTGGGCAAGACATTGCCAAAGTAGTCTGAGCCGTATTGCTAAAGGCATTACTTTACTGGTCTAGGATCTTCCACTGAATCCAGTCAGTGGTAAAGATTCATGAAGCTGGTTTCTTACTTGATCCCCCTTTCTACACCATAATCAAGTGCTTTCCAGGGTCTAAAACACTCCATGGATGTCTTTTGAAAATAGTCATATTCCTACAATGTTTATGAATTAATTTTTTCTCTAGCAATCAGAGACTAACATTGTTACTGTTGCTGTTAACTTCCTTTTACTTACAATTCATTGTTCTTCAAGGCTTGTGTGGTGCAACCCAAGTCAGAGATGGATCTCCAGTTCGAATCAATTAAGCTGAGCACACCTTGGGGCTATATCAGTGCTATAGTCTTATGTGTGGCCACTTTTGGGACGATAGCTTTGATGAGTGGCTTCTTCCTGAAGCCAAATGCAACTTTTGATGACTATATTGCTGATGTTGCTCCTCTTTTTGGTGGCTTCCTCACTATTTTGGGAGTTTCTGAGGTATGTTTTCATCTAATCTGGAGTCTTCTGCAGTTCAATTGCAACTTTCTGTTGAACGTAAACAGTTGCATGAAAGATATTTTCATTATTCTGGCAGATAGCCACAAGAGTAACAGCAGCTCATTATGATGTCAAACTCAGCCCATCATTTCTTGTTCCATCCAATTGGACTGGATGCTTGGGAGTGATGAACAATTATGAATCCCTGCTTCCAAATAGGAAGGCCCTTTTTGATATTCCAGTGGCAAGAACAGCAAGTGCATATTTGACATCTCTAGTGCTGGCGATTGCTGCTTTCGTGACTGATGGTAGCTTCAATGGCGGTGACAATGCACTGTAAGCTTTCTATATTTCCCTTCTGAGAGAGCCAGAGAAATAAGTATTCAGTTGTAGCAAAAATACTGAAGAATTATGTCTTATGCAACATTTTCTTTCAGCTAAATCTAAAGAGTTACAAAATATTCTCTTATGACCCCATATCTCCTTTTACTATGTTTTTTGTAATTTCACTTCAAATTTGATTATGAAATCACCATAATGTGGTGATGATAAGCTATAGAGAATTTAGCTGGTATGTCACTCTTTGATTTGATAGGTTGCTCGTGTCCCATGGTGATACATTGTCAACGTAATCTATGAATTTCATCAATGTCAAATTTGTTTAGAATAACATAAACCATTTGCTTGCAGGTATATAAGGCCACAATTCTTCTACAACAACCCTTTGCTTTCTTTCATCCAGTTTGTCATCGGACCTTATACAGATGACCTTGGGAACGTATTGCCTTATGCAGTGGAGGGTGTGGGGGTTCCTGTTGATCCCCTTGCTTTTGCTGGACTTTTAGGTGAGTTCCTTGAATTATATCTAGATTTGTTTGTATATTCTAAATGGATATTAGGTTAGGCAATTTTGTTCAGCAGAGAGGACTGAGGTAGTAGATGCATAGTGCATTTTTGTTCTTCTCTCACATTTTGGCAAATTAAGTATGAGCATAAACATGAAAAAGGTTGAGCATAGCCATAAAGATCATGATACTTTCTGGAAAGGTCCCCCGTAAAGCCGCTGGAGATGGTGCAGTCCTCTGAAACCTTCAGTCAGATAACAGTTAAATAATGTAAAAAAAAAGAACTGTATGTTTATCCAAGTCACAACAACCTTATGTTTCTGCAGGAATGGTGGTGACTTCTTTGAACTTGTTGCCCTGTGGAAGACTTGAAGGAGGCCGCATAGCTCAAGCTATGTATGGGAGAAATACAGCAACTTTGCTGTCTTTTGCAACATCCCTTTTACTTGGTATTGGTGGTCTAAGTGGCAGTGTCCTTTGTTTGGCTTGGGGATTGTTCGCAACATTTTTCCGGGGTGGAGAAGAAATACCTGCTAAAGATGAGATCACCCCTTTGGGAGATGACAGGCTTGCTTGGGGCGTTGTTCTCGGTCTTATCTGTTTCCTCACACTTTTCCCCAATGGCGGAGGAACATTCTCCAGTCCATTCCTCAGTGACCCTTTTTTCAGGGGTGATATGTGAAAGGTTACCTGTATGATTGTATATATTACTCAAAATGTTTGAAAAAATTGCTTATATCTTCTTTACATACTCCAAGTAGATTATATCTTCTTTACATACTCCAAGTAGATTGATGTTGTACAGTGTTATTTTTATTTATACAGGATTAATTCGGGACCGGGCAGCTTGGAATCAAATCTAAACTAGGTTGACAATTGAATCAGCCAACATATTAGCCGACAAAACTTGATTGATCCGGTCGAGTTTGGCGTGACCTAATATAACCAGTCCAAAACCCTACCGGGTCAACTATGAGATTTAAAGGGATAAAAAGAAGTTAAGAAAAGCAATGTTTTGTTTATTGAATACTTCAATTATCCCGAACTCCTTCCCTTCATCCCAAGGCTTGGAGATCTTTGACGTGCATGCAAATCTTGTAAGTTAAGGTTATACAATGTGCGTGGTACGCAACTGTTGCTTCTGCTTGTTGTGGATATATCATGTCTTTTGATGCTCTTTGGTCTCAATTTCCATAAGACAAGCCCAAACTATAAAGGAAACTGCCCAAGATGTTTTTTAGCATCTGGATGCCTGTGTTTGAGCTTCCCTGAACATGCAATCTCAACTAGAAATTTGAACTGTCACTAATGGAGCCACAATGATCGAAACTCACTAACGGAGCCACAACCAAGATGGGTTGTTCAGCCAGGTTTGAATAATTCACAATCCCATGACAGCACGTTCGTGGGTTGGTCGGCTGGATTTAGGTTAGTTGCACGTCATTTGAAGAATGACTAGAATATTATCTGTTGCTGTATAGTGGGTTAATATTAATTTTTTAAGAAAATATAAAAAATATAGAGAATATTTTATAGTGTTATTAAACCTAATTTTTAAACCTTCACTCAATTTTTTGTTAGACTCAAGATACATAACTACCAGAACCACACGTTTTGGGTCTGGAAGCCATGTGACTCAGGCGCCTTGAGTCTGACAGTCATGTCAGACCCATGCGTTTGGGTTTGACAGCAATGTCAGACCCACGATACTTAGGTCCGGCAATCACGTAAAACTCACGTGTCTCGGACTAGTGGCGGAGCTAGAATTTTTTAAATGAGGGGGCAAATTATTAACAAATACTATATTATATAGATACGCATTAGAAATCAATTCAAAACATATATACTAATTCATATCAAGTAAAATTAATTTAAAAATACTTTTAAAATGAAAAACTTACATTATAATTGTTCTCTTCGAGTTTTCATATTTTGATACCGCTTCATAACAACTTCATTATCAATCTTATCGAAGATATCTTTCTCAATGTATACAACCAAACTATCCATTCATCTACTTATCTCTCATCCTATTCCGCAATCTACTATTGATAATATGCATAGCAGAAAAAACTCTCTCCACTGTAACAGTTGCAACTGGTAGAAGTAATGATAATTTGACAAGCATATATACTAATGGAAATACCAAATTCTTCTTTGTTTTTACCATTTTCTCTGTAAGGCTAGCAATACCTTCATTACCAGAGAACTCATCATCACCCCCCGTAGATCAATAATATACGTATCAAGTTGGTCGCCAAGTACCATAAGATCTACTATAGAGAATTCACTAGGATAAAAAAGAGCAAGGCGAATAAGTTTTTCTTTGTTGAAAGTAAGAAAGAGTCACTTGGGTTTAAACATGCCACACAAAAAAGTAACTCCTTACTCGTTTCAGTAAAACGATCATCCAACTCAATAAGTTGCATGTCAATATATTGTTAAACAATTCATAACGGAAATGGTGTAGGTTTGTAATCCCTTGAGATTTTCGCCTTGAACGCCCATGAAACTTGTACTCATCATCCATGTTTAGAATATCAATATCATGTTTGATGCAAAAAAGATGACACTTCTTCTAGTAAAGATTCTCAATCATTCTCTCTCATCATTTTGAATTGTTCCTTTGATGTTTTCAATAAACTTATAGCATTTTCTATGTCTTGATCTTTTCTTTGTAATGCTTGTGAGAACTTATTAGTAACAACTAGTATCCTTCTCAAATAATGAAGCATGAACACAAAATTAAATGATTCAATAATACCTGTTAAAACGACTACTTTTGTTCTCTATTCTGAGTTCATCATATTCTCCCTTATAATCTCAACCACATCAAGAACTGATAAAACATTGCAAGTAGACGAATAATTGTAACATAGTGGGAGCCCCAACGGGTATCACCATACCTTCTAAGAGAAGTTTCTTGATTTAGGCCTCTTCCACTAGAAATTTCTCCATTTTCAAGTCCTTCAATAATTCTAGCATATTGTTTTTCTCTAATCACCTCCATCCTTTTACATGATGCTCCAACTATGTTTATAATGCTAGAAATAAAATTGAAGACATCTCCTACTTCATTATGCTTCTTTGTAACAGCCACAAGAGTCAATTGAAGTCTGTGAGCAAAACAATGTACATAATATGCACTTGGATTGTTATTTAGAATAAGTGCTTTCAATCCATTGAATTCACCTCGCATGTTACTAGCTCCATCATATCCCTAACCACGCAATCTTGATATGCTTAGCCCATGTTTAGAAAACAAAGCTTCAATAGCTGTCTTGAGTGAACTAACAATTGTATCTGACATATGTTGAATACTAAGAAAATGTTCCATTATATGTCCATTGTTGTCTACATATCGTAAAACAACTGTCATTTGTTCCTTGATTGATATGTCACGTGACTCATCAATTAAAATTGAAAATAATGAGTTACCTAGATCTTTGATAATCACATTTGTAATCTCCTCTGTAGCAGCTTAAGTAATGTCTTTTTGAATATCTAGAGAAGTCAATTTGTTATGTCTAGGAGCTTCACTGAAAGTAACTCTTTTAATAGCTTCATTATTTCTGGAAAGGAAATGCAAGAGCTCTAGATAATTTCCTTGGTTGCTTGAACATTCACATTCACATTCATCATGGCCACAAAATGGAAGTCCTTGGTGCAATAAAAAATAAGCACACTCTATTGAAACATTCAATCGAGTTTGATAATCACTTTGACTCTTTACTGTCTGCTCATATAACAAAGTCATGATATTTTGTTTTTCATTCATCAAATTCTCACATTTTATCTGAACTGCATTGTGACTACTAGACTTTCCAATATGAAGTTCAAATCTTTCTCTCTTTTTTTCAATTTGAAAACTCGTCACCCACAAACGAATCAACACCCCCTTTTGACTTGAAAAGGTAACAATACAAGCAAAAGGCAGCATTTTTGGCTATGTTATACTCTAACCATGTTGGGTATGCACCAAACCAAGCCGGATTAAAGCGTCGTAGTGTTGATATATTCCCAAATTATTTTTGAGGAAAATCACAGTATGAAGGTTGACATGGACCTTTTTGTAGATAAGCTCTTCGGATTGCATCCCTATCATTTATATGGTATTCATAAATTGGTATTTTTAAGCCAGGGTCGGCAAGGAGAGTATCGAGGTTGATTTCAATATGACTTTTCTTTGAACTTGATTAAGTTACATGACTTAAAGCTTTGATTGACTCTTCATCCTCAAGGGATTTACGCTTGAAATACTTGTCTAGTGACATGTTAATTTAATATGAACATGCTGGATTTTTTTATCATCATTAGTGTCTACATAATAATTAACACAACTACAAAATAATTCATTGTTAAACAAAAATCAGTTGAGTTACACAATAATTCTAAATCTTTCATATGAAATTCATAGCAATATGAAATTCATAGCAAAATACACATCAATTCATCAAAATCAGAACCTATTTCAATTCATATCTATATGAATATAATAAGTATGTTGATTAAATTACACTTAATTATTTTTAGACATTTAATTGAAAAACAATGCCTATTGTATATGTAAGAGGAACAATGCTTGAAAAACATGCTTTCTACTTGATATTTTACTTACAAACAAATCATGTGAAAATACTAAATTTCAATAAACAACTCTGCCAATGCAAGATATGTCAAGAATAGTGGTTTTGCATGAATATTAATGTATTCCTTTATAATAAGAAAAGAAACACTTAATTGATTAAATTAACAAATTTAAACATTTATTTTGAACATATTCATATCAAAACCTCTAAATTATCATAAACCCTAATATTTTTAATAAATAATTATAAAAGAATAAAACTAAAATTAGACAATGAAACAAATAGAAAAGATGAAGAAAATTTACTTAAAGCATAAAGCAAAAGGCAAAAAAGATTAATTGCTTAACTATACTTGATGAGAAATTTGCATATGGGAGAGGCAGGGAATGACAGCTCATGAAAAGAACAAAAAAAACTCTTTGTTAATCAAGGGAAGATAAAGAAAGAAAAGGGAAAAGGAAAAAAATTGGGGCAATGACTGTACTTTTTATATATATATATATATATATATATATATATTAACATACGAGTCAACAATAATAACTTTCCTTTCGTGTAGCAACAATTCACTAAACTAATATTTTAATATTTTAATATAAAAAAATATTAAAAAAAATTAAGGGGGCAATTGCCCTTTTTTGTTTCTCTGTGGCTCCGCCACTGCCTCGACCTGCCAACCATGTCAGACCCAAACATGGTTGCAGGACCCAAAGCGCTTGGGCTTGGCATGGTTGCCACACCCAAGCACAGGTCTGATATTATTGCCAGACTCAGACGCGGGTGTGATATTTTTTTGGGTCAGGCCTGACATGAGTCAAACCGGAAAAATAAAAAAAAATTAAGGTTTTAACATTTCATATGAAAAAATTAAAACACAATCTATGTGGATATAAGCTAAAAGATTATTTCAAAAGGTTTTTTTTATCTCACATTGAAAAGATGTTATTTTATAGTATTAAATTGAAGTATTTAAACAAAAAAAGGTTTTTATCCTACATTGAAAAAACACAGTTTTTTTCTTGTGAACATAAAGTGTGTGTGTGTGTTAATGGGCCTTATAATGAAAAAATAAAATATTTTTCTAGTATTTATATAGTGAATTTTGATATGGGTTAGTAATCAACTGAAAAAGATGAAAAAAAAGAGGCATTTATCGGGTTCTGCAGGGTCGCCCGAGCATATAACTATTTGTATATACTAGTAGTTATAATGTAGAATAAACTCTCATTGTAACAAACTTTAACAATTAGATCGTGCAACAACATCTCAAATTTAAAAAAGTATGAATCCTTTAAAAAACTGTCAAATACTTGGATGGAAATATAAAATTAGTATTTTCATCCACAATGCATACAAAAAAGAAAAGTTTATTTGTGAAGACTTGAAATAAATCACTTAAAACTTAATATTTTTTCTCATTATTTTCTCTTCGAATATAACAAATTTATAAAATAAGTTGCACAAATAAAAAAGAGTTTGCAGTTAAGTACTACTGCATATGAATAAAAAATCATGCTTTAATGAGACAGTGGTTGTTTTTGCAGTTTCATCGTGCTTTTGAAAAATTTTAAATTTTTTGACCCAGGCGCATCGATCTGGCAGACCCATGCATGCTAATCTAGCAGGCCCAGGTGCCTGGGTCTGACAATCCATGCCACACCCAAGGTGTGTGGGCTGCCAACCATACCAGACCCAAGGTACTTGGGTGTGACAATCATGCTAGACCCGTGTGTGTGGGTCTGACAAACCCACACTTGATTTGACAAACAACAAAAAAGAGGACAATTATGCATTCTAGTTGTCAGGAGAGAGAAAAGAAAGAAAAAAACACAAACAATCGATCACCGGCAGCAATCCAACTATTATTTGTCTACACACGCCACACCATGGGAAAGAGGGCACGACTGCACATACAGTTAGACGGTGGATGACCAGATTTGGCCATTGAGAAGCGTCATACGCGCCTCTTTAATGGCACGGGCGTCGCCCACTCATTGGGGCGCGAGGAACACGTGCCCATAGTTTTTTGATTAAAAAATAACAAATATCGTGAAAACACTAAAACGCCCTCATGGTCCTCTTATTACACAAAATACACATGTAAAAATATCAAAATACCCCCAAATGCAAAACTTCTTTTTATTTTTTCTAAGACTAAAAGCGTTATTTGACTTTACTTGAAAATTAGAAAAACATGAACACTCTTGTGGAAGAAAGCCAAAGAAATGTTTATCCGCTCGTGAAAAGATAAGAAATTAAAAGTGAAACTACTATTACAATCCACAATAAAACATCTCTTGATTTACAGTGATTTTTTCGCACTTTTTAACTTTTTTTTATAATTTTTGGTTTATAAATTTTGATTATGTAAACAAAATAATTTATATTGAGTTTTATTGGAAATGACAGTATTGGTAAATTAGGGTTTTTTTATTTTCATATCTTAAATTTTAGAGACCTTTTGGATTATGAATTTGGTTTTTTTTTTTTTTTTGTGAGATTTGGTGTGCAAAATTCATTTATATTGAATTTTGATGGGGTGACTATTTTTGCGGTGGCTGTAAAGTTGGGTTTTTTTTTTCTTTTTTCTTTCATGTGAACGTTCTTGAAAAAAAGAGTTGAAGTGTGGGAGAGAAAGGAATTTTCGTTGAAGAGAAAGATTAGATATCAAAGTTGTTTAGAGCGTCGTCTAATTTTAAAAAAACATTATTTTAAATTAATTTATTTTAATATTTTTGAATTGTTTTAATATATTGATATTAAAATATAATTTTTTTAAAAATATATTCTTAAATAAAAAATACATTAAATTTTTTTTCTAAAAAGGTTGTCAGAGTTTGCTCAATAGTAATGATTAAAAATACAAAGAAAGTAATAATGTTAATGCACTCAAAATAGTACTACGAGGTTTTAGGTAATTTAAAAAAAATAAAAATAAAGGCACAGTAGATGTGTGAACGAGTTATAAAAAGCCGAACTACAATTTCAGATCCATGGGCTTAGCAAGCCCAGATTCGTACAGGTCCTTGAACAAGGCTCACACTGGGTCCAAAAGACAACTCAAGGGCATTCGCCAGGGTATATCTTGTCGATGTCTGTGGGACTTCGGCTCAGGGGTGGTTGAAAGTTCAGTCAAGTGTGTTTTTGTTATATGAATAATTTCAAAGATTGGTGTGGTAATTAAGTAGTTTTTCTTATTAATTTAAATATTAGATTCGGCCTTCCAAAAAAATTTCTTCTCATGAATCATTGGACTTTCCTTATTTCTAACATTTTTCTTGATATTTTCTTGTTTTTATTCTTTAACATTTTTTTAAAAAATTCAACTTGAACATTTGGTGTAATTGGTGGCTAGAAATTATTCCAAACTATTTTTCTTGCTTTTTTATTTTTTATTTATTAAATTGATTTTTTATATGTTTTATACTATTTTAAAATATAGCAATTTTTATTTTTTATGTTTTTTAAAAGTATATTTATCTTGAAAAAATATTAAATATATACTTTATTAGTACTTTTTGATAATTTTAATGTGTTATGTTAAAAATAAAAAAAATAAAAAAATATTTTATTATGTTTACAAATAAAAAATATATTTAAAAAATAATTGACACTGCAATACTATAAACAAACTAAAAAATAGCAAACTTGTAGCGGTTTGAATCAGGTACCTGCTCAAGATAATCAAATCTTCACTAGATAATTATCTTGCTGTACCGTGAGATTGAACAAAAAAATTTTGAATATAAAAAAATTATTCTGTTGTTGTTAATATATATATATTTTTTAAAAAAATTAAATTATTCGGAAGTTGATCTAATATGATATAATCGATTTTGCAAGTCTAAAAATAACTCAAATAACCGATAAAAATATAGTTTGACTAAAAAAATTTTAAAAAAATATTATTTTTAAATATTAAGACGATAATATATTGGATCTATTTGAATTTACTTAAATCGACCTTGATTT
>Ga0307509_10005229_pt1 | contig 18191 bp, 18 predicted proteins | sample 10_EM_MG_FD_202245 | JGI IMG/M metagenome (GOLD analysis project Ga0307509, IMG submission 202245) | Populus trichocarpa ectomycorrhiza microbial communities from riparian zone in the Pacific Northwest, United States - 10_EM | ecosystem: Host-associated > Plants > Roots > Unclassified | place...
TAGAGGCAATTATTAAGGCTGATAGATGGTATACCAAATATTAATTTCTACTATGTATTTACATTTTTTTAATTCCTTTTTGGTTTTCATGATAGTGGGGTTGGTGGGGGAAGCTGTTGTCATTGCCAAAGTTTTTCGCCTGTTGATACCGCCGTTATTTTTGTCCCCCGACAATACTACCAGTACCGGATTCGATTTGTCAATACGGTACTAATTTTTCACCCCTTCTTACTTTACACCCCTCCCTACTTTACGCATCCCGGTAGAGAAATGCAGTCCGTAGATCCCAGATCCCTCTCTGTCCTGCAAACTCGCGCCCTATATGTAAAATCTTTCACAAACTTTACTGAAACCGATGCTACGGCTCTCCATGCCGCAAGACCCGTCGTCTAACCCCCATTCCTAGGCTGGTTGGAGCGGTCTACAAGAAACCTCCAAGCTACGACATCAGGGCGAAAACATTCATAGCTAGACAAACGGGCTATGACAGTATCACACCAACCAAGCTGGAGGAGTTGGATCTGGAGCACGCGATGGTCAAGTTCCGGATGGACTTTTTGAAGGGATACCTGCTGATGTTGGTGGTGGTAGATTACGACGATTGGCGGACTTGAGTATGTGTTCCGGAGTGTGGTGTTGGAGGAGTTGCGCCGACGTCTATGGTTTGGAGGAGTAGTTTGATAAAGTGGGTATTATGAACACTGGTGTCGCGGGGTTTGCTTATCGGTAACTTATATTCCCCACTCCTCAACCCACACCCTACTCTAAACTGCAATCCGATTTAGAGGGTTAAGAAACCCTGCCTACGGGCCTAGTATGATATGATACAACCACATGGGACTCCTCCTTGGTTACGCTGCCGGCATCGTGATTGCGGCGGTCATAGCTCATCCCGACATGGATCCAGACAAACGACACGGAGGGTGCGGTCTTGAGAGAGTTGAATAAAGTCATTTGAATAGAGAGAGATTGTCGGTTCCGATTTCTAGCTCTTAACGGGATAGCGGCTAATGAGGTTATAGTATTTGCGAGAGATTATGTTGTGGATAGGATACTCCTATTTCGGTTGTTATTTCGCAAAAGGAGTTGTTGGAGGGGTGGGTCGGGCAGATTGTGACTGGTGCTGTTGTCGCGGTTGGGGTGTTGGGAATTCAGGAAATCCTTTGGCGGGAGTGGAATTGTCGCGTCTTGCGATGGCTGGTGATAATGAGTGTGCAGTGTTGTTTTTTTTCCTTGTGGGATTTCCAGTTTTTCCTACGGCACGTATGATACCATGGTTTGCTCTTTTACTACTCTAGTTTGATCCCTAGAATCTCTGCTGTTGGGTCTTGGGAGGGTCAGTTGGAGGAGCAGGATTCTGCGCGGAGGATACCTCTCGAATCTATCTTTAATGATTAGTTAGAGCTCACGCTGAATGAACGATAAATCTGTGCAATCCCGCATTCTCAGCCAATCTATGATTTAGAGAGATGAGGTAGGTCTTGCCGATAAGGATCCTACGAATGATTATTCCTCCATAATTCACTTCATCTAGCGCCATTCCCCGAGAGATTTCCACGGCCCCATTCAACAAAAAACCAGCGTGACAGCGCGTATCCGACTCTTACAGCCTCCTTCTAATGGCTTCCTTCACCCGGCTTCCCTCCAACTCGGGTATGAGTCTTAACGGCATTGCTGAACTGTTTATCTGAACAATGAAACAATCACCCATGCATACCGAGTAGTACAGGAACCGTAGTCAACTTGTCATATAAGACCTCTCCTGGGTTTGCGCATTGGTCCCCGCTAACAATCTGGGGAGAAATAATTCATAGAATATGGCACATGAGATAAACCGTGATTGTAATTCAAAAGAAGAGGAAAGAACAGCTTTATAATACCAATGTCGCAGGGTGAAGCAGAGAAGAGTAATAACATGGCGTAGCGCACAATTAGCGACAAGAGTCCTGCATTCCGTTCATTTATTAAGCCAAACTCCAGAAATGGTGACTCAATCCATCAATCCATCTCTGCACTGGTGTCGGTAATATCATACAACCACCCGCCCAACAAGCTTTAGCTTCGAGGAGGAGCAGGGAAATGAAAATAATGAAAAAAAGCAAATCTCATACATCTATCTATCCATCCTTGCTCTCTCCTACCCTGAGCATGTGGGCTCAATACAACCAAACATCCTCGCTTATTATCGATTTCATAGGATGCAGGGCAGACCCCCGAGGAAAATTGCCACGCACCGAGGATACAGAGGATGACGATGACCCCGCGTTCCCTGCTCGCCCAGTTCCCACGCTTGTAGAGAAGAAGGTGGGGCTGTAGGCGGGTATGTTGAAATCTGTGATAGCCGCAATGTCAGTGTTGCGATGAGGGGGCGGAGAGGGGTGGGGTAAGGCAAAATGATCGCACTACGTTACCTCAGGGGCACTGCGATAGTTAGGATCGGAGGGGAAAAAGAGGGATAGCGACCACGAGTAAAAGACGTAATTGAAAGCGCAGTTTAAAAAAAAAAAAAGCCCTTGAGAAATTATGTAAGTTCTTTTTTTCTTTCCTTCAATCCTGGGGCATCTTCCGACTCACCTCGCCTCCAGACGCAATCTAAAGCGAACTCATCAGGGAAAGGGGAGAAAGCGGGATGAGGACCACCAATCCCAACTTAAGTATCCTGGGGGCATTCCTTGTTCCTTACCAAAAGGGTTGTTCGTGGGTTGGGTGGATCACTGGGAATGGATATCGATCGGCATCTTGACATGGACCCATGAGGGGATATGTTTTCTCCATGATGGGTCGGGGGGGGGGGGGATAAGTATCTCGTGATTCTCACCTACCTCTTTCCGCGATGGTACACCTGTTCCCGCCTTGCATTGAGGCAAAGCGCGTGTACCGATGCGCAAATGGGAGGAATCCTTGGAGCAAACCCAACGCTAAAAATCCATCAAACCAACTCTAACTCACAATGCCCGCATCCCAACGAGCAAGATATAAGCAGTTGAGACCAAGATCCCAACATGGGGAATTCGATAAATTGCTAGCGATACAAGCCATCGAGGATACACCTTTTCCGGAGGGCTAAGTTAGAAGACGCAACCCGGCTGCTGCCGGCAGTCGAGGAACCATACCTACAAGGAAATGACTCTAGGGTTCAAAAAGCCAATGAGCATGCAAGTTTCCCTCAAATCCCCTCAAGTATCATAGATTTCCTAGATGGAGGCTCAACTTACCAGTGTGGTTCCCAGAAAAACAAGAGCAAAGGTTAGAGTCTTGTCAGGCCGATCGCTCGTGTTTCCGCAAGGAACCATCCATGCACTGCTCCTTCCCCGCCAAGGATCCTCATTGCCCGTGCGCAAAAGCTTAACTCAACCCATACTTGTGCAGCGTGCCTGATTCCGAAGCGCCGACAACCAACCCAACCAACCCAACCCATCACAGAGACGCCTCGCCAAACATTCTCTCAAGTTCCCACCCCACAGAATCAAAACCTCCTCGTAGAAATGTTCCCCCCCATTCCTCACCCCTTAACACAGCCTAACTCCCACAGCGCAAGCCTAAAACACACTTCTCCCCCCTGGTCTATACTCCTCGCTCGCTTCACACAGTACCCTGCACTGCGTGATTTTCCCCCGCCGGGGACACTACACGTCTGCCGTTCTCCCGTTCACCTTTGAGTTCCCGAAATGGTAGCCTAACGGCCCGCCGTGGGTCGAGTTCTCGCCCGATATCTAGCACCCGCTGCTCAAGAATGGCTTGTTCCAGTGGGGGAGTTGGTGGGCGCGTAGAGAGGGGAAGGGTACCGTGGATGTGCTTAAGTTTGTCAAAAGCTGCTTTGGTGATGAGGCGGTGGTCGTGAGGGATGTTGGGGGTTGGAAGGCCGGCTGGGAGGATTGGGTACGGAGGGTTGTTGAGGCGAGTCATAGGGAGAAGGGAGATGGGGTGGTGCGCTCTGATCTTGTTATTGTAACGCTGCGTAGGGTAGTGCTAATGGGCGTGTTGTATGATATGATAGATTGGTTTTGTGAAGTTGGGTGAGACCTTAGAGCAGGGGGTTAAAGGACTTATGGGCGCGGCGCTACCGAGTTTATTGAGAGGTCTATTCTTATCTGGAGCTTTGGGTGCGAGCGTATAAAATGAGTTTTTTTCGTCAAGAAGAGATACCATATTCTGTCATTTGCTATTTTCCACTAATGCGTCTTGCCCCCACTTGTCTTCTGCAAGCGTGGGCTAATCAATCTTAGTTCCCAACTGTTGCTAATCTAACATTATTGACGGTTTCCTTTTCTCACCATTTCCTCCCTACACTCTCGATTTATCACTATGATCGGGAGTCTATATATCAAGGGGCATTGTGAATTTCTTGGATGCATTTTTGTTGTTACAAACCTTTGAGTATAATATCATCTAGTGGGTTGGGTCTTGCGAGTCCTCAAAATCAGCGCTACGGCCTTGCGCAACTGCCCCCCCGTGGTAAAACCATTCCTGGACCTTGGCCCCCTCCTACCGTTGCTCCATCCATGACCCGACGGGGTGTACTATAGTTCATTACTCCCAATCACCTAGAAAATCCCTCACAAAAGCCACACCACCTCCCTCAGTTGTGTGATGGTTTTTGCGGAGGTGTACAACTGCCACCCTATGCCCTCGGTCTCTCTCCTTCGTCACCCCCCCTCCCTCCCAATGATTTACACACCCTTAGACATCCGTCGTTCGGACACGATAACCCCTGCTGGTCGACAGCCTATCATATGATACCAAAAATGACATCCACGTTACACCCCGGCCCTTACGCATCATGAAGATTAGAAAATCACCCTCAGTGCCTAGCCGTAAGAAAAGCAGAGAAAGACAAGAAGGGAAGGAAAAGGATAGAGGATCGAAGAAGGGGTTTCTTGGAATGAACTTCCCACTGAGTCCTAGGGCTCGTAGCTCTTCTGCCGGTGTATTCGGCAAGGATAAGGGCAAGGGTAAATCTGATGGGGACGGAGCTCTCAATGAATCTCGGAACCCTGCCGGCGGAAAGGACGCAGGATCGAACATTAATGGAGGGAGGATGGCTACAACGGCCTGCTGCATGTCACATGACGAGCGTCTCCAACTACGGCAACGAGGCTGATCCCCATCGCGGCGAAAATTCTGTCCTACTGGAGCTCAATAATTCCGAAGGACGCGAGTCGCACAGCTCTTCTATTCCCACCGGAGAGGATGCCTGTTTACTACCATACTCCTACGACCAATCTACGGGGGGTCAGCATAGGAAGAATACATTCTTGCGGCGGTCGGCAAACACTTAGTGCGAAATATGACAAGTCGGCGAGGCGGAGGCTTGAGCTGGGGAGATTGAGAACAGTGAATTGAATTTCCGAAGGGACTGCCCTGCCGAAACCCACCCCAAGAGGGTGGAGACAGATAGCCATGGATTTATTCCAAGGCAATAACTGCAATTCCGGCTAGACGGTAGTCAAGCGCGCCAATTCCGGAAAGAGGGGGAGGAGCGATAGCATATCTTCCACAAAATCTGTTCTCACATACGCTACGCCGCCGGAAGTCTCCTCTACCAAACTAGATGCCACAGGAGATGCGGGAAAGCAAGTCGGAGGGAGTCTCCCTGGGAATTTCGTAGCTAGCGATATGTGGCGACTGGATGGCCGGGATCGATTAAGATATGTTTCCCGCGACGGCAGGAGCATCCAACCCCTCAGCTGCGCCCGCGGTGCCACTTCTCTGGGGATATTTGATAGCGATATCGGTGGGAAGAATAGAAATAGGTCTCAAAAGTGCGGATAGTGGAGGCCACCAATGTTGATCCTTGACCTGGCGACCACCCCCGAACGGGTTACTCAGCCTCTTCCTATACACAACAGTCAATCTGGTGAGTGGTATGGATTTTGGATGTCGGTTGGGGTGAGGGGAAATTTGGCGGTAGTGCTGGATACGCTGGGCAGTCACAGGGTGTTGGCCTGGACATTGGCGTCTTGATGGATCTACCGTGAGTCCCATTTGTATCTGCTTCTCAATTTCTGACAAATCTAGTCTATATACCTCCCGTACATCCTGTTCGAGTATGAAGTCGGGGGCGAAACTAATCGTACGGTCGATGGCGAGCGCGAGGGATAGAGTCGCCGTAATGACCTTTCCTTGCGTCATGCCGAATAACGTGTACACTCTCAATGCCTCGGGAAATGTAGCAAGACAGCAGCTGCTAGAAGATATTATGTCTCTTCCGCATGCGAGCATCCCGCCATCGTCTCGCAACGTCAAGGAAGCAGTAATGGCCGCGATTAGGAAATTGAAGGCATTGCCTTCAGGCCCAACATGATATCGGTGAGCAGACAGAAGTGTTCATTTATTCTTGCGGACTTCTCAACCAGATGATGGGGCATAGATTTACTCCCGGAGGTGTTCATGAGGCAGATACAGATTCACATCCTTGGTATTGGGCCTGTGTTCTGGCCCAGGAACGAGATGCGGTCTTCGGGTGGTGTGTTCCGCTGAGCACTTCCGGCCCGAGGCTTTGTAGCAAATACAGTCGCAGCGAGTAAATACCCATTAGTGTGGAAGGGATTGTATCAATGTTGAGAATGGGGGTGTGCCTTGGTCAAGCCTAGCACGCCGTCATCGGTCTATACCGTGCAGGAGATTCGCGAATCCTCGAGGTGATCGGGGACACCGAATCCCCTACCTCGTCCCGAGTGAAAACAGAAGCCTCCTCATCAAAGTCGATCCAGGAAACCCCACGGCCCTTAGTGCCACCCACATCCATGCTAGAGATCTAACCGACGACGTGTCCGCCGTCGAGCAACAAATCAACTCAATCCAAAACCGACCTCGGTGTGTATAAAACCCTCCTGCTAACCGTAACACTCACGTACCCTCTCTATTTACGGAACCGCGGGAGTGCGCCGCCACAACGAAAATTCACGCTGGCGCTCCTCTCCCGCTCCGCAAACCAACTCTTTGCCTCCCGTGGGAATTCACCAAAGCTGGCAGTCACCCATGGGGAATACGTGTACAGAATCCACAGCCAGAAGGCGGCGAGCATGTCCCCGACTCGGACTGCGATCTTTCTGAAATCAAGGCTACTCATGCCAGTGTGGGGAGGGCAGAGGGGAAGATCGATTTGCACGATATTGCCTGGGAATTAGCGTATAGGGCCGGGATAGAGAAGCCCTTTTTTCACAGACTACTACAGCATCCACTAGTATTGGATCGGTGGACGGTGCATTGAGAGAATTGAGCTTTGCGAATGACGCCACAGACGAGGTTCTCGCATGCTGGCGTGGCGGGGAATTTCTTTGCACTCTTCTCCATTCTTATCGCTCCTCGATGAAGCGCCCTTGCCAGGTTTGGTTTGGAAGAATCGGATGCGGGCGGTGAGGGGGAGGGGGAGGATAGCATGGACAAGGCGCAGAAAATTTGGTGAGATATGAAGGTTAGGAGGTATGGTTCGGGTGGTGGGGGAGCATTGGGCGGGTGAAGTTTTCCACGCATGTGAAAAGGAATAGTGAGGCTGGGGGTGGAGGGATGGGTGGTAGTGCTGGAAGCAAGATCCTTGTCAGACTTGGGGACGTTAGAGAGACTGATTTTGGGCTTCGGAGGGTTCGGAGTTTTTTTCATTTTTTCATTTTTTCATTTTTTCTACCCCCGGTTATGTCTGGTGAGGGGGGAAGGGCAATCGGGCCAGACACTAGATACAATTTTGTTGGGTTCTATGGGCTGGTAAGGAGGTGCCATGCTTTTGCTTTATGAGGTGGGTTGGAGATGTGGGGTGGATATCCGGGTGGCTTGTGGTATGATTCTTCTAGCCTAACCATGAATTAGTGGGGTTTCTTTTTTATTTTCCTTGATAAAGGTTGTGTTTATGAGATAGCGAAATCTCTCTCGGAGAACGGGGTTAGGTGAAGCGAGTTATGGAGGAATGATCATTGACAGGATCTGAAGTAAATGGAGAATTTCGTGATGTGTTTCAATAAAGAGTTTGAATGTCTTTGAGTGAGAATCGTGAACGGTTGATTGACTTAATCTCTCTCCTCCACTTACCACAAAAGTGGATGATAACTATATACTACATAATGGCCAACCTCGCAGATATCCACCACATCTCGGGGCTCCATACCTTCCTATCCGTAGCACTCTTTGCTTCGTCCCAAATAACCCTCAAACCACTACTCGCATCGCCTTGCATAAGTTCAGACTACTCCTCGTTTGAGGTTATCAGGAAGCCTGTGACAACCAGCGCCACATTACAACAGGATCCTTATCGGCAAGACCTACCTCATCTCTCTAGATCATTGGTTGGCTGAGACTTTGGGATTGCACAGATTTATCGTTCATTAAGCGTGAGCTCTAACTAATCATTCAAGACAGATTCGACAGATATCCTCTCCGGATAATCCTGAGCCTCCAGCTGACCCTCCCGAGACCCAACAGTAGAGATTCTAAGAATAGAACTAGAGCCGTAAAGGGGCGGACTACAGTACTAGAAGTCGGGAAAACTGAACATCCCACAAGGAAAAAACACAACAATGCACACTCATTACCACCAGCCATCGCAAGACGCGAGAATTATATCACCGCCGAACGATTGTCTGAATGCTTAACACCCTAACCGCGATGACAACACTTGTCACCATCTACCCGACCCCCTCCCTCCAACAACCCCTTGTTCGGAACAACGACCGAATTAGGAGTATCCAGATCCGCAACATAACATCTCGTAGATACTACAACCTTGTTAGTGGCGATGCCGTTAAGAGCAAGAAATGGGAACCGACAATTATTCCGTATCCAAATGAGTTTATTCAACGCCCTCAAGGTGGCACTCTTCGTGGCGTTATCCAAGTCGGGGTGAGCTCTGACCACCGCAATTGCGATGCAGACAATGTGGCTGAGGAGAGGTCCCGTGTGGGTGTGCTAGACGCATAGGCCAGGTTTCTTGGCCCTATAAATCGGTTTGCAGGTTAGAGTAGAGTGTGGGTTGAGGAGTGGGGAATATAAGTTACCGATTAACAAACTCCGTGACACCGGTGGGCATAATACCCACTTTATCAAAGTACTCCTGCTAACAATAGATGTCAGCGCAACTCCTCCGGCACGACACTCCGGAGAGGTATAACATGCCCGGGTCCGCAAATCGTCGTAATCTACTACCACCAACTTTCGCAAATACCCCTTCAAAAAGCCCATCTGGAACTTGACCATCAGGTGCTTCAGTTCCAATTCCTCCAGCTTGGTGGGTGCGACGCCGTCATAGCCCGTTTGTCTGGGTACGAATTCTTCCGCGGTGATTTCGTAGCTTAAGAGTTTCTTGTAGACCGGTTCGACAATCGTAGGGATGGGGGCTTCGCCGACTGGCCTTGCGGCAGGGAGATAGCCACGGCATCGGTTTCGGTGGGGTTTGTGAAGGACTTTAGGTATGTGACGCGGTGCTGTAGGGCGGAGAGGGATTTGTGATCTATGGACCGTATTTTCGCGGCGGGGGAGTGTAAATTAGGGAGGGGTGAAAATTAGGGAAGGGTGTAAAGTAGGGAGTGTAAAGTAGGCAGGGGTGAAAAATTAATATCGTATTGTAGTAATAAATCGAATCCGGTGCTGGTAGCATGATAGTATGGTAAGTGCAAAATTTAATATAATATGCCGCGCACTCATCATTATATACAGGGTTCCGAATAGTCTGACCGGTCAAGTCCCGAAGAGAAGACCAACTAGTCAGTCAAGAAGGGAGGAGGGGACTGGACTTGACTGAAATATTTAGTCTAGTCAAGTCTGGTCCAGTCAAAGACTGGTCTAATATAGGATCCCTGCAAGCCTCGCTGAGTTCGCTTAGACTTGTCACAGATTGGCCATAGTTGGTTTCAATAGTCGAAGGGGTTTCAGATAAGGAAGTAATAGGAGAATTCGCTTAAAAGAAACACCTGCCACATGAAAGATATATACACATCCCCCTCATGAAGTACCTGAACACAAAACATCCACCACATCGCTTACAACCACAGTCATTGAAATTTCAACTCTGTTGACTTGTCATATTTCTGGTTTTGACCAATCGAGATCCTTGGACCCCTCTTCTCGTCGGCTTCAAGTCTTTAGTCTAAGGAATGCAACCCTTACTCTAATTTCATCACTGGAAGATAGATTTATCTCTTCCATCTATTATTTTTACTCCCTCATCTTCCATTAACTACACGGTATCGGTTAATTATGGTTAAGAGAGGTTCTACTACTTTTTCGGCAACGAAAGTTGCTAAAGCGGGGTTGATGGCTTCGGCTGCGTTGACGAGGATATTGGAGTTGGAGAAGGAGGTATCAGGGTTGAGGCACCATGTTTCTGTTTTGTCAAAGCAGAATCATGGGTTGAAGAAAGAGGCGGAGAGAAGAGAGGAAGAAAAAGGTGCCAATGTGGCTTCGCCCGTGAGGGTTCAGGAGCCTGAGCCACAAGTGGTGGTTGAGCCCGAGGTACGGATGAGTGGGACGATTGTGGCGGGGGATAAGGAAGATGTGTGGGTGACGCCGGTGGCTGGTGTAGCGGAGCCGCCGGTGGCTGAGACTAGAGTCGCGGTGGAGGTTGATGAACCTGAGGTGGCGTTGGTGAGGCTGCCGAAGGGGAAGAAGAGGAGGTTGACGGTTGGTGGTGATGGAGGTATGAGTGAGGATGATACCGAGGTGATGACGGTGAATCCGATTGAGGAAGAGAGGGAGGTGATGGTGGTCCCAGTGGGGCCGAGATTACAGACGTTGGCGGTGCCCCGAGGCCCTAGGTTGGCGGATGGACCTGCGGTCGGAGGGTGGAATATGGTAAGGAGGCAGTACCCGTTTGTGGACCGGAGTTTAGTGGGAGTGCGCAATGGGATGGTAGGGGATACCTATCGTACCAGAGGGAGTTTTGCCCGTGCGCCGTTTGTGAATCGTGGTGGTGGACGAGGTGGCGGAATTGCCGGGGGGGGAAGGACATTTTTCCATTGATTGTTGACCGGGGTCAAGAGGGGCTTAGGATTCGCAGCAGGCGGAGACCGTGGGCGCTAAAGACTCACATGATGAGGCTCGGGGCTTGCGTGTAGGTTGACGGTTGAATAATAGTGTGGAGTGGTGATTTGGGGATGATGGGTTTGTGGATGTTAGACATTTTTTGTGTTGGTGTTTGTTGTTGTGGGAATTTTTGTGGTAAAGGGCGAGCAGAAGGTACAGGTCCACCTCACCTGTTAGGCGTGCTGATAGGGCATTTGATTGCGTGGAAAGATGGGTTAGGGTCGATGGCCAGGTGTGCGGGTTGATGTATGTCTCCTGGTATTGCACCGCTCGGGAGGATGGGTTGAGGAGTATGATTTTTGGGAGGTGATTGATGTTTGATGTTAGGCGGATTGAGTTTGTTAGGATAGGGTCACGCTTTAGAGTAGCTTAAGTACCCGAAATGGAAAATGTTTTTTTTAAAAAAAAAAAAAAAAAGTACCTGAACACAGGGATTAAAGATTTGTATGGAGGATTGTCTGTTGGCCAGAATTTTGTATGGTGACCTGAACCCGCACAGACAATGACCCATACAAATTTTAATCCCTGTGTTCAGGTGCTTCTTGCTAGATACTTGTATACATGACCATGCTCAAAAAGGCGATGTGGCCCATGTTTGAGCATAAATCGTGCCCGAGCTCACCCAAACTTTATGCTGGAGCATGATCATGCGAGGTACTAGTCTCTTTCCACAAACTGAAATTACAGCATGGAATATCACTCGACTTGGGTAGTGCGACCTGGTCTAGTCTAGTCAGTTCTCTTGCCATTGACCGTGCAGTCGGTCTGATTCATAACCTTGGACCAGACTTGACTATGACCGGACTGTGCAGTCCAGACTAGTCCATTCTCAGACCATTCGGAACCTTGATTATATACCCAGTCTCCCCTTCTATCACACTCACCCGTATTCGCCGGGAAAAACACTGCCTGCCGATAATTGATAAGAAGGTGAGATAAATCTCACTGAAATACCGTAGACGACGTTTTTCTCGGCAAATCCGGGCTAGCACTTGTGCCTCCAACAACTATACCCATTTTCCCTCACCAGGGAGACTGTATTCGTGACCTTCGGAACAAACCCTACTAGCCGACATCCTAATCTTGCGCACAGATTCGACTTGACGACCTGCTTGAACTTTAACACAGGCATCGAGCATTAACCAATTAGCAAAACATTCCGGTAGGATCCACTCCGATATTTAGGCACAAGTCCAACGCGGCGGAGATACGATAAGTTCCTAGTTGGCTCCTCGTTCTCCGCTCAGGTATGGAAAGGTTTGTGTCTCTTGCTTCGGGCTTCCACCCGTCTCATGATGTTTGAAGGTATAGTACATGTAAAAAACCTAGCTTCCACTATGTCAGAAAAATGACAAGAGCAAGAAGGAGGAAGGAAGAAAGGAAATAATTCAATCAAACTTGTTCTAACGCAGCGAGGTAGGATTGTATTCCTTCGCACAGCTATGCCTCAACCCAGGAGCCGCTGCCGGTTCCTTACCGTGCTTTCTCTGGAAGGGACAGTTCTATTAAGATTATTATTAAACACCAGAGGTGTGGAAAGCTCACCTAAGAAGTATTCGGAATCCGATGAACTCCTTGACGAAACTGGGGACTACTACTATAGGGATTGCTCTTCAGAAAACAGCTGGATAGGTGACAGAGTATTCGGAGGGAATGGCAGGGTAGCCGAGAACAAGGAGATTGAGTACTTAAACGAGGTTTTTCCCCATCTACCTGCCAAACACCAGACACAAACAACCCACACCCCTGATTCTCACCAGCATAGATGTATCCACCATCTTCCAGTTCGTGCCAGATGTATCTTACTACGTGGGCATGCCCAGGGGAGGAGATACGGATGATTGCCCAGGATGGAGGATATCCTGAGACCCAAGCCACAGAGTTTTAGCCCAAGCGCCACCACTCCACACAACCGATCGGGGAAAAGGAATTATTTGACTTCGAAGGTTCCTAACTCTTTTCGGTCAGCCGCATTAGCATAGCTGGAACCAAATGTAATAATTTGTTACTAGGAATAGTAACCCACCGATACCGATCATTCATTGGTCATCCAGCCACCGTCAGCAGTAGTGACCATGGTAGGAAGATCCTTTACAATGCAATGATAGAAATTCACTCTCGGTTGCTCCTCCATCTCACAATGTGAGGAAAAACGCAGCTCTACCGGTAGTGTAGTCGTATTATTCTCTTGAACCAAGAAAGGCGGCTACAGCACCTTACTGCACTGTGGGTAACTGACTAAAACAGACTCTCTGTAGTGAGACACTGGAGGGAATTCCAGCTGCAGAGTAACGTCGGAACAGCCGCAAAAATTGGAAATCTGCTATACGCGAATAGCCTAGCAGCTTCCACACAGTAAAACTATCAGTATCGCTGTTGACACTTCAATCCATCCTCTCTACTCGCTAGCTGGGGCGCTGAACGGGGGCGGGGGTGTCACCTAGGAAGATGTTGTCCAATGCGACTTGCTCACGTGCTAGGAATACAAACAGACGCAGAGCCGCACGCCTTGTTCCTAGGCGAGCAAACTTTATGGGCAGTGATCCTGAAGCTATCCCTCTTGGTCACCTCCTTCCTCTATTACTTGACATTACCCCTCGAGTTCCCTCCTGCGCATTATTAATTTTACCCTCACTTTTTTGTTGCATGTTATTTTTGTTTTACCCTCTCTGTGCTTGCCTTGTGAAATAGTAATTCGTGTAATGATATCTCAATTCATCTCAATTGGGAGCTCCCCATCAGAGCTTGTTCTTAGTTCCTCTTACAGCTTCTAACTTACTCTGTGGTCCACAGTCTCCCGACTGCCTCCTCCCTACTTGATTTATAGTGAGGTGTACTGAATACTGATTATGGAGAATTCTCATTAAGCTGAACTGATTCCATTTTGCTAGGAAAATCTGCATGATTCACGGGCACAGGAGCAACCATGGTGGCCTCTACCCTTCATTCTACATCGCCTCTCCATCCTCTTGTTCCTAATAAGTGGCCAACTCGCCATCTATCAATTCAAAGAATGACCAGATTTTGATTCTACATTAGTGCTGTGGCAGGATTTATCTGTGATTTCTTTCATCACATTGGAAGAACTGGGAATTCTTGTTCAGAAGGGTTTACTTTGACCACCAGAAGATGGTGAAACAGTGTTTGACCAGAGTTTTGGTGCTACTTCGATTTTTTACCAACTAAGGGCTGCGCAATGCTACCCTATAGTCAATTATCCCATTACAGATACTCCTGATGGAATCTACAATAGACATATCACTCTAATAACAACAGATGTCATTGGCATTGACAAATTGGAATTCCTGTTATTGGTAATTTGAGTAGCAAACCAAGAACCTCTCAGCAGATATCATGAAGGTCCACTAGGTGACTATTTTTGATAGCGATTGCAATATGATATTAAGACAAATGACATTGACCTTGCAGGATGCCTTTCTTGACTCCAATGGTGGACTCCGATGCCCCACTCTGGCTACTAAAAACATATGTCTAAATTAATGTGTTCCCAAGCAACTATCGCGAGGATGAAAAAGGCCTGCAGTATTCCCTCTAAGGGGCACTGGCCGGTTAAGGAGTTATCACTGACTTCCACCTAAAGGCACCTCCACCTGTTATAGATACACTGTGCAATCAAGTATTGAGATTCAAATTTGGGTTTATATAGATTACATTCGTGATGTTGCTGTCAGTGACTCAAATAATTCATTCTACCTCAATAGTGTAGATTCTAAACTCCAGAGAAAATAATTATATTTCCCTTGTTCAACTTAATATGATTTACGGATGAAGTAATCTCAAACTCTATTGCAACTTGTACTAGTGTTGATAGGTTATCTACAGAAGAAGGTATTTAATTTGACTCTGTTCAATACATTATGGTTTACGGTGACTGGGATGAAAATTCAGTAATTAAATATCTCCAAAGTGATTGCACTAGAATTGAGCAGACTACAACCTTAGACAATGCCATTTCTCTTATCAAGAAAACTGAAATTAGAATTAGTACCCCAGCTTCAAGTTATAGTAGAGGATATGTTTGTGTCTCCCGTGACGAGAATCAAAGTGAACTTTCACTGTCTATAGCTGAGCACACTCACCCTAAACTGGAATTTTTTACCCTATTGAATGTGTGGGAAATGGCGGAACTATTCTAACTAAATGAGAAATTAGTAATGTGGGTAAGTACCGCTAAGTAAGGGTCTAAAGTGCCCTACAAGAACTTGGCTCACCTTTAATAAACCCACTTCTTACTCACTCAATCCTACCAACACCAACTATTATTTCTCACTTCAAGTTGCACAGCTTGAGACATTAACGCAAACACAATCCAGGCTTACTTTTAGCTCAAAATAGCTATTATCCGACAGGTGTAATAGCTCACCTATTCTCTCTCATTCCCCCAGCATCGTGTTCCAGTGTTTCAACTATACATGAAGCCAACAGCATTGGAGTAGCATCCATGGAAAATAATGAAATTAATAATTTTACAGAGACAATATTAATCTCTGGCAAGAACAAAAGCCAGCCAAGACTTCTTTCACCAACCTGAGAACAGGTTCAACCAACATGAGTACTATTTTGTCAAACTTGAGAAGCAGTTCAACAATAACAAGAAAAGCTTTGACCAAAACGAACTGTATTTTGATAAACTAGAGGACAGGTAAGATTTGATTTAAAAGGTGTTTCAAGCACTACATTGACTGTTTTCATGGAAACTCCAGGCAATATGGTGACCACAATCCCGAAAAGAATCTCACACCATCATGACAGAAATGACAGAGCATACTCTAGAGATCCCTTAAGTGGCCAATATTGGCACAACTGGCTTGACAACTTAGAGATTAACCTTATTTCTACAAGGTTTTGTGGTGGGAATGCAATGCCTGTATATGCCCATTTCCTCTTAGTCAAAACATTCAACCCTTGTGATTTCTTTTGCTAAAGTACAATGTGAGTAATAGGGATTTGAGCAATGCTGCTTGTGAGATGAATTCTCATACACCTGTGCCAGAAGGCCTCCTCCAAACTCTTTTTAACACTCTTAACAAGGAATGGGAAAAGTTTTATTAATTACTAGCCATGTTTGAGGGGCTTGATGGTGAGTTGCACTTATTGATAGGGTTAAGCTAACACAAAATTCCTTACCAGATAGCATACTGTCCTTTATTTCAAGCCAACATCATATGCATATAATAACAAATAGCTACTAGATAGGCAGGTGGTTGGTCTCTTGGAACAGTTTGGATCACCTGTCAATCGTGAGGGCCATACAAACAAGAATTAGGTTAGGATCTAAATCAGAATTCAGCCACAGGGTGGGTGTTGCTGCTATTTCATCAACTTTTTTTGGTTCCATTATCTGAGTTCAAGTTCCTCTTTTCCCACCATCTAATGTAAATACTAGAAGGTGAAAAGGTGGAAGTGTGCTTTCAAGTGTGTGGAAGACTGGTGAGAGTGGTAATAATGCATGAAATTAGGATAGCTACTTGTCTAAGTCAGTTGGCAACATAATCTTAAAATATCGTAGGGTGTACTCGGACGGTCAATAAGTTCACTCGAATACGAGGACAACAGGGCAAGCGACAAAAAAACTTGATTCTTATTTAAAGAAGAAAGAAAAGAGGTAAAATGAAAGATCATGATGATAGATGATGTCGGAAAAGAAACTCGAACAAGATGGTCTCTTATAGAGAGAAAGGAAGAAAAAGGGAGAGACACATAAAGGAAAGACGTAAGGGAAATGTATGAAATCCTTCACTGTCTCGCATCTCAAACTTTCTCCATACAAATCCACTGTCATAGTTGGTAGCTAACGTATTATACCTAGTTATGGGTCACCCTCTAGTAATGGGTCAATATTTTCACTTCGTCAAAAGCAACAAAACTTACAACAACTCACTCACTCTGCATCTGAAAAAGCTGATATTTGAATTGTTCAATGCCTTGCACCTGGTAATAATCAGCTTAAAAGAATATTTGCGAAATGAAATAAACTGCACTCTTGAAACACACAAGTGATAATTGATGATTGAATTACTATTTGTTCGATAATCAGTACTTGGAATAGATTTCTAGTTAATCTTTTCATATAGCAAGTATTAGGAATAGGTTGTTAATAAACTGTAGGTATTAGAAATGGAAATTTCCATCTACAAAACGTGAGCTATAAGTTTGAAAACAGGGTAAATTGAGATATTTGATATTTAAGAGAGTATTAAACTTAATAAGGTTTATCTTATTCTCATGTTTCTTTTAAGACACCAAACTTTGTATACTACTACTTTAACATACTCACTTTAATATATATTAATTGAAAGATCACTGGACTCTTTCTGCTCTCTCAGTTACCATTTCTTCAGTATTGATCTTTTCTGTACTTTGAACTTTATTTATGCTATTTTCCATACTTTCCAAAACCTAATCTATTGAATTCTATCTTTCCTTCAAGTGCGTAGCATGTTAAGACACTATTGGAAGTGCAAGAAAGCTACTACCCCTTCTAAATTTTAAAAATTCACTTTGTGCTTTATACTCCTAAGAATATCTTGTTCCACATCCAGTTTTGATTGATTTTACATGAATATTCCATTCAGATGTATTTGAAATGAGTATACCTAGTATATAAAGTGGGTTTGAGCTAGAGGAAGTAGTAGTAGTGAATGAAAACCAGTATCGGTTGCATATTTGTACAAAGTTTGTACACATTAAATATAGTTATTGTATAGGAAATATAAACAAATAGAGGCTTTAAAGATGGAGGGAATGATTAAGACAAATATAGAGAACTGGGAAGTAGTGAGATTTGAGTATGGAGACTAGATATTTGATTGTTCATGAAGAAAATTGTGAAATTCTTGAGAGAGTACTTATAAGAGAATATAAAAGGTATTTGAAGGTTTAAAGCAGAATAATACATATCTCAGGATAGCAGAATACTGGTAAAGTCAACAGAGGCAAATATTTATCATATTAGAAAGCTATTGAATGATAAACAGTGCAAATAACTGTGTAAACTATATTAAAGAATAACTAGTATAAAGGACATCACTGCGAGAGCAGAAAGAGTCCAATGATCTTTCAATTAATATATATTAAAGTGAGTATGTTAAGGTAGTAGTATACAAAGTTTGGTGTCTTAAAAGAAACATGAGAATATGATAAACCTTATTAAGTTTAAT